>WNGP01002053.1_pt1 | contig 16796 bp, 21 predicted proteins | sample 5407671 | NCBI WGS metagenome assembly WNGP01 (sample SAMN13153381, study PRJNA577476) | soil metagenome | isolation source: 40 cm soil or saprolite under Garry oak tree replicate 2 | place: USA:California | collected 2016-06-15 | reverse complement strand
GCGCAGCCTGGCCATCAGCCTGCTGCGCCTCGACGGCCATATCAACATCGCCGCTGCCAACCGCCACCACGCCCGCGACCCGCAGCGGACGCTAAAGCTGCTCCAGACCGCATGAACGACTTTGCCGGATCCCTGCCCCGTCAGGCTCGTCCCAGGACTAGCGGGCGAGAATTTACGATTACTTGCTTGGCCCGTCAGTCCACGAGGGGCACGGCGGACCAGGCGCGGCGGTTTGCCAGGAGTTCCGGAAACTCTTCTTGTAGTACGCAGAATTCATTACCCCACGGGTCGTGAAGTACCCAGAAGTCAAACCCGCGTTCTTGCTGGTGATCCCATCGGACGGCACCGAGTGCCTCGAGCCGTTCGACTTCAGCTTCTACGTTATCTGTTTCCAGATCGATATGCATTCGCTCTTTCGATGTCTTGCGGTCACCGGTTCTCTGAAGCAGAATTCTGATTTCCGAATCGGGCAGGTGAATGCGGCGATAGATCTCGCGGCTTGTTTCCGATGTCTCTTCCTCGACACCGTCAAGCGCCGCTGTCCAGAACGCGACACCTTGGTCAAGATCGGAAACGTCAATGACGAATTGACAGACACGGCTGCGGTGCGTCACCAACCTTTTCCTTTCGAGATATCAGCGGACGTATGGACGAAACGCGTATCTACCGAGTTTCGGTTTCGCTGAGCATCCAGTCCAGATACTCAGGGTTGCCGTCTTCTATCGGGCGGGTAGATATCCCCGGAACGTCGTACGGGTGCTGCGATTTCACTCGCGCGACTATCTCGGCAACACGTGACTTGCGAGTGTGCAGAGACGCGCGCCCCTCTGTCCGTTCGTAGACCTCACCCTTCCAGCGATATACAGAACGAACAGGCGTAAAGTTATGCGCGCTGGCGCACAGCCCATCGCTTACCAATTGCCGTGTAATCTCTAGCAGCCATTCGGGGTCAGGCGCTGTAATGACGACTTCGCATAGCTCGCTCATTAAACGTTGATTCCCTCGTGATCCTGATTCAGCCGCTCGATGACTGCTTCGGCGGCTTCGCGCGTCTTTGCCATTGACCCCCACCCTGTCATAATCCGATCATCGTATCCGAGTCCGACCCATCTCCCAGCCATGTGGAGCCCGTGCGGGTGGATGGCAAAATACATTGTGCCCTTGGCGCGTATTGACCCCTCATGGGCCGCGTACCATCCCATGAGTATTTCGTTATCCCATAGCCGCAGCTCGCCAGTCCAATGATAACCGCCTTCTTCGGTACTCAGGCCATGCGTGGTGGTGGCTACTTTAATAAGCTCACCCGACTGCTCGCATTCGACTTGCTGAGTAGCGATCTTCTCCGCGCCGTCGCGGAAGGTTTGCCATGAAGCCCACCATTCGCCTGATAGGTCGATCGTATGGGATGGCATTCCCGTTATCTCGCTAACGCTAACTCCAGATGTGATTTGGTGAGGCTCGCCGGCGGACACAGTATCTGGTTCGGAAGGTGGTTCCGGGGTGCTTCCGGTGTAGGGAGAGAACAGGCTCTCGACTGACCAGCCGGGGAACATGGCTTCAAGCATCCGGCAAGCATCCGGATACGGGTGTCCGTTGACCAGCTCGCCGCGCAGCCACCGGTAGTACTGGGCACGTCCAGGCCACCTGCTGACCAGGTGGTCATCGACGCTCCGCGCGATGCGGTCCCACTCCCGGCAGAAGCTGTCGTATGTCAGGTGACGCTCCCTGATCAGGGTCTTGAGCGCTGGATCCTGGGTGTCCACCGCGTCTCACCTCCCGCTGCCGACTATCACCAGGCTAACGCAGATGAGACCCAGAAGAGACAGGATCATCTCCAGACGGTGACAACCGAGACGTTCATGGTGTCGAGATGCGTACAGGGGCGCTGGCACGCTGTGTGACATGAGCATGTCAGCTATTCCCGCATCGGATGACAGAGACCTTATGGTCCATGTCGAGGATGATGCATGCCGTGAAATCGCGAAGGAACTGGAACAGCAGCATCCCCGGTGGATCGTTATATTCGGGACCTTTACCAGGGAGTTCTTCTGCCTCCCCCGGTTCGCCGCACCTCCGGGATTGAAGGTCGTGGCGATATACCCCAAAGCGGCAGCAGAGCGGATGTCGAGCGTGGAGCGGCTCTGCAGGGTCCGGGAAAGCCTGTCTAAGTGGAATGCCGAAGAAAGGACCGGCGAGGCGTGATCACTAGTCACAAGACCATTCTCACCGGATCGCCCGACGATCTCCAGCGGACAGTGGAAAGGCTTTCCCTCGATCAAGAACCCCATGAGTACCAAGCGGGCACGCGATTGCGTGAGCTAGCGGTTGCGCTGGCAATGCAAGCTGGTTTCAACGTGTCTGTGATCTCTTACGAGGACGGGTCGCAAGAGCTAGAAGTCGGCCTGACAGATCACCCTGGTTGCGACCCGATAGTGATCTGCCGCGACCAGCACGGCGAGCGGTACCAACTGTCATGGGACCTCTGGCTTCCCATTGGAGATCAGCCCGGTATTGAGGCGGTCGTTAATCTGGTCGGCGCTGCGCTGAATGCAACCCGGCCTGCCCTGGCCAGAAATACAGACGTGGGAGCGAAAACCTGAATGACTCCGGCCCGTGCCGGGCGGAGGGTCGCGGCACGGGCCGGCTCCAGGACAACTGAAAAGCGTCTCGGCTCGCGTCCCCCCGATTCCCGTTAGCGCGAGCCGAGGCCATAAGCCCCGGCCCGTGCGGGACTGGATACGGCACGGGCCGGGCCTGAAAGGGCGAAGAGGATAACTGAATAAAGCCGGGCAGCCCCGCAGCACACTGGAATGGGCCGGGGCTGCCCGGAAGGAAACGCGACGTTTCCCGGAACCGATGGTATCCGGGAGCGCCGCGTTTTTGGTGTCCCGGACCTTACCGAAAGCTAACGAGCGCTGACGGGAGGTGATGAGCATGGGACGCAAGTTGAACGGGTGCCGCAGCGGGTTGAAGTGCACGTGCGGCGCGCTGGCCACTGACGGGGACGGCGTGTGCGAGAAGTGCAGGTTCCGGTCGCGCTGGCTGCGCCGCAAGACGCGCCGTGGCTTCGACGCCGGATAACGGCCGGTACCGGCCGACGGATGAGCGGTGAAGGGGGGTGATGGCTTTGACGGTATCAATTTCGGCAGCGCTGCTGATGGGCGCGGGAGTGTTCCTCTTGTGCCGGTATGCGGGATTGCGGGTATGGCACGCCGCGGTGTGCGTCATATTCGGTTTCTACCTCGCCTCATCCAGCCTCGCGCCGGATATCACGAACATCATGACAAGCCTGTTCCGGCTGCTTTAGCGGAGCAACGCAGGAAGAGAAAAATGCCGGGATCAGTGAACGCACGCAGCGACGTGTCCCGCGCACAAGAAAACGCGCGGGACACGAGAAAGGACGCCATGACCAAACCCCGATTTAAGGAGGTGGTGCCTCATGACAAACACCAACCCGAACCCCGATATCAACCTTTCCCAGATCAGCACCAGGAACACCCACGCGCGGCACATCGTGGCGGGCTGCGCGTCGGCCCTGCCGTCGCTGGCCGACATGTGGCAAGCCCTAGACGACGCGCTCTCCGACACGGTCAACCTCTCCGCGCTGGTCACGCGGCTTTCGGCCGACCTTGACCGGGCTCGGCTGGACCGGGCCAACCTGCGCGCCGCGATGCGCGCCGCGCTCGCCGCGCACGCGGACGGCGAGCCCGACCCCCTGTGGTACCTGCGGGATGAGCTGAACGCCGCTCAGATGCCCGCTGAGGGCTCGCGGAGGCCAGCGTGAGCACATATCGCAAGATGCGCCGGCAAGCCCGGCTCGCTCGCCGCAGCGGCCTTCAGCCGATGATGGTTATCAACGCCGGCGAGCCCTTCCCCGAGACGCTCGGGGTGCTGCTGGCGCGGTGGGCGTGGCGGTACCGCTCCGAGCTCGCCCCGGCCGGGGTGGCCGCCGCCCTGGTGGCGGCCGCCTGGTGGCTGCATCACACCCGACCGCACTGGTGGCCGGTCCTGGCCGTGCCGACCGGCGTGGCCACCTGGGCGGTTGCCCTGTTCGGCGCGCGGTGGCGGTTCCCCACGCTGGCCGAGCGCGTTTACGCTGCTGTCACGATTTACGTGGGCGGAATCTGGCTTTCCGCCGCAACTGCGGTCGGCCCGTTCGTGCCGCTATTGCGGGAATCTCTGGTAATCGGCGGGCTTATCTTGTCGGTGCCATGGTGGGCGCACCGACGCCGGCGCGCGAAAGTCGCCCTTGAGTGCAAACTGCAAGCCTGGCCCGATATCGCAAAAGTTATCGGGCTGGCCGGCGCCGAAGTCATGTCCGCGACTGTGGACGTGTGGGGATGGCGGGCGCGATTCCGGCTGGCTCGCGGCCAGACCATCAAAGAAGTCACCGCGAAAATTCCCGCGATCGAATCCGGGCTGGGCACATTCCGGGGCGCGGTGCGGGTTTACCCGACGCCTGATGATCTGGCCAACCGATGCGAGATTCGCGTACTGAACATGGACCCGCACGCCGGCTCTATTCCGTGGCCCGGCCCGTCGGTTACCTCGATCACTCAGCCTGTCGCTCTGGGGCTATTCGAGGACGCTGCATTGTGCCAGATGGTTTTCGCCCGTCTGCACGGCATCTTCGGGGGTACCACCGGGTCGGGTAAGAGCGGCGGGCTAAATGTGCTCATGGGTAATCTGGTCGCCTGCCGCGACGTGGTCATCTGGGGTATCGACCTGAAAAGGGGAATGGAACTGGGACCATGGGAGTCGTGCATTGACAGGCTCGCCACAACCCCCAGGGGTCATCGGCAAAGTCCTCGCGTTCGTATCACCTCCTTCCGTGGCCGCTTCGTTAAGACCCCGAGGAGGGTCAGGACGCAGCCCAGCCTGCGGGACAGGTATTCCAGGCCGCGCGCGATGTTGACGCATCCGGCCAGCCGCATGAGGCTGATCGCTATGTTCCTGGCGGTGGCCAGGAACTGCGGGGATGCCCCGGTGCGGACCTGGGAACGATCTTCGTCGAATGTTCGGTCTCGCACGTAATGCTCGCGGTTCTCGACCTGCCAGTGGCCGCGGTTGCCGGCCAGGATGTCGGCGGGGTTGGCTTGCCAGGCGGTCAGGCTGGTGATCCCGTGCACGGTCTCGGGCCTGCGCAGCGGGTTCCAGTTCAGGTCGTAGGTCTCGCGGTGGATGCAGAACGCCTGGAATGCGCCGGGGAAGTCCAGGTCCGCGACGTGGGGGCTGGTCCAGATGGAGCGGATCTCGTTGCGCCCGTGGCCGCGGTCAATGGTGACGTGGTGAGGGGGGAAAGGCGCCGTCCGCGGGCTCGGGCGGGAACAGGGCCGTGATGTCGCGTTCGAGGCCGGGCTGGTTGCCCTTCACGGTGACGATGTATTCTCCGCCCCTGTCGGTGACTTGCCGCAGGTTGTCCCGGTGGACGTGGAGCGCGTCGGCGGTGAAGACAAGCCCGGCGAGGTCGCCGTCATCGTCTGGGCCGGCGCAGGCGCGGAGCGCGGCGGCGATGCCGTCGATCAGCGGCAGCACCTGGGTGACCTCGGTGGTTCCGTCGGGGACCTTGCGCTGGCCGATGGTGACGCCCTCGCCGTGGACCAGCGCGGAGAACAGCTTCACCTTGATGTCGGGCAGCTCTTCCCATGCGCCCCTGAGCACTTTGCCGTCCAGGGCGACCGCGGTCAGCGCGCCCGCCTGCCCGGCCGCCCGTCGTTCCTCCTGAACCTGGGCTAGCAGCCAGCCGCCGACTGCGGCGTCGGCCTCGTCGGCATCGATCATCTGAACGTGGCGGCGGATCGTCGCCTCGTTCGGCGCGATGTAGCGGCGTTTCACCGGGTGAAACCGGGCGCCCAGCCGGGCCAGCGCGTCCTGTGGCAGGTCAGCCACGAAATCACCGGCCGAGCGGAAGCTGCGCCCGGCCCCTGACAACCCCGCCGCGACCACCATGGCCAGGGTTGATGCGATGCTGTGCCGGATGCCGCGGCGGGCGCGCGGGTCGGTGACCTGCTCCAGCGCCTTCAGCAGGCTGGCCCGCCCGCCCGGCGGCGGCAGCATGTTCAGGTCGATGATCACGGGGGGCTCCTTGCGGGTGAGCAGCGGAGGACCGGAGGGGGGGCAAGATCCCGGCGGGGTGGCGGCGGCGGCCGCAGCCGCGCCTGCCTGGCCATGCTGTGATGGTGGTGGCGGGCGGCGCTACGGCCGTGACCGGGCGTTTCCCGGCGGCTGGAGGTTCGCGGCCGTTTAGCACCCGGCTGCTCTGCTGCGGAGGCTGGATCAGCGGGTCGCGGCAGCGCGGTAGGCGCGGACGGCGAGCGGAACGCAGGTCAGCAGGATCAGGGCGGACCACCCCGCGGACAAGGCGATTGCGTGCTGGCCGGGCCAGGATGAGGCCGGGGCGCCTGCTTGGTTCCCGAACAGCTGCCGGCAGGAGGTGACGGTGGCGCTGACCGGGTTCCAGCTGGCTATGGCCCGGAGCCAGCCGGGCAGGCGGCTGGACGGGATGAAGGCGTTGGACAGGAAGGTGACCGGCATCAGCACGCCGAAGATGGCGGCGCTGACCGACTCGGCGTCGCGGATCAGCAGGCCGGTCAGGGCGCCGGCCCAGGCCATCGCGAAGCCGAGCAGGAGCAGCAGCGCGAAGCCGGCGAGGGCCTCCGGGATGCCGTGGCTGACCCGCCAGCCGATCACGAATCCGGTGCCGGCCATCACCGCGCAGGAAACCACGGAGAGCGCCAGGTCGGCGGTGGTCCGGCCGGTGAGGACTGCGGACCGGGCCATGGGCAGCGACCGGAACCGGTCGACCAGGCCCTTGGTCAGGTCATCGGCGATTCCGACCGCGGTGGTGGAGGCGCCCAGGACCATCATCTGGGTGAAGATCCCGGCGACCACGAACTGCCGGTAGTTGCCGCCGGGCACTGCGATGGCGCCGCCGAACAGGTAACCGAACAGCAGCACGAAGATGACTGGCTGGAAGCTGACCATGGCCAGTTTTTCCGGGACTCGCGGGATGTGGCGCAGATTGCGGCCAGCCACGGCAGCGGCGTCGCTGGCCGTCCAGGCCAGCCGGCGGCCGGCCGCGGGACTGGCGCCCATCCTGAAGGTCGTGGTGGTGCTCATGCCGCTTTTCCTTCCGGCGCCGGGGCGCCGGCTGCGCGGCGCCCGGTGAGGTTGAAGAAGACTTCGTCAAGGGTGGGCTGGCGGACAGCGAACCCGCTCAGGTCGATGCCCGCGGCGGCCAGTTCGGCGGCGACGGCAGCGATCTGGCGGGCAGTTCCCCCGATGGGCACGCTGGCCCGTCTGCTGGCGCGCTCCGCGGTGGGCTTGGCGCTGGCGGCGCGGGCCAGGATGACTTCCGCGGCGGCCAGCTGATCAGGACGGCTGACCGTTATCTCCAGGCGCTGGCCGCCGAAGCGCTGCTTGAGTTCCTTGCTGGGGCCCTCGGCGATCACGCGCCCGGCAGCCAGCACCGCGATCTTGCCGGCGAGCTGATCGGCTTCTTCCAGGTACTGGGTGGTCAGCAGCACGCTGGTCCCGCCGGCGGCCAGGGCCCGCACCGCCTGCCGCAGTTCGGCCCGGGCGGCCGGGTCCAGCCCGGTGGTCGGCTCGTCCAAGAACAGCACCGGCGGGTCGGCGAGGATGGCCGCGGCCAGGTCAAGCCGCCTGCGCATGCCGCCGGAATAGGTCTTCGCCTGCCGGCCGGCGGCGCCGGCCAGGCCGAAGCGGAGCAGCAGCTCATCGGCCCGGCGGGCCGCGGCTTTCCGGCCCAGGTGATACAGCGTCCCCACCAGGGCCAGGTTCTCGCGCCCGGTCAGTCGTTCGTCGACCGCGGCGTACTGCCCGGCCAGGCCGATCCGGGCGCGTACCCGGTCCGGCTCGCGAGCCACGTCATACCCTGCGACCCTGGCGTGCCCGGCGTCCATCGGCAGCAGCGTGGCCAGGATCCGGACCGCCGTGGTCTTGCCCGCCCCGTTGGGACCGAGCAGGCCGAGCACGCTCCCGGCGGGCACCCGCAGGTCCACCCCGGCCAGCGCAGCGGCGCCCCGGTACCGCTTGACCAGGCCGATGGCCTGGATGGCGTCCTCGCGATCAGTCATCGGGGTCTCCCCTCTCGTGCGGGTACCCCGAACTTACATCTGACAGAAGTTTCTGTCAACTAGAAGTTTCCATATGGTGTATGATTGTCCCATGGCCAGCCAGCTCGGGCTCCGGGAGCGCAAGAAGCAGCAGATGCGGCGGGTGATCGCCGACGCCGCGGCGGCGCTGTTCGCCGAGCGCGGCTTCGAACACGTGACCATCGCCGAGATCGCCCAGACGGCGGAGGTGGACAAGAAAACCGTCTTCAACTACTTCCCGGCCAAGGAAGACCTGTACTTCGACCAGGACCAGGCCATGGAGACCGGCCTCATCCAGGCGGTCCGGAACCGCCGCCCCGGGGAATCGGTGCTGGACGCCTGCCGGCGCTTCTACACCGAAGGGCTAGGCCAGATGCCAGATCAGGCGGCATCCGGGCCGCTCGCCGCGCACGCCCGCATCCTCGCGGCCAGCCCCGCCCTGCAAGCGCGGCAGCGAGAGATCTTCCACCGGCACGAGCAAGCGCTGGCCCGCGAGATCGCTGCCGCCGCCGGCGCCACCGCCGACCAGCTCGAACCCCAGGTGATCGCCGCCGCAATCCTCGGCGCCATACGCGCACTGCAAGAACGCGGCCTCGCCCAGCTTGCCAGCGGGCACTTCCACCCCAGCCCAGCCACCCTCCGCGATGACCTCAACCTGGCGTTCGACCTGCTCGCCAACGGGTTCGCCGGCTGAGACACGGCCGGTGACCACCCGACAAATCCACCCGGGAACCAGCCGGAAAGTCAGTGCCGGACCCAGGCCACCAGCATGATCACTTAACTTTGCCGCAGCCCTGCCACAACCCCCGAGGAAGCTATTAGCCTTCTCCAGGACGCGGTCGCCGTGCTGGAAGCACGCGCGGCACTACTCGCCGCAGTCGGACGACGAGGATGGCCGGTATCGGCGGCAATGCCCGCGCTCGTGATCCTCATCGACGAATATGCTGAGCTAGCCGAAAAAGCACCCGGCGCGATGAGCGATACCGATTCCATCGCCCGGCTTGGCCGCGCAGTGGCGGTTACCCTGATCGCGGCGACTCAACGGCCGACGCAAAAGGCCATGGGCGCCGGCGCGGTGCGCTCTCAGATGGATTTGCGGATATGTTTCCGTGTCCGCGAGCCGAGGGACGTGGACCTGATCTTGGGGCAGGGAATGCTCAAGGCCGGCTGGGATGCCCATAACCTTAACGCGCCCGGTAAATTCCTGGTCTCAGCTCCTGGGCTCGATCGGCCTAAGCGGGCACGCGCCTACCTTTTGACCGACGAGGTCGTCGCTTATACCGCCGCGCATTATTCTGGGATTCGCCCGGTGCTGGATGAGGAATCACGCCGGGCGATCGATTACACGCGCCGAAGCCGCGCACAATCGCCAGACAGCGCACCTGCGGCAGGCAGTTCACCGGAAACAGCAGACGAACGGGAAACAACGGACAGCGCGCTATGGCAAGCGCTATGCGAAGCCCCGGCCGAAGGGTGGGCAACGAGCGAACTCATGCGCATTACCGGGTGGAAGCGCACAAAGCTTTACCGGCACTTGCGCGAGTACGCCGAAGCGGGCCGCGCTATCCAGGTCAGCCGGGGACGGTGGCGCGCTCGGGCCACCGAGGAGCCGTCACCGTGAGTGATCGTCCCGCCGGTAGTCCCGTCCCGCCCCTTCGCGCGTGCGTCTGCACGTCACGCGCGAACACGGACAACGGGACGAACGATGGGACGAACACCGAGCGTGCCGGGAAGGGGGTGATGCCTCACGACGAACAAGCCCAGCGGACGGCCGGAAACGGAAGAGGTGAACGCCTATAAGGCGGATGACTCAGAAAAGCTAATCGTGATTCTCCTGGCCCGGGACTTCAGGCTCCCTGAAGTGCTCAGGCACATCGAAGCCGGAAGGATTGTGCTCGTCATTCCCTAGCAGCAAAGAAAAGAGGCTCACCCGGCATCTCTCCGGGTGAGCCTCTGCCGTTCCGCGTGCTAGCGCCGGAAGCACAATCCATTGCCAAGGTCTACGATCCCGTTCGCGTCCCCCGTGCCCTTTGAGCCTGCCGCTCCGATGGCGATTGCCCACTGCCCCTCATCGTTCGCGAGGATCATTCCCCAGGACTCTTTAACCGCGCGGACCATGCCGCGCTTGACGGTGTCATCCCCGTCATTCCACATCTGGGCTACCGTCTGCCCCGTGGGCGCGTAGTCGAAGCTATCGGGCACGACCGCGAATCCCTCTATCCGCGCCTTAACCGCCTTGCGCTCTGCCACTAGCGCGTCTAGCTCGTCATCATCTTCGGTGGCGGAAAGCCGAGCCTGTATCTTGCGGAGCCCGGCGTTCAGCGTGTCTAGCTCATGGGCGTTTCCCGCTACCCGCTGGAATGCGAGAATGTCTGTCGTGTCGCTGGCGAACATTCCAGTAATCAGGTCAATAACGGGCTGCGCGTCGATCCCCTTGAAGTCACCGCATGCTATGCGCTGCTTAGCATGTCCGCCACAGCGGAGCCTGGGGGCGCGCGGCTTCTGCACGCGCGGCTTGCCGGTACGCCAGTCCTTAGCCGGCGTCAGGCCAGCATTTAGGAACAGCTTCCCTCCGCATTCCGGACAGTCGAGAATGCCTGAGATCCAGTTAGCCGGCCGCGCTACGGGCCGACCGCCTTTGTTTGTCCTGGTTTCGGTCTTGTTCCCGTCTAGTGCCTTGTTCGCGCGCCACCAAAGCGGGGAATCGACAACGGGCGTTACCTCGTGCGCCCACGTTTCGGTTTGTCCTTCATGGGTGTATGAGCACTCGATGACGCCCGTGTGGTTGGCTGCGAAACGGATGATGTTCCTGACCGACTGCGGGTAAAGATCGTAAACGCGTCCGATGGATGCGATGGATTCGCCGTTAGCGGCACGCTCGTAAATGTCGGTGACGGCAGCGGGATTCTCGCAGTACGCCTGCTTTGCGTAGCGGACGCCTCTGGTTGTCCAGAACGCGGGCAGCGGACCGTGATGCGCCCTGTTATCGCGGATCATCATCACTCCGCGATAGGTAGTGGCCTTTACGATCCTGCTTTTCTCCGCGTTCGCGTGCTGCGCTACCAGTGTGACCACGCGCCCGGCAAAGTCTGTCTTCCCGAACTGGGGCTCGGCAATCGAGATGACATCCCCGCCCGCCTGGCGGATAGCCAGGAGGATTTCAGCTTGCGCGTCCAGATCTTCTCTGCGGTCAAGGCTGCGTGACTCAGTGACGATAAGAACCGAGTAATCACCGCGCTCAATGTCCGCGATAGCCTCACGCAGCGCGGGTTCCTGCTCGCCTTTCGATGCCGAGTAGCCATGCAGCTTGAACCATTTCACGATCGTGATCCCGCGCTGCTCAGACTCGTCAGTGATGGTTGTGATCTGGCTCGTCTCGTCCTGGCTGCCTGTGCTGACCCGCACGAACCCTGCACCTAGACTCACTGGGGTGATCCTTCCGGGTTGCTGCCGTACACGTGCACACTACCCGATGACCTACGACCCGATCGTGCTCGCCCACGCCCGGGCGCTGCTGGTCGGTACCCCGCAAGGCCGCACCGCCTATATCGATGCGGACCTGCGTGACCCGGAGAGGATCTTGGCCAGTCCCGCCGTGACCGGGACGCTCGACCTGAGCCGGCCGATCGCGCTCATGCTCGTCGCGGTCCTGCACTTCCTGACCGATGCCGACGATCCGGCCCGCCTGGTCGCCACCCTGCTCGGCGCGCTGGCCCCGGGCAGCTGCCTGGTCGCCTCCCACGTCACGCCCGAGCATGACCGAGAAGGGGTGAGCGGACTCGAGCGCGCCTACCGGCAGGGCGGCATCCCCGCCCAGGCCCGGACCGCCGCCGAGTTCGCGGCGCTAGCCTTCCGCGGGCTGGAGATGATCGATCCGGGCGTGGTGCTGGTGTCGGAGTGGCGCCAGCCAGCCGGGCCCCGGCCACTGCCCGCCGAGGTCAACTGGTACGGCGGGATCGGGCGCAAGGCGGGCCGCATTTCCCCGTAAGCCGGTGAACCGGCAGGGCAGAGCCACGGAACTCATACGGGATCGGTCCCGTCGGAGGCGGCTCTCAGGCGCTTCTCGCGCCGGCAGTCGATGAGGGTTCATACCGAGAGGAAATACCCCGGCGTACCGCGGCCAAGTGCTGCCTCGAGCGAGGCGAGCGCGCCGTTGAATTCCGCAAATCCTCCGGTGACAGCCAGGAAGATGATGACAATCAGGAGCCCTGATCATCCGGCACGACGAAGTTCCCAGCGGTCAATCACTCGGAAGCCGGGGCGGCGGCGCGTGGATCGGTCGCATATCGGGCGGGGCGAGATGAAGTGGTGCTGGCGCGAGGCATCCCCCGGCGCCCATCCGCCCCCGGCATGCACCGAATCACGGCACTTCGTACCGAGGCCAGCGGAGCCCGCGCAAACCCGAACAAGCCCGCGTCACCTTGGCGCAAAAAGGAACTTGTTCGCAACCCGCCGACGAGAAAGACTGCAAAAGGTGACCATTCGTCACAAATGCGTACTCACCCTTCACGAGAGGCTGGTACATCATGATCTTGCGGTGTCTCACCAGGAAAGGGCTGCCGCTGCTGGCGGCGGCCGCCCTGCTGGCAGGTCCCCTCGTCACATCCGCGCAGCCCGCTTCGGCCCAGGCCGGCGCGGCGCGGGCGTCCGTCAACCCCGATCACGTCAAGGTGCTCGCGGCCGCGCTGAAGAAAATGCATGACAACTACGCCGCGTTCGCGAACTTCACCCCCGGCCCTCAGGACCTCTTCGACTACAACATCGGCAGCCTCTGGCTCAAGGGCATCGACGGCACCGGTACCACCGTGGCCGTGATCGAAGGCTGGGATGACCCAGGAATCGCCGCGTTCATCCATACCAGGGACTTGCGGTACGGCCTGCCCGATCCGGTCATCCAGACGATCTACCCGTCCGGCCCGCTGCCCGCGCAGTGCCCGCCGGGCATGGTGGTACTCGGCAGCTACGGGTCATGCGACGCTTGGGCGGGCGAGCTGGAGCTGGATGTGCTCACCGTGCACCTGATCGCGCCGTACGCCAAGATCGTCATCTCGACCACGCCGGCCGACAGCGAGATCACCGACGACCCCGCGAGCAATGTGGCGCCGCCGGAGATGATGCGCGCCCTCGAGTACATCAGCGCCCACCACATCGCCAACGCGATCTCGATCAGCGACGGCACCGGCGAGCTCACCTACAGCTTCGGGAAGCCGCAGATCCACGCCAACGACCCGGGCCCGCTGACGGCGGCCGCGGCGGGCATTCCGGTGCTGAACGCGACCGGCGACTGCGGCGTCGTGCAGAACCTCGCGGTCGCCAACGCCCAGTGCGGCGACACCAGCCCTGGACCGGCCACGGCCACCTGGGATGACAACCCATGGGTCACGGCCGTGGGCGGCAGCGTACCGAACGTCAGCACGACCAGCGGGGCGAAGCTGGGACCGGACCCGCTCTGGCACGTGAACGGCATCTTCGCCGAGGGGGCCGGGTTCTCCTCGGTCTACCCGCGGCCTTCCTACCAGGACGGCGTCGCCCGGATCACCGGCTCGCGGATGCGCTCGGTGCCCGACATCACCATGGACTCCCAGCACGGCACCTCTGAGTCGGCTCCGATGGTGGCCGGCGTGCTCGCGCTGGCGACCCAGCTGAACCACGGCCGGAACCTCGGCCCGGTCAACCCGGCGCTGTACGACGTGCTCGGCCGGCTCGGGACGCGGGCCGGAATCTCCGACGTGGTGAGCGGGAACAACTCGGTGACCGATCCGAAGACCGGGAAGGTCCTCGTGCCCGGATTCACCGCAGGCCCCGGATTCGACGTCGCCAGCGGCTGGGGCACCATCGACGCGAGCAAGTTCGTCCCGGCCCTGGTCGCCGCTACCCGGGCGTCCGGCCTGGCCCGTTCGGCCCGGCAGGAGGCCAGCCGCGAGCTCAGCCGGCTCGAGCACAGCATCAGGCTCTCGGCCGGGGACATCCCCGCCGGCGGCACGTCGTCGGTGTCCGGCACGGGTTTCCTGCCCCGCCACCCGGTCAGCCTCGGCATCGACGGGACGACGATCACCACGCTCACGGCCAGCGACCTCGGCGCGGTCAGTTACGCACTCGACCCGGCCGCGCTGGGCCTGTCACCCGGGCACCACGTACTGACGTTGCACAGCATGCTCATCACCACCATCGCCTATTTCCGCAGCAGGTGACGTGGCATCTGAGCTAGCGTGTCGAGGTCGGCGAACTGCTCCTTGTCGCGCGGCTTCCAGTTCTCGTCGTAGTGCAGGCCGTCCAGGTGCACCGGCGTGACACCGAGTACCGTGCCGAGTTCGCGCGCCAGGTGAGACTTGCCGCTGAGCTGGCGGACCAGCCGCCGGCTAGCGCTGATCGGCGCGGCCGGGATGTTCGTTGTGCTGAGCGTGCTCGCGGTGTCAGCCGGGCGGCGAGGTTCTCGACGAACTGACGGCCATGACGTGTCCTTCGCCGTGTGCCGCGGCTCGGTCACCGGGTTCCTGGGCCCGAACGGCGCGGGCAAGCCCGGCACAGGAATATGACACTTCTTCTATGTTGTGCCGAGTGCGGCGTCGAGGGCGCTGGCCCGCGCCTGCAGGTCGTCTATCGCGAGCGGCTCGGCGAGTCCGGGGCCGATGCCGGCGACCGCGTCGCGGCCGCTTCGAGTATTTGGCGTGCGGCGGCGCTCAGCGGAAGGCTCGCCGTTGGCGGTGTCGTGCCAGGCGTTGCTGCGCTTGGGCCGCGGCGCGGAGGGTTTCCGGTCGACCTCGAGGCGCTCTATGACCCGGACGATGAGTGTTTCGGCGTTGTCGAGGATGCCGAGCAAGATGTCGATCAGGTTGAGGGCGGTGCCGCGATGCCCGCGGGCGTGCTCCTCGGGGACGGCCAGCGCGGCGCGGGTGCGTTCGGTCAGGCGGGGACAGCGCGCCTGCTCCGGCCAGATCTGTCAGGCTCAGGCTGTGCCGGTGCAGGGCGTATCGCTGCTGGGCCGCCTGTCTGCTGATTCTGAGGCGGTCGCCTATCTGCTTCGCCTCGGCGGCTGCCGACCCGCTTTGCCCGAAGGTAAGCACCATCCGTTAATCTGCCGCAGGAAGCAGCGTAATGACCTTTGTGCCAGTGAAGATCTCCTCATTAACGACAAAGACGAACCCGGCTATATAGAGCGCGGCGAGCGGCAAAATAGCAAGCCATATCCGTCTATGCCGGCCAGCCGCCCGCTGACCGGCAATCCAGCGCCGTACCGGCGGCAGCCGGAGAATTACCAGCGGAATACTGATCGCGATCGCCTGATAGAAGCGCTGGTGGAAAACAGGGTCGCCATCCTTGTCCGATGCACCGAAAGGCGTGAACCCATCCAGTAGCAATAGGTGGAGGACAAGCAGGCCCCAGATTACGTATGTCATCCTGTGCAGCCGCTTCCAGTACTTTCCAAGCTTTCTCTGCGCTGGGGTATTGGCGGTAGCCAGAAGCGGGAGGGCTAGGAGGATCACGAGAAAACCAGCCAGCAGGAAGGTATGCCCGGCGAGCCGACCGATTACACCTCCAGCAAAATCCCCGGTAATAGCCGCCGTGACAGTGTCCGCGATGCCTATAACCGCGAACATGATACCGTACCATCGCCGGAGCGGAGCTATCCACCTGGCCCCGGTCAAGGTAATAACCGGTGTAATCGACACGGCCACGAAAAAACAGATCTCACCCCCGGTTCCCAGCACGTCCGCTTCCGTATTAGTCAGTACGTTCCTGCTGTTCAACGCTAGCCAGCCGCGTACTATGAAGATCAGCGGAACGAATGCGAGAAGGCGCAGGAGAAACAGCGCCAGGGACTGCTTTTTTATGGAGCCGGCGGAGAATATCAGGCTCTCGGCCATCCAGGTATCTACATTTCTGGCCACCTACCGCACTTCCTTTGATGAATGCTGCGCTGTTCTTCTAATGTGAGCACGGCGAGCCGCAGGGCGAGCATGCGGTGACTAGCGCCGCCTTACCTCGGATTCGCCTTGTGATGAGCTCCCGGTGCATCTGGCTGGCCCGGCCCCTGATTCTCGTTGAGATTACGTGCATTTCCCGCGCCCGCCCCCGCGTTCCGGAACAAGTAGAAACTGAATCCGTGCAACGCTATCTCCACAGCTCCGCTGAGAACACCGACCAGCGAAAGGGCCACGAAAGCAACCTGCACCTTGCGCATGACGCGAACCTGCCGTCCCTTTGTTCCCGTTCCCGGGCGGATTCGGGGTTTCGTTGCTGGCTGGGTAGTGAGCTGGCCCTCCGGCCTGGTGACTGGCTTGGCCGGGCTGATCAGGTCCCCGGTGACAGAGATCACCCCGCCCAGCCCGGCCGACATCTCCATAACGACCGCCCGCAGCGCCGCAGCTTCGCGTTCGGCGGCTTCACGTATCGCTGCGCTTTGCGCGGACACCTGTCGTCTTATGTCGGCAGCCTCGCGTTCCACGGCCGTCCCGGCCCAGACGAGCCGGACCCGGCCGTCACCAAGGGCAACCGCACCGTACGCCTGGGCCGCCATGCTTGCGGTTCTGCCCGGCGGGCCGGGAATTAGAAATCATGCGCCACTGGCGTGGCGCTGCCGTGGGACCCGAAAACTGGGTCCCTCGCCGTTGGTGTGCGCGGATCGTAGCTGGCCCGGGTCTTCCGGGGGTGTCAGCTGGCGGCGGGCTGGGCGGAAGGTGC
>WNGP01002051.1_pt1 | contig 16800 bp, 11 predicted proteins | sample 5407671 | NCBI WGS metagenome assembly WNGP01 (sample SAMN13153381, study PRJNA577476) | soil metagenome | isolation source: 40 cm soil or saprolite under Garry oak tree replicate 2 | place: USA:California | collected 2016-06-15 | reverse complement strand
CAAGCCTGCGCGCAACGGGCGGTGACTGCCATACACCGTGTCGCCGGCGACCCAGGCGGCTGGCACGCCTGCATCCAGCGTGCGCCACAGCATCCGTGCTGCCAGTTCTGGCTTGGTGGCAAACCCCACCTCGGTCGGCACGTCGGCTTCCCGGCAGCGTGCCGGGTTCTGCGTCCAACTCTTGGGCAGATACAACTCCCGATCCAGTAAGGTGTGCCCCTTGGGACTGGCGTACGACAAGAAGACGCCCAGTTGGCAGTTCTCGATGCGCCCAGCCGTCCCACTGTACTGCCGCTGCACTCCCACCGACTTCGTGCCTTTTTTGACAAAGCCGGTTTCATCGATCACCAACACCGCCTCGGGATCCCCCAACTGCTCGCACACATAGCCACGCACTATATCGCGCAGGCGCTCGCTCTGCCAGCGGGCGCGGTCCAAGAGGTACTGCATCGCATACGGCGTCGCCTCGCCTGCCTCTTCGGCCAGCTGCCAGCCATTTTTGCGCTCCACCGGACTGAGTAATCCGCGCAGATAGACCTGTGCTCGCTCCCGGGTCTCCGAGCGCGCAAACACTGGGCCAATCCGCTCACCCACCTCCGCGAAGGCCGCACTCCAGACGGCTTCAGGCGAAGGGGACGACGACAATGCAGACTCCTGGGATGCCATAGACTCCCTCCTCTTTCAGTACCCTGCTGTTCTCGCTTCTCCCCCTATTCTCTCATACTTACAACTGTAGTACTAGTCGCGGATACCTGCGCCTGGTTTGGCGAGGGCCTTACCGACTACCTCCCAGAGTTGGCGATGCATTTTGACATTGCTTGCACGCTCAGTCTGAACCTCGATAACATGCAAACCACCCGTATGCAAGCCCCGGCTCACGAACTTGCGGAACTGCTCCCAGGTTTCTACCTTTTGATACTGACCACCGTACATCTGCACTGCAAGGCGGAAATCCAGCCCCGTCGGCGTACCGAAAAGCTGTTCAAAATGCTCTGGATAGGCGGCCTGCGGCAGGAAGGAGAAGATCCCCCCTCCGTCGTTGTTGATCAACACGATGGTGAGGTTAAGCCCGTGTAATCGGGCGGCAAGCAATCCATTGAGATCGTGGAAGAACGAGAGATCACCGACTACCAGGATGGTTGGTTTGTTCCGCCCTGCTCCGGCGCTTGCGCCCAGGGCGCTGGAGACGACTCCGTCGATACCGTTTGTGCCGCGATTGCCCATGATGTGTATCCGCTCTCCGGTGCAATGGAAGAAGGTATCCAGGTCGCGTACCGGCATGCTGTTGCCCACGTAGAGCGTCGTATCATCCGCTAACAGGTCGGCAAGCTCGGTAAAAACTCGCCCCTCAAAGAGCTCATCCAAATTATGGATTGCGGCCTGCATTGTTTGTCGCGTTATCCTGTCCGCATCTTGCCACATGGTGATCCATGCTTGAGAGACGGCTAGTTTCCTGCCAGACTGCACGAGCGCGCTAAGGAGGTCCTGGCAGAGAGCAGCAGGGTCGGCATGAATAAGTTCAGCAGCAAGCTGCGCCGGCTCTTCCCAGCCATTATGTCCATCGACTACGAGCAGAGGGCAGGATGCATAGCGTTTCAGGTAGAGCAATACCGGTTTGGAGGTCGGCATAGCGCCAAAGCGCAGCACAAGCTCTGGTTGCACGCTTTCAATAAAGGAGTCGATGCGCAAGAACGCATCGTAACTGGAAAGTACCATGGCTTGATCGTGAACTCCGCAGCGCAGTTGTGAGAGAGCATCAGCCAGAATAGGATAACCGAGATGTTGAGCCAATCGTACAATTGGCTCTGCCAAAGATGGGTCATCGTTTGGACCAACAATGACGAGACCACGTCGTACCCTCTGTAGCAAGTCCACCAGGTGAGCAACGCCTGTAGCTGCCGGTGCGCTCGCAGTGGCATTACGAACATCGACGTATGGGGCATTGTTTGGCCTACCCTGCCAGGCAACCGGATCGCGCTGTGCGACCTGGAGCGGAGGTTGATCAGCCACTGGTTCGGGCGTTAGGGGCTCGCGGAAAGGGATATTGAGGTGAACGGGACCGGCGGGAATGGCCTGCGTTAACGCTGACGCCCGGACCGCAATAGTACGAATATAGCGCAGGGCTGCATTTGTCGCTTCAGGTAGAGCCACCTCGACAAACCACTTGACATACATTCCGTAGAGTCGATTTTGATCAATACTCTGTGGCGCACCATTATCACGCAGTTCGTGAGGACGATCCGCCGTCAGTACCAGCAAAGGCACATGTGCTAATTTGGCCTCGACAACCGCGGGCAGGAAGTTTGCTGCTGCTGTCCCCGATGTACAAAGCAATGCCACCGGCTGCCGCAACTGCCTGGCCATGCCCAGACCAAAGTAGGCTGCTGAACGCTCATCCACGTGCATCCAGGTGCGAATACCCGGCTGCGCTGCAAACGCCATGGCCAGAGGGGTTGAACGAGATCCAGGGCAGATTACCACGTTTTGTACACCGGCTCGTTGTAGCTCATCCACAAAAGCGCAGACATACGTGTATGTTGGGTTTATCGGTTCCTGTGACTCAGTAGATGCTCTTGACATGCTTCATCCTCAATTCTAACCACCCAATGCACGCAGCATCACTTGAAATTTCAAACAAGACTCGGCAAACTCGGTCTGGGGATCAGAATCGGCAACGATGCCGCACCCTGCAAAGAGTCTTGCTTTAGCGCCATCGATCAATCCAGAGCGCAGCGCTACAGCGAACTCACCATGCCCGCTCGCGCCAATCCATCCAAGGGGAGCAGCGTACCACCCTCTATCCAGTTTCTCAGTACTTCGTATCGCTGCGAGAGCAGCATAGCGGGGGAATCCGCCAACAGCAGGTGTAGGGTGCAGGTCGGCCAGGATATCAAGAATGCATCGTCCTGGTATGAGTTCACCGAGAATGGGGGTCTTCAGATGCTGTACATTCTTCAGCTTAAGCAGTTGTGGCATAGTGGAGACATGTATGTGAGCACAGTGATTTTTAAGAGCTTCCCGCATCATCGCTACGACAATCGCATGCTCGCTGTTATTCTTCTCACTGTGTAGCAGCTCCATGCCGATGCGCGCATCCTCTTCTTCGGTTTCACCGCGCCGTGCTGATCCTGCCAATGCCATCGTTTGTATTTGACCATCCTGGGCCTGGACGAGCCGCTCAGGGGTTGCGCCCACAAAGAAACGCTCCCCGCGTTGTATGGCAAATACATAAGCGGTTGGATAGCTCTCGCGCAACCGCTGGAGAGTGGTACTGATATCAAATGCTCCAGGAGAATGGTGTAACTCTACCTGGATGTCACGTGCAAGCACGACCTTTTCAAAAGCGCCGTGTTGTATCATGTCTACCATGCTGGCCACCATTTCCAGCCACTCGGATGCTGGCCGAATTTCGTGTATGGAGAGCTCGCTTTTTACCTCTTCTTGCGGTATCGTTGGGATACGCTCCACCGCTGCTCGAAACTGCGCGACACCAGCCTCAATTTCCCTGGCACACTGCTCAATATCATCAGATGCCCGCATCATCCTGTTCACGGTAAGCGCGACGTGATTGGCACTGTAACTCAAGAGTATTTGCGGCAAAATCAGCAAGCCATCAGGAAAGTCAGCCCAGAGTTGGGTACGAGGGGAGAGCGGATCGAAAGTGAATCCGCCAAAGAGTACAGGGCCACCGCTAGTAGTGGATGTCGCCGGGTGGGTAGAGGTGACAACCGCTTCATTCAATACGGCGCGCCAGGAAGAAGCCGCATCGGTAAAACAGGTGCTTCCATTTGTTTCGATGGTTGCTGCAGCACCGACACCAACCAGCGCATTTTGCTCTACTGGCCGCTCCCAGAAAAAGCACTTTCCCAGCCCCGCCAGCCTGGCGCCTGTAAAGACGCGAAGCGGGTCATCCCACTCAACCGGGTAGGTAAAGCTAGCGAGGATAGATCGTTGTTGCCGGGCAGCACGGCTGGCTGCCTCGCCTAAGGTTTTGAGCAATGGGTCGTGGGCAACGGGCCATTTCCCCGCTGCCGTCGTTTTATGTGCTCCAATGCGATTGGAGATGGCTACTTTCATACTTTGTCTACCTCGAATCAGGTGGATGGGCTGAAAAAATCTTCGGTCCGAAAGGTCCTGTAAAACGGAGGAAAGTTAATGCACAGCAAATTTTGCTCTGTATGCCGGGTGAGGTGATTATGTATAGACAGGCTTGCATCAGCATATCATACTCAAACGTGGATGATGACTGGTATCTGATTGTCTTATTTTTTATCTATGCTATGCTCCTCATCTGTCCCCTGACATATTGTAGCTGATGATAGGAAGACCGACAACGTAGCGCTGGCTCTGGCACTCCCTGACACCTGATTGCCTGCTTGTACAGTTCTATAATAAAATTGTAGCTCTCTTATCCCATCAATGCAATTATTACCTGCGGCGGCAGGGCATCGGTTTCTGTAACCTGATGCGAATCTATTGGTGAAAGAACTGTCAGGCTGTTCCCGGTCATTCTCCTGGTCAGGCGCTTGCTAAGAATGCTACTCCATTCAAAAGAAACACTTGCGGCGGATCCGGCTATGAGTACACAGAAGTCAACAGTAGATACTACGACCCCAGAAAGTACACCACGCCGTATAACCGGGATAAGGAGAGAACACATTGGAGAACGAAAGCCAGGGGTTCCTTGCTCTTGAAGAAAAGATAGAGGAACATAAAGCGTTCATGCGCTACTTTCAGCATCTGATGGGCCCCGAATGGTTTGAGCTGATTGGTGGTCTTGCCACCATTGAACGACAGCTGATCATGATAGATGCGCTTGTTACCACAGCGCAGGCTGAGCTGCATCAGTACTACAATGCTAAGACGTTGGCTAACTTTCTCTATGTGGTTTTTACTACCGTCCGTGACAACCGCACGACTACTGATCCAAGGGTTTTAGCGGTAGAAGCTGAATACCAGCGCCGGGGTGGAACCGGTGTCAATAGCAAGCATAATGTTGTGCTCTTTACCACTGGCAACTTGTACGAGCACATTAGCGGGAAGGAGCTATCTTCCGCCTGTGAATAGCACATACTGTAAAGAAGAGAAATGTAAGGATATGAATATTGATCATCTACGTAGTAATGGGCATAGGAATGGACGTAGCGCTCTAGTCCAGAGGAAGCCGAAGCGGGTCGATTATCCCAGGCTGCTAGCGTTAGGACGCGAGTTACTGCTCGCTATCGGGGAAGATCCTGAGCGCGAAGGGCTCCAAGAGACGCCGCGTCGCTGGGCCGACTCCTGGCGAGAATTTATGGAGTATGATCCTGGCACCACCGAGACGACGTTTTCCTCGTCGGCCTCCGACCAGATGGTATGTGTGTCCGGTATACGGGTCGCATCGCTCTGTGAGCACCATCTCCTGCCATTCTGGTGTGATGTCTCCATTGGCTACATCCCCAACGAAAAAGTCCTGGGCCTCTCGAAATTCGCACGCATTGCGCAGCAGTTTGCGCATCGCTTACAACTGCAGGAGCAGTTGGGCCAACAAATAGCCGATGAGATCACTCGGATCACCGGCACGCAGAATGTGGCAGTGGTGCTCAAAGGGGAACATTACTGTATGACGGCGCGCGGTATTCGTTCGCCGGGACGGATGACTTCATCCGTCATGCGAGGTGTCTTTCGGACTGAAAGCCTGACTCGCATGGAGTTCCTGCGACTGATTGAATGATCCATCAACGCGTTCGAGATGTGATCGCAAAACCTGTGCTTGCTATGGAGTCAGCCATGCTAGGTAATTCTATCTAGACGGTTCCCAGGGGAATGCGGGATAGGAATTACACCATTCTGTCGATGTACGCCTGCTCCCCTTTGATGTATATCTCTTATTGGCGCTTGGCGGTTGGTCACAGGTATCTCGGGCGCGCCGTCGCTAGTAAACCCATACACGAGCATGATTACAAGTATCCATTAGATCAACGAACAGGGAAGTGAGCGCATGAAAAACGATAAGGACAAGCAGGAAGGCCAGAGACGAAGTATGAACGCTGAACGCGAGGAACTCCAGCAAGCCACCCGGCGCTTCATTCGAAGTGTGTTTCGAAACGGGGTGAGTTTAGCGCTTTTACCGGTCAACAGGTTGCCACGAAAGCCACGGCAGCATTTCCATGCCGCCGGGCGTGAATTCGCCCACGGATGGGCCGCACTCATACACGGACTCGCCGATGGTATAGAAGAGATCACGAAAGATGCCAATAGATCGACTAACACCGGAGAAACCCCTCATACTAATGGGGAATTGGAGTGAAGCCAGGATACATACATATGCGAACAAAAACTCCCCAGATCAACCGGTTTGCTCAACTTGTACGCTTTCTGCGAGTCTCACGTCTCCTCCTATGGACGATGTGGGTGATTTATTGCGAGCGTCGCCGGGTGGTACGTACGCATGCATGTGGCAACTATACGGTACGACCCGATAGTGACGTGCTGATCGAGGTGCTTGTCGCATTCCGCGAAACTGCGCTGGAACTCGGCGTCCTGATGATTAAGCTGGGACAGTTCCTCAGTACTCGCGCTGACCTGCTGCCAGAGAAAGCTATTGGCGTACTGAGTTCATTGCAGGACGAGGTACCACCTGCGCCCTTTGCCCACGTTGTGCATGTCATCGAGTCGGAGTTGGGTAAACCCATTGAGGAGGTGTTCAGCATACTGGAGCGCAAATGTACCGCTGCTGCCTCGCTTGGCCAGGTCCATAAAGCGGTCCTTGCCTCGACCGGCGAGACGGTTGCCGTCAAAATCCAGCGTCCCAATAGTGACCAGCTCGTTCGTATGGACTTGCAAACCCTCAAGTTCGTTATCTGGGTCATCACACGCTTCGTAGGCATGAACGACTTTATTGATCTCATGAGTGTCTACTACGAGTTTGAACGCACGATCTATGAAGAAATAGATTACGTTCGAGAGGCCGCGAACGCCAAACGCTTCAAAGAGATGTTCAAACACGATCCCATGATCTACATCCCGCGCGTCTATGACCAGTATGTATCACGGCGCGTGCTGGTTCTAGAGTGGATCGACGGCATCAAAATCAACGATTATGCCGCTCTTGATGCAGCGGGAATCAACCGCTTAGAGGTGGCCAAATGCACTGTGTGCGCCTACTTCTACCAGTTTTTTAAGGCAGGCTTCTTCCACGCGGATCCCCATCCAGGCAATATTTTTGTCAAAAAAGGGGCGACAGGTGATGGGCCCATCGTCACCTTTGTCGACTTCGGCATGGTAGGATCCCTCACAAAACAGATGAAGAGGTTAATGAAAGACGTGTTTCTGGCTTTCATAGTACGCGATTCGCGATCGCTGGTTCATGCCCTCTCTGAGCTTGGCTTCGTTGACGAAGGCGCCAACCTTGCCTCTATCGAGCGGGCCATGTCGCTGTTGATAGAGCGCTATCACGGTATGACACTGGGTGAGGTGAGCGAACTAGATATTTCCGAAATGGTACAGGATGTCATCTCTCTGCTGTATAGACAACCATATCACATCCCGGCGCAGTTTGCCTTCACAGGACGGGCTATTGGGACGCTGGTCGGTGTCTCGACCGGGCTGGCCCCGGAGTTCGACTTAATCGAGGTCGCTACGCCCTATGCCCGCAAGTTCCTGAATCTTGATGCCAGGGGTGCGGAGCAAACGCTGCGACAACTCTTCAACCAGGTGCTCGACACAGGCAGAGCGCTGCTGACACTGCCACGTTCGTTGGAGCAGGTTATGACCAAACTCGAAAGTGGACAGATCGAGGTCAAGCTTGCCAGCAACGCATCGAGTGGAAGGACGAGATCTCGAGGGCGCAGGCGTGGGGGAGGCACAGGCGGATTGCACGGCTTCACCTGGCTATTCATGTTCATTGTATCGCTGGCCGGAGGTATCTTCCTCCTGACCGACGCACACCAGCTCGTCGCTGGCTGGTTCTGCTTTGGCCTGGCTGGATTGATGGCGTTAGGGATGCTGCTGAAGAGTTAAGAACCAATCAATTGGAGATAAAGTTATGAGGCTTAATGCTGTTCCTGAGAACCTCCTGGAGAGGATTGCGCTGCGGGCAGGAGTTGTGCCAACTCCTCTTGGAGATACCATAGTAGCAATGACGCTGGCCAGAACCATTATGGTGGCAACCAAGCTCGGCATCTTTGAGGTACTGGCAAAGGGAGAAAGTACCGCTAGTGAGGTTGCAACGCGCTGTGGGCTTGATCAGCACGCAACAGAAGTGCTCCTCTTTGCGTTAGGAGGTGCGGGCTATGTGCGTAGTAAAGGAACGCACTATACACTCGCGCCCGTGGCCCGTAAATGGATGCTCAAGAGCAGCCCGCAATCGCTTTACGACTACATGTTGTTCAACTTCCTGAATTGGACCTGGGATGAGCGCTTTGAGGACTTTCTCCGCACCGGAAAGTCAACACAAATACACCAGGAACTGTCGAATGATGAATGGCGGGTGTACCAGAGGGCGATGCGCTCCCTGGCTGGCTTCTCTGCTTTTGAGGTGGCCCGGCGCTTTCGATGAAAGGCTGGCTGCATGAGGCGTCGCTGCTGGAGCCAGGATTCCCCGTCGTTGGTGACGAGTCCCTGGCCCAGTAACGGTTTCAAGATCCTGTAGGGATAGAGGTCTTTGTGATAGTTCCGCTGGTTTTCCTGGAGGACATGCTTGACGCCATCGGGGTGATTGACCAGGTAAGCGGGCCACAAAAGAACGCGTATCCGAACGATATCACCGTATTGCCGGACCATTTCCAATCCAAAACGGAGAGGGTCGTGCCGGATGTCTCTCGTACTACCAAGAAGGAAATGACCGGACGGCCCTGGCGCAATCTTGTAGTGAGGCAATGCTCTTTCCTTTACTGACCTCGGCGTAGATTGATGTGCGGAATCATTGTGTTTCTTTCTTCCACTTGCCATACCAGGAGATATACCTCAAAGGGGAGCAGGGCGCATCGGCAGAATCGTGTAATTCCTTGCCGTCATCGTTCTGAGAGCCCGCTAGATAGAATTACCTAGCTGCTGTGAGCGAATAGGTCTGCGCATTTGGCCACCGTAAGAAAGTAGCTTGCCATCAGTCGTGAGATCGAAGCTGAATGTAAAGCAACCCTTGTGGTCGCCCGTGTCAGGCGAGCTGATGCTCGATGGCATAGCGGGTAGCTGCACTGCGTGAGCTCACGCCCAGCTTGCTATAGATGGAGCTAGTGTGAGCATGAACGGTGCGAGGGCTGAGCACCAGCTTTTCAGCAATCTTGTGGTCGGTCAGGCCACCCGCCAGCAGGCGCAGCACCTCTACCTCTCGTGCCGTCAGTCCAGCGGGATAGGTTGGTGGGACGACGGTTGTGGCCGACGATGGAGTCGGTTTTTGCCCTTTGGCAGCGAGTGCCTGCTCCGGCGTCATGGCGCGTCCCTGGCTCCAGGCAGCGGCGAAAGCTCGCTCTCCCAGGTGGACACGCGCAGCCGAGACCGAGCGCTCGTAGTCAGCGCGCTGGACGAGAGGGATGGGTATGTTAAAAGTGTCGCGCAAGGTTTCGGCTACTCCCCACAGTTGTACTGCCCACGCCAGCTTTTGCTGTGCCGCAACGACTTCCCCCAATACTACCAGGTACACCGCGGTCACCCATTTTTCGTTCAACTCGCACGAAATCGCCAGGCTCTGCTCGAAGAGCGTTTGTGCTGCTGCATAGTCGCCCTTTGTCGCGTGTACCCCTCCTAAAAGGGCAAGCGAGTTGGCAGTACCATGTCGGTGTCCGAGTTCTTTATAGAGCGCCACGCTCTTCTCGGCGAGCGAGCCTGCCGTGACCAGGTCTCTCCGAGTGAGAGCTAGCTGCCCAGAGATGCAATAGTACGCCGCAATCCCCTCTTTGAAGCCCACCTCCTGCGAAAGCGCGAGGCATTCCTCCAGCAGTGGACTCACCCTCGCCTGATCCGCTTGGGAAACAAAGAGTACCTGTGCCAATTGGGAGAGTGAGTGAGCGACGCCCCGCTTGTTCCCCGTTGCTCGGTATGTCGCCACGCTCTCCTCGAACAGGGCACACGCCCTGGCGTACTCGCCCTGGCTGCTAGATATCAGCCCGAGAATAAAGAGTGAGCTGGCAATGCGCTCCATATCGTCCACCTGCCTGGAGATCGCCAGAGCTTCCTCCGTCATGGTACGTGCTGCAGCCATATTGCCCTGTGTCCAGGCCACGCTCCCCAACATCGAGAGCGCAAATGCTCTGCCTGGTTGGTCATCGAGTTCCCGGTACAGTGCCAGGCTCGCCTTAAACACCGGCTCTGCGCGCTCATAGTCGCTCTGGATGAAGGCCAGGTACGCCGCCACGATGAGCGCCTTCGCGTGTACAGATGCCTCGATGTGGGTACTGGCAAGAGGTACCCTTATGGCCAATGCACGCTCCAGGAAATTCCGCCCTTCACTAATGTGCCCATGGACTACCCAGAATCTTTGCAGCGCTCCACCCAACCGCAAAGCCAGCTGCATGTTGTACTCGCCCTCCATAGCCTCCCTATTTCCAGCTTGCTCTAAGGACCACGAGAGCGCCACTCGCAAATTGTCATGCTCCCGCTCTAAACGCCCCAACCAGGCAGCCTGCTTTGGACCCCCGATCTCAATCTCCGCATCCTCTGCCAGTGACAGGTAGTAGTGAACATGGGCCCGCCGGATGCTCTCCAATTCCTCGCTGGCGGCCAGTGCCTCCAGCCCATACTCGCGGATCGTCTCTAGCATCAGCAGGCGTGGCTCCTCTCCCTCCTGCTCAGTTTGTCGCAGCAAGCTCTTGTCCATCAGGGAGGCCACCCCGTCCAGCACGTATGCTGGCATATCACCCAGAGCACGATAGAGGCCCTCCACCGCTTCCAACGTGCAGCCGCCGACAAAGACGGAGAGGCGCCGGAAGAGCCGCTGCTCTTCACCATCGAGCAGATCATAACTCCACGCAAGCAAGTTACGGAGTGTCTGTTGCCGCGCAGGGACATCCCGTGCTCCGCTCGTCAATACCTGCAAGCGATGTTCCAGGCGTGTCAGGAGCGCCTGCGGGGGAAGCAGTTTGATGCGTGCCGCTGCCAGTTCGATGGCAAGAGGCAGCCCATCCAGGCGCACACAGATCTCGGCGATGGCGCGGGTATTGGTGGGGGTCAGCTCGAAGTCGGGCCTGGCAGCCTGCGCTCGCTCCAGGAAGAGGGTCACTGCCGCATACTGTGTGAGAGGTTCGCTCTCCGGTAGATCGGTCAGGTCGGGTAGGGCCAGTGGTGGGACGGGAAACTCATGTTCACCATGGATGTGCAGCACGGCGCGACTGGTCACCAGCATTTTGAGATGAGGGCAGCTGGCCAGCAGGTCTGAAAGCCATGCTGCCGCTTCCACTACCTGCTCGAAGTTGTCGAGCAGTAGCAGCAGGCGCTTGTCTCGCAAAGAGGCTTGCAGAAGTTCCGGCAATGGTTGCTCACCGGCTTCTTTGATCCCGAGCGCCTGGGCGATGGCGGGAACCACCAGGCCAGGATCGTTAATGGGAGCAAGCGGGACGAAGCAGACGCCGTCGGCGAAGTCATCGAGCAGATCGGTTGCTACCTGTAGACCCAGGCGCGTTTTGCCGACACCGCCTGTGCCCGTGAGGGTCACCAGGCGCACCCCTGTGCGTCGCACGAGGGCACACATTGCCTCCACCTCTTGCTCGCGTCCAATCAGTGGAGTAAGCTGTGCAGGGAGGTTGTGGGACCGAACGTTCACCTGGTCCGGCATGTGATCAGCTTCGACTGGATGTTGCCTGGCGGGATCAGAGGCAGGCACAGAGAGCGTCCGACCAGATGCCTCTGCCTCGATGGACTCCTCCAGGGCCGCGGCAAAGGCCTGCACACTGACAAAGCGTTCCTTGGGGTCTTTGGCAAGCGCCTTCAACACGACGTGCTCAACCGCGGGTAGGATAGCCGGGATCTTCTCATGTAATGGCGGAGGAGGGACAAACAGATGCAGGCTTTGCAGCTCGGCAAATGTTCCGTGAAAGGGGCGGTCTCCACAGAGCCACTCATAGACGACGATGCCTAACGCGTACTGGTCACTTGCCGGGCGGGGCTTGCCCCGAAGTTGCTCGGGTGCCATATAGGCGATGGTCCCAGCCGCGTCACTGGCCTGCTGGCTTGAACTTTGAGCGGTGATGACAAGTCCAAAATCGCTCAGCAGGACTTCGTTGTCGCGCCCCAGCAGCATGTTCTCCGGCTTGATGTCGCGATGGATCAGCTTTTCCTGGTGTGCATACTGTAAGGCATTGGCCACCTGCCTGACGTAAGTGACAACGATGTCAGGAGAGAGCCGCGTCCCTTTGGGGTGGCGCTGGCGCAGGGTACCACCTGGAGCGTAGTCCATGACTAGAAAAGGAGTAGTATCCTCAACGCCAAAGTCCAGCACCTGGATGATATGGGGGTGTCGTAAGCGAGCAATGGTACGTGCCTCGGTGAGAAAGCCTGCCATATCATGATTCGCCAGCTGTCCATGCAGCACTTTAATGGCGGCTTGCGTGTGCAGATGAACGTGCTTCCCCAGGTAGACTTCAGAGAAGTTCCCCTGTCCTAAAAGACGGATGAGGCGATAGTTGCCAAGTTGCTGTCCCTCACGCTGTCCGCGATCATCCATGGTCTTACATCCTCCTGGGAGCGGACTGACAAGTTCACCAGTGCGCCAATACAAAACGAGTTCGATAGGTAAAAGGAAGGCTACGCTCAAAGGGGACGTTGATATTCTCTAGTGAGTGCCGCCGTATTTACTATATGCTACTGCGGGCAGAATTGCAACTCTGCAAGCTGGTTGGAGAAGCCGTGAGGAGATGAGCTGATAGAGGAACAGAGGGCGTTAGACGGGGGTGGGAAGAAGCATAGTGATGAACTTTGACTCGTCAAAGTTCATCACTATGCCGTTGTTTAGCCTACTTTATTACGATCGCCGCTTGCGTTGCAGTGGGATGTCCCTACAATGCTCCAGGTTGTTGTTCTGCGACTACTTGTTCGAGATCAGCGGCGCGTTTGAGCGCACGAAACTGCAATACTTTGACGTTTGCCACGGTCAACCCCATCCTTAAAGCGGTGGCCTTTATGGAAAGATTGAGCAGAAAACGACACGTCAAGACTTCTCGATAATGCTCAGGCAGTGCCTGAAGGAGACGTTGTACTCGATCTGCTGGCCCGCTGTTTATCGTAGCAGGCTCTTTTTCAGTTGGGCCTTCCCAGCCAACCTCTAACAATTCATCCAGTGAACTCTTTGGTAGACGATAGTGAGCTCGCCAGTGATCCGCGATAATGACACGCGCAATGAGAAACAGCCAATTTTGCATACTTTGCGGGCTACGCTGCTGATCGATGCCACTCACTGCTTTGAGAAATATTTCCGATGTCAGGTCTTCGGCTTCTTCTTTATTGCCAACCTTGCTATACACGTAGCGGTAAATCAACCCGACCTTCTCCTGATAAAACCGTTGAAACTCCTGCACATCCATAGGATCTCCCCTGACAGCAAAGACAACCTTGTTTGCATAGGTATTTTTCATTGCTTTCCATAACTGATACAGAGCGTATTCTTATGACAGAAAACCGGAGTAGTTACGCATGACCATGTGGGCATCGAGCTGCCTGACGGTATCTAGCACCACGCCAACCACAATCAGGAGCGACGCGCTACTGAGCAACTGGTTGCCGCCAACTTGCGAGACGAAAGGCAAGATGGCCACGATGCCCAGGAACAACGCGCCACACAGCGTGATGCGGTTGAGAATAGTGCTCAAGAATTTGCGCGTTGGTTCTCCTGGTCGATAGCCTGGAATATACGTTCCTTGCTTTTGCAGGTTCTCGGGAATGTTCTGCTGTTGCCAGAGAACATAGGCATAGAAGAAGGTGAAGGCCACTACTAAGGCAAAGTAGGCAAACCAGTAGTACCACAGCGATGTATTGGCGAGATAGGTGCCGGTCCACAGCGCAATACCCGCAATCCACTTGATTTGACTTCCAATGAAGTATTGCGAGAGCAGTGCCGGAAAGATCAGTATGGATTGTGCGAAGATCAACGGGATCATGCCTGTGCTATTTACCTGCATGGGGATGTAGGAGGTTTGCGCTGAACCGACCTGCAAGCTGCGCCCTACTATGCGCTTTGTCGGATGTTGTATGGGTATACGACGCTGCCCCTGGTAGATGAAGACAATGCCCAGGAGTGTCAGCAGGCCGATAAACAGGAAAACGCCGATACTGACAATCCCTCCACCATTCCCGCCAGTAGAGGTGCTAGCTACGAATCCCTGCTGCACCAGTTGCGGAATGCGGCTCACGATTCCTGCAAAAATGATCAACGAGATACCGTTACCGATACCATGCTCAGTAATCAACTCACCGATCCAGACCAGTATCATCGTACCTGCGGTCAATGACAACAGGATAGAGAGAGTTTCCAACCAGTTCGGACCAAAGAGATTGAACGTGTTTGCATCGAGCACGCCCACACGTGTAAAGATGGCTGCCTGCCCAAACGCCTGCAAGAATGCCAGCGGTACAGTAACGATACGCGTGATCTGGCTGAAGCGCAGGCGTCCGGCCTCGCCCAGTGTTGAGAGTTCATGCAGCCCCGGAATAATTGGTTGCAGGAGTTGCATCACAATGGTGGCCGTAATATATGGAGCGAGTCCCAGGGCGACCACAGAAAACGTGAGCAAAGATCCACCGGAGAAGACATCCAACAGACCGAGCAATTGACCCAGATCCTGGTTCTTGCCACTCCCCGAGAGGTTAGCCAGGTTCACCAGTTCCTGGTGGGTCAACGGCACTGTAATGTGGGCGAGGATGCGGTAGACCAGTAACAATCCCAAGGTGAAAAGAATCTTGTTGCGTAAATCGGCAATAGTCCAGATACTGCACAGTCGTTTCCATGCGAAAGACCATTTGGTATTCATCGTTGCTCTGTTCCTTCTTAACTTACTTGATGTAACTCGAACCTGCTTCTGTGATATTCTCCACAACACCAGATATAGCTCGGAAGCAAGCAGAGCACATCGACAGAATCGCGTAATTTCTCCTTCTCATTAACATGGAAACCCTCTAGACAGAATTACCTAGCTGCTTTGCTCGTGCGGCCAAAGCTTTTGGGTGTTGTGAGGAAGTATTTCCACGCATAGGACACACAGAGAAAGGGCAGGCACATCACTTCCTCCTCTTGCACGTTGCCGTATAGCCCGTTACAGAAAACCGAGCGGGAAAGCCCCTGTGATTCATCCAGGGGATGAACCGCCGTTCCTTTCAAGGTGGCGGGGAGGTGGGATGGAACTTGCGTTCGAAGAGCAGAAGGAGTATACTGCAGTGGTATGAGCAAGAAGAAGCCAAAGAGCGAGCAACCGGAAAAGGAGCCACGGCGCAAAACGCCCACGTTGTTGCTGGAACTGCCCCTGGTCGTGAATGAGGGGCAGGCCAAACGCATCCGGGGGCATCTGGAGGCTGGGAGAGCGCTCTACAATGCCGTGCTTTCCGAAGGGCAAAAACGCTTGCGACGGATGCGAGCTGATCCTGCCTGGCAGGAGGCGCGTTCCATTCCTCCGACGCAGAAACAGGAGCGCCTTGCGGCCTTTTCCGCCTTGCGGCAGCGCTATGGCTTCTCGGAATATGCCCTGCACGAGTATGCCAAAACGGCGCGCGTCTGCTGGATTGCCGACCATCTGGATGCAGTGCTGGCCCAAACCTTGGCCACGCGTGCCTATCAAGCCCTCAACCGCGTCTGTGTGGGAGAAGCGCGCCGCGTCCGCTTTAAAAGCCGGGGACGAGGCCTCTCGAGCCTGGAGAATAAACGCAACGATACCGGACTGCGTTTCGTGCTGCAAAAGCCAGAGGAGGGCAATCGCGGCTTTCTGATCTGGAAGGATGACCAGTTGGAAGCCGTGATCGATTGGGAAGATGAGGTGGTCGCTCATGGACTCAGACAGCGCATCAAATATGCCCGCCTGATGCAGCGCCGTGCTAGCAGTGAGTGTGCCGCGGGGGCGGATGCACGAGGGTTTCGCTATGTGGTGCAACTCGTGCTGGAAGGAGTCCCTCATCGCAAGAAGAAGCACGCCGTGGGCAACGACATCATCGGAGCGGACCTGGGACCATCGACGATCGCGCTGGTTCCGCGAGCAGGCGAGGCAAGTCTTTCGGTCTTCTGTGAGGAACTGGCTCCTAACGCCCAGGCCATCCACCGCCTGCAACGCCGCATGGATCGACAGAGGCGGGCAGCCAACCCAGAGCACTATGACGAGCGCGGTCGCATCAAGAAGCAGGGGAAGAAACGACTCCGCTGGAAGACGAGCAAGAGCTACGAGCGCACGCGCAGGCGCAAGGCGACCCGAGAACGCAAGCTGGCGGCCCGTCGCAAGAGTCTGCATGGCCAACACGTGCATGAGATCGTGGCGGTCGGCAATACGGTCATTCTGGAAAAGATCTCCTACAGAGCGTGGCAAAAGCAGTATGGCAGGAGCGTAGGACTGCGAGCACCAGGGATGTTTGTAGAGAAGCTCAGACGCACCGTTGCAAGCACGGGCGGCACCCTGATTGAAGTTCCCACGCGTACAGCCAAATTGAGCCAGTTCTGTCATGGTTGCGGCTGTGTCGTGAAAAAACCGTTGTCGCAGCGCTGGCATCATTGTCCCTGTGGAGTAGGTCCCGTGCAGCGGGACCTCTATTCGGCCTTTCTGGCCTCCACGCTCTCAGTAGACCAACTGATCCCGTCATGTGCCCAGAGTGTGATCCTCTGGGAAAGTGCGGAGGCGCGCTTGCAGGCCGCGCATG
>WNGP01002047.1_pt1 | contig 16809 bp, 14 predicted proteins | sample 5407671 | NCBI WGS metagenome assembly WNGP01 (sample SAMN13153381, study PRJNA577476) | soil metagenome | isolation source: 40 cm soil or saprolite under Garry oak tree replicate 2 | place: USA:California | collected 2016-06-15 | reverse complement strand
AGATCGAACAGGCCACTCGTGTGGCGACCACGCAACTCAACCTGCGGGCCAACCCCTGGGTCTGGGGACGTCCGCCCAAGGATCATCGCCGGTATCGCCGACTCTTTTGTTATCGTATTTAACGAACGGAGCACTAGTACCCACATTCCGCAGTTTGATTGACAGAAAATGTGAAAATTGATAGGGTAGAGTCCACTGAGCAGGAGGACTCATGATGGAAGGAAAAGAGGAATTCGTCAATGAACGGCTGGATCACCTGGGGATTGTAGCGGGAGTGTGCCAGGAGATTGGACTGGCGGCGTGGCTGGATGCTCAAGAGCCCGGGTATCGCCAACGGGTGAGCGTGGGAACGGCGACAATGGCGATGGTGCTCAATGGGTTAGGGTTCAGCAATCGACAATTGTACTTGGTACCTCAATATTTCGCGAACAAGCCGATTGAACATCTGTTGGGGCCAGGGATCACTGCTGAGATGCTCAACGATGATTGTTTAGGACGCACGCTAGACTGGCTGTATAAGCACGATCTGACGAAGTTGTTTGCGGGGATAGCCAGCCGGGCGCGTCGCATCTTTGGCATCAAAGCCGAGCAGATTCACGTCGATACGACCTCGTTTGCGGTCAGTGGCGAGTACACGCGAGAGAATGCCGAGACGTCTGGCGCTGAAGCTGCCGTCATTGCCATCACCTACGGCTACTCGCGCGACCATCGTGAGGATCTCAAACAGTGGATGCTGGCGTTGGCAACCACACAGGATGGCGATATTCCGCTCTTTATGCAGCCGCTGGATGGCAATAGCAGTGATAAAGTGAGCTTGCTCGCTGCCATTACTGCTATCCAGATACAATTGCGGGAAACGGATGGAGAGGGAAGCGTGTATGTGGCCGATAACGGGGTGTACAGTGAGGCGAATATGCGGCAGTTGAACCAAGCCGGAGTCAAGTGGATCAGCCGCGTCTCGGAAACCATGACCGAGGCGAAAGCGCTGCTGGAGGAAGGCAGCGAGAGCTGGCAACAGTCGGAGGATGGCATGGCCCACTGGTTCAGCCGCGAACTGACCTTGCCTCAGGGTCACGAACGGTGGACGGTTGTCTACACCCAGGCATCGGTGGAGCACGCTCGACAGACGATGCTGCGACAGATGAGCAAAGCGCAGCAGAGGTGGGAGCAAACGTGCTGGCATTTCTCCAACCGGCGCTTTGCCTGTGAAGCGGACGCGCGTGCAGATCTGGAGCGCGAACTGAAAGGCAAGCCCTCCTGGCTTGATGTTCATAGCGAGTTCATCGCTCATCCCCAGTATTCCGGCAAAGGACGTCCGCGCAAAGATGGCACCCCGACCGGCTACCAGTGGCAGATCGTGGCAGCCGTGAGTGTCAACTTTCTCCAGGTCACGCAGGAAGTCTTGCACAAAGCGTGCTGGATTGTTGGCACGAATGTCCTGGAACCGGCGGTCCTCTCCGATCAGGCCCTCATCGGCACCTACAAAGACCAGGGTGGCGTAGAGCGCAGCTTTCGCTTTCTCAAAGACCCTCTCTTTCTCGCGTCTTCAGTCTTTGTCAAAAAACCGGAGCGCATCATGGCCCTGTGTGATTATTCCTATTTCTTTGCAGTGTGCTGGACGCATAAAATTGCAGTAAAATGCCTCTCGCACACTCAAAAATGGAAAGGTAAAAGAAGAGCTTTTTGACAGATTAGAGGCATATCATTGCAGAAAGTCAAAAATGGACACTTAAAGCTTCAGAAAGTTGTAGATGGGAACAATCGGAAAAACACTGATCTCTCCTCATTTTTCAGAACGGACGGGCTAAATAGCCAGTACAAGGGGTTAGGTATCATGATCATCCTCCTTAGCTAAGCACAGACAGTTATCTGATCAGACCAGGTAGTGCTCGATGGCGTAGCGGGTGGCACCGCTGCGTGAGGAGACCCTGATCTTGCCATAGATCGCGGTCAGGTGAGTGTTGACAGTGCGAGGACTGATGACCATTTGGTCAGCAATTTGCACATCGGTCAGTCCTTGTGCCAGCAGGCGCAACACTTCGACCTCGCGGGCGGTCAGGCTGTCAGGATAGGTGGGTGAAAACTTCGCTGGTGGAGTTAAGGATGGTTCCGCTAAGGTTGGTGTGGGTATGGTTGCTAGTCCCCGTGCGGCGAGGGCTTGCTCCGGGGGCATGGTGCGGCCTTCAGCCCAGGCGGCGGCAAAGGTCTGCTCTCCAAGTTGGGTGCGGACGGCAGCAACCGAGCGCTCATGGAGAGCGCGTTCAACAGGTGGCATTGGTATTGGCGCATAAGTGGTGTTGCGCAAGGACTCCGCTGCTCCCCAGAGCTGCGTCGCCCATGTGGGCTCTCCCTGTGCTGCAATTGCACTCGCCAATCCCTCCAAACATAAGACGATGAACCATCTATTTCCCGAAAGTGGCGGTGTGAGACTATCCTCGTATAGGACACGTGCTGCTTCAAAGTCACCCTGCCCAAAAGCAAGTCTGCCCAATGAGTAGAGAGAGACCGCAATGCCCTCCTTGTCATCCATTTCTTTATATCTCGCCAACCCCTCCTCTAACAAGGAACGAGCCGCTGTATCATCCCCTTGATAGAGGGCTATCCTTCCTAAAATATTGAAAGATCCGCTGATGCCTCCCTTGTCGCCCAACTCTTTGGATATCTCTAGGCTCTCTTGTGCGAGACCCCATGCCCGGATGTAATCCCCTTGGAAAGATTCTATATCCGCTATAATAGAAAGTATAGCCGCGATACTCGCCTTATCATTCAAATTCCTGAGTATCTCCAGGCTCTCCTCGTACAGAGCTTGCGATCCGGCGTAGTTACCCTGGAGAAAATACAAAGTATTTCCCAGATACATGAGTGTTTCGGCGATCCCTTCACTGTCTCCCAGCTCTCTGCGAATTTTCAGGCTCTCTTCATACAAAGCGTCTGCCTTGGCATAGTCTCCTTGAATTGAGGATATTTCGCCTAGATATAAGAGTGTTTTGGCGATCCCCTTACGGTCTCCCAGCTCTCGGAACAGTGTCAGACTCTCTTTGTACAATTCCTCCGCTCGACCAACATCACTCAGTTGGTATTGAGCCAAATACCCAGCTGCAACAAGTGCTTTCGCCCGCACTGAGGCCTCTACTCCATCACTTCCGATCAATGCTCTCTCCAACCATTGACGCCCTTCACTTGTAAAACCGCGCACCATCCAGAACCGCAAAAGTGCATCGCATAAACGCAGAGCCATCTCCCTCTTTTCTTGCTCAATCAGCCACTGTACTGCTCCTCGCAGGTTATCATATTCCCGCTCCAAGCGAGTGACCCACATGACTTGCTGTGGGCCTGAGAACTCTTGTTGCGCCTCCTCCGCCAAATGCAGGTAGTACTCTGCATGAGCAGCCTGGGTCTTCTTTCTCTCATCACTGGCAGTCAAGCATTCCAACCCATATTCGCGGATCGTCTCCAGCATCATCAGACGCGGCTCCTCACCTTCGTGTTCGATTTGTTGCAACAAGCTCTTGTCGAGGAGAGAGGTCACTCCGTCCAAGACCTGTTCCACTTCACCGTCCAGAGCAGTGCAAATTGCCTCTACTGCTTCCAGTGTGCAACTCCCGACGAAGACGGAGAGGCGCCTGAAGAGCCGCTGTTCATCGTCGTTGAGGAGATCGTAGCTCCAAGTGATAGTGTTGCGCAGTGTCTGCTGGCGGGTTGGGACATCCTGCGTTCCGTAAGTAAGCACCTGTAGCCGATGCTCCAGCCGGGTCAGGAGGGCTTGCGGAGACAGGAGTTTGATACGTGCCGCTGCCAGCTCAATCGCCAGCGGGAGCCCATCCAGGCGCACGCAGATCTCCGCAATGGCGGCAGCGTTGCCAGGGGTAAGCTGGAAATCAGGCTTCGCCGCCTGGGCCCGCTCGATGAATAGTGTGACCGCCGCGTATTGGGAGAGTGCTGCCAGCTCTGGCAGGTGGGTAGGATCAGGCAGGGCTAGGGGCGGCACCACAAACTCGTATTCGGCTCGCACGTGCAGCACTTGCCGACTGGTGATCAGCAGCTTGAGGTGCGGACAAGCGGCGAGCAGGTCTGCTACCTGCCACGCCGCACCCACCACCTGCTCGAAGTTGTCTAGTAGCAAGAGGACCTGCCGCTCCCCAAAAGAGGCGCCCAGTTGTTCCAGGGGCGCTTGCGTGCTGACTTCCCGCAGGCTAAGCGCCTGCAGGATGGTCGGAACCACCAAATCAGGATCGCTGATGGAGGCCAAAGAGACAAACCACAGCCCGTCAGCGAAGTGCTCAGCTAAGGCCTCACCGACGCCCAGCGCCAGGCGCGTTTTGCCAACCCCTCCTGGTCCGGTGAGGGTGAGTAGGCGCACCTTCTCACGCAAGAGCAGTTCCCGCACGAGAGCCACTTCCTGCTCTCGTCCAATGAAAGGAGTCGGTTGGGCAGGCAAGATCCTGGTTGGCAGGGGAGCCAGAGCCATCCCACTGGCTCTGGCAGAGAGGATCTCGGTTGCGGTCTGGCTCATCTGCGACTGGGTGGCCAAGCCGACTTCCCAAAGCACGTTGGCAAAGTCCTGCACGTCGACGAAGCGGGCGGTGGGGTCCTTGGCCAGCGCCCCGAACACGGCATCTTCCACCGCAGCTGGCAGTTCGGGGAGGCGCTTCCGTAAGGAAGGCGGAGGCTGATGCAGGTGCTGGCTATACACCTCAAAGAGCGAGCCGCGAAACGGGGGCTCGCCCACCAGCCACTCATAGACCATGACGCCAAGGGCATACTGGTCACTGGCAGCACAGGGATGGCCCTGGATCTGTTCGGGAGCCATGTACAGCGGCGTTCCGGCTGGTGGCTGCGTCTGGAGCGAGGAGAGCGTGCGTTGCACCACCGCGATGCCAAAATCGCTGAGCAGCACCTCGCCCGTGGTGCTGACTAAGAGATTCTCCGGTTTGATATCCCGATGGATCACCTGCTGCTGATGGGCGTAGTCTAAGGCGGGAGCGATCTGCTTGACGTAGTTTGTAACTTGTTCGAGCGAGAGCCGACTGCCTTTGGGATGGCGGGTGCGCAGGGTGCCGCCCTGCACGTACTCCAGCACCAGGTAGGGGGTCTGACCTTCGATCCCAAAGTCGAGCACGCGTACGATATGGGGATGCTGCAGGCGAGCCAGGGTGCGTGCCTCGCGCTGAAATTGCTCCTGGGCCTCTTGGTCCATGCTCACCTGCAGCACCTTGATAGCCGCAGGCACCTCCAAATAGCGATGGTGTGCCAGATAGACCTCGGCGAAGGCCCCCCGCCCAAGCAAGCGCTGCAGGTGATAATGACCAAGCTGCTGTCCGACACGGTCACCCATAGCCAGGTTCTCCTCAAGAGGAAAAGTGCCCGAACACACGCGCACTGTCGCACGAAACCGATGCTACGTCGCTGCTTCCACGTTCATCATAGCACAGGCAGAGCTCCGTTGGGTAGATGGAGGGATGGCGAGGATATGCGCAAACATCGATCACAAGGCAACAGAGACATCTTCCACGTCAGGAGGCAGAGGCATCTCGGTATCTTTGTCTCCATACAAGAGCAGAACATACTTTTGGCATGGCTGTGCTGAAGGGCCAAGGAAGGACTTCAGACTGCCCACGTGACTCCACGTACTGATTGAGATGAAGTGCATAGTGCCAGGTCCAATAGCAGGGATGAGCCAGGTATGTTGGCTACGCGCCATATCCGTTCACCAAATGAGGCCTTTGAGAACACCTTCCCATAATTCTCGCATCTTGCTGATCCCCCTGAAGGAGAGTAGAATCGCAGTGCATTCACCTGCTCATCTTCAGAAGGGGAACGTCCCTGTGCTTGGGATTCTCACCTTCATCACACGGTTGACAGGCCTTTGCGTTCAATCACTCCACCAGCTCTTCGTCGACTGGACAAAACCAGACACTCCCTCACTCCTGTTGGGAACGGTGACAGACCTCAGCAGAAGCAAGTCCGAACTCGTGGTAGAAAACGCTTTCCTGCTGCAATAACTTCTTATCCCTTGCTTCGTAAATTACTTAAGTGGGATTCGAGACGTTTGCGCCATCGCTCATCTTTGTGGGCGTAGGAGTAGAAACCTTGATACCCATCAAAAAACCTCACCCGTAGGAATCGAGATAAAGGGAAAAATAAAAAAGCGCTACAGAGTTCTGGATGCGGAGAAGATCAGAAAAGAGTTGGAAGCAGAACTGTTGACGACGGGAGAGCTGCCCTCGCCGATGATCGCTGTTGCCAGACGGCTGAGATATGATCACTCGTACCTTCGCAGGCATTTCCTTGACCTCTGCCGGGCAATTTCGGATCGTTATCGGGTATATCGGAAAAAGCAGCGGGAAGAGAGGAAGCAGAGAATCCTCGATGAAGTACGGCAGACAACGTTTCGAGTTTACAAGCAGGGATTGTATCCTAGCCAGGAGCGAGTAAGACTCCTCCTTGCAAAACCTGGATCTATAAAGGAACCTGGAGTACTTGCTGTATGGCACGAGACGCTGGCAGAATTGGGACTGGAGAGAAGAGTACCTTAAAGGCTTTTTTTGCTCTCAATTCTCGGAAGCATAAAATTGCAGTTAAAAATTGGAAGCATAACCTTGCAGTTACTGCAATTTTATGGTTCCAGTAACACCCTGAGCTTCATCATGGTTCTCTGCCTGCTGGTGTACCGCCTGGCTGAGTTCCGGTTGCGCTCCCGGCTGGCCGAGACGCAGCAGACCATCCCCGATCAGGTACAGAAGCCGACGGCGCGTCCCACCATGCGCTGGGTCTTTCAATGTTTTGAGGGTATTGAGTTACTTCATGTCCAGACCGCTACCACATCACTCGTCCTTGTGTTACGTTTGCAGCCGGTTCATCGGCTCATTTTACAGCTCTTCGGGCCGCTCTACGAAAAATTGTATATTCTCTCAGGTTGAAACTGCGGAATGTGGGCTAGTACCATCGAGGGTGACCGTGATTTTGCTCAGCAGGTACACCTGCCGGGTGAGCTCACCTATCCGCACTTCTTGCGCTGCGAGCACATCGCGCACGCTGGTCAGTTGCTAATCTTGCTGCGCGCGTTCTTCTTGCAGGGTGGCAATCTGACTCATCAGGGAGCGCTCTCGCTCCGATTCACCGGGCTGCGCTTCTGAATACAGTATGTAAGAGTTTGGAGCACTACCCAAATGGCTTTAGGTTGGTGATGTCTACCTTGACAGGGACGGTAGAAGTAACAGAAGATGCACAGCCGCGAACTATAGAGGTATAATAATGAAGGAGTAAGAGCCATGAATACACACAACAACAATCATGAGTCAACAACACAAGTGGGCAACCCATACCTGGGGGATGGAAGCATACCACCTCCACCTCCACCAGAATGGTCTATGCACCAAAGGACAGGTAAGGCGTGGAAAATAGTTCTATCAGTACTAATCGCCGTGTCCATACTGCTCACATCCACATTCATATACATTATTAGGTTCGAGTCTGGCATAACTGCCCACAACAGTACATATAATACAATTAGTGTTGGTAAAGCAACAACGCCACTATACACACCAATCTTACCACCAACACCAACTAAAGTATCGTCTGCCAATAAAGGCTCTGGCTTATACGCCCAAGACTTCAAATCGTTCTATGGTGCATTTACACAGGATATCACGTCTGGTAAATTTGACCTACTAGGCAGTTCGGTGGTGGACACATCATCATTCCAGTTATCATGTGATAACTCTACATCGCCGCCGTGTACATATGCATGGATAAGTGTAGATAATATGCTCAATGGAAGACATCTAATATTTTCATCTGCTTCTGGCGGCCCCGGCCCCTCCTCATATGATGTCACCTACATAAACGACAGTTGCAAAAACATCCCCTATCCAGTAAGAGCGTACACATACACCATGGTACATTACGACCAAGATGGGTTACTAAATGCCCCAAAGGTAGGAGATGCCGTACTGGCGTTTGTAGACACAGCCATTAATTCAAATACCGACCAATGGATATGGGAAGAAGTAATACTCCAAGGCTCCTGTTAGCTCTCCTCTCTTTTTTAGCTGCTTACTTGCTTACTATATGTTACCTTGAGAAAATACACCTCAGCCCTGTACTGGCTACTTAGAGTATCCGTTCTAGAAAGAGGCTCATGGAGATGAAAGATCAGGTTTCCCTCTCCTTGTAGATGGCCTGATACGAGAGGGAACATCAAGCAGGAATGCTGCGCTCGATGGCCCTGCACTTCCCTCTCTTCAACACAGAAAAAGCTACAAGAGAGGGATCCCATTCAAGAAAATTGCCGAGTTTGGGAACGGATGTACTAAGTAGCCAGCACAACCTCGTGGGCCCCCTACCCTACTTCTCTCTTGAGTCCGACCTGGAGACTATTTCTATGTTGCCATCACTATTGTATCGCTTGTATAAGATCAATTACGGATTACTTTTCTTGCTCAAGCTTTGTAAGGCTTCATCGGCTAATTCTTTGGCACTTCTATTCATCTGGCCTTCATTTTTCGGCAGGAGGCTCTTATAAAACGCATCCAATATCAAAGGGTTACTGCAACGATTGTTGTAGATTTGATCTTGCAGCCCCCTTGATTTGCGTTCTATTTCTTCTACGGGCATTTGTTTTTTGATAGTGTCAGTCCATAGTTCCTCAGCATACCGTTTCAGGATGTCTTTTCTTCGAATGGCATCATTTTGTCCTCTGAACTCACGGATAATCCATCCAATTGCCGGAAGGAGAGGAGCTACAACGACGAGGAGAAAATTACCTACCGTCAGTCCTTTTACGAGTGCAACCGTCATTACGATAACACACAGAATGAAGAACATTATCCCCACCACTTGCAGGTATTTACGCCTAAGCTGAACATCCCATAAACAATTAATTCTTTGGCAGACGAGCCTCGCTAGATACAAAGGAAGCGTGTCAATTTCCGATGGGTACCAATTTTTCAGTGCTTTATAGGCTGGATCAGATCGTTTGTATTTCTCCGCAGCCTCCATAATCTCTACCGTATCTGGTATATTCCGCGCTATTAAGTCCTGGCGCGGCAAACCCAAAAGTTCACAATCGAACAGTTCTTGAACACCAGCTGCTTGTTCTCGTTTTGACGACTGGAGACTTTCAAGGTAGAAGTCGCTCACCAATATCAGCAACGCAATCAACGCCCCGTATATCCCGAAACCAGGAAACAGCGCGACAATAACCGCTAGTGCTATTGGAGATACAAGATCGAGAAACAGTTGTCCGGTGAGAAAGTGTTTTGCCGCCGAATAGAGATATCTTTGCGCTGCCAGACGCTCAAGTTGTCGAGGCGTATTTTGATCTTGGGAAATGGTGTTTTGCATAACTTATCCCTGCCTTCCTTCTCTAAGTAATGAGGAGAGCGCATCTCATCTATTCGTATGATGGGAACTTCCTGGCAAACACCACATCCCACCAATCGAACGCCTCGCTAATTTTTCCTGCTGTTTCCGCTTCTCGTGCTTTCTCGGCTCGTGTGAAGGCAAATTCAAGCTTCGAGAGTGCATGAGACTTTTGAGCCTTCGATGAACAGGGTGAGATATACTGAGAGATACCCTTTGGGTCTTTGAGCGCAGTAAGTTGGGTATCCCAGAGCACCCTGAGGATATTCCTGACATCACTTGCATAGGCTATAGACTTTTTTTGAGAAGCATAGTGTGCAACATATATCTCCAAGTAGAATGAGCGAATAGGCGCACTGTGATAATATTTCCACGCCTTCAAAAGTCTCACAAGTGGTTTGACCTTGCCACCCAACTTCCTATCAACTTCATCAACGTAGTCATTGTGGGCATCCGGGCTAGATAGTAACCAGCCTCCGGCACCGTCGGCAATCTCGTAAATGAGGTTGCCACTTTTATCTCTTTGAATAAAATCTGCGGGGACAATCTCTATAGACTCAGATGCATCAGCCCCAAAACGCACCCGCACAGCCGGTGGCCTAATGGAAATATCTGCATTCTGAAAACGGCCAAGAAGTGCCTCTCGAACTTCCTGTAATGTCGTGAATGAATTCTGTTGAAGATTTTCTGTGGGAATGCAGGCAAAGTAGTCGACATCGCTGTAGCCTCGGATACTGGTTCCATTTCCAAAAGAACCGGTGTGAACGAACCGTGTTATCTCGAAGCTCTTTTTTAAGCATATCTCAATGGATATCCTATAGCTTTTCGCTGCTTGAGATTCCCCGCGTGTTGGTGTAAGCGTCCCATGAAACTCACGAAATCCTTCATCGACCGTTTTTTCCATGTCTTACCCTCACCTTTTGACAGAAGAATGCCATTTGACAGACCCTTAACTCAGTGAGCTATCCGAATGCAGGGAAGTAATAGTCACCGAAGATATACCGCCAATTCGTGAAAGCTTCCTGTAGATTGCCCTGAGAAGCCAATTCTTGGGCTTTTTTAGCTCTCGTATATGCCGTTTCCAACCGGCTTAGAACAGCCTCTCTCTTCTTTTGAGTGTTTAAGTAGGCTCCCACATTTGAGTCGAATACAGCGGGATCGCGTACAGTGAATAGTACAGGGTAACGAAAATAGCGTCTCGCCTTGCCAAACGTAGACTGAACTGCCGAAGGGAAATCAGTGATTGACTTCCCTTTCAAAATCTGAAGCAAAAGACACTCGAGATGGAACGAGGTGAGCAAATTGCCATTGGTCTTGTTCCAGGCTTTCATCATTTTTATCAGTGGGATGAGGTTGCCACCGTGCTCTTGATTTGCCTTGCTCCATATTTCAATATGTTCTTTTGGGTTGGTGATGATCCATGTTTTCGTGATCGTATTTGCAATAAGATATCCTGGAAAGAAAAAGCGGAGCATTCTATGAAAGGCTGGAACGACGTCTACTTTGAAATCAAGAAATGAGATGGTTACGGCTTGCCCGTCTCGACTAATATCTGCTGTATTGGGGTAAGCCTTCTTCAGGGTGGATTTCACTTTATCGAGGAGTGAAGCTTGATCATATTGATAATAATAGCTCCGATCCAGCACGAAGAAAATGTCAATATCAGCATCTTTGAGCGGGGCAATCATCGTATTGCGTACATACGACCCTGTTAAGAAATCGCCGTTATCTTCCAATACAGGCAGCTCTTTCTTAAGAATTTCCCGTATATTCTGATGACGTTTGGAAACAGCGGATGATTGAAGATTTGTAATTTCAAGCCTTGAACGAAGTTCCTGAAAGCCCTGTGCCACTGTTTTTGCCACGAGAGTTAGCTCCTCGCAACTTCATAAATTTGGCAGTCCTTTGATAAGACTGCTAGTAATCGTGCTTGATAGTAACACATATGCTCATAAATGACAAGGTCGCATTACCCTACTGATAAATACGTAAAAATGTTTTTCGTTCCTTATGCCCAAAGTATGGTAGTTTCCAATGAGTCATGGCTGATGAGTTTGGCATTATAGCATTTCTGCATAATCACTGCTCGCCAAACGCATTTTGTCGCAGTAGTTCTACCCGCGTCGAGAGTTGTTCGACGGTCGGTTGGCTATAGATCCTCGTCGTATCGAGAGAGGTATGCCCGAGCAACGTTGCCAGTCCGACTACATCGCCGGGATACTGCGCCAGGTAGTTGCGTGCGAAGGTATGCCGCAATGTATGCGCACTCGTTTGCGTCGGCACTAATCCGCGTGCCGAGGCATCTCGCACCAGCACATCAATCATCTGCCGCATCGCCGAGGTCGTCAGCGCCCCTTTCTTCTGGCTCTGCCAGAGAGCGACCTGCAGACTGCCAGGGGAGCGGCGCGGCCAGGCGAGGGCGACCGCTTTCACTATCGGGTCGCAGTTCAAACGAGTAGCTAGATACTCCGCCAATGCCTGTCGTGCTGAAGCATTCAGGGGAACCGTGCGTGCCTTGTTGCCTTTGCCCTGCCGGATCGTTACTCGTCCGCTGCGCTCCCCGAACTCAATGTCCTCCAGGGTGAGTCGGCTGCACTCATCCAGGCGGATGTCGGTCTGTAAGAGCATCTGAACGATCGCATAGTTGCGTAGCGCATCACGTGACATCTGGGTCTGACGCAGCAAGGCATTGGCCTGGGTATCTGAAAGTCCCTCCCGCTTCGAGGCCTCCTGTCGGCCCACCAGCTTAATGCGCCTGGCGGGATTGACCTCCAGGTAGCGCTCTTTAGTCAGCCAGGCGCACCAAGCACGCAAGGCACTCAGGTGCCCATTGACGGTACTGGTGGCCCGGCTCTGCGTCCGTTGCACCTCATTGCGATAACCAACCAGAGCAATGGGCGTTAGGGCCGCAAAGGTGAGCGGGCGTTGCTCTTCACGGATGTACCAGGCGAGGAAGCCCTCCACAGCGCTTTTGTAGCGACGGATGGTGCCTTTGGCACGATCACTTGCTTGCAGTTCATCGAGCCAGAGGGGGAGGATCTCCTCAGGAGAAGGGGGAGGAAACACAGTGAGTGCCATGTTTTTTCACCTGTTTTGGTTTTTTCACCTGTTTTTTTCCGGTGTTAGCAGTATAGCACAGATGGAGGGTGAGCGAGAGTGCAGAAACTGCCAGGGGGAAAAACAGGTGAAAATCCCTAAAATGGGGAGAGAAGATGAGTGCGTCAGGAACGTTCACAATGTTGCTCTTCCAAGCGTACACATTCTCTGCTGACGGTACCGTCAGCAGAGAATGTGTACGCTCGGCAAGCGGCGGGATGGCTCACGTCGCTAACTTTGCGGACAGCAAGCACCAGCCACTGAACAGCGTTGGACATCACTTACTCCCCATTTTATACCTTTGCAGCTGTTTTTCTGCCGCAGCGAATAGTCAAGAGACGATCACACCGACTCCTGCAATTTATCTCCTCTCCGAATGAAGCAGATCAATACCTGTCTTGGTTACTGAGAAGCGTCATCGTAGGCGCTCTTTTGTAACGGATGTCTCAAGTAGCCAGTACAGGTCTTGAAGTAAGTTCTCTCAAGAGCAACATCGGCAAGGATGATGCGCACCACTGGTAGGAATGGTTGACTTTTAATAGGTCTGATGAGATTTACCATTTGCGCAAAGTTCTAAATTTTCTGAAAGTTCGTTGAAATTGATTTACTAATAACCCCGTGTCATTTAAAGCAGTGGGCACAACATCTCTAAACCAGTTTTTGCCTTTTTCTGCCAAAAATAGCTCAACAGATTGTGAGGAAGTGTTTGTAACAAAATAAGTATCGCATCTAGATGAAATATCGGAGTCCAAGCCGACAAAAGATCTTGCCAGGTTAAGGCCTAGGTTGGCCCTAGTATAAAATTTACATTCAACTGCAAGTACTACCTGTGAGACTTTCGGTGAAACCCATGTTCCTGCGCGACCAGGACTCTCAGGTGCGCTCTCCCTTCTGCACCTCTCGGCTTCTTCCTGAGTCAGAACAGCAACATCACATTCGTGTAGTACTCCAGAGTTTCCCTCTACACGAATACCTATATGAGCTTCCAAAATCGGTTTATTGGGAAAGTTAATAATTGCATAGGTATATGCTTTTCTTTGGGATGCTATGTATCCTGGGCTTGTTCTAAATACAAATATTGGTGGATTAAAATTATTCCTAACGTCTACATAATCTATAGGTGCTCCAGCACCTTCATTTATAGCAGCTCGAAGAATAAGGCTAAAAATATAACCTTCAAAAAGTCCAGAAGGATCTGCTCTAGTAAGACTAGGCGTAATAGCGCCTCCCAAAGTTGCTTGAATTTCGTTGAGAAGTTGATCTTCAATTGTCATCATTAATCAACTCCTTCAATTTATCGATTACTTCTTTTAAATCGTGAGCGTGATCTTGATGTTGTATAACACTTTGCCGATCAACAATTGTGACATTATCATTGCCGTCTTCAGCGTAAAAGTGAATTGCTTTTGCTTTTTTGCTTAATTGTGTTGCCGTTTCTGAAGAAAAAAATTGCAATATTTCTTGCTCCATTTCAGTGTTATTAGTCACAACATATTCTATAGCATCGATTAATAACATTAGACGCTCTTTAGATGTATAATCGGTACTAAAAGTTCGTTGTTTTTTACTTCTAGGAAGATTTTTTACTTCCTCCGGTGTTAATATCGTAATTTTTCCGACTCGATTCCTCGCTTCAATTTCTTGGATTATCCATTCTAATTTTTCAAGCCTCAATATCTCAATAATCGCATTATATAACTTATCAAAATATTCTTCGGTTTTCATCTCAACCTTTGCTTTCCTGAAGCTAAATTAGACGTTGGTCAAGGTAAATGCAAAAATTATGGCCATTTACCGTCCTCTAAATATAAAGTTGTATCTTCAACAAGCTGTGCTGGCTACATGGGCCATCTGTTCAAAAAGGCCTGTTTGACAACGACGACGCCTTTCAAGCGCCGTTTATGCAAACTGATGTCAGAAGTAGCCAATACAGCCATTGGTCGCATCAGCGGGAAAATAACGCAATTATTGTATCAGATAGATGTATATATGTTAAGGAGGGATAATATAAATTTCCTTCTCGCTCTTGGAGCCACGTTATTTTCAGGTTAATCTCTTCACGCTGTACTAACTTTTGATAGCTGAAAACATGGAATCGTTTGCTTACCTGGGGGTTGATGGCAGTCCTCGTGATAGTATGTAGCGACGAAGTCGTCAAGGTCGGTACGCGGATAACTGTCAGCTTACAGTTGTGCTGGCTACATGGGCCTTCCGTTCAAATAGAGCCTGTTTGACAACAATGACTCAGCCTTTCGATCGCCGTTTGTGCAAATGGATATCCTGAATAGCCAGTACAAGGAGGAAGGACTCCGGTGTAATTTGGCCTGTCTGGGATTCGAGGGATTTCATGGTATCTTTTGTTGAACGGCAATCTTTAACTCCACCGAGCTCACCATCCCTCTGACAGCCTCTCTACTATGTCTCGACGGGACAAGACTCTCTCACAAAGCTCCCATCCGGGGCCTGTCGGCTGTATTGCGCTCTCATAGCGCAAATCAAAGGCATTCGCCTGCTTTTTCCTTTGAGTAAACTGCGAGAGGTACTCATCCAGACGCTCAATATCCTCGATCCACTCGTCTTCTATCGTGTCCGGGAGGGAGCCAAAGAGGTCATAGCGGTCCTTCATCCGTTGAGACAAAACCCGGTATATCTTCTCGTCTATGGTGTCCTGATAGACCAGATTCAGCATGTCCACGCGTTTACGAGTTTGTCCGATCCGTCTGATCCGTCCAATACGCTGCTCCAGACGGGAAGGATTCCAGGGAAGATCCACGTTGATCAGCGTCCCTAAGGTTTGCAGATTCAGTCCTTCACATGCCGCATCCGTGGCCACCACGAGGCGGATAATGCGATCCCGTACACCGCGTTTGATTTCTTCCCGCTCGATACTACGCCACTCTCCGGCGAAGAATAAGCCGGACTTACCCGCGCCCGCGTATAGGGCAACGTTCTCTTCTGGCAGGGCCTTGGTCAAGTTTTCTGCCTGTGCTGGCTACGTGGGATATCCGTTCAGGAAATCGGCCTGTTGTGGAGGATCAAGGAGGCTTGCTTGCTAAAGCCCGTGAGATGCGCATACCATCAACACGGTCCATTCTGCGTATCCGCTCCGACCATGCGCCTATTTTCACATCGCATCATCAAAAGCTGGGGAGAGCCTCGATGACGCAGAATTATTCACATTGTGCGTGACACGGCGCACAGAGCCAGCGCAGCTGTTCATAAAACTTCGCTCAAGTGTTTATTCATAACTTTTTGAAATTTGATCATGGTATCGACAGCCTGCGTTCTCAACCTGCCAAGATCTTCATCTGTATCAGTAATCGTCCCTTCATTATAAATCGCTATACGTGATGCACGTTTATCACCGATACGTTCCCATTCCAATGAGCCTGGTACGCCTTCCAGTTCATTTTGAATTTCATCTTTATGTATGAAGAGTGCATCAAATATGTGTTTATTCTTTTCTTTATCGCCTGTATCAATGTATAGCTCGACTCTAAAGCGTCCGCGCCGCGCAAAGGAGAAACCTAGAACAGCAGGGCCAGGAACCTGAGAAACAGTCATCCAATGCCGACCATGGGCGGAATATTTTCTAAGAGGAAATTTGGCTACTTGAGAAAGCTCAGTATGAAGCATACTGAAGAAACCATTATATTTCCTTGCTCGCTCATGATTGCGCGTAAACAAAACAGTTTCTTTTTCCATATCTACATAAGATACACGCCATCCTGCATTCCACCATTGTCGAGCTTGCGGATTGCTTTCTAAGTGATTTGACCACCAAGCTCGATGTTTACGTGCCGATGCAGGCAGTTTGTTTCGGATAATTTCTTCGATATCCTCAAATGCGAGAAGTTCACCCTCTACATCTGAGGATTTATTGAGCAAATAAAGAGCAAGAGGGGCATATCGACTATCATCGGGAGGTAACTCCTCGTCCAAAGGCCGTATTTCGGCTAGTGCATCGTCTGTCTGTTCCAAGCTAGAAGACACTTGTTGGTTAACAAATTCCTCGACAGTTGTAGCTACTACTGTATCAGGAAGTGTCACCTGCACTACACTTATGTTTTTCTCTAGTTCCGACTCTATAGCATTTAAGGGAAATATCTCCTCTACTTTCTTACGATGAAATTCGAGCCAATCTTTACAAAATCGAAGTTGGGTGCGCTCTTTGAGAGAAATTTCATCACGAAAGTGCATGAGTTTATTACGGATGCCATCCCGAATTGTGTGTAAAATAGAGCCTTCCCAAAGAGGGATATACTAGATAATAATACAGGCATATACCGTTCCTTGATACATTCCATACAAATTCCCACAAGGAGGGAACTATGCCTGTCCACAAGAAAA
>WNGP01002045.1_pt1 | contig 16815 bp, 17 predicted proteins | sample 5407671 | NCBI WGS metagenome assembly WNGP01 (sample SAMN13153381, study PRJNA577476) | soil metagenome | isolation source: 40 cm soil or saprolite under Garry oak tree replicate 2 | place: USA:California | collected 2016-06-15 | reverse complement strand
AGGATGCATGACTGGAGAGCCGGATGATGCGAAAGTATCCAGTCCGGTTCGGCGGGGGGCCGATGGAAAAGTGCCATATTCAGTTGTTAAGGTGCAAAAGGGTATGGTAACTCGCCAGCGGCCTACCCGATCATGACGCTTTGGTAATTGACGAAAAAGGACGCCAAGTCGGATCGCTTCGTAGTGATCACAGCCCGCAAGGATTTGCCAAGTTGAACGCGTTTTTCGAGCAGATCGTCGGTGATGCACCAAAAGAGCAGATGGCTTGCATCATTGAGACGACCCATGGATTGTTGATTGCTCACCTGTTGGAGGCAGGGTGGCCAGTCTATCCTGTCAATCCTCGCACCGTCGATCGTCGGCGAGCAGCATCTGGTGCGAAGACGGATACGATAGATGCCTACTTGTTGGCGAAAACGGGACGAGCTGACCTGACCGATTTGCATCGTCTCACTCCAGATAGTGAGACGATGACAGAACTCAAACTGCTCACCCGCGACCAGGACGCCTTGATCCAGATGCAAACACGTCTGGTGAATCAGCTCACCGCCTGACGCGTAACGTATTACCCAGTGGCTCTGGAACTGTTTGGGAAGCTGCAGCAGAAAAGCACGTTGCAATTCCTGCAAGCCTATCCCACCCCGCAGGAAGCGATGGCCGCTTCTGTGGAACAGATCAAGGTAGTCCTCAAACACGGCAGGTATCCCCATCCGACTGCCGGGGCAGCCACCATTGTCGAGCAACTGCACCAGCCACAAGGGCCTCGCTGATGCGGTGATCACAAGAGCCAAATCGCGTTTGATGCTGGCGCGGGTTCGCCAACTCTTGCCGCTGATCGAGCAAATTGCCCAGTACAACAAGGAGATTGAGACCCTTTTTTTGACCCATCCTGACCACGAGCTCTTTGAGAGCTTGCCTCGCGCAGGCCAGCATCTGGCTCCACGACTCTTGGCGGAAATTGGAGATGATCGCTTGCGCTATCAAGACGCAAGCAGCTTGCAAGCGCTGGGTGGAACCTCGCCCGTGCTGTTTCAAAGCGGGATGTATGCCAAGACCCATCGACGTCTTGGCTGCATCAAACCGTTGCGCAACGTGCTGCATCAATTTGCTTGGCAAACAACCCTGAGCGAGCCGTGGGCCAGAGACTATTCCCAACGCAAGCGAGCTGAAGGCAAAAGCCATACCGTCGCAGTACGAGCGCTTGCCAATGTCTGGGTCAGGATCATCTTTGCCATGTGGCAACATCACCAATGCTATCAGGCGGCTACCTTTGTGCAAGCCCAACACCAGCATGCACGCCGAGCCGCTTAGCTGTCTCAGTTCACACTGATCATGCTCAATACAAGCCAAAAACCCCGGATTGTTTTGGCTTTCAACTTGGCATGCCTTTTTCAGACCACGCACGCCAAGCCGTGTCAAGGAAAGCGAAGCGGCTTGACACGGCTTGGCGGCGTGGTACACTCCTTCATGCCATGTTGAAATCATTGTTCTCCCCTGTCTTTTCAGTTTTTCTCTGCTTCCAAAATTGGTCCCAAAAAGGCTTGACATAGAGAGTCTTTCTCGTGGCTGTGGAAAACCCGCCTGAGGAGTATGGCCCGTGGCAGTGGGCTGCAGCGTTCGGACGAGCCACAGGACGCTTCGGAGCTGATGCCTTCACCTTGCAGGAGGATGGGAAACTCCGCTGCCCAGCGGGAGCAAGCCTATGGTTGAGCGAAGTGCGTCAAGAGAATGCGTTTACCCAACGGGCTGTCTACCTGGCCTACCAGACTGATTGTCAGCGCTGTGGTCTGCGGGAGCAGTGCCTGGCTTCAGGGGCGAAAGGAGATCGTGCCCGTCGAGTGAGTGCTGTGCGTCGTCTCTTGCCCCCACCTGCCGAGGTTTCGCGCAAGCCTGTCATGCTCGGACCAATGCGCTGGGTGGATGTAGCAGGTCGAGCACTTCGTCGCACCTGGACCGCTCACTGGCGTCGGCAATATGTGGAACTGCTTCCACTGGCTCCAGCCCAGCCGGAGGCTAAGCCTCCTCCTCGTCCACCCCGTGCGGTGCGTTCGCATCATCGCTGGAGTTGGCAGGATCGGCTCGCACGCAACGCCTGGTGGGGACCACCGCAATGGCGCATCACTCTTGCTGGTGTTCCCGCTTTTCTGGCTATGAACTAAGCAAGGAGGAACTGACCACCAACACAGAAGCTGTTTCAAGGCAGTGCCCTCTCCCTCTGAGTGGATCAGCAGGGCAAGGAATCCCTGTCTGCTTCCAGCACCCTCCCTCTCTTCCCCGAGGCTTTCTGGCGATGCCGCAGCATTTCCACTTCGTGCCGAAGCCATAAATGTAATGAAGAACCATCTGGAGGCCACTTCGCTTGAGAGGTGTAGCTCGTTGCGCATCCCGTGGGAATAGGCTTGAATTTGGGCTTAAACGCACCAAAAGTGCGTGTTGGGCGGCTGCTCCAGCAGGGAATGATGCAGCCGCCCAGCACGCACTACGCCTCATCGTCGATGCGCGGCACGTACTCAGCTAATTTGGAGACACTGTGCAGCGGCTCTGGTAGCAGCGTCGAACGGTCGGTGTGAAAGGATTCCTCCCGGAGTCGATGAACCACCCAAGCCCATTCTTCCGCGATATCACCCTCCAGCAAATGCAGCATCATAATCTCGACCGTCGATGGATTCCATGAGAGCTTTGTCGGCGCGTTGCGCTGGCGCAACCCTGTTTTCCGCTGGGCAGAGGCAGGACGCTCCTGGATCGAGTAAAAGATCTGAGGAAACCGTTCATCGTGGAACAATCCGGAGAAACGCCCGAAGTCCTGCGTTGGGCACACCAGTGGAACAGAACCATAGCCCGAGAAACGCAGGCGGGCAATGCGCCAGGGACGCTCATCGACCCCAAGCGCCTGGCTAAGCGCCTCTTCGCGCTTCGCCAGGGACCAATCCTGTATTTCTGGCAAGACGCTGCGGATATTTTGCTCGCTTGCAAGCAGCAGGGCTGGGCGCCCCTCCCCTCGCATTTGCAACGCCTGCCGGAAAAAGGTGCGCATCGCATCGTCATTGGTATAGCCACCATCGAAGTCCGGAATTTGTGAGAACACCTCCACATATGGCTGCCAGTGGGGACCGTACAACCCCGGCAAGCAGACCCAGGTCTTCTGTTCCCCTGGGAGCACATGGATCGCTAGGGGAACGGTTACCACATTCTCCCCTCGCCGTCGGGGTCGCAGCCGAATCTGCCACAGTCCGAACAGGTCGAGCGCCGAAGGAAGCTGGGTTCCTTTAAAGCCCCCATAGAGCGGATTCCAGTGGTAGTCCATCTGTCGCAGCAAATCGCGAATACCGTTGCGGACGCGCTCTTCATAATGCTCCTGTTCCCTGTCTTGTGGCTGGATGCACTGCACTTTGCGGTTCGTTCGGATAAAGCCCCACTTGACGGCTGGCTTCGGATCGAGGCGGCGCTCCCGGCTCATCCGGCTGTACACCTCGCGATAATTCAGCATCTCCAGCAACACGCCCGTATTCTCCTCAACCCGCCCTAGCTTCCGCTCTATGTGCCGGACCCGCTGGAGAGTGAGGGCCTGCTGGCTCTCATCGTTCTCCGCAGCTTCCGGAGGTAGAGAGCCGACGAGGTCGGACGCGAAGGTCTGCTGCGACACCCGGAGTACCGCCTGCCCGCTTCTGCCATCCTCAACGGTGATCGTGCCATCATCTGCGAGCCGACCGACCGCCCCTACTTCTTCGAGCAGCCACTGTTGCCAGGTCGTCGCATCCGAGGAACACAGCACGATCTGGGCAGGCGTAGGCATTTGGGCAACCGCCTGTAAACGGATATCCTCTGAGATCTTCTTGCGCGACTTTGTCGCCGTAAAGCTGGGCTGCCCACGCGGTATCACCTTCCCCTTCGTCCACACCGTGGTCGGCTGGATGCCTGCGGGGAAGGCGTCCGCCAACTGGGTAAAGGTCTCCCACCGATCTGCTTCTTCGATCCCAGCGCCCACGATGTGCTGCTGGCTCATCATCTGATCATAGACGATGAGGATGCCCGGGTGAAAATCCATGGGCCGGGACAGCAAGTGGAGCGCATCTGGGATGTGTTCCTCCGGGCACAGGCTGGCCAGTACTTGCGGAAGGCGTCCCACCCAGACGAGATCGTGGTAGCGTGCCAGCCCGAGCCGGAGCAAGCTCGTTTGCACGGGCTGCTGGGTTAGCCAACTCACGCTACGCCGGGCCACGTAGACACTCTTTTCCCGCTTCCAGGGAAGGTCCACGTACGCCTTCCCGTTTTTTCCCTCGCTGACCAATGGATGGGTTACCCAGCGGCGGATGCCTGGCTGGCAGAGCAGGCGGGGCACGCCGAGGCCCGGCTGCGAGCCCATGCGAAACTTGAGATAATAGGAGTAGTTATACTCCTCCTCGTACCTGGTCAGCGTCGTCGGAAGCCAGGTGATCAAATCGACCTCGGGATCGAAACTTGCTGGGGCGAGGCGCAGTGGGAAAGACACTCGCTGGCCAGCCTCGTTGGAGAGGCCGAACTCGAAGCTCCGCTTCACCAGAAAGCTCGCCAGCAGGCCAGGGAGAACGCCGTTTATTACCTGCAGCGGAGCCTCCTCCAGGTCAAGAGATTCCCACTGGAGGTCCTGCGGCTGCAGCTGTTGCGCCACCGCGCGCACCTCTCCGCTGCTGTAACAGGCATTCAACCAGGCCAGAATCGCCCACAGCAGGCGCTCTTCCTTGGGAGCCGGTCCTTCGGTCGAAGCCACGAGCCAGTACAGCGCGCGGCGGTCGGGGTCGTCGTGGAAGGCACCCGGGAAGATATGGAGGATCTCCGGAGCCAGCGCCCGCAGCATCGTATGCAGGCTCCTGACGGGGTTGATGTGGTCCACCTCCCCCAAGCTCCGTAACAGCGCCGGCCAATGCGGGGGCATACGCAGCACCCGGACCTGGCGCAGTTCGTCGGCGAACGCGACAATCTCCCAAGAGAGGGGTTGAAGTTGCTCAATCGAGGACCGCGTGGCGGTCCTCTGCTGTGTTGTTACCATCGTTCTTGCTTCTCCAATCGCTTCAGGAGCCCGCTCAATGCGCGATAAGCGGGTCCGTACAATGTCTCGGCCAGGAGCTGTTCCAGGGGCGGCTTCGCGCTCGGCTGTTCCAGGTAGGCACCCAGGAGATCCTTCCACCCCCGGAGCATACTGCGTCCCTTTCGGGGGTGGAAGGACGCATCGACAAAAAAGACGCGTGCGGCCCGCCCGCCCCGCACGAGCCGCCCAATCGTTTGCCAGACCACGACAAACTGATCCCAGAGGAGTTGCTCGTAGAGTTCATCCTTCAGGCCCTCCAGCCCGAAGGAGCCATTGCCCAGTCGACGTATCCACTCAGCGTAGGTCCGCCTGCGCAGCTCGCCCATCCGCTCGCTCCCCGACATGCCGAAGCTGTCGGGGAGCCGATTCTCGAAGGGTGTGAGCAGATTGGTGACCCAGGCATTGATCCCAATCACATGCTGGGAGAGATCGTCGGGGACCGGATAGGGGCGCACCAGGAAGAAGGCCGAGCCGAGCAGCGCTCCGCCTTGTTCATCCAGGATGTTGAAGCCGCGTTGGACGGCGAGCAGCGGGGCCACGAGCACGTCCACATCGTGGCCGTCCAGCTGTTCGACTTCCCCGCGCCGGATGAGCCAGGAGTCCAGGCTCTCATCGTCATCTGGATGCACGCAGAGGACTCGCTGTCGTAGACTCGGCGCCTCCCGCGCGATCCGCGTCGCAAGCCTGGCTTCCGCATAGCTGCCGACGATAAACAGGACCCGCCGCGGCGTCCCCTGGTTCCGCCAGTAGTGCACCTCCTGCTCCACCCTGGATGTGCCGCCGGCACCCTCCGTAAGGAAACGCACCAGGGCTTCGAGGTTGGTCTCGCGCCCTTTGCCCCAGGTTCCCGAGACGCGAATGAGGGACCCGTCCTTGTTCGACACCGGGATGAAGTCGAAGGTACTCGTCGAGATCGCCTCACGCTCCTCCAGTGGCGCCGAGAGGATAGCCTGCGGGTTGGCCAGGAGGTGGAACTGCGGCGAGCCGGGGGCCCAGCTCGTCGCGGAGGTGAGAAAGACGTGTGGCCCATCGGTCCCTTCCAGGTCGGCAAACAGGTGGGAAAAGTGCAACAGCAGCCAGCGGCCCAAGCCATAGCACTGAATGTACTTCAACACGCCCCCGGGAGAACGCTCGATGTACTGGTAGCCGAGCAGGTTGCCCAACGGCGATTCCGGCACCAGGTCAACGTATTCTTCAGGCGGGCTCTGGTCCAGTACCCGGTGCTCCCCGAACTCGGGCGCGGCCCACAGCCAGTTGCGCAGCACCTCGTCAACACGCTTGTCCATGGCTGTCAGCAGCAGGCTCAGTTCCAGGCGCCGCAGCAGTGTGCCCTTTTCGGGATGGGATGCCAGATCCCAGGGAAGGCGGTCCCGAAGCCAGGCCTCCAGGTAGTCACGCAGGCCGTTGGAGGCGATGCGAATGTCATTGACCCAGGTCGCCAGGTCGCCCCCATCCTCGATGGATGTGGGATGGTGGGAAAACTGCATGAACGCGTCATGCAGGCGCTCCCTGACCGCCTCATCCAGCTCGGCCCGGGGCTCGACACATGCCAGTTCGCGGGCCAGTTCCGCATAGATTACTGAATTGGTGAGCGGCCGCCGACCGATCCAGTCCACGAGGTCTGGGTAATTAAACAGCAGATGCAAGAGATCACTGGAAAAACGCACCGCTTCCCCGACCAGGAGCTTCAGGTCCCGGTGGCGCGCCTGACGCAACTGCCGACGCCGCTGCTGCCTGAAGTGGCCCGCCACGGTTTCGTCGAGCCAATCAAGCAGGGCCTCCGGATCACCCACCAGGTTGTCGATGGGGGCATAGGTCCGATCCCATTGCACCTGAACGCGATCCGCCTCATCCACGATCAGGACTTCACAGCGGCGGTAGACGGCTTCGAGCAGCCGGAGATCAGCTTGGCTGAGGTGCTCTGAGGCACGAGAAAAGAGTAAGCTTGCAGGGTTCACTATCCACACCCGGCTCTCGGGGAGGTCCTGAGCCGCCTGATGCACTGGGCAGAGGGGACGAAGTGGGCAGGTGTAACGTTTGTCCGCTCCATCGATGAGCGCATTACACGGCTCGTACCCGCTGGGGATGGGCCCCTGCTCCGCTAGAAGGCCGCTGATCGCACATGGGGCGCTCGTCCACGCAAGGGCCGGTCGTTCCTCTGCTTGCGGCTGGAACACATCTTCCGGCATCAGCTCGCGCGCGTTCGCCTGGCCGTACTTCAGCCGGTGCGTGCCCCGCTCGGTGCCCAAGGCCGGCGTCGTGGTGATTCCAAGCAGGCGTAGCTTGTCGGCCAGGTGGATCGATTCCGCGACGGTGTTGAGCACCAGGGCCACCTGCAGGTGCAAATCCACCACGAGATAGCAGGTCACGAGCACGATGAGCGTGGATTTTCCCGAGCCGACCATGCCGACGAGGTGGAAGAGGCGGTCGATGACGAACGATTCCGTCTCGCTCACCAGGCCGTTCTTCTGGACCAACTCCAGGCGGAGCTTACGGAAGCGTTTGCACCAGTTCCCTCGCGGGTCTCGTTGTTGCAGCCGCTCAGCGACACTCTCCAACGCCTCAAGCGGGATCGTAATAGGCTCGTGTTTCTGCGGAGCTGGTGGGTCAGCCGGGACAGGAGGGTGCATCTGCGTAAGCTTGCACAAGGCCCCCGGGAGTGTGATGCTATAGGTCTCGCCCAGCATCTGGATGGAGGTGCCTGACCAGGCTGCCGCATAAATCACTGTAACAAGCGGCGATGGTGTGTCTGGACGAACGCCACTCGAGGGGCCAACCACACCGCGGGCATAGGGCGATATGCGGCTGACCTGCGAACAAGCGCTGACAAACCGGTGGGACCGCCTCATAGCAACGCCGCAGCCAGGTGCGGATCTCCGGGTGCCAATTCGGGTCGCGCGTGATCGTAATGCCGCCGTCAGGCAGGTAGGGATGCTCGACCAGGAACCTGCGGGCTTCCCGGTACTGATCAGTGAGGTGGTACTTTTTGCAGTACTCCAGGATCTCCTTGAAAGGCGTATCCTGCAACTCACGCTCCGGGTCATCGGACAGGTGCATATCACGTCCGAGTACCATACAAAACTCGCTGGGCATACCCCAGGTCAGCAACGACCCCGTAAGGCCGGCCCGTTCAAAGAGCTGGCCGATGCCCTCCCAGGATTCGACCGGTCGATGGAGCCAATCGACCAGGTCCGGGAGATGGCGCGGCGGCCGCACCCCTTGCAGATAAGAGAGTACAGCGAGCTTATCCCACCCCCACTGCGGTTGCTCATCGAGATCCGTGACGGGCCGAGCCTGGCCCCGGCCCGTTGCTTCGTTCTGGCGGAGCAAGCCGACCGCCAGATGAACAATCACTTGTTTTGCTTCCGCAAAGCCATCCTCCTCCTGGACAGATGGCGCATCAGATACCATGTGTTCACTCTCCTCTTTACTTAATTAATGAAGGTTCCATCTTACCACCCGGATTTCATCAGATCGCGTAGCCGAGAACCCACCCGATCAACCAGGACATTCAAAGAACAGCATGCATCCAAAAGAGATAGAACAAATGATCTAATTACTCCTTGTATAACATGTTGCTTCTTTTATGCATGTTCTTCTTCTCAGCAATAAAAACGGTAACGGGCCCCCGAGTATTAACAGAACGGGATCCAACGATAAGAAAATTTTGCTCTTCTGCTTTTCCTGCTCGTTTGACTTTACAGGCGGATGGATTAGAAAAGACACCGAGTTAGTGAGAGCGTTACAGAGAGTGATGGGCTGAGTAAAGCATGATGAAGGCATTTTCTCGAGTGGCTTGAGAAGCCATTTCACATGCTTATCGTTGGATCCTGTTCCGTTAGTACTCGAGGGCCGAACCGGGGTCTGGACAAAAACAGCTCATAACATCTTGATCCTATCTCAATCACAAATTTGGATATGCGAAACTCATCTCTCAACTCCCAAAATTTGAGCTAAAGTAGCCAAAAACGGTTTCGCATTCGACGCCAGAGGAATAATCTGTAAATTTTGGAAATAAGCGGCTGATCCCACGGGTTGCGCAACGAGATGACAGCAAACAAGCTCTAGGAAGTTGATGATCGCTCCAAGCCATTTCATCATTCTTGTCAGTTTGCTTGCAGCGACTTTCGCTTGGTTCCAAGACAGCAAGATGACAATTCGTCAAAGGCAGGTCCAGAGCCAGTTCACTGAGAAGTGCATCTCGTTGCGCATCCCGTGGGAGGCATGTTCTCTTGGTCTTTCTCACGTCCTCTCTCCTCACTACTTGATCGGTATCTGGTTGAGTTGCTAGCCGACGCTCAGGTGTTTCAACAGGCGAGAGTGCCGGTGAGACAAGCTCGGCAACGGCCTTGTGGCTGGTGTTCTGAGAGGGAAACGGTAGTGGTGCCTGACAGAAGAGAGCCTGTGCGTCTGCTCAGAAACAAGGGGTACGTGTTCGTCAAGCCGGGTCACTACTGCCTGCTCATTTCTTTCTCTCCCCAAATCTTGATCGTCTCATCATCACTCCCGCTAGCGAGTAGCTGTCCATCAGGACTAAAAGCCAAACTGCAAATGGCGGCTGAATGGCCGGTGAGGGTGTAAAGTAGTTCTCCTGTTTGCAGGTTCCACAGCTTGATTGTGTCATCATCACTCGCACTAGCAAAGGTCTGTCCATCAGGACTAAAAACAAGAGATGTTATCCATGCTGAATGCCCTGTGAGAGTTCTTAGCAAGGAAAAATCTTCAGGCTTTATCTTTGGCAAAGAACAATCTTCAGATTTTATCAAGGGCCGAGATTTTCCTGGTTCTCGCTTGAGAACATTCAGGGAAGATGATAACTGCTCTGTTTCCAATGCTTGGATAGGTGGAACAGGCAAGGGAATATCAGACTGTGGAGTTAATTCCTCAACGATTTTGCGCATACCTTCTGCAATATCATAGAGTGCTTCATCTAGATTGCGCCAACTACGACCAGTAATAGGTTTGCCATCTGTGGGAAGAGCTTGAAGCTTTCCAAAGGGAGCAGCTTTCCACTGAACTGGACGGAGAATGATGGGGATAACATGAGCTTCGCCTTGCTCATGTCGTTCGATTGCCCGCGTCATCTCTTTGCTGTAGCAATAGTCCGAATTCATAAAATCTCGACTTATGAGTAAGAGAATGATCTGAGCGGTGTTAAGCCGCTCTTTGATCTCGTGTTCCCATTCGGAGCCTGGGCTGATGTTACGGTCATACCACGTAGCGATAAGTCCTTGTCGCCGCAAGGGTGTAAGGTGTGCCTTAAGTTTCTTCAGAAGCGGTTCATCTTCGTGCGCATAACAGAAGAAGATTTTCACTGCCATGAGCGCGTCCTCGCCTCTTTTCTCCTGATCAATCTCTTTTGTTCGTCGTCGGGCTTCATTATAACCCACTTCCACTAAGGCGACAAGGAGTTTGGAGACACCCCAGCACGTGCTCACACATCTGGCTCACTTCACTGCGGTTTGTGCCAGTAGAGGTCGGCCAGTTTGCCCTAGATTGGTACGGCGTTGGTAAAAGTTATCAGAATAACCCCTGAATTAGTACAGCGAATCCCACAGATGGTGAACGCCTTGCGAGCCATTCTTGAAGGGGCAGCTTAAAACAGTGTGCGACCAGCGAGCCACTGGATACAGATGTGCGTCTTCTGAGAAACAAGCAGGACGTGTTCGTTAAGCAACGATACTACTGCCTGTTCATTTCTTTCCCCAAATCTTGATCGTCCCATCGGCACTACCACTGGCGAGGGTCTGCCCATCGGAACTGATGGCCACAGAATTAACTGTTTCTGAATGTGCTTGGAGGGTGCGCAGCAGCTGGCCGCTGTGCAGATTCCATAGTTTGATCGTCTGATCCCTGCTACCACTGGCGAGGACTTGCCCATTGGGATTGATGGCAACCGACTCAACCCTTTTTGAATGCCCTTGAAGGGTGTGCAGCCACTGGCCAGTGTGCAGGTTCCATAGGTTGACCATATTATCATGCCCACCGGCAAGGGTCTGCCCATCGGGACTGTTGTCGAAAGAAATAGCTGAGCTGAAAAGTCCTTCGCGAGTGCGCAGCAGTTGGCCGGTATGGAGCAGGGCGATTTAAAAGTCGCGAAAGCGGGGTTGCAAGGGGCAGCAGGCCCCTTGCCGGAGCGCGAGGTGTCCTCGCAAAAACTCTTTTTTCCTGTTTTTCGTGTGTCGCCGCAGGCGACACACGAAAAACAGGAAGTGAGCGATAGAATGCCTCGACTTTTAAATGGCCCTGAATAACGTGTTATCATTGTTGACGTATACGATATATTGCTGTAAATTAAACAAGGTCTGGGAAGATGAATGATCACGATGCTTTTTACAAACGGCTGGGGAGAGAATCCGCGCTAAACGTCAGGAGCGTGGCCATTCGCAGGAGGGGCTCGTGAAGGCAGTTGGCCTCAAGCGGCCATCTATGTGCAATATTGAGAAAGGCAGGCGGAACATCCTGCTGCATATTTTGGAGAATCCATGAACTATCGAAAGAACATAGTCTGCTTAGCTAATTCCAGAAAGCCTGGTGGCAGGTGCGTTGCAGGTAAGGAGGTGGTGAAGGGCGGCTACGGAAAATGGATACGTCCCGTAAGTGTTCGCCCCACCGCAGAGATCTCTCTCTATGAGCGCCAGTATGAAGACGGTGGAGATCCAGAAATTCTTGACATCATCGATATCCCTATGATGGCCGCCGTGCCGCGCGTTTACCAGACCGAGAACCATATGATTGATGCGGAAAACTATTGGACGAAAGTTGGCACCTTACCCTGGGGTGAGATTGATGGCTTGGCAGACACTCCACCCATCCTTTGGGGAAATGGCGATTCGACCTACCATGGTAGCAATGACCGAATAACGCCGACTGTTGCTAGCACTTATCATAACTCCTTATGGCTCATCAGACCGACCCACATTGTCGAGCGCTCATTTCTGGCTCGGGAGAATGGGGATTATCCCATAACTACCTCCGTCTACTTTTGTGTAAGCCTAGCCGAAGCGCACACAGATAACTATTGTTATAAACTTGTCGCGACCGTCCTTAGTGAACAGCCATTGTGAGGTAATAATGTATGCAGCAAACAGTTTTCACAATCGGACATTCCACGCACACTTTGCAGCACTTCCTTTCCCTCCTGAAGTTGCACAGTATTACAGCTCTTTGCGATGTGCGCTCGAAGCCCTACAGCCGTACCAACCCGCAGTTCAACAGGGAGAACCTGAAGACGGCCCTGCGCAATCATGACATTGCTTATGTATTCCTCGGCAGGGAGCTCGGAGCGCGTAGCGAAGACCCTGCCTGTTATAACGACGGAAAAGTTCAATACGACCGACTTGCGCGGACTGATCTCTTTCGTGATGGCATGGATCGACTCCAAGAAGGCACTAAGAAGTATCGTATTGCGCTTATGTGTGCTGAAAAGGAGCCACTTGCATGTCACCGCACCATCTTGGTAGCGCGGCATCTTCAGGCACTTGGTTTCGAAGTTCAACATATTCACGCTGATGGTGAACTTGAGAGCCATAAAGACGTTCTTGATCGTCTCCTCCACGCGCTTAACTTGCCGGATCACGATATGTTCCGCACACACGAGAATGTAGTGGACGATGCCTATCGCATTCAGGGAGAACGCATCGCGTACGGCCGCGGTGATGCTCAAGACACTGAGTCTTCGGTCTTGAAGAGGGCCACGGGATGAAAATCTTCACCATCGGCTTTACAAAAAAGTCGGCCGAGACGTTTTTCACCAGCCTGAAGAATGCTGGGGTGAAGCGCCTCGTGGACGTACGGCTCAACAATATCTCGCAACTTGCTGGATTCACCAAGAAGGATGACCTTCGTTATTTTACCAAGGCTATTTGCGGCATCGAGTACGTGCACTTACGTGATCTCGCCCCTACTCAGGACATACTGGACGCTTATAAAAAGCAGAAGGGCGATTGGAATCTGTACGAACAGCAGTTCTTGGATCTGATGCGCTCACGGCATGTAGAGGACACAGCCTCACGTCAGATACTTGACGGAGGCTGTCTTCTCTGCAGCGAAGAGAAGCCCCATCACTGCCACCGCAGATTGGTCGCTGAGTACCTGAAGGAGAAGTGGGGTGATGTTGAGATTGAACATATCCCGTAATGGAGACCATTCCAGAATGGTCTCCAACATGGTGCAAACTGATTCTTTTGGTCGATTTCAGTCACAACAGGCTCCACAGACCGTTCTGCTCTTCCCAAAGAATGCCAATTTACAAGGTATCGATGGAAGGAGCCAGATGGGGAGCGGTTTTCCCAGCTTATGAATCACCAGTGCTCATGAATCGCCACTACAGTCGCACTTGTTAACCCAGCCATAAAAGCTTGAAAAGCAGAAGAAGAGCTCCATGTTCTTTTTCTTTCCGATGTGACACTCTGTAGGTACACAACTGCAATCCAGAGAGGACCATCTAAAAGGAGAAGAAGATGGGGTTTGCCTACAGTTGGAACAGAAAGTTGGAATAGGAAAATAACCCAAAAGAGTCAAGGGGTCTATGATGTAGCGGAAGAAGAAAGAAGCCTAGGACATCGGTCAAGTAATCAGGCGGCGTTGGAGAGAGCCGTTACACGAGCAATGACATGTAAATTGTGAACGACTGCGCAGCGTCGCAGATCAAACAAATTTTTACGGAGACCTCGGTAGCGGGCACGTCGTCCCTGCCAGTGACCGATATGTGCCAGCGCATGTTCAACGGCGACTCGTTCACGTAACTTGGCTCGACCTGTCGCTGTGAGTTGGCGCTCGCGTAGTTCGCACAGCAGCGCTTCGTCAGGGTGAATGCTGACACTACGGCCGTTGCGACTGGTGGTACACCGCTGCCGTAAGGGACAGGCTTGGCAGATCTCGGCTGGAAACTGGACCACTCCTCCAGGTACAAAAGGCATCTCCTGCTGGTTGGGACAGCGCAGGAGCTGGTGCTCCCAATCGAGCTGAAACGCGGTTTTGGGGAAGCGACTGCCATTCCGAACCGGCCAAGCTTTCCAGTAGACTTGCAGGTTCGCTGAACGTTCTCGCACCAGACTACTACGGAGACTAGGCCCGATCGATGTGCAGTTCGTCCAGTGTGACCTGTTGAGAGCGCAGATCGGCATTTATGGCCTCGGTGACCGTAGCTTCGGCTACATTGGCAGGCGTGATCCCAACAGCTCGTACCAAGCCCGTATCCAGGTCACGTAAGATATGCCGGATGTCACCATCCACTCGCACACTGCGGCTCTTGCGCCCATGGCGCATCTGCGCATCCTCGATGCTGATGCGGCGATCTTTGGCGACCCCTTCGCGCAACTCGGCAGCGCCCGCCTCGACTTCCCTGCACATCCTGCTGCTTCACTTGATGAGCAGCGGCCAGACTGCGCTGCACTGCTGGCTCCTCACTGCCCTCAGGCTTGGCCTCCAGCCAGCGTTCCACGCTGGTGAGCACGGCTAAGACCACTCCTAAAGCCTCCGCTCGTTCACTTGAGTCATCCCAATCGCGGTCGAGGGCTGCCTTCAGACTTGATCCACCGAGCAAGCCCGCATCGGCTCCGTCGCAATTTCGGCCAGCCCCCGCCGAGGCTTCCGCGCAATGACGCCCAAGGCCTTGCGGAGGGCGTGACCCAGAAGATTGTAAGTATCTTCCACTCGAGCGGCTCCCCACAGGGGGCTCCTATCCAGAGCCGTGAGCCTCGGACCAGCACCAAAGGCTCCTGTCTCCCTTGCCACTTCAATGCTCCGTTCAATCAATCGGCGATCCATCTGTGACTCGATCAGTCGAGTGCGGAAGCCGATCAGCGTTCCTTTGCTGAAAGGGGGTTCTTCGACCTCTAAGCAGTCTAAGACCAATTGCCAGCGTCGATCCATGGTGGTGGCTTCGATCACTTCATCGTCAGAGGCTCCTGTATACGCCTGCAGGATAGTCGCCAGCGCTAATTGCGCTGGTGGAATGGGCGGCTGACCTCGCTTACTGTCTCGATACAGACCGGACAATTCTTCTTGAAAAGCTGCGTTGAACAGTTCATGACGATGCTCACGTAAGAAGACGAAGAGTTTCGCTCGCTTGATGCGTTTCACGATGGTTTGCTCAGTCTGCGAGAGTTCAATTGGGGGTTGCCAGAGGAGAGGTTGCATGGTTCGTGTCCTTTCTGCTCGTTTTTCTCTTGAGCTAGCCACGCTTTTTCCTTTCCGTCAATCCTTCTCTCTATTACTTGACCGATGTCCTAGCGTGCTTTCTTCCAAATACGTCATGATAAGTGAGCGTAAAACGAGCGATTATACCTATATGGTCAACATCGTCGGGAACATAAAGAGGAGACCCGCCTATCGTAGTTTCGCTACTGACGTTAGTGGATTGTTCAAGTGCGATCTTGGCTCCTGCTTCACCAGGAGAAAGAGAAGCGTAGTTCCAGACGACATATCGTTCTGTAGGCGGTTTGGGCGGTGTGGTGATATACGGTGGGCCAAAAAGGATACCATAAATATTAAAGGCTGGCCCTACGCCGATGTTTCGTAGCCCATCTATCACTTGATTTTGATAACCCCATTTTATATGAGGTTTCCCTGCTGATCTTTCAATAATATCCTCCAAATTCCCAACAGGTTGCAGTATCGGGCGAAACTGGTTGAATTGCTGCTCCTGGCTCACTTTCACCTGCTCCTGGCCTATCTTCACTTGATTTTTATATGCCTGGATAGTTGGAATAGCAAAGATGGCTAGAGCCACTGTAGCGGCTGCGCCTATTGCGGCGATGATTAATGCAACTATCGTACCTATGTCCAATTCTTTACTTCTCTCTATCCACAACCTTTCTTCCGGTTGACCTGATTTTATTGCTCATTTGGTTTATGTCGCTCATTGAATGCCTGCCAGTCTTGTGCCCAACCAGGCATTGCTATCTCAGTAGCAAGATCGACGCGATAATTGTTGATCTGCTGCCATTGTTGCGCCTCCATCTCTTTTCTCTGTGCTTCCCGATCTCCCCTGATACCCTCACGAATACTTAGCGCCAACGCAACTGTTGCAATGACAGAGCTTACAATCCCAATGATGAGCACAAGAGGATAGGTTAATGCTCCTAGCACAGAAATTGCCAGCCCTAATAGGATATTCAATGCTGTAAATAGGTTTGATGGATGTTTCTTGAGATATCCCATTGCTTATTGCTCCATTATCTCATTATTATCCCACATGTTGTTGACTTATTCTTTAACGAACCTCACTACTTATAACTAACGCACATGGTATCCTATCGTCAAAAATATACAGCTTGCCATAGGTCTGGTTTTCTGATCCTAGCATCCTGGCGCTACCACCACGAGGTTCTGCCAAAAAGCCAGGGTTGCAAAATAGGAGAGAAACTCCTACTGTGAAAGGAAATGAAATCGTACTCACTCACAGAAGGAGGATTCCCTCATGCAGGTACAAGTATCGCTCACCATCGAGATTGGGGCAACTGCTGATCTGGCAGAAATGGAACAACCCACGAGATACGCAACGAGATGAAAGCAAGCAAGCAATAAGAGGGGCGACGACATTTTCATGAAGGAGAAAAACGGCAAAGTGCCGTGGAAAGAAGAGATCAAAAGATATTTGAGGATGTTGAAGGCACATTGAACAGAAGAGATCCGAAAAAAGAGAAGCGAGCGGTGTTTTCGAGGAGTTAAGCAGCCATCACCACATCAAAGCCAAATGCTTGAGCAAAGCTGACCGGGAGACCATGAATGGTGACCTCAAGTGG
>WNGP01002042.1_pt1 | contig 16818 bp, 19 predicted proteins | sample 5407671 | NCBI WGS metagenome assembly WNGP01 (sample SAMN13153381, study PRJNA577476) | soil metagenome | isolation source: 40 cm soil or saprolite under Garry oak tree replicate 2 | place: USA:California | collected 2016-06-15 | reverse complement strand
GGCGCTGACACGGAAGAGGTCAGATCCGGGGATGGCCCGCTCAGTGTCGGGGGGTGCCCCTCCACCGTCAAGGGCACCCAAATCATTTCTAACCGCTCCGCAGAAATGATCTTCAGGACCCACCCTTGAGCGTCGGAGCCTCTGCACCCCCTCTGGCCAGAGACCAAGGGCCAGGCAGGAGCCTGCCCGGACCGGACGAGTGCCATCCCCTGCAAGGTGCGGGTCAGTCAGGAGGGGGGAGGTGGCCGTGCCCGTTGCGTGCCCGATCAGGCAGCTAACGGTGGGTACTGGCAGTCACTCACGGATACCTCATATGCCCGCTGACCTGCGCACGGACAGGTCCGGGCGTGGCCGCTCACGTCCTCCTAAGCAACAGGTCATTCTGCAGCGTCGAGTCTCCGCTGAGCGCTGCTGACGGTTGCTTTGAGCCAAGGGTCAGCGGGCGGGCGGTGCGCCCAGAAGAGCGTATGATCGCCGTCCCCTTCGGGAACGAGCGCCTGGGTGCTGATCTCTAGACCGGCCTGTTCCAGCCAAGAGCAGTAGGTGGCTGCGTCGGCGTGGCTCTACCACATCGGGGCCGCGCCACCGAGCCAGTTGTCCTCCATGCCGGTCCAGGCGCGATGGCCTGCGATCACAAGCAGCCAACCCGCCGGACGCAGCCAGCTGGCGGCGTGCCGCAACGGTCGCGGCTGGGCGGCCAGGGGCATGTGGAGCAAGGCGTGCGCCACCCGCGGAGCGCCATGCGCAACCCAGCGTGCCGCCGCGCAACCGCCAGGGCCGAACGCCCACACACGCCAGCCATCCCGGCATGGCTGCCGTCAGGCTCCGTATGATCTTGCGGACAGTGATCACAGGGCGGCAATCACGGGAGCGGTGTCTGGCGGGGAGTATCCGCTGGCGGCTTCACCTCCGGCACCCGCGCCGTGTCGTTCTCCGCATCGCGGGGACCTGAGCCTGCAGCGCCATTCTCCTCCGGCTGGGAGAGCAGCCCGAGGTGCTCCTCATACGCCGCCAGACCCGCCTGGAGCACGTAGGGCCCGCGGATCTGCTGAAGCTGCGGCGGGACCTCACGGAAATCCACGTACGGATGATCGCCGCAGCCCGGGCAGATGAGCTCAAACACGCCGGTGTAGCCGCCTTCCATCCGGCCATCGACGATACGGACCGGGCGGCGGCGCAAGACGGCCGTCCTGCCATGCCCGGGCTGACCAGGCAGGGGGAACGTCAGGAAGACCTGAGCGCCGACACGCAGCCACAGATCACGCTGATTACGCGGGCTGCGCGGAGCAGGGGCGCCGACCGGCGCGGAATCCAGCCGGGCACCGTTAACACTCGGGGGTGGGGGACTGCTCAATTTTCTCCCTGCTAGTCACTCGGCTCACCGCCAAGCGGTGAGTTCTTGTCGCTGCCGGGGTCTAGAGCAGTCCTACTCTTCTCAGCTAACGATAACTCATGGCTGATAGCGACGGTCGGGTCCATGCTGGCTGGCAGGCGGGCATATCCATCGCCATCTACGGGTCCAGGAAAAGGCCCTGCTTCGTCCAGACCCCGCGAAGCTGGTGATGTGAGTGGGATCTGCCCAGCCGCGGCGCGAGGTGGTAGTGGCGCTGCCCGAAGAGATCGACATGAGCAACGTTGCCCGCGTCGCGGAAGCGCTGACCACGCCGGCCAGCCGCGGTTCCACAGTGATCATCGACATGAGCGCGACCACGTTCTGTGCTTGCGCGGGACCGGGACGGCCGTACCCTGGCTTTAGGTCAGCGCGTCCTAACCTTGTGCTCTAGGCGCTCGTTCTGCCCTTTTATCCATGCACTCAGGCGCGCACGGGTCTTGGCCCGGGACTCTTGGTCCAGCCCTGCCAGCCCTGCCAGCGCCGCCAGCACGATGGCAGCGAAGGCCGCTCGCTCATAGAGGCGGCGGCTCCGTAGCATATGAACCAGTACAGCCAGCCCGATCACCAGGGTTGCCGCCTGATGATCAGCGCTGGGGTTCGGCGACCGCGGTGCCGACCCACTGCTGCCTGCCGAGGTCAGGGCTTGCGGCGTCATGCGGGGATCCTGCCTTGATCTTGTCATCTCGCCTACCTATCCCCGTCCACGGGTCAGCTTGGTGCAACCCGCAGACCAAGATTGGCCCTACGTGACCCATGCCGTCATCACCCGCTGCGAGTGAGGGGCTAGACGAGAAGGCAAGAGGACCAGCACGGCCCGCGCAGTCATGGCGGCCACGCCCAGGTCGAAAATGCGGTAGATGGAGTACGCCCCCGGGTGCTCGAGCGCATAGCGCAGCTCGTCCGCGGATAGGAAGAAGGGCGCGGTGATGCTGCCGCGTGTCGCTTCACCTCGATGTGGTGAGGCGACCCGTCCAGCAAAGGAGCTGACGTCGTAACCGGCGCCATCGCCGAGCGTGCCTGGAACGTGAACTACCAGCTCGGTGCGGGGCAAATGTACCATTGAGACACGCAGCGCGGAGCCGGGGTGCAGGAGGCTGCGATGAGACTGCCCGCGCAGCGGCGGGATCTGGTGGTGTGGAGCCCGTCCGTCGGCCCAGCCGACAGGGACAGTGCCCCCAGGCGCACCCGGCGGACCCACAGGTTTATCCGTACCGGCGCGCTGCTCACCGTTATCGGCCTACTGCGTCTGGCCCGCGCCGCGCGGCCTCGCTGGCGGCCCTTGCTGGCCGGGGCGGTGCTCACTGTGGTCGGCGCGATGCTCACCGGCGCGTGGGGCGCGCTTGCCTTTCCCGGACTCCTGCTCCTCTTGTCCGCCCTGCTGGTCCCGGCCAGCCCTGACGCGGACCGCAAGCGGCGCTCTGAGCTAGAGCGCGAGCTGGCCGCAGTACAGGCGGGCGCCGCGGTACGGGCAAGCATCCCATTCTGGTCGTGTGGCGGCAGCTGCGCCGTTCCGTGGGAGCCAAGTCAAAGGGACTGACAAGGCCAGGGCAGCGGAAGATCATCGTGCCGTTGGCGGGCAACTGGCCAAGGAGACAAGTCTCGAACTTCAGGCCATCTTGAGCCGCGGGCACAATTGATGCAGGTCAGATCCCCGATCCAGATCGGGTTGCGACGGGCAAAGACGGCCACCTCAACGCCGCCAGTGCCGCAGTGCCAGTTCTGTGGCCTGCCGCACCCGTGCCCTGAGCAGGGCCGGTTCCGGGGTGGCGTTGTCGGCTGCGTCATCGTGGTCCATGAGTGCGGTGAGTGCACCGCTGACTGCTCCGGTGAAGGCTCCGGCCAGAGCCGCGGCGCCGACCCGGTCTAGTTCGTCGGGGAAGGCGGCGTGCAGTTCGCGTGCGATCTGTTGCTGTGCAGCCATCTGGACCTGGAGCGCCTTGCCCCGCACGGCCGGGACGGTGCGGAACAGCCGCATCCGCGCCGTGGCCATCGGGCTGATCATGTCGGCGTCGGTATCGGCGACCGTCTCCAACGCCCGCACCAGCACGTCCACCGGCCCCTCGGCCGGATCGCGGTCGGCGATCGCCTGGATCGTGGTCTGAGTCCGGGTGTCGCTGTCAGGGAACAGGATGTCTTCCTTGCTCGCAAAGTAGCTGAAGAAGGTGCGGGTGCCGATGTCGGCAGCCGCGGCGATCTCTGCGACGGTGGTTTCGTCATACCCCTTGCGCTCGAACAGCGCGGCCGCAGCGTCGATCAGCGCCCGGCGGGTGCGCTCTCGCTTGCGGTCACGCAGCGACAGCGCTAGTGCGCCACTCCCAGATCCCTCCATGGGAGGAGAATACCGCATTGACAGCAGACTTGCACTTAATGCAAACTTGCACTCAATGCAAGAAGCTAGAGACTGCTGGAGGCACCATGGACACTCAAGACAAGACGATCGTGGTCACTGGCGCCACCGGGAACCAAGGCGGCGCTACCGCCCGATATCTGCTCGCCGACGGGTGGCACGTCCGCGCCCTGGTCCGTGACGACACGACTCCGGCCGCCGCCGCGCTCGCCGCCGCCCGGAGCCGAACTCGTCCGAGGTGACCTGGACGACCCCGCCTCTTTGGAAACGGCGGTACGCGGCACCTACGGCGTCTACAGCGTCCAATCCGCCAACCCGAACGAGCTCGCCCAGGGCACGAACGTCGTTGACGCCGCCAAGGCCGCCGATGTGCGGCACCTGGTGTACTCCTCCGTCGGTGGCGCCGAGAGCCAGGACGGCTTCTACCTTGAGCACGGCTGGGGCCCCATCGAAAAGTGGCAGATCGAACAGCACATCCGCAGCCTGGGCGTCCCCGCCACAATCCTGCGCCCCGCCGGGTTCATGGAAGACTTCACCAGCCCGGCCCGGTTCTTCCAGAACGGCTCGCTCAACGTGCCCTGGCACGACGATCTGGTCATGCAGCTCATCGCCATCGACGACATCGGCACCTTCGCCGCCCTGGCCTTCGCCAACCCCGACCACTACCTCGGCCAGGCCATCGAGATCACCGGCGACCGCCTCACCGCCTCGCAGCTCGCCGACGCGCTCAGCGCCTCGGCCGGCCGGCCCATCCCGCACACCCAGATCCCACTCGAGACCCTGTGGGAGCACGCCCCCGAAGCGGCCAAAGTCTTCACCTGGGCCAACGAACGCTACTTCGATACCGATCTGGGCCCTCTACGCCAGGCCCACCCTGGCCTCATGGACTTCACCACCTGGCTCAACCGAACCGGCAATGCCCGGCTCCTGGCCCAACTGGAGTCCACGCCGGCCTAACGGGCACACCCCTCCTCACCGAACTCCGGGCCCGGAGGGCGTGAACCGACCCGAGTCGGTTCACCGGCGGCGCCCGCTCCGCCGCGCGGCGGAGCGGGCGCCGGCCGATTAGGCAAGACGCGGCTCGCGTCCGAGCTCGCGACACGCGCCCGCGACGCAGGGTTCGAGGTCCTGCTCGGGCGCTCGATCGATCTCCTGGGCACAGAGCTGCCCTACCAGCCGTTCGTCGAGGCCCTGCATCCGCTCGGAAAGCTTCGGCGGGTCGATGGGCAGACCGCGGGCTCACAGCTGCGGGTGTTCGAGCAGGCGCTGGCGCTGCTCACTGACCGCGCGGCCACCAGGCCCGGGCTGCTCGTGCGCGAGGATCTGCACTGGGCGGATACATCGACCCTCGACCTCGTCGTCTTCCTCGCGCACAACCTCGACGACCGGCGGGTTCTGCTGCTCGCCACTTACCGTGCGGACGAACTCTCGTCGGCCCAACGCGTGCGCCGACTTGCCAGCGGCGCCCGGCGCTCAGGCTCGGCGCATGTACTCGAACTCGGACCGCTCGAGCACGAGGAGATGGCAGCGCTGCTCGCGGCGCACGCCGACACCGCCCTGCTGCCGGCGCTGCCCAACGCGATCATCGACCGCTCCGAAGGCAATCCCTTCTTCGCCGAAGAGCTCCTTGCCGCCGCGGGCGACCAGAGCTCGGAGCTCCCGCGTGGCCTCCGCGAGCTGCTGCTGCAGCGCGTCGCCCGGCTCGACCATCCGACACAGAGCCTGTTGCGGTTGGCCGCGGCCGCCGGGCGCGACGTCGGCCACCCGCTGCTCCGCGCAACGGCCGGGCTCCTAGACCACGACCTGCGCGAATCGCTGCGCCAGGCGGTCGAGCATGGCGTCCTCGTCACCGACCAGGCAGCGGGCAGCTTCCGCTTCCGCCACGCGCTCCTGGCGGAGGCGATCTACGCGACGATCCTGCCCGGCGAGCGCGAGGAGCTGCACGCGCGACTCGCCCGGGAGCTCGCGCGCCTCGCGGCCGCGGCGCCGGCGGAGCTCGCGCCTCACTGGGCGGCGGCGGGTCGCAGCACAGAGGCGCTGGCCTCGTCGGTCGAAGCGGCGCGCGAGGCGGAGGTCGTGTTCGGCCTCGCGGAGGCTCTCGCGCACCTCGAGCGGGCGCTGGCATTGTGGGACTCCGTGCCGGACGCGGTCAAGCTCACGCACCTCGACCTCAGCGAGCTCTGCACCTGGGCAGCTGAGCTGGCCAGCCAGACGGGTGCGGCGCCACGAGCGGTCGAGCTCGCACGGCGAGCGATCGACCTCGTCGGCGTGAGCGACCCGCTGCGCACCGCGCTCCTGCACGAGAGCCTCGCACGGTACCTGCACGAAAGCGGCAGAGCCGACGCCGCCCTGGCCGCAGTCAAGCGCGCGGTCGAGCTGGTGCCCCCGCAACCCCCCTCGCCGGAGCGCGCGCAGGCGCTGGCGGCGTTCGGGCACGGATTGATGCTGGCCTGGCGCTACGAGGAGTCATGTCGGATCTGCTTGCAGGCTCTCGCGCTCGCCCGTGCGGTCGGCGCACGCGCGGCCGAGCTCCGCGCGCTCACGGTGCTCGGCGTCGACCTCGCCTACCTCGGCCGCGGCGACCAGGGCCTCGCACAGCTGTGGCTGGCCCTGCAGCTCAACGACGAAAGCGCCGAACCCATGGCACTGGAGCGAGCATACGTCTCGCTCACCGACGTGCTGACGATGCTGGGACGGCCACGAGAGGCGGCCAGGCTGGCGGAGACGGCGCTTAAGGCCCTGCATCGCTACGGGATCGATCACACCACCCTTGTCGCCAACCGCATCGAGGCCCTGCTCGCGATCGGCGAGTGGGCCGAAGCCGACACCCTCAGCGCGGCCGCACTCCGCGCCATGACCGCCAACTACCCCCACATGCCGCTCATCATCCGGGCCGACGTCGAGGTCGGCCGCGGCGACTTCGACCATGCGCGGGCGCACCTCGAAGCCGCACGCGCCACCCTGCGCTTGGACCGCGACGTGGCGACCCACGACGCGTATGTCACCGAGCTCGCCCTATGGGAGCGTCGCTGGGCTGACGCCGACGAGACCGTGCATGACGGCCTGGCGCGCGTAAGCTCCCGCGAGACCGCCCAGATCCGCAGCCGGCTCTGCGCCAAGGGACTGCGCGCACAGGCCGAGCTGGCAGCGCTCGCCCGCGCCCGCCGGGACGCCGACGCGCTCCGCGACCGGCTCGACCGCGCGCGCAAGCTGCTCGCCACCGCCCGCCGCGCCGCCGTGGACGCCTCAGCGATCACCCCCAACGCGGCCGGCTGGCTCGCCCTGGCCGAGGCCGAGTACGAGCGCGCCCGCGGCGAGACCCGCCCGGGGACGTGGTCGGAGGCAGCAGCGACCTGGGAACGGCTCGAACGCCCGCCCCTCGCGGCCTACTGTCGCTGGCGCCAGGCCGAGGCGCTCGTCGCCGCTGGCGCGTCCCGCGCGGAGGCGAGCGTGCCGCTCTGGGAGGCTCATGCCGTCGCGGCTCGGATCAGGGCAAGGCCTCTGCTGCGCGAGCTCGAGCTACTTGCAGAACGCGCGCGGCTCGATCTCGCGTCACCAGAAGCGGAGTCGTCCGGCGGACAGCAGGGCCTGGAGGAGATCCTCGGCCTCACGCCCCGTGAGGCGGAGGTCCTGAGCCTCGTCGCTCGCGGCTACACGGACCGCGAGATCGCCGCGGCCCTCGTTATCAGCGTCAAGACGGCCAGCGTCCACGTCTCCCACATCCTGCGCAAGCTCGGCGCGCCGAACCGGCTCGAGGCGGCCGCAATTATGCACCGCCTCTCCCCGCCGCAGGTCAGGCAGCCTGAGTTCGACGCTTGACAAATCTTCTGGCCCACGAGACGCAGGCCGGGCTGTGGTGCGGGCCTAGCCGTCTGCTCGCTCCCGATGTCCTCCTGCGGATTTGGCACCTGCAAGCAGGTCGGGCAGGTGCAGCCATTCAGCGGCTGGCCGCCGCGTTCGCGGTGAGGAGCGCTGGCTGTGAATCAGCCAGAGATAGGTGAGTTCACCGATGCTCCGATGCCCGGCGGACTGCCATCGTGGCCCTTATGACCGCAGCGCGCGAGCGGTCCCACGGGATGAAGGTGATCCATGTGCAGGCGTTCGTGCTCGGAGCACATAGCTGGAAGGACAGGCCAATGCGTGCAGTCATCGGACGGGTCAGGATCAAGCCGGACCGGGCGGATGAGGCACTTGCCATGATCGATGAGATGGGTGTTGCCATGCTGCGGGGCATGACCGGCTCGGCTGGCGGCTACTGGGCGCGGAGCAACGGGGGTGACATCATCCAGCATTCCTTCTGGCTCTTCGACACCGAGGAAAACGCCCGGGCAGCGGAGGCGACCTTCAACAAGCTCCGCGACATGCCCGATGCGCCAGCGACGTTCATCAGCGTCGATGTTTGCGAGATTGTCGGGCACGCCTAGGACTGGCGCCGAAAACGCGCTGGCTGCCAAGCTCCGGCATCGAGGCATAGAAAAAACCAGCGGCTAGCGCTTACCGGCTATAGATGAGGCGAATGCCCCACGACCCGCCGCTGCAGCACGATCTACGTTCTTGGCCATGAGGATATGCGCGTCGGCGAAGGGAGCCGAGATGACATTCAGGAAGCAGGCCGGGCGGGGGTCTTGGTACGTGGTGGGGCGGCGGTCTTGAGCGAAGAATGGATAGGATGGGATCGCCGCGAAGGCGGCCCGGGCGATGCGGAGCAGACAGCGCTGCTGCTGCCGGGGGGTATGTGCACGGCGGTGCAGTACGAGGAGTTGATGGCCGAGCCGGCCCTGGCGGGTGTCCGCACGATTGCGGTGACAGTGCCGGGAATGGGCGGCACTCCTGCCGCTGAGGACCTCAGCATCGAGAACCTCGCGCGCCTGGCAGCACGGTGCGCTGCTGACCTGGGCTGCGACCTTGTGGTGGGGTTCAGCATGGGCGCGAACATCGCGCTGGAGATGGCGGCGTCGGGCGCGTTCCGCGGGCCGCTGGTGTTGCTGGCGCCAAGCTTCTCGCGCCCGGATGAGGCAGCGTTCTTCCGCCTTCTCGACCGGCTCGCCCGGGTACTGGGGCACCTGCCATTCGCCGCGCTGCTGAAGATGATGGGCCCCGCGATGAAACGGATGCCGCTGCCCCCGGACCGCCGCGAGGTGCTCGCCGCGGAGTTCCGCAAGAATGACCCGCGCATCGTGCGGCGCGCAGTTCACTGCTACTTCCAGTACCTGGACCGGCACGGGTCTGTCGCGTCACGGCTCTGCGAGGCCGACGTGCCGGCCTGGGTAGTCCATGGCGAACGCGGCGACGGCGGGATCACCGACGATGAACGCCGCACACTCGAGGCGTGTCCCCGGATACGCGTGATCACCCTTCCCGGCGCGAGCTACTTCACGCCCAACGAGGAGCCCGCGCTGGTGGCCAAGCTCGTCATCGAGGCGCTCGATCGAGTCCGCAGTGACCAGGAGGAACAGCGCAGTGGGCACGGTGAGGGCGCAGGAGACTAGTTATGGGGGCGATGATGAGTAGACCGGAAAGCCTCCGAAGGCGCACGGACTTATCTTGACCAGCGTTCAGTCAGCCGGGCGGAGCAGAAGGATCACCTACGCCGAGCTTTGTTCCCTCTACCTCGCCCCGGGTCGGCGCGCCAAGGTTGCATCCGGCAGGTCGAGTCGCTCGACGTTGCCGACCTGGAACTCGGTTCGCTCCGCGACATCATCGCGGGCGGCGAGACGCCTGGCCGCCTCAAGCAGCATCGGGCTCTGGTCCACGCCGACCACTCTGCCGCCGAAATCAGCGCGGCCGGCTAGCGCCCGCGTCACGACGCCGGTGCCGCAGCCGAGATCCAAAACGGTCGCCGCCGACCCCAGGCGAAGCCTGGCCAGGTAATCGTCACGCCATTGGGTGAAGGCGGGATCCTTGCCCCGAAATTCCAGGCGGTTAATAAGGCTTTGAACTGTAGGCTCATCTTGTTCATTGATGAAGCGGTACGCGTCACGTGCGCTCATCTCTTTCCTCGGTTAGCCGACATTGAACTACCCGTCTCGACAAGGGGCGGGTGGGCGCGATAGGCGGGTGTGTGATCGGCGTGATCGCCGCCCGGGCTGGGCTGTGCTACGGATCAGGACAAACCCGGCGTGAGGAAGCGGGCAGCAGAAGGCAGGCAGACCACGTGGAGACACCGGCACCGCGGGCGCAACGGTCGAAGCCAGCCAGGGCGCAGGTGGACACGCTGCACTGATCGACGGATCAAAGGGTCGGCGGCCCATGCAGGGAATGATGTCGTCGGCGCTGACCGGCCAGGTCCGCAGGCGCGATGGCTAAGACGGAGGAGCAGGAGCAGGGTCATGCGTTCCTGTCCGTGCGGGCGATCAAGTCACCCCAGGTGGTACGGCTCCCGGCCCGAGATCTGCCGTCAGCCATCGCTCCGGACGCAGGTAGATCGCGACCTGCTCACCCAGCTCCGCCTCGGCAAACTCGATGTAGGCCGGGACCTTGTCCGGCGGCAGGTATCGCGCAGCGATCTCCAGCAATAGCGCATCGGTCCCCGGAACCGTGCGAGTGACCGGCCCCTCCACCGATACGTACCGAACGGTCGGCATGACCCGTTCGACCATCAGGGTGAAACGCCCGGCAGCTTCGATGAGGCGAGCCTTCCTGGATCCGGCCTCTGTCAGCACCCACGCCTCCCCGCCCGGTGCGTACTGATACCAGATCGGCAGGGTAAACGGGCCGCGGCCCTGACCGGCCGACACCGACAAAGCGGCGACGTGCGGCTCGGCCAGGAAGAATTCGCGATCACGTACAGACAAGCTGCTATCCGCCATAAGCCCGAGCCTAGGCAGGGGTACTGACAATCTGCCCCGATTGGCGTACTGATGCTTACGGATTAGGAGCTCCGAAGATAGACGCCGGGCCGGGGCTGGTATCGATTGGGGTGAGGTCGACGACTGGAACGCCCGGCGCGACCATAGCGGTGACCGCGGCCAAGCGGTCGCGATCCAGCCGCCAGCCGGCGACCGGCCGGGTCGCCGACGTGGTCACCCGGGGCAACGGGCAGCCGGGAGCGGGCCGGTCGCCCGCGCTGAGTTCCGGGGTGTCTTGGCGGCGCTGGATGCCGATGCGCCGGGCCCGGCTGCCTGCCGGGAAACCCGGCCCCGGGTAGATGACGATCTGCTCGACATCGGGCCAGGGAACGAAGACGGCGCGATCCCACCGCAATGTCCAGCCGTCCCGCAGGTCCGCGCCAAGGGTGATGCCCACGTAGTCGGCGCGGAACGCGGTCCGGCGAACGGCGAGACCGACCACGACGGGCAGGGCGGTGATCGCGCCGATCACCAACAACACCAGTGCAACCGGAAGGTACACAGGGATCAAGCCGAGGCCCGTGGGGAGCAGGGCCAGGCTGGTGGACCAGCCACACTGGGCGCCTAGCGTTGTCTTCGCTATGGGCGCGGAGGGCGTGCCTGTCTAGGTGGCTTTGAGTCGCAGATCGGAGGTGCGGAGCAGAATGACTTGTCACCTCTTCGCGCTCTGCTTCGATGCGAACGACCCGCTCCGTCTCGCGCGCTTCTGGGCCGGCGTCCTGGGCTGGGAGATGGCCGACGACCCCGGCGAAGGCATTGCGCTCCTGCCGAGCGATGACACCGGGTTCCGGATCCGGTTTCTCCCGACTCAGGAGCAGAAGGCCGGCCAGAACGAGAGGCATTTCGATCTGACGAGCACGTCCCTGGAGGACCAGCGGCAGACGGTGGCACGGTCGCTCGGACTCGGCGCCCGGCACATCGACGTTGGCCAGCGCCCGGAGGAGGGTCATGTTGTGCTCGCAGACCCCGAAGGCAACGAGTTCTGCGTCATCGAGCCGGGTAACAACTTCCTCGCCGACTGCGGATTCATCGGAGCGCTTGCGTGCGACGGTTCGCAGGAGGTCGGGTACTTCTGGAGCGAAGCGCTGGGCTGGCCGCTGGTCTGGGATCGGGACCTCCAGACCGCGATTCGCTCGCCGCGCGGCGGTCCGAAGATCTCCTGGGGCGGTGAGACGATGCGGCCGGAGGCCGGGAAGAACCGGCTGCATTTCGACCTCGCTCCACCCGTCCGCGGTGATCAGCACGGGGAGGTCGATCGTCTCGTCTCCCTCGGGGCGACTCGCATCGACATCGGCCAGGGCGAGGTCGGCTGGGTAGTCATGGCCGATCCCGATGGCCGTGAGTTCCGTGTGCTGACCCCGCGATAGCGATCAGTGCGTCCGCCGCGACGCGTGCCGTCTTGGCGCATGCCGGTGCAAGCGCATGTGCAGGCGGACGGTGGTGCCTGCCCGGCTGCTTCTGGCCTGGACAAGATCACAGACTTGGTTGACGAGCCAGAGGCCGTTGCCGCCCAGCAGCTCATCGGACGGGGGCCGGTGCCAGGCGAGCGGATCGGTGAGGTGGCCAGTGTCGGCCACCTGGCAGATGATCTCTCCTCCGGTCTGCCAGACCTGTACCGTTCCGCCGCCGTCGGTGTGGCGCACGGTGTTGGCGGTAAGTTCGCTGATGGCGAGCACCAAGTCGGAGATGCGCGGCGGTGTGAGCCCGGCACATGTGGCTCTGCTGGCGACGAAGCTGCGAACCGGGCCCAGGTCGTCAGAGTAGCCCAGCGTCTCGGCGTGCGCGGGCGGGCGGGACAGCGCCCGGTTGCATCGCGGCGGAAGGTCCGGCGGCCCCAGGTAGCTGACGCTGGCTGTGGCCTGGCGGTCCTTGACGACGGCCGGGTGCGTGCGTACCGCATCGGCAATGACCGATCCGGGAAGCCCGGCGCTGTCGTAAGGGCAGACGACAGCAACGAGGCTGTCGCGGAAAGCCAGGTTGATGAGCGCCTCATGCCTGATGGCCTCTCGAATCTCTGCGCCCGTGCGGCCAGGCCAGATCGGCTCGCCGATGCAGCAAACGTGCTGGCCACGATGCTTACCGGCATAAGCCTTGATCTCTGGGATGATCCGCGCCGGGTTACGGCCCAGCTCGGCCATGTCAACCAAGGTCACATGCGCTGAGTTGACACCAAGCTCTTGGTACACCAGTTGGGCGTTGCGCTTAGGGACCGCGACAAACACCGCGTCACCGCGTGCCCGGCTGGCCTGGATGAAGCCACCGAGCGCCGCCAGGTACTCGCCCCGGCCATAGTAGAGCAACGCCAGATGACTGAACCGGTCACTGGAAGATGGGGTAACAGCCATCTCAACCCCATGCGCCTCGGGGCCTGACCAGGCCCGGCTGCCCGCTGCCAGCACCGGAATGCGGCATGTGAGGAAACAACTGAGACTCCAGACCATGCGGGTACACCGCGCACTTCGCGGATCCATCTGCCGGGGTCCGGAGCAGCACTACCAGGATACAGCCCTGACATATGCGGCTCCAGGGCCCCCGGCGGCCGCTTCGTTCCGCGCCAGAACGGTCCCGCGCGGACGGGTGCGGGTGGTCCGGTGTCAGCCGATGTGGCATGTGCGGCCGGGGTCGGTGTAGCGAGCAGTGAGTCAGTCGCTCATGAACCGGTGCACGGCAGGCTCGCCTGCACCAGATCAGTCTGCAGGGCGAAAACGTCACCAGTTGTTCCCGGGCTTGCTGCAAATGCCTCGATGAACAGGCCGATCCTGGCCGGGATGGCCGAGGGGTTAATGACGAGCACCACGCTATTCGGGCCCAGGGCAGAGGAACCAGGGTTGGGCATGATTCTCTCTTGCAGCAGGGCGTTGGCCTCGTCCGACATATGCGGCGCGTGGCATGACCGCGGGATCGCACTGTTAGAAGTCGTTGGCGTAAATGAATGATGCAAGAACACCACATTCGCTGGCACTCCGTCCGCGCGCAACCTGGCCTGCAGCCCGGCGGCGTTCCGCAGTTCCCTGATCGTGATCTTGATCGTGCCGCCCGGATCGCGCTGAACAGTCCAGGCCGCCAGCTGTGCCGGGCCTATGCCGTTTACCCGGTGGCTGGCCTGGTGGCTGGCCGGAAGCAGCGCTATCACGGCCGCGGCCCCCCCAGCCACCACGACTAGTGCCGCAGTCAGACGGGGAATCTGCCGCCGGGCGCGCAGCCCGCGGCTACGACCTACGATCTGCTCCACCGGGGTGGCCGAATGAACGCCAGTGAAGGACTCCTTCACCGTCGTGATCAGTTCGTCATCGTTCATGATGAGTTCTCCTGCTGTCGAGTGCGGGTAAGGTCATCGCGCAACGCGGCGATGGCACGGGCTAGATGAGCCTTGACCGAGCTGGGGGCGATGCCCAGCATTTGCGCGGTGCGGGCGGTATCCAAGTCAAGGAACAGCCGCATGGCGACAACCTGCCGCTGCCGGGGAGACAGCCGCATCAGGGCTGTCATGATCCTGGGATCAACGGAACTGTCAGATGCCCCGTAGGCCGCAGGCAGGTCTGCGACCGTGCCAGGGTCTGGCACCGATACCTCCCGGCGGCGGCGCCGCCACCGGGATATGTTCGCGTTCAGCGCGGTGCGGACCACCCACGCCATCGGCGCTGGATGCCGGCTGACACTGCGCCATCTTGAACAGGCACGGGCAAAGGCCTCATCAACAAGCTCCTGCGCAGTGTCCCGGTTACCGACGCTGACCAGGACGGCGCGGAGGCAGTCATCCCTGGATTCGCGGTAGAAGTCCGTAAAGTCCAGTCGTTGGGTTCCCACACCTATTCAACGCATGGCCGCCGGCCACGGACTACCTGGTTCGTGCCTGTCGCGCGCCCCGATCGAAGGGCCGCGCCCGGTGGCGGAGCCGCCTTGAGCGGCCCGCCACCGGGCGCTTCGCTGCCGCGGAAATGGCTACCCCTGGATCGTCTCCGGTTTCGGGCCGATGACCTGGGTGCGGTCCGCCTTGGCGTAGCCGGCCGGGATTTCCGGGCGCAGTTTGGCCAGGTTCTCGGCCGTTGGCGGGAGGAAGGTGTAATCCGTGACGTTCTGCTCGCCATTGGACATCCGCAGGAACTGACGCATCGGCAGGTACGTCGTGGCGTCCACCCACAGGCGCGCCGCTGTCACATGGGGCGGCGCTTCGTTGCTGGGGGGCACGTTGATCTTCAGCTCGACGGCCTGCTGTCCGTGCAGTTCGGTCCGCCCGACGACCGTGAACTGGCCGTGAGCGATCTCGGCGCGGATACCAGCCGCGTCGAGGGTAAACCCGAGGATGAAGTTCGCATGCCACTCACCCCAGACGTGCCTGCGGTGATTGACCGCCATGAGCGTCCCGGAAGCTGCAGCCCGCCCTGGTCGAGGTTGGAGGTGTAGCTGCTGGCGGCATCGCTCCCGGAGGGCATCCTGAAGGAATACTCCCCGTCCTTGAACACTGTCCCGTCCGACCCGAGGCCGAGGACACGGAAATGTACCTCCTGGCCAGGCTGGGGATACGCCGGCGACTGCCACGTCCTCCCGCCTGGCACCGATTCGCTATGCGCGTACAGTATGTCGCCGCTGGCAGTGTCGATGGCCGCGAGCAGACGGGTTCGCAGCGCGGGCACCGCGAGGGGCGTGGCCTTGGTGGCAGGTTCGTGGGCTACCGCCGCGATCACCGCGACCGCGGTCACCGCCCCGGCGGCACCCAGAGGATCATCTTGCGGACGTAGTACTCCGGCCGGTCCAGGCTCCCGATCTTGCGCCACCTGGAATGCGCCCGGATCAGCACCTCCTGGGCCAGATCCTCGGCCAGGGCGCGGTCGCCGGTCAGGATCGCGGCGAACCGCAGCAGGCCCGGGAGCCGCTCGGCCGCGAATTCCTCGAAGGTCATCACACCTCCACCGTTGGGGTTCCGCGCCTTACATGCAACGAGCACGCCGATCTGCTGTGACGAGGGCGCGAAAACCTCCCCAGGCGAGGCGAGCCGTCCGGCTGAGGTGAGATACGCCCGGCCTTCAGGTCAAACAGCGGCGCGGATCAGGCGGCACGCCAGACCGGCGATGCAGAGGCCTTCGCCCCGGATGATCGGTGTGCCGTTAGTGCTTCATGGTGAACGCGAGATCGGCAGGTCGATCTCGGGCAGCCGAACGGATGTTCATGCACCCGCTGGTTCCAGCCGCTCCCAGGTGGTCTCCATCAGGAATACCGAACGTACCTGGCCACCGGGCACACGCTGGAACCGCGCGCGTTCCCCGGTCAGGCCGGGGCCTGATTCGATGGTGAACGTGTCCGGGTCGCTGGTCGGAGCGAGTACGAGCTGCCAGGCGGCCGATTCGCCGGTGGTGACCGTGAGCTTCCCGTCGCGCCACTCGAGCCTGAGCAGCCAGCCGCCCAGGCCGGGCCGGGCATAGATGCCGAGCAGCGGCAGGTACTCACGCGGGGCAGGTAGAGGCGGCTGGATCAGCGGCGGCGCGGCCTGGGCCAGACGGCGGGCGATCGTGGCCAGGTCCATGGCGAGCGCCGCGCTGGCCGTGGTCTGGTTCAGCAACACGATGGCACCGACCTGGGTTTCCGGGTCGAAGCACACGGTGCTGGTGTACCCGGGCACGCCGCCGGAGTGCGTGATCCAGGTGGTGTCGTCCTGCCGGGTGGCGCACCAGGAGATGCCCCAGGCCTCGGCCCAGCCGTCGCCGGCCAGGTAACGGGGCCTGTGCATCTGGCGCAGCGAGGCCGCCGACAGCACCGGCGAGGGCGCGGGCAGGTCGCGGTGGGCGCGCAGCTGGAAGGAGAGCCAGGCGGCAAGGTCTTCCACGCACGACCACAGGCCGCCCTCGGCCCCGGCCGGCGGCATGGCCGGCGCCGGATTCAGCTCGTCCGACAGCGCCCGCCAGTCATACCCGGTGGCGCACCGGCCCGGCAAGCCCGCGAACCCGGTAGCCGCCATGCCCAGGGGCCGCAGGATCGCATCCTGCATGTAGTCCGCGTAGGGGATACCGCTCACCCGGGTGACGATGGCGCCGAGCAGCTGGTAGGCGAGGTCGGAGTACTTGTGCTGCGCGTTCGGCGCCAGCGTGACGGCGATCTCGCCGGCCCGCCGCAGCGTCTGCTCGGGGTCACCTTGGTAGGCGGGAACGGCCCAGTCGGTCCCGGGCGGCTCGGCGGGCAGGCCCGACTCGTGCGACAGCATCCGCCGGATCGTCACGCCCTCGATCGGGCCGAAC
>WNGP01002366.1_pt1 | contig 16820 bp, 17 predicted proteins | sample 5407671 | NCBI WGS metagenome assembly WNGP01 (sample SAMN13153381, study PRJNA577476) | soil metagenome | isolation source: 40 cm soil or saprolite under Garry oak tree replicate 2 | place: USA:California | collected 2016-06-15 | reverse complement strand
GGCGGCGACGTCGATCGGCGCCCCGGGCGTTGCCCCGACCAGCTCGGCATAGGCGCGGTGCAGGTTGCCCACGATCCGCTCCCGGTCCGGCCAGCGCGCGAACCTGCCGAGGTCGGCCTGCGTGGCCGCCTGCAGCGGGGTGAGCCCGGCGTCACGGCCTCGGGCCGCGGTGTCCTGCACGAACCGCAGGTAGTCCAGGGTGTCGTCGATCGGCTGCCGGCCCTCGAAAACCGGCCCGTGGCCGGGCACGGTGACCCGCGCCTGCAGCGGCCCGATCACCTTCTCGAGCACCCGTGCGGCCCCGGCGACCGAGCCCATCAGCAGGAACGGGGTGCCGCCGTGGAAGATCAGGTCGCCGCAGAACAGCACTGAGCGGTCGGGAACCCGGACGATCGAGTCGTTGGTCGTGTGCGCCGCCGTGCCGACGTGACTGACGCGGGCGCGCAGGTCCCCCGCGTGCAGCGTGATCTCGCCGGTGAAGGTGACGAACGGCGGGTCGAGGCTCAGGTCGCCCCAGTCGGGTCCGTCCCAGAACGGCAGGTCGCGCGGCGGGCCGAACGCGATCGCCTCGGCTCTGGTGCGCTCGTGGCCGATCACGGCCGCCCCAGGGAACAGGCAGTTCCCGAACGTGTGGTCGCCGTGATGGTGGGTGTTGACGACGGCACGGACCGGGGCGTGCGTGACCGACCCGATCGCGTCCAGGTAGGCCCGCGTGCGCCGCCAGGTGGAGCACGAGTCGATGCTGATGACGCCCTGCGGTCCGGTGAGGAAGCCGGTGTTGTTGATCCACCAGGTGCCGTCCGGCTGGATATAGGCGTAGACGCCGGCCGACACCTCGCGGGTCTCCGGGCGTCCCGGGCTGACGATGTCGCTGTCGAGGCTGCTCATGAAGGCCAGGCTGCCACATCGCTGCCACATCGCTGGCGGGACGGCTGTGCCTTGACGGGCCTGCGGGACGGAGTGAGGATGAATAGATCCGAAACAGTTACCGGTCCGGGGAAAAGGACCGGCCTGGGAGGCCCTGTGAAGGCGTCTGGTCGGGCGCGAACGGCGCGGAACAGGGCCTATCACGTCACAGTCTCCGCACCGCCATTCGGCGGTCACTTGCCCGCGTCCGGCCGTGACCGCGGTGGCTGGTCATGTTGCCCGTCGGGCGATCTCAATCCGCGCAGCCCCGTCGCCAGGCGGCTCCAAGTTCCGCGATGGAGGGAAGATGATGGCTGAGTCAGACCGGCGGACCCGTGCGGGAGTCCCGGCCCCGCGCCCGCGGTTGGCGGCCAGGCCGCGGCGAATCCGCGGGCACCTGGCCGTGCTCGGCGGTGCGGCCCTGGTCGCGTCGGGCCTGGCCGCGTGCGGCACGAGCGCCGCCGCCGGCCAGGTCACGCTGACCTACTACCTCTACCCGGACACTTCCGCCGCGACCACCACGGCGGTCGCCGCCTGCACCAAGCAGAGCCACGGCAAGTACACGATCTCCTACCAGCAGCTTCCGACTTCCTCGGACGGCCAGCGCCAGCAGCTCGTCCGCCGCCTGGCCGCGCACGACAACACGATCGACATCATGGGCCTGGACGTCACCTGGGAGGCCGAGTTCGCCCAGGCGGGCTGGCTGCTGCCATGGACGGGCAGCAACAAGCAGCAGGCCGAGAACGACACGCTCAAGCCGATGCTGGAAACGGCGACCTGGAAGGGCAAGCTCTACGCGGTTCCCGATAACGCCAACACCGAGCTGCTGTGGTATCGCTCCGACCTGGTCAAGACCCCACCGGCCACCTGGACGCAGATGATCAACGACTCGATCAAGCTGGCCAAGGCGGGCAAGCCGCACCTGATCGAGATCCAGGGCGCGCAGTACGAGGGTGCCACCGTCTGGTTCAACACCATGCTGGCCAGCGCGGGCGGCGGCGTGCTCACGCCGGACGCCGCGCACGTGGCACTCGGCAAGCCAGCCATCAAGGCGCTGACGATCATGAAGAAGCTGGCTACGTCGGTGGCGGCCGACCCGTCGCTTGACGTTCAGCTGGAGAACGATAACCGGCTGGCGATGGAGGCAGGGACCGCGGCGTTCCAGCTGAACTACCCGTTCGTCTATCCGTCAATGAAGGCCGACAACCCGGCGATGTTCAAGAACTTTAAGTGGGCGCCGTATCCCGAGGTGATCCCCGGGCAGCCCGCGCACGTGACGATCGGCGGCATCGACCTCGGGGTTAGCTCCTACTCGCGCCACCCCAAGCTGGCCTTCCAGGCGGCGCTCTGCCTGCGGGACAGGGCGAACCAGCTCGAGAGTGCCACGGTAAGCGGCAATCCGCCGACCATCGTCAGCCTGTACAGCGACCCGAAGCTGTTCGGCGACTACCCGTTCCACGCCGACATCCTCAAAGAACTCGAGAACGCCAGCTTGCGGCCGAAGACGCCGCTCTACCAGGTCCTGTCGATCAACATCTCGCACCTGGTCTCACCGCCCGTGAGCATCAGCCCGAAGAGCACCGAGAAGTCGATGGTGAGCCAGCTCAACAATGCCCTGCAGTCGAAGGGGCTGATCCCGTGAACCGCCGCCCGGCGGGCAGCGATCCGGCCGTGCTGGTCCAGGGGGGCGACCCCCTGCAACCCCCGGAGGCAGGGAAAGGAAGGGGCCGATGAGTATCCAGAGCCAGACGGCCGCCGTCAGCGCGGCCGAGCAGGCGCCGCCGGCGCACCGGCGGCAGCTCTCGGAGGGAGCCAGGGCGGAGCGCAGGCTGGGCTGGCTGCTGTGCGCCCCGGCGGTGATCGTGATGATCGCCGTCACCGCGTACCCGATCGGCTACGCCGTCTACCTGTCGCTCGAGCGCTACAACCTGGAGCTTCCGAACGCGGTCAAGTTCATCGGGCTCAGCAACTACGCGGCCGTGCTCACTTCCCCGTTCTGGTGGCACGCCCTGGTCGTCACGCTCGTCATCACGGTCGTCTCCGTCGCCATCGAGCTCGTGCTCGGCATGCTGCTCGCGCTGCTCATGCACCGGACGCTGTTCGGGCGCAACACGGTCCGCACCGCGGCGCTGATCCCGTACGGGATCGTCACCGTGGCCGCCGCCTATAGCTGGCAGTTCGCGTGGACGCCGAGCACCGGCTACCTGTCCGCGCTCTTCGGCAACGGCGCCCCGCTCAGTCACACCGGCCAGGCGGTGGGCGTGATCATCCTGGCCGAGGTCTGGAAGACCACGCCGTTCATGGCGCTGCTGCTGCTCGCCGGGCTCTCGCTGGTGCCCGAGGACCTGCAGCGCGCGGCCAAGGTGGACGGCGCCACCGCCTGGCAGCGCTTCACCAGGATCACGCTGCCGCTGATGAAGCCGGCCATCCTGGTCGCGCTGCTGTTCAGGACCCTGGACGCGTTCCGGATCTTCGACAACATCTACATCCTCACCAAGGGCGGCAACGGCACCGGCTCGGTCTCGATCCTCGGCTACGACAACCTGTTCAGCGCGCTGAACCTGGGTATCGGGTCGGCGATCTCGATCCTGATCTTCATCTGCGTGGCGATCATCGCGGTCCTGTTCATCATCGGATTCGGCGCCGCCGCTCCGGGCACGGACACGGGAAGAAGGTGACCCACTGATGGCCGCCACGACAACCAGGCAGAAGTTCGGCTGGGGAACGGCGAACACGGTCGCCGTCGTTCTCACGCTGATCCCGCTGGCATGGATCTTGTCGTTGTCGTTCAAGACCCCGACCGCGATCGTCGATGCCAACTTCTGGCCCAAGCAGTGGACCTGGTCCAACTACAGCGGCATCCTGCAGAGCTCGCAGTTCCTCCGGCCGCTGCTCAACTCGGTCGGGATCGGCCTGATCGCCACGATCATCGCCGTGCTGCTGGCGTCGATGGCGGCCTACGCCGTGGCCAGGCTCGAGTTCCCCGGCAAGCAGGTGCTGATCGGGATGGCGCTGCTCATCGCGATGTTCCCGGCGATCTCGCTGGTCACCCCGATGTTCAGCATCGAGCGCGCGCTCGGCCTGTTCGACACCTGGCCCGGGCTGATCATCCCGTACGTCGCCTTCGGCCTGCCGCTCGGCATCTACATCCTGTCCGCCTTCTTCAGGGAGATCCCGTGGGAGCTCGAGAAGGCCGCGAAGATGGACGGCGCGACTCCGCTCCAGGCGTTCATGAAGGTGATCGCGCCGCTCGCGGCGCCCGGCATGGTGACGACCGCGATCCTGGTGTTCCTGTTCTGCTGGAACGAGTTCCTGTTCGCGATCTCGTTCACCTCGACGCTCGGGGCGCGGACCGCACCGGCGGCGCTGGCCTTCTTCAGCGGCAGCTCGCAGTTCACCTCGCCGACCGGGCCGATCGCCGCCGCCGCCGTCGTCATCACGATCCCGATCATCATCTTCGTCCTGTTCTTCCAGCGCCGGATCGTCGCTGGGCTGACTTCTGGCGCCGTCAAGGGCTAGCGACTAAAGGAGAAACAGTGGCTGACATCGTTCTTGACCAGGTCACCAAGCGCTTCCCTGACGGCGCGCTGGCCGTCGACAAGATCAGCTTGGACATCGCCGACGGCGAGTTCGTCATCCTGGTCGGCCCTTCGGGCTGCGGGAAGTCGACGACGCTGAACATGATCGCCGGCCTGGAGGACATCACCGAGGGCGAGCTGAGCATCGGCGGCAAGGTAGTGAACAACATCGCGCCGAAGGATCGCGACATCGCGATGGTTTTCCAGAGCTACGCGCTCTACCCGCACATGACGGTCAGGGAGAACATGGGCTTCGCGCTCAAGCTGGCCAAGAACCCGCAGTCCGTCATCGACGAGAAGGTCAACGAGGCGGCACGGATACTCGACCTGACCCAGCACCTGGAGCGCAAGCCGGCCAACCTGTCCGGCGGCCAGCGGCAGCGGGTGGCGATGGGCCGGGCGATCGTCCGCGACCCCTCGGCGTTCCTGATGGACGAGCCGCTGTCCAACCTGGACGCGAAACTGCGCGTGCAGATGCGCACCGAGGTGTCCAGGATCCAGCGGCGGCTGGGTACCACGATGGTCTACGTGACGCACGACCAGACCGAGGCGATGACGCTCGGCGACCGGGTCGCGGTGATGCGCAATGGCCTGCTGCAGCAGGTCGGCTCGCCGAAGGAACTTTACGACAAGCCGGACAACCTGTTCGTGGCCGGCTTCATCGGCTCGCCCGCGATGAACTTCATGCCGGCCACGATCGACGGCGGCACGCTGCACACGCCGCTCGGCGACGCGCCCATCAGTGGCCGGGTCAGGCAGGCGCTCGAGCGGGCCAACGCGCCACGGGACCTGATCGTAGGCATCCGGCCCGAGGCATTCGAGGACGCCGCGCTCGCGACGCCCGACGCCAGGCAGAACGGTATCGGGTTCCGCGCGACCATCGACGTGCTCGAGTCGATGGGCTCGGATGTCTACGTCTACTTCACCAAGGACATCGAACAGGGCGTGGACGCCGCCGAGCTGGCCGAGCTGGCGCGGGACTCGGGCCGGGCCGATACCGGCGCCAGCGGCGACACCGTGGTGGCCAGGATCGACACGGCGACCAGGATCCGCGAGGGCGACAATGCCGAGCTCTGGGCCGACCTGCGGTCCATGCACGTGTTCGACCCGGCGACCGGCCGCAACATCACGCTTGGCGGGGACGGCCAGACCGGCGGAACGGCAGCGGCCGGTGGCGGAACGGCGACCGGCGGCGGAACAGTGGCTGGTGGCGGAACAGTGGCTGGTGGCGGAGCGGCGGCCGGGACCGGCGACGGCTGAGGCGCGGCCGCCGCGGAGCGTGGTCAGGCGGGCAGGCGGCGCGCCAGGCCGGGCGCCGTCAGATCTCCCGCCGCAGCGCAGCGATGACCTCGTCGCTCCACTCCAGCGTGCGCATGAGCCGGTATCGCTCGCGGGCCACCCGCAGGTACGCCTCGGCGTCGGTCCGGTCGCCGATAAGCTCGGCGGTCTTCAGCATGCGGACGACGGGGACGTACTCCTCTGCCCACCAGCGCCTGGCGACCTGCTCCCGGTCGATGAAGGCCCGCTCGGCCTGCATGCACCGGTATCCCCAGGCCTCGACGTTCTGGCCGAGTTCCGCGTAGCACGCGGGGTTCGCGAAGACGATCTTCGAGTAGGCCTGCGCGTGCAGCGGCACCCGCGAGCGGAACATCCGCTCCGAGTTCTTCATCAGCAGGTCCCGCCTGCCCCGGATGCCCTTGGCGGGAACAATGGTGAGAACCTCGGTCACGTAGGCGTCGATCGTCTTGCGGCCCGTGGCCATCGCGATCGACACCCGGTGGTGACCGTCCTTGACGAAGTGCAGCTCACCGACGCGGTACGCGTCGATCGGGGGGATCGACTCGCCGCGGCGCTCCGCCAGGGCGAGTCGTTCCCAGCGCTCCCGCACCCGGCTCGACGTGGGCCGGAAGTGCCGGTCGAAGTCACGGCGCGAGTCAACCGTGCCGACGACGGTGCCGAGCCGAATGGTCTGCAGCCCGAGTTCGCGCTCGCCGCGGCGGCCCAGCGCGCTGACCACGTCGTCGAACGGGAGGATGAGGTTGACGTCGTCCGGCTCGCGGCGCAGCCGGTAGGCCAGCCTGGCCAGGATCTGCCTGCGCCTGGCCCGCACGAAGTCGTTCTCCACGTCCGCGCGCGGGAAGCCGGTCTCAAACGGCATGGCGGGAGCCCCCGCGCAGTTGCTCAAGGCCCGAGCCCGGCGTGATGTCGAGCAGCTTCCAGCCCGACACGTTGCAGATCGTGGTCCGGCCGGCCACCAGGTCCCTGGCCCCCTCGCCGCTCGGGCGGACGTGACCGTGCAGCAACGCCGCCGGGGCCAGGTCCGCGACCAGACCGTGGTAGCAGCCGAAGCCGCGGTGCGCCGGATCGTCGCCGTCGCCAGCGCCGCGCGGCGGCGCGTGCGTCAGCAGCACGTCCACGCCGCGGTGGCCGGCCAGCTTCCGCCGGCGAGCCAGCCTGCGCAGCTTCCGCGCCCGGCGTGCCTGCTGCCGTTCGGTGTACTGGTTCGGCCCGTTGCCGTAACGCAGGCAGCCGCCGAGCCCGGCGACCCGCAGGCCCGCGGCGTCTACGATCCTGCCGTCCGCGCTGAGCGCGCCGTCCGGCCAGGGCGCGGCGACCGGGAAGCCGCCCAGCGTCACCAGCCCGGCCCGGGTCTGCCGGTACCCGGACAGGTCAGGGTCGTGGTTTCCGGGCACGAAAACCAGCGGTGCGTCGAGCGCGTTCATCAAACCCGCGAGATACCCGGCGGGCAGGTCGCCGCAGGCCAGGATCAGGTCGGCGGACCGGCCCGCCGTCAGGCCCGCGGCCAGGCCCTCCTCGACCTCGTCCGACACGGCGAGCACCCGCACGCTCATCTAGCGCACTGCGCCCTGCAGGTCCACGCCGCGCTCGCGCAGCGCGGCCTCGGCCCGGTAGATGTCGGCTTGCCTGGCCCGGTCACCGCCCGGAGGCGGGCTCACGTCCAGCCGTTCGCACAGGCTGCCGACCAGGTCGAGGTAGGCGCCGCGGAGCGCGCGGAGCCGATGCTGCCTGGCCGGCCCGCGCGGCGCGTTCTCGGTCGCCTCGAGCTCGGCCCGCAGCCGCCGCGCCCGGGTCACCAGGCGGTCCATCGGCGCGGGTGGCGGTGGTCGCAGCCGGGACTCGGCGAGGCGCCGGCCGCCGCGGACCGCGAGCAGGATCGCGTACCCGGCGATCGTCGGGAGCAGCACCGCGAGAGCGAAGAGCCCTAGCCAGCCCATGTCACCCATAGTCGTCCGAACGGGCGCGGGCACGCAAGGCTCCGCGGCGTGCTGCCATAGTTGAGGCCGGCCAGCCGGACCGGACCGGACAGGAGGAGCAGCGGATGGACGCCAGATGGTGGCAGGGCGCGACACTGTACCAGTTGTACGTCCGGTCCTGGCAGGACTCCGACGGTGACGGGTACGGCGACCTGCGCGGAATTCTGTCCCGGCTCGACTACCTGCAGTGGCTCGGCGTCGACGGCATCTGGCTGTCACCCACCATGCCCTCGCCCGACGAGGACTGGGGTTATGACGTCAGCGACTACCTTGGCGTCCACCCCGACCTCGGCACCATGGACGACCTGGACGAGCTGATCGCGCAGGCCGGCAGGCGCGGCATGCGGGTGCTGCTCGACCTGGTGCCCAACCACACCAGCACCGCGCATCCGTGGTTCGCCGAGTCCGCGTCCGGCCGGCAGAGCCCGCTGCGTGACTACTACGTCTGGGCCGATCCCGCACCTGGCGGCGGCCCGCCGAACAACTGGCTGGACTTCACCGGGCACTCGGCGTGGCAGTGGGACGAGCGGACCGGCCAGTACTACCTGCACAACTTCCTGGCCGCTCAGGCCGACCTGAACTGGTGGCAGCCGGCCGTGCACGAGGAGTTCCGGCGGGTACTGCGGTTCTGGTTCGACCGCGGCGTCGCCGGGTTCCGCATCGATGTCGCGCACGGCCTGTACAAGGACGCGCTGCTGCGGGACAACCCGCCCGCCGAACAGCAGGGCCCGCTGGCGGGGCGGTTCGGACTGCGCTCGGAGTACAACGAGAACCGGCCCGAGGTGCACGCGGTATACCGGGCCTGGCGTGCGATCGCCGATCGGTACACCCCGCCCCGGCTGCTGCTCGGCGAGACGTGGGTCGGCGAGCTCGACCGGTTCGCGTCCTTCTACGGTGCCGACGACGAACTGCAGCTCGCGTTCAACTTCCCGTTCGTCTTCGCCGAGTTCGCCGCGGCCGACCTCGCGGCGATCGTGGCTGGCACGCTGGCGGCGCTGCCGCCGCAGGGGTGCCCGGTCTGGACGGCGTCCAACCACGACGTGGGCCGCTTCCCGAGCCGGTGGTGCGGCGGCGACGACGCGAAGGTCAGGCTCGCGCTGCTGGTGCTGGCGACCCTGCCGGGCACGCTGGTGCTGTACTACGGGGACGAAATCGGGATGACCGACGTGGCGGTTCCGCCCGAGCTGGCCAGGGACACCCGAGGCGGCCAGCGTGCCCTGGGCCGGGACCGGGCCAGGACACCGATGCCGTGGGACGGCTCGCCGACGGGCGGCTTCACCGCGGCGGGTGTCCGCGGCTGGCTGCCGGCCGGCGACCCGGCGGCTCGCAACGTCGCCGCTCAGCGCCTGGACCCGGGCTCGGTGCTGTCGCTCTGCCGCGAGCTGCTGCGGCTGCGCCGGGCAGAGGCCGGCAGCCGGCTCGGCGGATACCAGCCGCTGCCCGCGCCGGATGGGGTCTGGCAGTACTCGACCGGCGGGCTCAACTCGGCCGGCGGGCTCACCGTGGCGGCGAACTTCACCGCCAAACCGGTCACACTCGGCCGGCCGGCCGGCCACGTCTTGCTGTCCACCTCGCCGGACCGCAACCGCGATGACCAGGTCACGCTGACACCGTGGGAGGGTGTCATAGCCGGCCGGGCGTGATGAGCTCGCCACCGGGGCGGTGAACCGGTCGACGCCGGCCGCGCGGGCCCGGTCAGACAGCCACGCCACCAGCTCGGCTCTATGCAGTCGCTATCCGGTGAACCCGCGCGCCAGCTACCCTCGGCTTCGGAGCCTCATGGCCTGGCCGGGTGCCGAGCGGGCACACCTGGTCAGGGATGAGGGCGGATCAGGCCGAAGACGACGACTCCGATCACGAAGGCGAGAATAAGGGCGACGATGCCACTATGATGCCTTGTCCGCCGGTAGCCCGGAATCTTTCTCTTTGTGGACTTGACGTCGCCGTGAGCGGCGATAGAGCGATTTGCGTACCAGCCGAGGGAAAAGCCGGCTCCGAGAAATACGAGCACCAGTCCGTAGGAGGCCGTACTCATCGAAACGCCCCTCCCGCCGTGTCGGGTCACCCGAGGTCAGTCCGTCCGGTGACCAGGTGTCATGGGAGATTTTCGCGCGCGCGGCGCCCTATCGACCAGGAGAATCGCCGAAGCTAAGGTAATGACCTGATCATTGCGAGGGAATATTTCAAATATTTCCCAAATATTTCCCCGTTCTAATTATCTACGAAGGAGAAACGGTCGCATGAACGAATCACTTACCGCCGAGACCGTCATGATGAAAGGCCACGATGGTGACGAGGTCGAGGCCTACCTCGCCCGGCCGGACGGCGCGGGCTCCTTTGGCGGGGTGGTGGTGATCCATCACCTGCCCGGGTACGACTCGGCGACCAAGGAGATCACGCGCAAGTTCGCGGCCCACGGCTACGCGGCGCTGATGCCCAACCTGTATCACCGGGACTCGCCGGGGGCGAGCCCGGACGACGCGGCCGCGGCCGCGCGCGCCAAGGGCGGCGTGCCGGACGAGCAGGTGGTGGGGGACGTCGCGGGAGCGGCCGCCTACCTGCGCGGCCTGTCCGGCGGCAACGGCAAGATCGGCGTGATCGGTTACTGCTCGGGCGGCCGCCAGTCCTTCCTGGCGGCCTGCAGCCTGCCGCTCGACGCGGCCGTGGACTGCTACGGCGGTGCCGTGGTGCACGTGCCTTCGGGCGCCCCCGCGAGCATGAAGCCGCTGCTCGGGCTGTCGAAGAACCTGTCCTGCCCGCTGCTCGGCCTGTTCGGGGCCGATGACCAGTTCCCGACGCCGGCCGAGACCGCCGAGCTGTCCCGCACGCTCGACGACTTCGGCAAGGCGCACGAGTTCCACACCTTCACCGGCGCCGGGCACGCGTTCTTCTCCGTCGACCGGGCCGCCTACCGGGTGGAGGCGGCGGTCGAGGGCTGGGAGAAGGTCTGGGCCTTCTTCGGCCAGCATCTGGGCGGGAAGGGCTAGCCATGTGCACGTACTCCACCGAGCACGTGCCGGCGACCGGCAGCGGCAAGGGCGCGAACGGCTGGTTCAGGCTGAGCGAGGTCAGCGTCTACCTCGACCACCCGGCGCACGCCCTGGCCGGCCACACGCTCAACATCGACTTCATCAACCCGGCGCAAGGGCCGTCGGCCAGGGTCGCCGTGGAGCTGACCGCGCAGACCGCGCTGGCGCTGGCCCGCGCGATCGAGTCGACGCTGGCCGCGCCGCCGCCGGGCCTGGCCTGACGGGCCGCCCGGCCGGAGCCGGTCAAACTGTCGGCGGGTAGTGCCAGGATCAGGGACATGAAGTTCACCGTGGGGCGAGACGCGCTGGGCGACGCGGTCGCATTCGTCTCCCGCGCGCTCCCGTCCCGCCCGGTTGTCCCGCTGCTGTCGGCGCTGCTGCTCGAGGCCGCGGCCGACGGCCTGACCCTGTCGTGCTTCGACTACGAGGTATCGGCCAGGGTCAGGGTGGACGCCGAGGTCGCCGAGCCGGGATCGGCGCTGGTTCCCGGGAAGCTGCTCGCCGAGATTACCAGGAGTCTGCCCGCGCGGCCGGCCGAGTTCTGCCGTGATGCCGACATGATGAGCCTGACCTGCGGCCGGGCCGAGTTCGGCCTGGTCTGCCTGCCGGCACAGGACTACCCCGCGCTGCCCGCCTCGCCCGAGCCGGCCGGCGCGGTCGACGGGGGCGTGCTGGCCACGGCGGTCGCCCAGGTCGCCGCCGCGGCCAGCCGGGACGACACGCTGCCGATGCTGACCGCGGTCTGCCTCGACATCAGCGGGGACACCATGACGCTGGCGGCGACCGACCGGTACCGGCTGGCCGCACGGGACGTGACCTTCGCCCCCGCCGAGCCCGGCCTGCGCATGCTGGCGCTGGTCCCGGCGCGGTTCATGGTCGAGGCGGCCCGCACGTTCGTCGCCGGAGTGCCGGTCACGGTGGCGTTCGGCAGCGACGGCGACGAGCGCGGCAGGGCGCCGCACGGCGGCGGCGACGACCAGCCGCGTCCGGCGGAGGGCCTGGTCTGCTTCGAGTCGGGTAACCGGCGGCTGACCGGGCGGCTGATCGCCGGCGAGTTCATCAGGTACCGGAGCAGGTTCGGCGCCGAGTTCGGCTGCCGGGCGTACCTGCCGGCCGGCCCCCTGATCGAGGCGGTCAGGCGGGCGGCGCTGGTGGCCGAGCGGGCCGGGCCGGTGCGGCTGACGTTCCGTGCCGACCAGGTCGTGATCGAGGCGCACGCGGAGGGCCGGGCGCGCGCCGCCGAGACGGTCGGCGCCGACTTCTCCGGCGACCAGCCGGTCATCTCGTTCAACCCGCACTACCTGCTCGACGGGCTGACCGCGGCGGCCGCGGAGGCCACCGGCGAAGCCGCGGGCACTGACCAGCCGGCCGCCGAGGCCGATGCCGATCACGGCACCGGTCCGGGCGCCGGGCGGATCAGGCTCGAGTTCAACAGCCCGGCCAAGCCCGCGCTGATCACCTGGTCCCAGGCGGAAGAGGGACGCGACGGCCCGGCGTTCAAGTACCTGCTGGTCCCGCTGCGGATACCCGAGCGCACCTGATCCGCGGGCCGATCCCGCCCGGGCTCAGAGCGGCCAGCGGCGGCGGCGGGAGCGCGGCACCCAGCCCCGCAGCCAGCGGAGCAGTCCGCGGCGCCGCAGCAGCAGGGCCGCCAGCACGAACAGCAGCGACCGCGACAGCGCCATGCCGAACAGGCCGACCGGCAGTAGCAGCGCGATGACCACGACGGCCAGGACGACCGCGACCAGGCCGGCCACCCCGGTGAGCCAGGACCGCCGCGAGCCGCCCTGCCCCCTGCCTGCCCGGCCCGTCCCGGCGATCAGTGTGGCCGGCAGGCCGTGTGGCGACGCGGCCGGATGCGGAAGATCACCGGTGATGTCGGCCAGGTCGCGATCGGTCTTGGCGCTGAGGGCCGCATCGAGCCGGTGCTGGAACTCCTCGAGCGTCAGCCGGCCGACGGCGAAATGCTCACGCAGGCTGGCGACCGCGGCCTCGCGGTCGGCGTCGCCGATTCTCAGGCCTGAAGCTGGCGCCATCGTTTCCTCCGCCGATGCTCGGATGCTAAGACGATATATCTCAATTGACCGCCGGGCAAGCTGTCCGCGGTTCAGTCGAGCTCGGCGTCGTCGCAGGCCGGGGAGCCGCCCGCGCCGCCCGCGACGATCGCCGCGCTGATCACGCCAAGCTGCCTGACTTGCTCCGGTGTCAGCACGTCGATCAGCGACTTTCGCACCTGCGCGACATGGCCGGGCGCGGCGGCGGCCAGCGCCGCGTAACCCTCGTCGGTGAGCTGCGCGATCTGGCCGCGGCGGTCCGTCGGGCAGTCCCGCCGCAGCACCCAGCCGCGCTCTTCGAGCCTGGCCACCGCGTGTGACAGCCTGCTCTTGCTGTAGGTCGAGGCCCTGGCCAGCTCGGTCATGCGCAGCGCCCGGCACGGCGCCTCCGACAGGTGCACGAGGATCTCGTAGTAGCCGTGCGGGATCCCGGAGTCCCGCACGAGCTGGGTGTCGGTCGCGGCGAACACCGACTGGCACGCCTGGACGAACAGCCGCCAGGTGTGCTGCTCCTGCGCGGTCAGCCAGCGTGTGGTCGTGTTCACGGAACCAGCGTACCCGATGTAGTTGAGCGTTTGACAACTCTCGCCTGTCGTGATAGTAGTTGATCATTCAACAAAGACCGGGGAGCGGATCCCGGTTCACAGACTCAGTAAGCATCGGAGCGAGACATGACCATGACCCAGACCGGTTCGATCCCCGGCTACGTGGCAGGTACCTGGACCATCGACCCCCTGCACTCGGAGGTCGGGTTCTCCGTGCGGCACCTGATGGTGAGCAAGGTGCGGGGCAAGTTCACGAAGTTCTCCGGGGACCTCGTGACGGCGCAGGACCTGCTGTCCTCGAGCGTGACGGCGGAGATCGACCTGTCGTCCATCGAGACGGGCGCCGAGCAGCGCGACGCGCACCTGCGCTCGCCCGACTTCTTCGACACAGACAAGCACCCCCTGATGACCTACCGCTCGACCGGGATCCGCGCGGCCGGGGACGACTACGTGGTCGACGGCGAGCTGACGCTCAAGGGCGTGACGAAGAGCGTGCCGCTGGCGCTGGAGCTCAACGGATTCGGGCCGGACCCGTACGGCGGCACGAGGGCCGGGTTCACCGCGACGGCGGAGATCAACCGCCAGGACTTCGGCGTGAACTGGAACGCGGCGATGGAGCAAGGCGGCGTGGTCGTGTCCGACAAGGTCACCATTCACCTGGAGATCGAGGCCGTCCTGAAGGCATAGCCGCCGAGGCGGCCGGACAAGCGGCCCGGGCGAAGCTGACGGCTCGCCCGGGCCGTTTAGCGCCCGACCGGGCGGGCGGCCCGGCGTGACCGGCCGGCCCGGAGCCGGCCGGGCAAACAAGGCGAAGGGTTTGCGGTAACGCGAAGGATTTGCGGCCGTATCTGGCGCAGACCTTACGGCTTAATCCCGCCCTCGCCCCGCAACCCCGTCCCAGCCCGCGTCCGCGCACCGGCCGGCATCACCCCCGTTCCCGTGATGAATCCGGGGATTGATCCGGGTCGGCCGGATCAATCCCCGGATCCATCGCGCGCTGAGGCACCGGGAGCGGCCGCGCGGGCAGCCGGAGCTGGCAGAGCTGCCCGGCTTGCCGGATTTGTACGGGCTTCTGCGGCTGCCGCGGCGCGGTCGAGCAGCTTCTCGGCGTCGGCCGGCGTGCGCACCCGGACGAAAGTCCCGAACCTTGCCCGCCACCACCTGCCCCGACCCGGGATGACCGGCGCCGAGCTACCGGTCAGCATCTAGCGGCTGGCCTAGTGCTCGGGCGAGTCGCGCTCGAGGTCGGCCAGATCCTTCCGGTGCTTGCGCAGGTAGTCGAGGTAGACCGGGCGCATGGCGTCGGCGACGTCGGTCTCGTCGGCGTCGATCGCGTCGCCGATCAGCGCGGACAGGTGCAGCGCGTCGGCGCCGGCGTGATCGGGATGCCCGGCGACCGCCTCGCCCGCCGGGAGCGCGCGCAGCAGGTCCCACAGGAACGCCACGTCGAGATGGCGCCTGGCCCGGCGGACCGCGAGATCGTGCAGTTCGCGCGAGGGAAGCGCGTCAAGATCGTCCAATTCGCTCATAGCATTGCACCCTAACCGGCGGGGAGTGCCTCAGCCCCGCCGGAGCGCGGTGTCGAGCAGGCCGAGCGGGGGAGAGCCGAGATCGAGCAGCGCGGTGTGGAACCGCAGCGGCGAGAAATTGGATCCCCAGGCCGCCCGCGCCCGCTCGCGCAACGCCATGATCTCCAGCTTGCCCCAGGTGTAGCGGCCGTAGGTCGGGTCGAAGGTCGCCCGGCTCGCCTCCGCGAGCGCCGCCTGCCCGGACAGGTGAGTGTCGGACTCGAACCGCCTGGCGCCCTCGGCCACGCTCATCCCGGCCGTGTGAATGCCGATCGCGCAGGCGAGCCTGGTGACGCGGACCAGGGCCTCCAGCCACACGCCGATCGCGAACCGCGGGTCGGCGGCGCAGAATCCCTCCTCCACGCAGAGTTCCTCGGCGTAGTGCGCCCAGCCCTCGACGAACGCGGCGGAGTGCAGCGTGCGCCTGACATCGGTCGGAGCCCGGCGAATCGCCCGGCCGTGCGAGAAGTGCCCGGGCGCGACCTCGTGGACGGTAATGCCCGGCAGCGTCGTGTCGCTGAATACCTCGAGCCACTCCTGCGCCTCGCCCTCCGGCCAGGCCGGGTCGGGCGGAGTGATGTAGTACCGGGACGGGCCTTCCGGCTCGCCGGGCGCCGCCGTCGCTCGCCATCGTTGTACGGCACCAGGCCGGCACTGGCGGTGAACTCGATCGCGCGCTTTGTCCATCCCCGCGCCGCCGCCAGGACGCCGTCGGCGTCGGGGTGCTCGCGGACCAGATCGCGCGCCAGCTTCATGGCCGGCCGGCCGGGGTCGATCTGCGCGCAGCTCTCGGCCAGCCGGCCGGCCAGCCGGTCGCGCTCCGCGTCCGCTCGCTCGGCGAGCCTGCCGAGGTCGACCTCGATCCCCTCGGCGCTGCTCATCAGCGCGGTCAGCGCGGGACCGCCGAGCGCAGCGTCCGGGCTTCCGCTCGCGGCGGCCCGCTCCAGGTGGCCGACCAGCTTGGCGTGGGCGGCTCTCGCGGCGGCGCCGGCCTGCGGGTCCGCATCGGCACCGATGCCCGCGGCGAGGCCGCGCGCGGCGCCGGCCAGCGCCTTCGCGACCGGCGCGGTGACCGCGTTGAGCGACCCGACCGCGGTGTCGGCAGCGTCCGGCCAGGCGGCCAGGTGCGCCGCGCGGGCCTGGTCGCGCTCCTGCCGCGGCGCGTACTCGCGGTCGTAGCAGGCCAGGTCCATGTTGGCGATGTGCCAGATCGGGTTGCTGCGATGCAGTTCGAGTTCGCCGAAGCCGACCCGGCAGGCTCGCTCGAAGACCGCAAGGTGCGCCTCGTCGTGATCGTCGGCGAGCGTCTCGCCCGCTCCTAGCCTGCGCAGGCCCGCCCGGACGCCGTCGGGTGACAGGTCCTGGATCGTGCCGTCGTACTCGTGGCGGCCGCAGTACTCCCGTACCTCGGCAACGGACAGGTCCCAGACGGCACGAAGCCGCGGATGAATGTCTGCCATGCCCGGCAACCTACCGGGCTGGGCTCGGTCACGATGCGGTGAAGCCAGGTATGCCGGCGCCCGGATGCACGGCGTCGACCCGCAGCATGCTCCGGTTCGCGCACGCGGTGAACGTGAAGTTCGGGATGAACGTCGCGGCCTTCTGGCCGGGCGCGACGACCTTCAAGAAGGCGCCCTTGCGCGCCTGGCAGCCGGAGAACACGCCGGCGTCGGCGACGCCGAGCACGACGTGTGCGGTCCCGCCCGGCCGCAGCACGACCTCCGGCCTGGGACCGTTCGCGATCACGGCCGGGCCGATCTGCTGGCCGGTCCCCGACACGGCGAAGACGGCCGGATACCCGAACAGCCGGCAGGCGTGCCCGCTCGTGTTGCTGAACTCGAGCGGGTAGCTGGTCGTGCCCAGGG
>WNGP01002613.1_pt1 | contig 16826 bp, 11 predicted proteins | sample 5407671 | NCBI WGS metagenome assembly WNGP01 (sample SAMN13153381, study PRJNA577476) | soil metagenome | isolation source: 40 cm soil or saprolite under Garry oak tree replicate 2 | place: USA:California | collected 2016-06-15 | reverse complement strand
ATGGTCTTCTCGTATGTGAGCCGCTGGAAAATCGAGGAAAGTTTCCGTTTTCAGAAATGCGAACTACTCATCGAATCGTTGCGCCTGCGCAGTTGGCAGGCGCAGCGCAAACTGCTCTTGTTGGTGACGCTGGCCTATGGCTCTCTGTTGGCCATGCTTGGGCCGCCGCTGCGGATGGCCTGCTGTCACTTGCTGCAGCAGTGGTGCCAACGAGCCGACTGGCGGCTCTGGCGGGTCAAAGCGCCCCTCTATCGTCTGCGCTGGTCGCTGGGTCGGCTCTGGCAAGCCCATCCTCCACGCTGGGTCGGCTGGCGTCCCTATCGTCGGCCTGCTCATCTGAGCTGGCCTGTTTGTTCTGTCCCCTGGTGGATGGCTCTTTGGCACCAATGTGGATATCCGTTCTAAAACTTTGCTCTGGGTCATGTGCACGGGACTATTGCCCCCGCAGTTTTTAAAGTCATTTTTTCTCAGCCGGCGACTGGCACTGCATTTGCCCCCGACCTGGCAGTGGATTGCCTGCGAGAGGGATAACGACTCGCATAGGGTTCATCTCCTAGCGTCGCTACCAGGACTGCCTTAATGGTGTGCAGGCGATTTTCAGCCTGGTCGAAGACGATGGACGCTTGCGATTCGAATACCTCATCTGAGACCTCCAATGCTTCCAGGCCATAGCGCTCGTATATTTCCTTACCCACCTTCGTGTCTGCATTGTGCAGCGCAGGCAGGCAGTGCATAAATTTCGTATGCGGGTTATTTGTCATGGCCATGAGCCTGCTGTTCACCTGGTAAGGAAGCATCAGCTCGATGCGCTCGCCCCAGAGGTCATAAGATTCGCCCATCGATACCCAGACATCGGTGTAAAGGAAGTCGCATCCGCTGACCGCTGCTTGGGCGTCCTCCGTTAAAGTGATGCGCGCCCCGGTCTGCCTGGCGATGGCACGCGCCTGGTCAACACGAGCCCCTCTGGGCCAGCATTGCCTGGGACCCGCCAGGCGGATATCCATGCCCATCTTCGCGGCACCTATCATGAGGGAATCTCCCATGTTGTAGCCAACATCGCCGAGGAAGCAGAATGAAACTGCCTCCAGAGGTTTGTGTACGTGTTCTTGCATGGTAAGAAGGTCGGCCAGGACCTGGGTAGGGTGGGCTTCGTTTGTAAGTCCATTCCATACCGGCACACCGGCATAGCGGGCAAGTTCTTCCACCTGCGCCTGCGCAGATCCGCGATACTCGATGCCATCATACATCCGGCCCAGGACACGAGCGGTATCCTTCATGGTTTCCTTGTTCCCGATGTGGGAGCCCCCTGGACCTATGTAGGTGACATTGGCACCTTGATCGAATGCTGCAACCTCGAAGCCGCTGCGAGTTCGTGTCGAGTCTTTTTCAAAGATGAGGACAATCTGCTTCCCTTTCAGATGTTGTATCTCTGTTCTGGCGTATTTCGCCGTCTTCAGTTCGGCCGCCAGTTGCAGAAGAAAGCCGATCTCCTGTGGTGTGAAGTCGTCTAGCTTTAGAAAGTGCTTATTCTTCAATTCGAAAGCCATTTTACATCCTCCTGTTGCAGCAAATTCCCTTCTATACCTATTGATGGCAAGAGTTGTGCCTGCGCCTGCGTGGTAAGTGGCAAGCCCCATAGTTTGATGAAGCCAAGTGCAGCATTGTGATCGAATTGATCAGCGCTGTCATACGTTGCCAGGCTGTGGCTATAAAGCGAGTGCTCGGATTTGCGCCCAACCACGGCACAATTCCCCGGTGATAACTTTACGCGCACCACTCCGCTCACAAAACGTTGCGTACTGTGCACATATGCTGCCAGATCTTGATGCAGCGCACTATACCACTGGCCATTATAAATGAGACGCGCGTACTCGGCGGCCACTACCTCTTTGAAACGTACCTGTTCGCGGCCCAGTGTCAGGCTCTCCAGTGCCCGGTGGGCAGTATGCAGCACAATGGCACCAGGAGCTTCGTAGACCTCGCGTGACTTGATGCCGACCAGCCGATTCTCAATGTGGTCGATACGTCCAATGCCATATTCCCCCGCCAGTTTGTTCAGGGTCTCGATCAGCGTCACGCTATCTATCTCTTCGCCATTTAGCGCAAAAGGTATACCATGCTGGAAGGTGATCTCCACATAGGCCGGTTCTGCTTGTCCAGGACTCTTTGTCCATGCGTAGACCTCTTCGGGTGGCTCTGCCCAGGGGTCTTCCAGTATGCCGCACTCAATACTCCGTCCCCACAGGTTTTGATCGACCGAATACGGACTGGCGTTGGTCACCTGAATAGGAATAGAGTGCTGGGCTGCGTAGGCTATCTCATTGTCGCGTGTCATGCTCCACTCACGTACTGGCGCAATGATTTTCAAGTCGGGGGCAAGCGTCTGAATCGAGACATCGAAGCGTACCTGGTCATTGCCCTTACCAGTGCAGCCATGTGCTACAGCTACAGCTCCCTCTGCACGCGCTACTTCAACCAGGAGGCGTGCGATCAACGGACGAGCCAGAGCGGTCGCAAGAGGATACTGCCCCTCGTAGATCGCTCCTGCTTGCAGGGCAGGCCATACGAAGTAACGCACAAAATCGGCACGCCCATCGACAACCAGCGCTTTGATCGCGCCAATTTTCTCAGCTCGGGCAGCGATAGCAGGCAGGTCTCGCTCATTGCCAACGTCGATGGTGAGCGTAATTACATCCAGATCATAGTGTTCTTTTATCCAATGGACGGCGACCGAGGTATCTAAGCCGCCCGAATAAGCAAGTATAACTGTTGCCATGTTCTTATCCTTCCTGTATGGTTTGTGAATTACCTGTAGCTACCAGTTGTTGTATGGCTGCTGTAAAGGTTTCTGCACGTTTCTTCCATGTCACTTCAACTTCTTCAAGCCGGCTATCCGCCTGTGCCAGTCCCAGGTTGCCTGCACTACCCTGGTGGCTGCGTGCGGTCAAGCGCTGGACGAGCTGCTCCTGGCTTTCCACTGGCAGGGGTTGATGGCGATCGAGTAACGCTGCCACCTCCGCCGAAACGATGCGGTAGGCATCACGGAAGGGTAAATTCGCAGTGGTGGCGAGTTCGTAGGCGCGGTCAGCGGCGAAGAGTTCAAAGGTGCAGGCGGCTGTCAGGCGCTCAGTGTTGGTATCAAGGGCACTGACGACCAACGTACACACCTCCAGGCTCTCCTGCACAACATCCAGCGCCTCGATAAAGGGGCGTTTTGTCTCCTGGTAGTCCATGTTGTAGCCAGAAGGCAAACCGCTTACGATCCCCAGGATTTGTTGCTGCAGTGCCAGCATCGTCTGAGTGCGTGCCCGCACCAACTCCATTACTCCCAGGTTTCGCTTCTGGGGCATGATACTGCTGCCGGTGCAGAGTTCTTGTGGCACCTGGAAGAAGCCATATTCGGTGGTCGAAAAGAGCAAGATGTCCTGCGCCAGCTTGCTCAGGTCGAGCATAATTTGCGCCAGTGCCTGCACAATAGCTGCCTCAATTTTACCGCGGCTATTCTGTACATAGATGACGTTGTTTTGCACGCGAGAGAAGCCGAGCAGGTCGGCGCAATACTGGCGATCGATGGGGATTGGAACGCCGTAGCCAGCAGCGGAACCAAGCGGCGACTGATCATTGAGAACGTAAGCTGCTGAGAGCAGTTGCTCGTCATCAAGCAGCGCCTCGCCAAAACTAGCAGCCCACAGACCCACCGAAGATAGCATGGCACGCTGCATATGCGTGTAGCCTGGCATAGGAGTATTAGTATGCCTGCTAGCAAGCGACAGCAATGTTGTGCAGAGATGACACAGTGTGGCCGCCACACTGTGGAGTTGCTCTTTAGCATATAGGCGCAGGTCTAGCAGCACCTGGTCGTTGCGCGAACGCGCCATGTGAATCTTCTTTCCCGCTGCGCCCGCCACCGTGACCAGGTAGTTTTCAACGCGTGTGTGTACGTCCTCATCGGCCAGCGTAATAGTGAACTCGTGTGTCGCTTCCAACTGCAGAATGCTGCATAAGGCATCCTTCAATGCCTTATGCTCCGACTCCGTGAGCACGCCGATTTTCGCCAGCATGGCCGTGTGGGCAAGCGATCCCCATACATCATGGCGGATCAGGCGAGCGTCGAGTACGCTGTTCTGCGCAGCCTCGAAGCGCTCCACTTGCTCGTTCAAATGATAACCCTTTTGCCAGAGCTTCGTCATAATTATTCTCCTTCAACGAACTCTGATTCGGAAAGGGCAAAGGCAATAAAAAACCCTCGTCCCTTCCTAACGAACAACATTGAAGGGACGAGAGCTATGTTTCTGCTCCCGTGGTGCCACCCTGATTGTCACTATCTGCTACATTGCATCTCCTTCACACCTTTGTGATGAGATGACGGTGACCACTTATTTCCTGGTTATTGCGCTGCATGGGAACCACCCACCTGCTCCTACTTGCCTGCGTTTGGAACTTTCTTCCATATCCATTGGTCCATGCAGGCTTTCTTCGGCCAGCCGCTCACGAAGGCGTTCTGAGAAGGCGTATCCATTCCGAACTTTCACCAGGCTTCGGATCGCTGCTGGCTGCCAATCTCATACTATTTTCGCTCAACGCGGGTCAGTCTGTGTAAACTTGTATGTTTTAAGGATAGCAGCAGATGGGGGAAATGTCAATGGAAGTTTCGGAAAAAGCAACATCGTTTGACAGTGTGTGAGCGGGTACAATATACTCACCATAAGACTCTTCTGAGAGGGGGAGCGCTATCACTATGTCTTACGAGCCGGAAAACTGGCATTTCTGTCGTGATATCGGTTAAGATAGAGAGAAATAGTACACGAGAGCGCTAGAAGGAGCTACATGAAGACAGAACACAGCGACGAGAAGATGCTTGCCACTTCTCTCTTACCTGGGGAGGATACACGGGCAGGCTCATTTCGCAGTGTGTTGAAGAATCGCTCGTTTTTACTGCTCTGGTTAGCACAACTGCTGTCACAGATCGTCTTTAACGCGGCCAATTACGGTGTCATCGCCAAGGTAACGGCGGTCACCCACTCAACGCTGTTGGTCGGCCTTGCCATCGTCTCGTTTACGCTGCCTGCCGTGCCGTTTAGCTTGATTGCAGGAGTCTACGTCGATTATCTGGATAAGCGACTCGTCCTGTGGGCCAGCAATGCCTCTCGAGCTGTGGCCACGGGTCTTATGGTGCTAGCGTTACTCTTGAACCCTCATTCAGTCGTTCCACTTTTCTTCCTGGCATTTGCCATCTCCCTGATCACACAGTTTTTTATGCCAGCCGAGGCCTCGTCCATCCCTTTGCTCGTGAGCAGGAACGACCTGGTGCCTGCGCTCTCGCTGTTCAACATCACCCTCACCTTAGCGCAAGCCCTTGGTTTTTTGGTCGTGGGTGGGCTCATTACGGCACTCTTTCCCCCATTTGAACTTGCCCTCGGCTTTATGAAGGTGGAGGTCCAATCATTTGATATCCTCTTCGCGATTGTCACCATTGGCTACGTCATCTGTACCTTGCTGATCCTGGTGATTCCCCGGCAGGCTTTGCAGCAAGAGCAAAGCGCAGAGCAGGAGTTGCCCCGGCTGCCTGGGAAGCAGATGTGGAGGATGACACAACACGACGTGAGAGAAGCGTGGGCCTACATTCGCCAGGATCGCCAGTTAATGCTGGCCATACTACAGATCTCATTCGTCGGCATCTGGCTGCTGGTGATCGGCGAACTGGTGGGACCATTTGTCGTCAATGTCTTGCACCGGCCCGTCCAGGAGATGCCCATCATATTCGCGCCGGCGGGTGTCGGCCTGGTGCTCGGCGGACTGCTTATGCCCTCCTTCACGCGGCGGTTGGGCAAGGACCGCACCATCGCCCTGGGGAGTCTGTGCAGTGCTGCTTGTTTGATACTCATACCCGTGGGTCGTTTCATCTGGTTGCAGTTCACACTCCCTGCCGAGGGGGTCCTCTTCCTGGTGGCTGCGATCACGTTTGTCATGGGGATAGCGCTGGACATGGTGAATATTCCTTCGCAATCGGTGATGCTGGAGCACGCGCCCCGGGAGGAGCGAGCGCGTGTGTTTTCCTTCCAGTCGATGTTGTATAATGCCGGCTCGATCCCCGTCCTGCTTTTTGCTGGCGTGATTGCCGATACGCTTGGAATCGAGACCGTCATGGTTTTGCTGGCAGCAGCAATGCTGGGATTCCGCCGGTGGGCGGCATGGTATGGCCACCACTCGTTTGTCTCCTGAGGCGTCAAAGGTACTTAGCAAAGTGTGCAAGATCAGGGAAAGGGCAGACCATGAGCAACAATACCGAGGAGAAGATTACCGAGAATGTGCTGGACAGCATGGCGCAAGCACCCGATCCCAGGTTGAAGAAAGTGATGACCAGCCTCATCTCCCACCTTCATGCTTTCATTCGTGAGGTCGAACTCACCCAGGAAGAATGGGCATTGGGGGTCCAGTTCCTGACCAGGACGGGTCACATGTGCGACGAGAAGCGCCAGGAGTTTATCCTGCTCTCCGACATCAGTGGGGTAACGATGCTGGTCGATGCCATCAATCACCGTTTGCCAGACGAGGCAACTGAGAGCACCATCTTCGGCCCGTTCTACCGAGAAGGTGCGCCGGAGCTGGCAATGGGGGCATCCATCAGCAAAGATGGCCGGGGCGAGCCAGTCGTTGTGACGGGGCGCGTGCTTTCTACTGATGGGACACCCATTCCTGATGCTCTGCTCGATGTCTGGGAGACGGACGAGAACGGGCTATATGAGCAACAAGACCCTGAACAGCCCGAGATGAATTTGCGTGGCAAGTTCCGCACCGACAGCCAGGGACGCTACTGCTTTGTGGGTATCAAACCCGTTTCCTACGCTATACCAGACGACGGACCGGTTGGGCAACTGCTGCGCGCACTGGGCCGTCACCCGTTCCGCCCGGCTCATATTCACCTGCTTATCTCAGCGAACGGGTTTGCCCCGGTCACGACACACCTGTTCGTCAAGGGAGATCAGTATCTCGACTCGGACGCTGTCTTCGGCACGAAGGACTCGCTCGTAGTAGATTTTATCCGTCGTGACTCAGAGGAAGAAGCTGCCCGGTACCATGTCAGCGTACCATTTTACAGGGTGGAATACGATTTCGTCTTAAAAGCTCCAGGCAAGTAGACACTCAACGGCCAGGTATGTTCTTCAGGGTGAAGTTCAGCCCACAACGGCTCCAGCTGTGCCGCGAGCGATGGCAAGGACGCCAGAGCAGGAGAGGCTTTATTGATGAAATGCTTATCAAATGCTTATCAAAGTGATGCGTAATTGAAGTGAACTGATGAGCTTGCTGCGCGAGCGCTGGCCGGCATAATGGGGCCCTCCGTGTCAAGAAGGAACAGCAAGGGCATGAGCGGCAAAAGCGTCGTGGGTGAGGCATGGGAAACTGCATGGCTGATCTCCTTTTAAAGGGATGGGTGAAGATGGAGAGAGGCGTTGGCCAGCGGGTTCTCCTCATCTCCCGGAAGGGAGTGATCAGGGGGTGGAACAGCAAACGGCGGTGTTGGCTGCGGTGAAAAGACTCCGTGGGAAGAGGGTCTCCTACTCTTAGTATATCACGTGGTACAATTGTTGCGCTTCACACGGGAAGTCACTGTAAGGCTTTGGTCTCTTTCCAGGTGTGCATTTTTGCAACACAGTCACTTTGCTTGACAGTATTCATACTCTTCGCTATACTCTTGTTAGAAAAATAACACTTATGCTGCTTGCACGAGGGAATGACCCTGCTGAACCTGTTCGACGCCGACATCTCTGGCCGTGCCTTCGAGCACGACCAGCCCCACCCCGTGATCTCCCTCGACGACGTGGCGATGAATGCTCTGAGCGAGGCCCGGCTGCACCGCGCGACCATTCGCTGAAGGCAGGCGGCCAGGGCATCCGGCGGAGGTGACAAGCAAAGGCAGGCGAGCAACTATGGAGAGGCAGATCGGCGACTTACCGCTCGCGCTCGGCGAGGGCCGGGCGCTGGCTCAGGGCTTCGCCGGCAAGCGGCCGGCCGTGTTCCTCGACTACGACGGGACTCTGACTCCGATCCGCGACCGGCCGGAGGACGCCGTGATCTCGGACAGTATGCGTAAGGCGGTGCGGAGGCTGGCCGAACGAGTCTCCGTGGTCGTGGTCAGCGGCCGCGACCGTAGGGTGGTGCAGGAGCTCATGGGCCTCGACAACCTGATCGTGGCTGGCAGCCACGGTTTCGACATCTGGAGCCCGGCCGGAGGGTTCATACAGCGTGAGGAGGGCGCGTCATTCGAGGGCCTGCTGCGAGAGGTGGAGGCAAAGCTTCGCGCCGAGCTGGCCGACATCCCCGGAGCCCTGGTCGAGCCCAAGAAGAGTTCGGTGGCCGCTCATTTCCGCCTGGTAGCTGAAGAACAGCGACCCCGCGTCCAGGAGATCGTTGACGCCATCCTCAGCGAGCACCCGGAGGAGCTCAAGGTCACGCCGGGCAAGATGGTCTTTGAGATCCAGCCCAAGCTGGACTGGGATAAGGGCAAGGCGGTGCTCTACCTGCTCGAGGCGCTGGACCTGGACAGAGACGACGTGGTCCCCGTCTACCTGGGCGACGACATGACTGACGAGGACGCCTTCCGAGCCCTGGCGGGGCGCGGCATCGGCATCTTCGTGGGCAGTGCCGACGACCCGGAGACCGCCGACCACACCACCGCCGCGGACTACGTGCTGAACACGATTGGGGAGGTGGAGGAGTTCCTCAACAGGCTCACCGCCTTGGACTCCGCCTTGGGGAAGCCAACGACGCCCGGCGGGGGATCCAAGCCCAATCCTTCGGTTTGGACGCTCGCCTACGACTCCTTCGAGCCCGAGCAGGAGAGGCTGCGGGAGGTGCTGACCTCGACCGGCAACGGCTATTTCTGCACGCGTGGCAGCGCCGAGTGGGCCGACGTGGACGACGTCCACTATCCGGGCACCTACGCACATGGCTGCTACAACCGGGAGACGACCATCATGGGCGGCCGCCCGGTGCTCAACGAGGACCTGGTCAACCTTCCCAACTGGCTCGTGCTCAAGCTCCGGATCGGCGGTGACGAGCCGATCAGCCTAAAGAACGTCGAGCTTCTGAGCTACCGGCACGAGGTGGACTTCCGCAACGCAACGGTGATGCGCAGGCTTCGCTTCCGCGACCGCCGGGGTCGCGAGACGACGCTCTCCAGCAGGCGCTTCGTCAGCATGGCCGACATGCACCAGGCAGCCCTGGAGTGGACCATCACGGCCGAGAACTGGTCTGGCCCGGTGGAGGTCATCACGGCGCTTGACGCGCGCGTCATCAACCGGGGCGTCGCCCGCTACCGGGAGCTCGAGGGCCACCACCTGCATCCGGTGGCGAGCCGGACTCCGCGTCCGGACACCATCTCCCTGATAGCGCAGACTCGTCAGTCCCGCATCTACGTGGCCGAGGCAGCAAGGACGCGCGTGTACAGAGACTCGGGTGAGCTGGAGGCCGAGCGCGGGCTCTATCGGATGGAGGACTACGCCCAACAGACGCTGGGCTTCGACCTCCAGCAAGGACGACCGGTCCGTGTCGAGAAGCTGGTCTCGTTCTACACCTCTCACGACCAGGCGCTCAACGAGCCTCTGACCAACGCCGAGAAGGCGGTCGGGCGTTACGGCACCTTCGACGAGGCCTTCGACCGTCACCAGAGTGCGTGGGACGAGCTTTGGGACGACTGCGACATCCGGATGCCCAATGACGATCGGGTCCAGTTCCTGCTGCGCTTCCACGCCTCCCACGTTCTGCAGACCTGCTCCCCCCACACGGCCGACCTGGACGCCGGCGTTCCCGCGCGCGGCCTCAACGGGGAAGCCTATCGCGGACACATCTTCTGGGATGAGCTCTACGTCTATCCCTTCCTGAACTTCCGGTTGCCGAAGATTACGCGAGGCCTCCTGATGTACAGGTACCGCAGGCTCGACGAGGCCCGCGCGCTGGCTCGTGACGCCGGCTACCGGGGCGCGATGTACCCCTGGCAGAGTGGCAGCGATGGCAAGGAAGAGACCCAGGTCGTGCACCTCAACCCACGCTCCGGGTTGTGGGAACCGGACCTAAGCCAGAACCAGAGGCATGTGAGCGCGGCCATCTTCTACAATATCTGGCACTACATCCAGGCCACGGGAGATAGCGACTTCCTGCTCGGGCCGGGCGCCGAGATGATGATGGAGATCGCCCGTTTCTGGTCCAGCATCGCTCACTTCAACCCGGAACGTAGCCGCTATGAGATCCATGGCGTCATGGGTCCGGACGAGTTCCACGAGAAATATCCAGACTCTGATGAGTACGGTCTGCGCAACAACGCATACACCAACGTGATGGTGGCGTGGATCTCGGACGTTGCAGGCAGGCTGCTCGACATCCTTCCAGAGCGGTGGCGGCGGTCGCTTTGCGATCGGATTGACCTCACCGACCAGGAGATCGAGACCTGGAAGGAGATGAGCCACAAGATGTACATCCCCTTCCACGCGGATGGCGTCATCAGCCAGTTCGAGGGCTGGGAGGACCTGGAGGAGCTGGACTGGGATGCCTATCGGCGGGAGTACGGCAACATCCAGAGGCTCGACCGCATCCTGCGGGCGGAGGGAAAGGAGCCCGACCGCTACAGGCTGTCGAAGCAGGCGGACACCGTGCTGTTGTTCTACCTGTTCCGGCAGGATGAGCTGAAGCAGATCTTCGAGCGCCTCGGCTACTCGTATACGCCTGAGACTCTGCGCAAGACCGTCGCCTACTACGATGCCCGAACCTCGCACGGGTCCACCCTGAGCTTCGTAGTGTATGCCGGGGTCTTCTCGGAGATCGACCTGGCGACCTCCTGGGATCGGTACATGGTGGCATTGGAGAGCGACGTCGGCGATGTGCAGGGAGGCACCACGGCCGAGGGCATCCACATGGGTGTGATGTCGGGAACGCTGGACCTGGTGCAGCGTAGCTACCTGGGCGAGGTGATTCATGACGGCATCCTCTACTTCTACCCCAAGGCCATGGACCATCTGCGCGGTCTGACCCTACCTATGCGCTTCAGAGGGCTGCTGATCGAGGTCACCCTCGAGGACAACCGTCTGCGGGTCGACGCCGAAGTCGACAGCCTGAACCGATCGGTGAAATTGGGTGTCGGAGACCAGGTTCGGGAGATCAGGTCCGGGGAGAGCTACACGTTCGACCTATGAACAGGACCCAGGCAGGTAAGACTAACAGAATAAAGTGGCCGCTGCATTACTCCACCCAAATCTTACCCGGCGGCGTGTTCAACTGGCAAATAGGGAATCCTGGCTATCCTCTCTGTTGGCGAGTTTTGCGCGGGTGATGGGCCACCGATCACTTCTTCTTGCCACTGCTCCTTAAATGTTTCCAGGAGATGTGCTCGGATCTTACGCATCCCTCGCTGCAGTGTGCGGATTTGTAATGGCTGATAACGGCCAGGGGAGCGACGCTATAACTCCCGGAAAATGTCGCCGCTGCTCCGTTCTGGATTGGCAATTAACCAAGAGAAGATCTGCTCCCACTCTCCCTCAAAGGGGTCCTTGTGGGTGCGCCGCCAGCCCAGGACACGTTTTCTCCGCTCCTGCTCGCGATACAGGGTGTGGAACACTACTGGATTGGGAACGCTCCTCTCATCAGGAACGTTTGCTGCCGAACTACGCTCCACAGAAAAGACGCGGAGTGGTGCAGATGATAGGCTTGGAACAAATGGAGAGCAACTCGTGGCACAGCGGAAGACGGCCTGTTGCAACTGCTCGAGTTGTTGAAACAAGCGAATGGGATCGAGCGCGTGGGCCACCTCGAGCAGCTCTTGCTGCTTCTGGGCAGGCAAGACCCCCGACAGGAGCAAGCGTTGGAGGGGAGTCTTGGCTGGGTCGTAAACGTAACGCACTTTCTTCCCGTAGCGCTGTTTCGACTGGAGTTTCATCGAGGGCTCTGCAGCAGTTGACGTATAGGCGCAGCGCCCGGTACAGTTCGGTCAGTTGCCGATAGGTATGTTCGCCAACCAGCCGATCATAGCCGACCACCTGACGCACAATCGCTCCATTTTTCTGTTCCACAAAACACTGATCGTTTTTCAGGTACGGGCGTCCCCGGGTGAATGTTAGGTGCTCTTGTTCACAATAGGCGGTCAATGTCTCATTGATGAACTCGCCACCGTTGTCGGTATCGATGCCCAGGATCGGAAAGGGGAAGAGCGTGCGTGCACGTTGGATGGCAGCCAGCACCGTTTCCTGACTACGAAGCAGGAGAGGGAGACATTCCGTCCACCCAGTGGCTATATCGGTGAGCATCAACGTGTACAGATAGCCCCCCTCGATGTCGGTGCCACAATGAGCAACCAGATCTGCTTCCAAAAAGCCGGGTCGGGTCTCATTCCACTCCTGGAAGGTGCGGATGGGAATCTGTTGCTTCAGCAGCGTTCCAGCTCGTGTCGTAGAGATGCTGCGTCGACCCAGTTTGCGCCGAGAGGCGAGCCTCCGATCCGCCGTTGCCGCGCTCATGGAAAGCAATTGTTTCCGGCACTCCTCTGTGATCTGGAGGTGCTCATGCCGTTCCAGCGCTTCAAGGAGTGTGGGGAGAAAGGGAATGAGTCGTTTGGCGCAGATGCGGTTGGCGGCGTTCCAGACTAGGAACAGCGCGTGCTGCACGTCTGATCCGTATTGCCGAGAATGGGGGCGCTGAGGTAGGGGTTGCCCCTCTTGTGCATGGTTGAGAAGCTCCATCGCATACTTGCGATTGTATCCAGTCGCTGCTGTAAAGGCATCAAGTAGCTTACTTTTCTTCTTGACAGACGATGCCTTGCGATACCGTGGTATCATGTGCTGAAGGAATTCGCGCCTGGTTTGAAGACTCACTCCTCCTCTCATGATCGCCTCCCATGGAAATATCCTGCGCGAGACACCTCTGCCGACATGACAGAGAGTCCTCAGGTTGCCTCACCAGGAATCTGACCCTTGAAACGCATTATAGCTGCTTCCGGTCTTTTTTGGTGAGGGGAAATTGGTGGAGTGGTGGGCAAGTTGAAAACGCACCAATGATCCGCAGAGAGAGTGTTTCTTGAAGAACGCACAGTCAGATTCCTGGTGAGGCAATGCGCTCCGTCATATGTAGTGGTATAGGAAAGCGAGCAATGCAGAGCAGGAAAAAAGTGTCCACCCCAACAGGAGACAAACTGCCTTCCAGATCAGTTCGTCGAGGTCTGAGGTTCTTGTCGATCTGCTCCGACTGAGGAGATCTGTGGCTCTGACGTTGAGCTTCCTGCTCGTTCCGGTTGCTTTCCCTCAATCAACCACCAGGCACAGAGTGCGCTCAACAGAGCCATTGCTGCACCAAGCAGCGAGACGAGACGAAAAGCGCTCACAAATGACTCATCGATCGCTCGCTTGAGCGCGGTCTGCGACTCACCGCTCAGAGTAGCGGGGACGGTGATGCCAGCCAGTCTGGTGCGCTGCACCTCAATCAACTGTTGCACACCGGGGGACAGATGCAGGGTTGCCAGGTGGCTCTGGAGGCTGCTCGTGAAGACAACCAGGGCGATAATGCCGAAGACGGCAACGGCCAGCAGTCCGGCTGTGCGCGAGACCGCATTATTGATCCCCGATGCCACCCCGGCATGGCGCTGCTCCACCGCCCCCATCACCGCCGTGGTGAGCGGAGCGACGGTGATGCTCATGCCCAACCCCATGACGACCACCGCCGGGAAAAAGGTGGTCCAGTAGCTACTGGGGCCACTGGTGATGCCTGGCACGGCATAGAGGGCAAAGCCGACGGCGGTAATCAGGGGTCCGATCACCAGCGGCAGTTTCGCGCCAAAGCGATGGACCAGGCCACCAGCCCAGCGCGACAGCAGAAACAGCAGCAGAATGAACGGAACGAAGGCCGCACCTGCAAGGGTCGGAGGATAGCCCTGGACTTGAATGAGATTGAACGGCAAGAAGAACATGACGCCACCGAGCGCGCCGTACAGCAAGAGGGTGAGCAGATTGGCGCCACTAAAGGTGTGCGAACGGAACAACGTCAGCGGAACCATCGGGGCAGAGCTGCGCGCTTCTACCAGCAGGAAGGCGAGCAGGGCCACGACCCCAAGCGCTAAGGCACCCAGCACCAGGGGCGTGCCTAAGCCAAGGGAGCCCGCCTCCAGCAGCCCATACACCAGCGCTCCTAACCCCAGCGTCACCAGCAGCGTCCCCCACCAATCCAGCCTGCCTGAGGCCTCTGGATCGCGACTCTCCGGGACGCGCCAGAACAGGACGACCAGCACGACGACTGCCAGCGGGACATTGAGAAAGAAGACCCAGCGCCAGGAGGCGTACTGGACTAACACGCCACCAAGCACCGGACCCACCACGGTGGTGAGCGCAGAAAACCCTGACCAGGTGCCAAAGGCGCGCCCGCGTTGCTCCTCGCTAAAGGAGGCGCTGATAATCGCCAGGCTGCCAGGCACCAGCAGAGCAGCCCCTATTCCCTGCACAGCTCGCGCCAGGATCAGCGACAGCACCGTTGGCGAGAGTCCACACCAGATGGAGGACAGGGTGAAGACCGCGATGCCCAGGGCAAAGATGCGCCGTCGCCCGTACCGATCACCCAGGGATCCTCCCACGAGAATGAGTGAGGAGAGAAAGAGCGCATAGGTTTCCACAATCCACTGCACATCCGTGGCCGTGGCGCCCAGGTCTTGCTGGATCACCGGCAGGGCGACATTGACGACGGAGCCATCAATAAAAGCCATGCTTGATCCCAGGATGGTGGCGACGAGCACCCAGACCCCAACCTGCGGGGCACAAGGCGGGGCCGAAGCCCCAGAGCGAATCACGCCCTCATCACAGGGCGCTTTCACGAAAGTGGCCATGGTGGTGTGTTCTCCCGTTCCCGAATCCGGTCTCTCCGTTCTAGTAGTATATCACCTCTTTGGAACGTGCCAGAGGAGTCGATTGCTCTTCTCCTCCGAATCACCAAAAGTGATAGTGTTCCGCTTTTTCAACCCAGTTGTGGGATGACTTCGGTGGCCAGGCGCTCCATCTGCTCAGCCTCGTCGAAGAGCAGGTGGAGTTGAATGAGTTGGGCTCCTGCATCCGCGACCTCTCGCAGGCCTGTGATGCAGGCCGAAGGCGGGCCGTAGACAGCGATATTGCTCAGGCCAGAAGCTCCGTAGATCCGCTTGAGCTCGCCTTCAACACGCTCATGGGCTCGGGCTGTGTTGTCGTCGATCACAATGTAGACGCGTTTGGCGATCTTGAAGTTGGTGGTGTCCAGTTTTGACTCAGCTTGTGCCGCCCGCAGTACCTGCACCTGTTGGGCGAACTGCGCGGTTGTCGAGCTGCCAGCACCAAAGAAGCCGTCGCCGTAGCGGACTGCACGGCGCACTGCTGCCGGGTGATTGCCACCGATCCAGAGCGGTGGGTGAGGCTTCTGGAAGGGCTTAGGCTCCATAGCCGCGTCATCGAGCTGCCAGAAGCGGCCTGCGAAGGTGATGCGGGGCTCGGTCCAGCAAGCCTTCATCAATTGCAAGCCTTCAATGAAGCGAGCGACAAGACTGGCCTGATCAACCTCGAATGCGGAGAACATCCTGCCTGCGCCGCCGGTGGCTATACCGACCTCGATGCGTCCACGACTGAGCTGATCCAGTGTGCTGATACTTTTGGCCAGGTGGACGGGATTGTGCAATGGGCTGACGAAGACCGCGCACCCCAAACGCAGCTGTTCTGTGCAAGACGCGGCGAAGGTCATGAGTTCGAGCGGAGCCAAGGTCGGTGTGGAGCTCAGCACCGCTTCTTGCGTCCAGGCGCTCTCAAAGCCAAGGGACTCGGCTCTGATCAGGTAGTCGCGCAGTCTGGCCGGGTCGAATGTGCCGTCTGGAATGCGTTGAGGGATGGATATAGCGAAGCGCATGGTAGCCTCCTGATATTGAATAAGCTCTTGAACTGAACAAGCAAAGCATCTACGGACCATCCGTCCAGTCTCTGCTTCATGAAAGTTGTCCAATTATGCCGTATCTTCCATGCTCAGGCATCTCCTGACTTGGGTATTATAGCAGATTCCCAGGCTTGTGGCAGTGTACTTCTGCTGCTTGCGCTTCTCTTCAGATCAGCAACCAGGGCTGTGCTGGCTACGTGGCTCATGCGTTCCCAAAAGAGTACGCATGAGCCACGTAGCCAGCACAGGTATTTCCTAGAGAGTACAAGATCATCAAACCTACCCGAGTTCATAGATCAAATGTTTCAATTATTCTACATCATTGATACATCTACTTATAGTAGATGCCCGAGAACCGGCCTGAGAAGTGCGTTTAAGAGGGTAATTGAAGAGGTAAGAGCGGGAGACGGGGCTCGAACCCGCGACAGCCTGCTTGGAAGGCAGGTGGTCGCAAGATCGCCGTGCGCTTCCTGCGAGATAGCTCTGGGAGAGCGTTCATACATTTTCACTGTGATCCACGCTCATCTGGGACAGATGGTCGCCTGCATGTTGAGACAGATGGTTATGGATCACATGCACTGGAAAGAGTATACGCGCCAGCTTCTCGAAAGGCACGAGAGGCAGATGGTCAACCACCCAGGAACGAAGCGCTGCCCTTCGCTCTCATGCTCTGTGGCAGCTTTTGGAAATCCTTCACATCCCACAGCTTGGCGCATTGCCTTAAAGAACATCTGCCTCTGTTTTTGCAACGGACATGGCTTACTGTTGTTTTAAGAGTGGGGAAAAGACAGGTCTGGTCCTGCTGAATCTCCCCACGCTCCTTCGCGAGGGATGAAGTTTGAAACGGTTGAAAAGGCAGATGTGAGATGAGGCAATGCGATGCAAAAACGTCCGATGGCCTGAAATCCTGA
>WNGP01002173.1_pt1 | contig 16827 bp, 17 predicted proteins | sample 5407671 | NCBI WGS metagenome assembly WNGP01 (sample SAMN13153381, study PRJNA577476) | soil metagenome | isolation source: 40 cm soil or saprolite under Garry oak tree replicate 2 | place: USA:California | collected 2016-06-15 | reverse complement strand
GGGCACCAGTATACCAGTAGGGAACAGTTAAGGAGACGTGGTCCCAATGAATTTCTAGCTGTATCGCCAGGTCGCCTTCTGGCGGATTTAACTCGATGTGGTTCCACTGTGCCTTTGCTTGCTCATATGTGATTGTCATCAGCTTGGCCACTTCACTGTGATCAACCTTGAATGGTTCGAGGCGGGGATTGTATTTCAAGAGCGCGTCTGCAATTTTGCGTTTGATACTGCGAGCTTCGTCATCATCTCGACGAGCCGCGCCCTCTTCGGATTGGATGAGTGCCTGTGCCTCCTTCGCATCGGGTGCATCCGACTGAGGCTCATAGCAGTACACGTCGTAGCTCATGCGCACTCCCGTTGCGCTACTTCGCGAATGAAGTTATCACAATCCCGAGTCAGTGCCTGATAAGTCGCCAAACCGGACATGTGCTTTTTCGCGATTCTACTTTTCCGATTTCGGCGTTATCAAGCATTGGGTGCTAATCTTGAAAAGCACAGCCTTCCCCGCTTAGCGAGGGATTGTGTGCGGCGGCAGGCACAAAAGGAGGGACAAACAATGATTCGACGACTTTTCGTGCTTTTATTGCTTTCAATGGCTGTGATTGTAGATTCTGCCTTCGTTCGACCGGCTCGGTCGGCGAATCAGGAGCGGACAACGCAAGAACACATAGCTTGGGTGCACCATACTCTAGAAAAAATGGAGACCATTAAACCGGGGATGATGCGATTCGACCTCCTAAAGGTTTTCAGGACCGAAGGCGGGCTGTCCACAGGGTTACGACGAACATTTGTCAGTCAGGACTGTCCCTATTTCAAAGTTGACGTTGAGTTCAAGGCGGTTGCTCGGCCAGACAGCGACAACGCCGGGGTTGTGACTTTGCTCGAAGACAATCGAGACATCATCGTCAAAATCTCGAAGCCTTACCTGCAATTCACCATTGCAGATTAGGCCCTCGGCAGCCTATCTCCCGATTAGTCGTGCGGGCAAGTGGTTTTGGGCCGACCCCAATTGTCAGGTATGCGCGTCAATCAGGCAGAGGTGTAGCCGGAAAGCTATTCTCGCTCTGCGGCTAGTTGCTTGATGCTCTTCTCGACTGAATATTCTTTGCCATCAGTCGACGTGAGTGCTGTCAGGGACCTGTGCGCCGTAGTTAAGAAAGAGGGTGCTTCGAGAGGTATTCTCGTGACGACGAGCACGTACGGCGCTGACGCATATGCATTTGCGAACAACGAACCGGTCACATTATTGAATGGCGCCGAACTTCTTGGACTACTGATGAAACATGGCTATGCCTTCAGGATCAACCTTCAAGAAGCGCGTCGCTTTGAGCCGAAGGATATTCCGATTCTGCTGACGCCTTGCCGGACACGTGAAATTCACTTATGCGCGCTGCTCAGCGGACCAGATGACTCTTCCTGCATTGTCAGTGAGTCTTATCGAAGCTGCAGAATCGGCTCTTGCTCTACCTATCGCATCGTCGTCGGGCCAACTCTCGGGGCGGCCAACGAGTGCAGTGAATCCGTTGCGGTCTCACCTCTGCAATGGCCTACTGAAAGCATGATTTCCTCACCCTCTCTGTTTCCAAGTCTTATCACGGCGCCGTTGGTAGTTTGCATGAAGTAGTTCGGTCGTGAACCATTTCCGTCTAGTAATGCAAAAGCCGGTGCCTGCCGTCCTCCATGTAATCAATTCAGGTGGTTGCTGGATATCGTCTTAGCCGTCGCCGTTTGCTGGTATATCGAACTCCAGGTTGCTAAAACTAAGAAGCGGGTCGAGGGTCTCGTGACCTCGGCAAAAACTCCGGTTGATCCTGGGCCAAAGGTAGGTTACGCAGAGCAATTTGTTTTGCTTGATGAACGAGGCAAGGCAAGAGTCCATGCGCGACCTCCGGGGACTCCAGCGTATTCTCCCACTTTTGTCGGGGCTTAGTCGTGCGATCCGCAGGTGTATCACTTTTCCCCTTCCCATAAGCTACCCCAGTGTTGCGTTGACGGGCGAAGGAAAAGCGGCAATACTGGCAAACGATGATTGGCCAGCTTCGCGGACGACTCGCCGAAAAAAGACCGAATCAAGTGCTCGTGGACGTGGGCGGCGTGGGATACCTCGTGCAGGTGCCGCTCTCGACGTACGGCGCGCTCGGCGAGCTGCACACCGAAGTGACTCTCCTGATCCACACCCACGTGCGGGAAGATGCGCTGGCGCTGTACGGGTTTGTCTCGGCGCGCGAAAAACATTTCTTTGAAATGCTGCTTTCGGCTTCCGGCGTGGGGCCGACGCTGGCGCTGAAAATTCTGTCGGGCATGAGCGTCGAAGAACTCGTGCCGGCAATTCGCGGGAGCGACCTGGCGCGGCTGACAAGAATTCCCGGCGTGGGGCGCAAGACGGCGGAGCGCATGGTGGTCGAATTGAAGGACAAACTCGAATCCGTGGCGATGGAAACGGAGAAACCAGCGGCATCATCACCTGCGGGAATCGAGGCAGACGTGGTGTCCGCGCTCGTAAACCTGGGATACGACGGGCGCGCGGCGGAAACCGCTGTGGGCGAAGCGAAGCGCGCGGCGGGCGCGGCGAATTTTGAGAAGTTGTTGCGTGGCGCATTGCAGTCGTTGAGTGCACCGAAAGGACGAGCGGCGCGCGGTGCGTAGATATTTCGACGGGCATGCGGAGACAGATGGAACCGGTTCCCGAGCTTTCGCGGCGAGTTGCGGCGTTGATTCGGGAGATTTTTCCGCCTGCAGACGCGCCGCGCATTCGAGAAATGGTGCGGGAGTTTCATTGGTCTCTCGGCCCCGCTTTCGACGACCGGATTCATCTGGATATTCTCGAAATTTGCGGCGGAAAGGCCGAGAGGGTGCGCGAGCTGGTGGAACTGGCGAAGGTCGATTGGCGCGACTTGATCGTGGCCGCGGAGTATGAGGTCAGGGACGGCAAAGTAGTGCAGAATGAACGGGGCAAGACCAGACTTGGCGAACTTCACGTCGAGGAAATGCGGCGCGCGGCGGACGGCGAATAAATGGCGGATGGAACGGCGAAGCGCATGATGCCACAGAGACAGCCAGAGCGAATTGTGTCCGGCCAGGCGTTTGACGAGGATGCGCGCATCGAAGTGAGCGTGCGGCCCAAGCGGCTTGACGAGTACATCGGGCAGAAACGCGTCAAAGAAAATATTCAGATTGCCATCGATGCGGCGCGGAGCCGCGGCGAGGCGCTGGACCACGTGCTGCTGTACGGACCGCCGGGGCTGGGGAAGACCACCTTGGCGCAAATCATCGCCAATGAGTTGAACGTGCCGATCAAGACCAGCGCGGGACCGCTGCTGGAGCGCAAAGGCGACTTGACGGCGATCTTGGCCTCGCTCCAAAAAAAGGAAGTTTTCTTTCTGGACGAAATTCACCGCTTGCAGCCCGCCATCGAGGAAGTACTCTACCCGGCAATGGAAGATTTCCGCGTGGACCTGATCATCGGCCAGGGGCCGGGGGCACAGATTCACCCGTTTCCACTGAGCCACTTTACGCTGATCGGGGCGACGACGCGCGCGGGGCTGATCACCGCGCCGCTGCGCTCGCGTTTCGGAATCGTGCACCGGCTGGATTTCTACGAGCCGGCGGATTTGCTCATCATCATTCACCGCTCGGCAAGAATTCTGAACATCCAGATGGACGAAGGCGGCGCCGAAGAAATCGCGGGCCGCTGCCGCGGCACGCCGCGCATCGCCAACCGCTTGCTGCGCCGCGCGCGCGATTTTGCGGAAGTGCGCGCCGCGGGCCGCATCACCCGCGCCGTCGCCCAGGAAGCCTTGCAAATGCTCGGCGTCGACGCGAGCGGCCTGGACGAAGTGGACCGCAACCTGATGATCGCCCTGCTCGATAAGTACGCCGGCGGCCCTGTCGGTCTGGGAACTTTGGCCGCAGTCCTCTCCGAAGAAGAAGACGCCATCGAAGAAATCTACGAGCCCTACCTCATGCAGATCGGCATGATTGATCGCACCCCCCGCGGCCGTGTGGCAACGCAGCGCGCGTACGAATACTTTGGCAGGGAATTGCCGAAGCGCCAACCAAGACTGTTCTGAACATTTCGGCCGCGAACAGGCTGAACTCCCAGGAGAGCTGAGTAAGGCGATCGCTGGAAGGTGAAAGAGCACAGCTAGGATTGGCGGTGCTCCCGAGAGGGCTCTTTCGTCGCCCGCCGAGGCTGGGGCACCTGCAAGTGAAAGACGTGGCGACATGAAGTCGCCACTACACGGCGCGAAGGGAGGTGCAATGAGGTCTGCTCCGAAAGAGAAGCGGCTCAGTTTTTAGGTGGTTCTTTGAGCTTATTCAGCATTTCTTTGGCGTTTTGGTTGGTGGGATCGATGGTCATGGCTTTTTCGTAGTTGAGCTGGGCGTTCTTTGGGTCGCCAGATTTCATGTAGGCTTCGGCAAGGCTGTCCCAGACATTGGCTGACTCTGGAAATGTGTCGGCGTTCAGCTTGAAGACCTGCACGGCGCCGGGAGTGTCCTTGCCTTCGAGCAAAGTGTAGCCAAAGGCATTCAGCGAGCCTTCGCCAAAATCGAACGAGGCGCGGCCGTAGAACTTCTTTTTGAGATCGGCGTAATCGTCGAGCGCGGCTTGCAATCCCTTGGTTCGATACTGTTCGGCGAGCTCTTCGTCGAGCGTCATGGGTCGCGGGCGGCCGTGATGGCAGGTGTGGCACCACATGTTCACGGGCTTATCGCCGCTCGGCTTGATTTTCTTGAGGTGCTCGTTGATGTCGCCGAGCATCCGATACATTTCGCGGGCGCGGTCCTTGTTGGGATTCTCGTCGGAGGCGAAATCGTAAGTGCTGAGAGGTTTGCCCTCCTCTCCCTTGTGACAATACGAGCAGCGCACCCCCAACGCCCTGGTAAATCCAATCATCACGGGCCGAAGCCGAGTGCCGGACCAATCCTTCGGAAAGACCAGGAGGTTTTTTGGTTTTTCGGGCCACGTCCATTGGTCCTGTGCGCGGGCAGGGAGAGCTAAGAAAGTTGTTAAAAAGAGAATACCCAGGATTCTAGTGAAGACTTTTATCGACATACGGGTGTCCTCCTGAGGATGCGGAAGAGGTGCTTTACCTTGGGTTGATAGACGCGTGTGCCACGATTTGGGTAGCTCTCGTTTACGAGGGTTCCCAAGCGACAGGAGATCGGCAGCATTAGAGGAACGAGTGGGCGAATGGAATTGCGTTTACTTGCGCTTGGGTTTTTTCCGGACGCGGGCGTACTTGAGGGCGATCAGGCCTTTCGAGAAGGTCTTGTTTTCTAGGAGCGTGAATTCGCGTTGGGGGAAGCCGCTGGGGAAGAGCGGAATGCCTTCGCCGATCAGGACCGGAACGATGCCGATATAAAGCTCGTCGACCAGGTCGTCTTTGAGGAAGTCGCGGGCGAGTTCGCCGCCGCCTATCAGCCAGATGTTTTTTCCGGGACGTTTGCGGAGCTTGTCGACGAAACTTTTCGGGGATTCGTTGACAAAGATGACGCCGGCGCGCTCGCCGGGCGGCTGAGAATGGGAGAAGACGTAACTCTTCATTTTCGAGTCGCCGAATCCGCCTCCGCCCATTTTGCGAGAAACATCGTAAGTCTTGCGTCCCATGACGGCGCTATCAATGGTGGCGAAAAATGGACCCATGGAATAGTCCTTGGGCATGAAGAGAAAATCGGCCGCGCCATCGGGGCGGGCGATGTAGCCATCGAGGCTGATGCCGAGGCCCAGGACGACCTTGCGCATGGGGGCATTCTAAACGAGGGAATGCAAATTCTTCACGTGATCGCGCCGAGCGGATCGGCCGCTATCGAGAGAAGCGTGACGCCGACACGAAAAGGATTGCGCGGGGGTTTCGACTTGGGCTAACGTGCGCCTCGGCGCGAACACGTGGAGAGCTCAAATCGGAGGAATTCGTCATGCACAAGGTGGTAATAGCGGCGCTTGGAGCGGTGCTGATGTCGTGCGGCGCTTACGCGCAGGGTGCGCCGTCAGGAAAACAAACTTGCGAGGGTCTGGCGCAACTTAAACTGACGGGAGCGAAGATCGTCTCGGCGCAAACAGTTGCAGCCGGGGCATTCACGCCACCTCCAAACATTACTCCCTGGATTGTGGGAGAACCCTCTTTCTACAAAATGCTCCCAGCATTTTGTCGGGTGGTGGCGGAAGCCACGCCGAGCGACGATTCCTCGATCAAGATCGAAGTGTGGATGCCGGCGAATGGACAGAATAGTGTGGGTTGGAACGGCAAACTACAGGGCCAAGGCAACGGAGGATTCGCCGGCGAGATTGGTTACCGGCAGCTTGGAACCGCGGTGTACCAAGGTTACGCAACGGTGAGCACGGATACGGGCCACTCCGCAGGAGGGACAGACGCGAGTTGGGCGCTGGGACATCCCGAAAAGTTGACCGACTTCGGATACCGCGGGATCCACGAGATGACCCGCGTGGCTAGAGTGGTAGTCAAGGCGTTTTACGGCAGAGATCCGCGGCACTCGTACTTCGCGGGCTGCTCGAATGGCGGGCGGCAGGCGCTGATGGAAGCGCAGCGTTTTCCCGAGGATTACGACGGCATCCTCGCGGGGGCCCCGGCCAACTTCTGGACGCACCTGCTGAGCAAAGCGCTTGCGGATGCGCAGGCAACGACGCTCGATCCAGCCAGTTACATCCCGCCGAGCAAGCTGCCCGCAATTGCACGCGCGGTGAACGCCGCCTGTGACGCGCAGGACGGAGTGACCGACGGCATATTGAACGACCCGAGGCAATGTCACTTCGATCCGGGCACGATGCTTTGCAAAGAAGGGGATGCGGAAAAGTGCCTGACGGCGGCGCAAGTTACGGCGCTGAACAAATTGTACGAAGGACCGAACGATGCGAAAGGACGAAAGGTTTTTCCGGGCTATTTGCCGGGAGCGGAAGAGGGGCCGGGAGGATGGGAAACGTGGATTACGGGATCGGCGCCTGGCAAGAGCCTGCTGTTCGCCTTCAGCGACGGATATTTTTCCAACATGGTCTATGGGAAGGCGGACTGGAATTACAAGGATGCCAGCGTCGATCAAGCCGAGAAAGCGGCAGATGAGAAGACTGCGCAATTCCTGAATGCCACGGAGCCAAATCTTGAGGCGTTCAAGACACGGGGCGGGAAGCTGATTCTCTATCATGGCTGGAACGATCCGGCGATTTCGGCGCTCAACACGATTAACTATTACAACGAGGTGATAAACAGGATGCGCGGGCAAGAGACAGAGGCGTTCGTGCGGCTCTACATGGTGCCGGGAGTGCAGCACTGCGGCGGTGGTCCCGGACCGGACTCTTTTGGGCAGGGCGGCGCGGGAGCGAAGGACGCGCAGCACAACGTGGAGCTGGCGCTGGAACAATGGGTGGAGAAGGGAATTGCGCCAAATGCGATCGTGGCGACGAAGTACGAAAGCGGCGACCCTGCAAAGGGCGTGAAGATGACCCGGCCGCTCTGTCCGTATCCGCAGATTGCCAAGTATAAGGGCAAAGGCGATACCAACGACGCGGGCAATTTTGCGTGCGTGGCCGATAGCAAGTGAGCGAAAAGGATTGCCTGAGAGTTTCGAGGTGCTCTAAGGCGCGTTGCGAGGCGAAAGCAGTTACCAGTTGAATCTGAGGAGGAGAGAACATGTCGCGGAAAAGCTTGGTGAAGATGTTCGTTGTCTTGTTCGTTGTGCTTGGTGCGCTCGGCAGCGCTGTGGGGCAAATGCCGAATCCATATGGATTGCCCATCAGCCTGGAGAATGCCAAGAAGGCCGCCGCGCCGGCGTTGGCAGAGGCGGCCAAGAACAACTGGACGATGGCAGTGGCGATCGTGGGCCCGGCGGGCAATCTGATTTACTTCGAGAAGATGGACAACACGCAGCTCGGGAGCGCCGAAGTGGCCATCGATAAGGCGCGCACTGCGGCACTCTTCAAGCGGCCGACGAGAGCGTTCCAGGATGTAGTGGCGGCTGGGGGAGACGGGTTGCGGGTTCTCTTTCTGAAGGGCGTGGTGGCCGTTGAGGGCGGAATTCCGCTGGTCATGGACGGAAAGATTGTGGGAGCGATCGGAGTTTCAGGCGCGACGAGCGCGCAGGACGCGCAGTGTGCGAAAGCGGGCGCGGACACCGTGAAGTAGGCTCCGTCGATGACAGCGTATGGCTGAAAAGACAGTTTATCTATCGCTGGGATCAAACGTGGGGGACAGGGAGGAAAATTTACGCGCGGCGATTGCGGCGTTGGGAGATGCAGGCGTGGGCGTGACTCGAGTGTCATCGTTTTATGAGACCGAGCCGGTGGACTTCCTGGAGCAGGCCTGCTTTTTGAATTGTGCGGTCGAGGGAGAGACCGACGTTCCGGCGATGGAATTGATGCGAGCTCTCCGTGGAATCGAGTTGCGAATGGGGAGCAAGAAGCTGGTAGCGAAAGGGCCGCGGCTGATCGATATGGACATCCTGCTCTACGGCTCGGAGACGATTGACACGCCGGAATTGCAGGTTCCGCACCCGCGGATGCATCTGCGGCGGTTCGTGTTGGTGCCGCTGGCGGAGATTGCCGCGGAGGCGGTGCATCCGAGTTTGCAACGGACGGTGAAACAACTGCTTGTGGAAACGCCGGATCGCAGTACGGTGCGACAGGCAGGGTAGGGGCACGATATATCGTGCCCCTGCGGTTGCCGCCAAATAAAACGTGTCAACTGGTGCGATGCAAGAGCAAACGGTGAAGGGTCATGGGTTTGGGTTGGAGGGCGTCGAGCTCGATTTGGGCGAGCTGGCCTTCCTTGATTTCGCGCCAGCGGTAAACGCCGGGCTCGGTTTCCTGAGTTTCGCGGCCGTTCAAACGGCGCAAGAAGTCGTTGGCGTTGTCGCGCGAGGCGACTTGGCGGTACGTGGGGCGGGTGAGGGCTTCGACGGCGTAGCTGCGCAGAAGTTTGCGCCAGTAGTGATCGAAGAGATCGCCGGAGGCGAAGATGTCGCTCCAAGCCACTTCGCCGCCGTACGCCACCACTACGCCGACGACGCGCTCATTCTTCAAACCTGAAGTGGCTTGCGAGAAACGGCGCTGCACTTCGTCAACGAAATCATCGATGGATACGCCGATGGTGCGCGATTCGTAAATTTTTTCGTAGGCTTCGGTGCGCCCGTTGCCGGCGATGGCACTTTGGAGATTGTCGGTTGATATTTGAGCGCGAGGGGCGGCTGCAGGGGCCTTCGAGTTGGTGCCGTTGCGTACGGAGTCCCAGACTTTAGTCTGGGCCTGATCAACGGCTGCGCTTTCGCGGACGCTGGGATGGACGATGGTTTTTGCGGCTGCGAATTGCGAGCTGCCGGTCCAACGGCCGTGCTCGACGCAGAAGACGTCGAGAGGGAGCGGCGGAGCGCCAGCGGGAACGATGCGGTCTTTGCCGATGACGCGATCCTGCTTGCCGCCGCTGACGAGTTCGCCGGCGAGGAGCAACAAAGGGCGCTTGCTGCGGTTGATCAATACCAGTTGGTTGACGGAAGCACCGGTGGTGGGTTGTGGAAGGTACACGGGGCGGCCATCGCGACCGCGAACCATGCTCTCGGAACCTTGCTCACGGACGGCCACCTCGCCTGTGGAGAGACCTTCCTCAAGGGTGAGGAAGGGACTGGTGTCCTGGCTATAGGAGCTGACAACGGGGAAGACGGAGATGTTCTCGTAGGTGATGGGATCGAGGAGCCGCCAGTCGCCCTCAGGTCGAGAAGCGGGAGCGGCAGGTGAGCCTGGCGCTGACCCGAGGAAAGCCAGGCCGCCAAGAGTGGTGATACCGAGAAGCCCGCCGATCAGGGCGGTGAAAATCGAACGTTCCATGAAGCCTCCTGTCCTGAGAACCCCGACTGGTCAGAGCGAACCAGCGGGGATAGCACTCGAAATTAGAACGGCGAGGCAGCGAAACCTTGCAGGGGAAGTGGTTGTTAGTTCTTAGTCAGGAAGAAGCAGCGGGCTTGGTGAAGCAGGTACGGGCAGAGGGACGAACTAGAATCGGAGGCTGCCTAGCAACAACTGAGGACTAAGAACGAAGAGCGAAGAGCTTGCTTCGCCCCCTTCAGCCGTTGGGGTCGCCGAGGTTGACGCGGGGCTTGTTGCGCCTGGACTTGGAGGCTTCACCTTCCTGTTTCTCGTATTCGGCGAGTTCCTCGTCGGTGTAAGAGAATGAGTCGCGAGAGGCGAACATGGAGTTGGAACGGCTGGCCAGTTTCTTCTTCTTGCGCAGGGCGCCGAATTCATGGCGGACTTGACGGATGGGACCCTCGATGGCCTTTACTTCGACGAGCAGGTCGCTGACTTTTTCTAGAAAGTCGTGAAGATGGTAGGGACGAAGCACGTAGGGAAGGCGTGCGGCTTCCAGCTGGACAACGTATTGGCCGCTGGATAGTTCCGGGACGAGATACAGAACGCGGACGCGGCCACCATCAGCGGGAGAGACGCTGGCAAGCTCGCGCAGGGTGACGAAGGCGGGGCCTTCGACTCCCGTCAGAACCACATCGGCAATGACTAATGACCATTCCCCCGTTTTCAGCTCGGCCATGAGCATCTGGGTGTCAGCCACGATGCGGACGCGCCAACCCTCGGAGTCCAGGATCTGCTTAATCGCACTTCCACCCGGGGCATTGTCATCGAGGACAAGAATGCCGACCTGTTGAGGAGTGGGCGTGGAGCTAGTACTCACAATACATAGTATACCGCCAGGACGACAGCGGGAGGCGTGGAATCGAGTGGCGGCGACGTATCGGGCAAGGGTGGTCTGGCGGTCCTTGAGCCTGTGGGCACGGGAAGCCTACTGGCCGATTACAAGGGAGGTGCCTGAGAGGTATTTTTGCAGGCCGATGCCATCCCAAAACATCCGGTAGGTGGCGTAGCGACGCGATGAGTCGGCACCGGTGAAGAAAATTTGGAAGCCATCGCGCGACCATTCTGGGGATTCAGCCCAGGTTCCTACCGGAGTCAACACGACCCTGCGTTTCGATTTGATCTCATAGAGGAGAAGCGCCGGCGAATCCCCTTCATGCTTGTCAAGTGGCACCTCGGTCGCGGGTGGCACATACCGAAAGGATACGAGGAGAATGTCGGGATTGGCAGGATTCAGCCGAACGCCATCAATCCGGGCAAGGTGGTAGCCACTGCCGAAAACCTCCTGGAAGGGTAGCTGCTGCTGAATGTTTCCGTCGTCGCTGATCCAGAGCAAGTCGTCCTTATTGCTCCCCAGTAAGGTGTGATCGTCCGCCCAGCCAAACAACTCCATGCCTTCTCTCGTAAAAATATTGGCCCCCGCTTGCGGATTGTCCGGACTCACAATCCAAAGCGACCAAGGTGAATTGTCCCATTTGAGAAATGCAATTCTCTTATCGTCCGGAGACCAAAATGCCTGCCGCACGTTCGCCCGGAGGAGTTCGTGTTTCGCGGAGGTCTCAAATTCATATTGGTAAAGAGTGCGAATCGGGCCCGGCGCCTCGTCCGCGGTGAATAAAAGCTTCTTCCCATCGTGTGAGACGGATAAGCCCGACGAGGGCCGAGGTGACACAACTCTCGAGACTTGTCCGCGCCTAAGAACGAGCTGCTGGCTGGCGTTCAGATAGGCAACGGCCACCGGAGACTTGAAATTGGTAACAGAGGAAACGGGGACCGGGGGCTTGGTCTTGGCCTCATCCTCTTCCTGGTCAGGTTGATTGTTGATCTTGGGGAAGAGCTCGGCGGCGATGCGAGCACAGCCCTTTAGAGAGCCGATTTGCGCGTGATCGACGGAGGCGCGGAAGAAGTATTTTCCCGCAGGCGGGGGCGCAGAAGTCAGCGTGTCGTTCGAAGCATCGGTACAAGCTTCGCGGGTCAGGTGAACGGCCACAGCCGCGCCGGTGGCGGAGTCCTTGGCGTGATAGGTCCAGGAATCGGCGGCGGCTTCATGGGCGACATCGGAGGGTTCGAGAGGGATGGGGGGGTAGCCGGGGCGATCCATGCGTTCAGGACCTTTTAGGCCGATGCGGAGGTTCCAGTCGGGATCGTTGCCAAAGGCAAGAATGAGAATGGGATAGTGGGTCGATTGAGGGGCGGAGGGACCTGCAGGCAGCTTTTTTGCCGGTGGAGGATTCTGGCCGAAGGAGAGCGCAGGCAAGCCAGCAAGCAGCACAGATGCCGCGAACAGAACGCGTTTGGAACCCCGAAGCATGCCCGACGCTAGGTTCTCCTGGACACTGAGAATACCCTGTGACGGCGAGGGAGGCAATTGTCCGCGGGGTTTGGCGAAGAGAGGCCGTATCCATGGAGGTACGGTGGAAAGGCAGAAAAGGAAAACGCACGGCGCAACGAATAAAAAGCGAAATTAGTGCTTGACTAAGCGAAGAAAAAGCGAAATACTGTGGCGTGCTTCGAGGTGGGCTATGTCTCCAGTTCACTCCCAACCGGCGCCGAGTTTTCGGTTTCGACGTCGGCGCGCTTCACCAACCACAGCAGAACTCTTTCCTGAGTGCCCCGATGTCATAAGCCCCATGCAAATGGTCCATGACCTCGCCCAGGTTGTTGACCAACGCGGCAGCAATTCGAGTCAAGCGACGACGGGTTGCCCCCCGGCGTCCAGGACCCAGCACGGTACCCAAAACCGTGAATCAGATCCGGTTCGAATTGATGCCGCGGCGCCTCCTGAACGCGCTCACGCGCGACTGGTTGGCATTGCCCGCCTCGCGGCATCGTCTCGACCGGCGGAGACGCGGCGAAATTCCGCAGAGCGGCCGGAGTATTTTCTGCTGCCGGTGAAGTCGATCCTGAACCGGTGCGATTCGAACCGCGTGCCGTTCGAATGGACCATCAATCCTTACCGAGGATGCGAGTTTGCCTGCCAGTATTGCTACGCGCGGTACACGCACGAGTACATGGAGCTGGACGGGTCCGAGTTCGAGAAAAAGATTTATGTGAAGAAGGATGCGGCGCCTTTGCTGGCCCAGGATATTTCGCGCAAGTATTCCTACGCATCGGAGAGCTCGGGCGGCGAAAAGCCGGATCATATCGCCATGGGGACGGCGACGGACCCGTACCAGCCGGCGGAGCGGGAACACGGCGTGACGCGGGCGTGCCTGGAGGAATTGGCGAAGCGCGAGGGGCTGAGCATTTCGATCATCACCAAATCGAATCAGATTGTGCGCGACATCGATGTGCTGAAGAAGATTGCCACGCGGTCCTCGCTGCAAATCGACATTACGGTGACGACGATGCGGCCGAGGCTGGCGCGAATGCTGGAGCCACGCGCGCCGCGGCCAGACCTGCGGCTCGCGGCGGTGAAGGAATTGCACGAAGCGGGATTGGCTGTCGGAGTGTCGGCGTCGCCGTTGGTGCCGGGAATTACGGACGGCGACGGCGAGCTTGAGGCCGTCGCGGCAGCGGCGAAGGAAGCGGGCGCGGAGTGGTTTTTTTCGGGAGTTCTGTTCTTGATGCCGTCCTCGGCGAAGCAGTTCTTACCGTTTGTGCGGGAGAAATTTCCGCGCCTGGCGAAGCAGTACGAGCAGTGGTACGCGAAGAATGGGTATGCACCGGAAGAGTACCGGCGCAAGGCCTCGGAGCGCGTGGCGCGGATTCGCAAGAAGCATGGATTTCGGTCGCGGCCGTGGGTGGAAATAAAACAAACATTGACGCGTTCGCAGTTGTCTTTGGGTTGGGATGCAGCGGCGCAAAAGATGGAAGGAACGCAATCTTGCGCGGCGGGATAGTTCCGCGAGAAGGCGCACAGCCAAGAGTGGCGGTGCCCCAAAGAAAACTGCTAGGGGACGATGATGCGGGATTCTTCGCGCTTGAGTTCGGGGGATTGCGGGAATTGGCCGCGGAGGAATTCGATGAAGCGGCGCGAGCGGGGGCGGCCGTTGGTGCGCACGAAACCCATGCGGTAGAGAAAAACCAGGAGATAGAAAAGTTCGGAGTCCTTGAGGCCGGCCGAACTGGCGCGTTCGGCTTGCTGTTTCTTGAGTTCGGAAATAAGAGCGATCAATGCAGCGTAAAGTTCGCGCGGCACCGGCGCGTCGGGCGGTTTTTCGTAGATGATGCCGGAGCTCAGCGTCTTGTAGGTCTGGGCGAGGGCCCGTATGGCGGCGAGGACGTCAGCGTCCACAGCAGCTGGCTGGACGGCAGAGAACTTGGCGATGGAGAAGGCCAGCGCGGCCATGAGCTGCTGGTGGGTATAGACGATATCCTGCGGAATTTTTTCGTCGAGCAACGGGGTGTCCGAGGGCAAGGAGCACCGATGCTCGTCTTCGTAGCGGTGGGCGGACACGAGATAAGAGCAATCGGAGGGGCAGTCGATAGTGACTTCGCGCTCGGTGCCGCAGCAGACCGCGCAGATTTTTTCGCCCCTGGCGGGGCAGAAGCGGGCGGCTTTGCGCTTTTCGCAGATCGGGCAGGACACCGGGGTTCCCTCGGATGCATTCGCGACCGAGAAGAGAATACGCTGTGTCTCTTTGAAAAGCCAAAGAGGGGGCATGCCGGAGCCCCTTGTGCCGTCATGTCCTTCTGTTGGAAGCGCGGGCATCATGGAAGCGAGTCCCTCAGGCAGCTCCAGGAGCGATGCGCTCCAGAGCCTCCATGTGGGCGCGATACTTCCAATGGAGGATGCGGGTCTTGCCCAGTTATCGGGCGCAAATGCCGGTGGTGACGATGTGCTTGTTAGGCTTTAGCTGATAAGTGAAATAGGGCACGGCCCTGCGGAACGATTGAGGATCATTGTTCGCGCAGTGGCCAGGGCTTTGCTGCGAGCACAGTGGGCTGACGAGGTGGTCATCGGCGAAGGCTATGTTGGCGCGGTGCTGCGGATCGAGAGCCACCTGGAAGAAGTCTGCAAGGGCGCGGCTGTCGCCATTGGAGCAGCCGGTGCCGTTGGTGCAAACGGTTCCAGCGTGAACGGCGTGATCGCTGGCAGTTTGCTGCATGAAGGACGGAATCGCGGCGTGGCCATTTAATGATTCAGCCAGGTAGACGTTCCACTGCGTCCAGCAATTGTTGGTGCCATCGGTGCAGGTCGGTTGCATGGCAGCGACGTCGTTGGAGTTGCCAGCGAGGCTCGATCCTAGCCAGGTCACGACAACATGGCCGTTGGCGTCCGCGGCCACCCAGGGGAATACATTGGACTTGCCAACCGTTCCGTCCCGATTAACGCGCACGGGGGATGTCCAGGTGTTGCCCCGATCGGAGGACGAAGAGAGAAAGATATCTTGATTGTCTGACCAGACGGTATAGACGTAACCGAAGTTGTCGACAGCAAGCGCTGGGAAGATGTTGGCGGTGCCATGAGTGGCTCCGGGCGAGCCCGCGGGGCTGGTAAAGACCTTGTGATCTGTAAAGGTGATGGTTGGCGCGTCCAGGCCGGCATCCGTGGAAACTCCAACATATACGCTTCGGAGTGGTCCGGTAGCGGCGTTTTCCGTGGCGCTGTCGGGAGCTACAAATGCGACGTAGAGATTTCCCTTGCTCGGGCAGGAGCTGGTGTTGCGGTCGACTTTGATCTGGGCGGCGACGTTTGCGCTGTCAGTGGGCGCGAGGCTGCCCGAGGCGGGAAGGGTCGCGGCGTCGATGGCTTCCCCGGCCCCGGCGACGTAGGTGAGGCCACCGTTGTTGGAACGCTGCACCTGAATGTTGAAAGTGGCCACATCGTGATAGCTGATGTACACGGTGGAAGGGTCATTAGGTGCATCATTCCACATGCGGTCGTCCCCGGGGACTAATGCCGCAACGACGTTGGGCGGAGTGAAAAAGGCATCGCCGCGATTCCTGGAATTGGTAGCGGTTACGCCCGGCGCGAGCGTGAGGCTGGTGAAGGCGAGGTTTGGAATTGCGGAATTGTTGGGGTCGGGCGCGTTGACTGCGATGTCCGCATCGCCGCCTCCGGGGGCCACGCCCAGATTGGTGGGGCTGCCCACGTTATGGACGCAGCCGCCGCCGTTCAATCCGAAGATGCCGCAGTTGTCGGGCTGGCCTTCATATTTAAAAGGCAAAGTTCCATTGGCGTTGGGCGCACCATCAATGGATTGATTCCAGCGCCAGAGGTCTACACCTCCAGGAACGCCGCGGATTGATTCGACGTAGATCGTGCCTTGCGAGTCGACACGGTCACCCGGTTCGAGGCCTTGCACGATGAACGCCAGCGGGCTCAAACCGCTGGGCGCGCCGGTTTGACTGGGGCAGGCGTGCTCGTTGGCCGGATCAGGATAGGAACTTTGCGCCATGACATGAAATTCGCCAGCGGGACCGATTTTCATGAATGGTACGAGTGCGAGAAGCAGGACACTGGCAAAGAGGAACGCGAGTATTAGTTTTCTCACGGGAATAGCTCCTTCGTTTGGCTTGAACTTGGCCTTCGCAGAAAACGAACACCGGCCAGCTCGTCCAGGTACCTGCCGGAGCGAACCGGCCAGTTAAACACGAACTTGACTTCAGTATCCGAATCTTGCACAGAGACGCCTCTACCCTCCCGGTCAATTCTGGGCGGCGCGCTCTGGTGAACATCTCGGCCAAGCTCTACAAGAAACACCATGGGGCAGACCGCAGTGCTCCCTTGGACGTCCCCATTTCTTGAGACACGCGGACGATATAGAAGGAGCGGGGAATTTAGGCAATCAGGTAATCACCTTAAACCTAGCTCCGGAAAAAACCTGAGACCCCTCCACGCGAAAACGCAGGTTCTTTCGATTTTCCCGGTCACAGATCGATGATTCCCGGACGGGGGCCCCTGCTGTCCCCTACTCCCGGTTGGCTTTTTAAAAAAGACTGAGAGTGATTCAGAGGTTGCTAGGACTGCTCGAGACGAGTATGGGGCGATGAATCGTGCGGCACATTAA
>WNGP01006903.1_pt1 | contig 16828 bp, 17 predicted proteins | sample 5407671 | NCBI WGS metagenome assembly WNGP01 (sample SAMN13153381, study PRJNA577476) | soil metagenome | isolation source: 40 cm soil or saprolite under Garry oak tree replicate 2 | place: USA:California | collected 2016-06-15 | reverse complement strand
GGTGTCGGAGGTATTGCCATAGAGGCCAGCCTTCTGGGCTGTAACGTTGTCGGGGTCGATGCCCTTTCGAGAATGGTTCGATCGGCCCGAAGGAACTTGGCTCACTTCGGCCTCAAATCTTACGGCCTCGTTAGAGGCGATGCAAGGAACATTCCCTTGCGCAGCGTGGACGCTATCGCCACGGACCCACCATATGGGACAGGGGCTTCAACACTGAAATCGACAACAAAAGATATCCTAGCGAGTTTCTTGCCCCAGGCAAAGATGATCCTGTCTCCCGGCGGGAAAGTTGTGTTCGCATCGCCGTTGGGAACTGGAGCCGTGGACCTGGCGGAGTCTCAGGGTTTCAAAGTCTACGATCGCCACGAGCTATACGTCCATAGAAGCTTGACGAGGGAGATTCTAGTGCTAGGAGCAAACTAAATGCCCGCAGGTATAGATGTCATCTTCTTGGGTACTGGTGGCAGTCTTCCCACCAAAGAAAGAGGGCTGCCCGCCGTGGCTCTACGCCGAGATGGAGAACTCTTTCTCTTCGACTGCGGGGAAGGGACCCAGCGTCAGATGATGCACGCCGGACTCGGATTCAACCGTCCCATGTCCATCATGATCTCCCACCTGCACGGAGATCATATTCTCGGACTACCCGGACTTCTTCAGACAATGTCCTCCTTGATCCGGGACAAGCCGCTCGACCTCTATGGTCCAGAGGGTATTTCCGCCTATCTAGGTTCGCTGCGTCGGACCCTGGGCTTCGCCGCAAACTTTCCAGTACGAGTCACAGAGCTAAAACCAGGAGCAGAAATATCGAAGAACGCTTACACCATCAAGACGACGAAGGCAACGCATGATATCATGTGCCTCGCCTATGGAGTTGTTGAAACCGATCGACCTGGTAGATTTCATCCTGAAAAAGCGAAGCGGCTGGGCGTTCCAGAGGGCCCGTTATGGAAGCAGCTTCAGATGGGCAAGGAAGTCAATGTTGACGGAAAGACGGTGAAGCCTCGCGAGGTTATCGAGGAACCTCGTCCCGGCCTGAAGATCGTTTATGCTATTGACACTCGTCCTTCTCAGGAGGTGAAGACGCTGGCAAGAGAAGCCGATCTTCTCATGCATGATGGAGGCTTTGCCGAGGATAGAAGGGACAAGGCGAAAGAGTACTTCCATTCGACAGCAAGAGAGGCCGCCAGAGTTGCAAAGGCTGCCCGGGTTAGCAAACTCGCACTAGTCCACATAAGCGCGGTTACAAGGGATGACTCGATTCTTCTCAAGCAAGCGAAAAGTGTCTTCAAACCGACCATAGTTCCAAAGGACCTGATGGTCTTATTCCTGAAGCGCTCGAAGTAGAAGTGCCCAAGCGCATCTTCGGATCCTATTCTCTTCTTCGTTCTTCCGACTGAGGGGCAAGCCAATTGATCAATTGTTCCGGGTTATCGGTTTCAACGATCACTTTTATTGGACCCAGAGGCGACTCGCCCTCTGGCGCAGAGAAAGATACGTGACCCGCATACGCAGCCTGTTTGTTGAGAAAAAAGACCAATCGATTGCCGTCAACAGATCGCCTCAAGACTGATCTCGCCGCGGACCGGATTCTATCACGCTGAATAATCATCCGAAACCTTTCGAGGGAGGGATGATCCTTTCCGTCGATAATTACCTTCCCACTCCACTCGTCTAATTGTCGAACTTCTAGTTCGCCTCGCAGAATATTCGTTACCGCCTTCTTGACTTTCTCGGGGTCCTCAGTCGGCCGGACTTCGGTTTCGCTGTGGACGAGGAAGGTCAGTTCGGGAGTGCTCTCAGCAGACGTCCTGTCCGCCTCTTGAGGTCGTTCTTCGTATCCTCGTTCTCAACCACCCGATCAGCAATGGCGATAAGCTTTCCAACTCCAACCTTCAACTCCCGCTCGTCGCGTTCCAGAAAGTCTGTCCAGTTTCTGGGACGATCAGATCTTCTTCTCTTTTGCAGTCTGCGGAACCTGCTCTTCGGAGAAGCGTGAATGGCGATGGTGAAGACATGATATTTCTTGTTCAGCTCCTCAATCTCCTCTACGCTTCTGGCGCCTTCATACACGAATTGAGTCTTGTCAATGTTGTCTATGAGGGGAGCCAACCGTTTGGCAACCGCACCCATCCCTTCCTCCTCTCTGATCTTCAGCATCAACCTGCCGAGGTTCTTCCTGGTAGGCGACAATTTCTTCCGCTTCGCTTCCGCCCTGATAATATCGCCGGATACGAATACGGGAACCCCACGCTTCGCCGCAACACTAGACGCGAGGCTCTTCCCAGCACCGGGCATTCCAACCACTACAATAACCGTCTTCGACTTCGCTTTGTCCATGCAGGTCTCGGGAGAGCTTGGCGAAGAGAGTGTTATAGCTCTTAAAAATGTAGGCGATTATCTCCGACAGGATTTGTCAGAGGAACAAGTCCGAAGCTTCATCTCGATAGACCTCGAAGATCAAGAGATTCTATCCCGAATAGCATCGATCATGTCATCTCTGAAATCGCTGGGCGGAGATTTGAAACCTGTCGAGCGCGAGAACATCCATCTCACGTTGAAATTTCTAGGAAACGTGTCCGCGCCTAGACTCGGCGAAGTCAAGTCCTCCCTACAACAGGTCATGTTTTCAACGTTCACGGCGGAGATCAAGGGAGCTGGCGCCTTTCCAAGTCTCAACCACATGAATGTAATCTGGGTTGGCGTGAACGAGGGCTGGAGTCAAGTCGAGCAGATCTACGAGCAGGTTGAGAAGCTATTGTCCAGTCTCGGCTTCCGGCGGGAAAACCGCCCCTTCAGTCCGCATATTACAATAGCTCGAGTGCGGTCAGGAAGAAACCGAGATGAAATTGCGAGTTTTCTTCGGCGTCTAACCGATGAGAGTTTCGGCACATTCAACGTGGGCAGAATCCGACTCAAACAGAGTATCCTTTCGAGTTCGGGACCGAAGTACTCGACCTTACTAGAAGTTCCTCCGCGGTCACGGTAGGCGGTCATTGGTCCACTTTCAAATACTAATTCCTAGTAGTGAATCTCTCGATGCCGACTTCGATTCAAACCGTCTTGGACCAGGTTGCCAAGAGAGTTGCTCCTAACGAGAGCGAGCGGGCGAAAATGTCGCAATTGGCCGAGCGATTGAAAGGCCAGGTTCAGGGTATCCTGGACGAGGCGGGATTTGGAGGCAAGGTCTCGATCCAAGGGTCCTACGCCCGGGACACTTGGCTGAGCGGCGAGGCCGATTTGGATATTTTTGCCAGCTTTCCTCCAAGCATGGAGAGGCGGGAATGGACCGAGAAAGTTCTCCCAGCAATTCGAAAGGGAATCGAAGCTAAGACCATCGATCGTTATGCCGAGCATCCCTATTTGGAATTCCACATTTCCAGCGTGAGGATCAATGTAGTCCCTTGCTATTCTGTGGAAAAAGGCCAGTGGAAGAGCGCAACCGACAGGACACCATTCCACACGGAGTACATGAGAGAGCACCTTACACCCGAAATGCGGCTTGAAGCACGGCTCCTGAAACGGTTCCTGAAAGGCATTCGATCCTATGGCGCAGAGATCAGGGTCGGAGGATTCAGCGGAATGCTCGTCGAAACGCTGATCCTACATTACCAATCGTTTCTCCAGGTACTCGACCGGGCCTCGAAATGGAGGCCCGTCATCTTTCTAGAACTCGAAAAGCCTTCTGGAAGTCAAGATTCTAGAGCCCGAGAGTTCGGTTCTCCATTGGTCATGGTCGACCCAGTAGACCCGAATCGAAACTTAGCGGCCGCGGTCAGAGACGACAAGCTATGGGGATTCGTCGCCGCTTCGAGAGAACTTCTGAAGAACCCGGGCACATGGTATTTCTTCCCCGCGAAATACAAACAGGAAACCAAAGCACGATTTTCCAAACTATTGGATCGTCAAGACAGGGATACTGTAGTCATGTTTTTCGAACATGCTCGGATAGTGCCTGACGTTCTCTGGGGGCAACTATTGAAAATTGAGAAATCGTTGACAGGACTGATGACCCGACAGGACTTCCACCCTATCAGGTCGACGATCTGGAGCGACGAACGACGATCCAGTGCGATCCTCGTCGAGCTGGACGCTTCAACTCTCACCGGCGTCCAATTGCGTCAGGGTCCACCTGTTTCGAAGCCAGAGGACAGTCAGGGATTCTTAGATCGACACCAGGACGTGAGAGATACCGTTCGAGGTCCCTGGATCGAAGGTGATCGATGGATCGTCGACAAGAAACGACGAATCCTTACGATGAAACAACTTCTATCTACAGCCCTCAGCGATCCAAGGCTCGGGCTCGCCCTCCCGGAGCAGCTGAACCAGTCTTTTCGGCAGAATGCGAGAGTTCTGGAGAACAAGAAAATTCTCTCACTTCTTGGACGAGAAGGTTTTGACCAAGCACTATCGGAATTCTTGGGGGCGAAGCCTGCTTGGCTCAAAACTCATCACTAGCACCGCTATCCTCCCTGGCAAAACCGCCCTACAATCGTCTCGTAGCATACCCTAGCAGTGACCCAGACGAGGTCCAGTCCCGAATTCGACAATTAAGGCAGCTGAAGATAACTGGACTAGATTTTCAAGGCCGGCTGAAAACCGATCATCTCTCCATTCTCGGGAAAGGAGTCGTAGGAATCGTAGTCATAGGGATGAGAGCTAATCGGCGAATCGCAGTCAAGATCCGACGAGTAGATGCGCGGCGCCCAAGCCTAATTCACGAAGCAGAACTTCTCAAGATTGCGAATTCTCAGAATGTCGGACCCAAGTACTTGGGTGGCACCGCTGACATACTGGCGATGGAACTAGTCGAAGGCTTGTCACTTCCGTTATGGCTTGACAGCCTCAAGGGCAGAGGACGAAGAGCGCGGATCAGAAGCATAGTGAGACCCCTACTCGAACAGTGCCTGCGAATGGATGCCTACGGGCTCGATCACGGAGAACTCAGCCGGGCACACAAGAATGTCGTCATATCGAACGACGACATTCCTCGGATTCTGGATTTTGAATCCGCCAGTCTGATGAGACGACCCAGCAATTTTACCTCTCTAGCACAGTACCTGTTCATCGGGGGCAGCATCGCCAAGAAAATGATCCGAATGCTGGGACCGGTGGACAAAGCAGAGCTTCTGACGTGTCTACGAGACTACAAGGCCGGCGGATGGAAAGATGCTTTCGAGGCGGCAACAAAAGTTCTCGGCTTGTAACAGCACCCGGTCTTACGCAGTCTTCTTGTCAATGACGCCCAGCCGTCTCGCCCTGTTCTCCGCATACCTGAACGCGAGAAAACCCATTACCAGGACGACGATGCCTCCGAGGAGTGCTAGTCCGAGATAGGAGAAGTATGAGTACACAGTTCCTCCTTGGATCATGGCTTGACGTGAGGCTCTCATGAACTCGGTAAACGGCAGGACGTTTGCTATTGCAGATAGTGGCCACCCCAGGGCGGAGACTGGGAAGAGAGCTTCCGAAAAAACCATCAAGAGCCCGGCAACGTATGTGGGAAGCGCCCATTCGAATTTCGTCGCGAACAATGCGTATGCGCTGAGTAGGAGTCCAAGACCAAGGGCGGCAAAAATGTTCACCAGCATTGCAAGGAAAAGCAGACTGACAGACAATGGGTTCACCATAAAGGGAATATTCGTGTGGAAGACTGACGACAAAACATAGAACGATAAAACAAGAGAGACGAGAACGGTCATCGTCGACGTGACGAACGACGCAAGGGTCCTACCAGTCAAGTAAGGTAGCGATGAGTGCGGAGAGATGTAGACTTGCGGGAACACATAGGTCCATTTTCCTTCTGCGATAGCAAGCGTAGGGACCCACGAGTAAGCAGCAACGTGCGCATATAGCGCGGCACCGATGAGGATGTAGGCGAGTCGACTTGGTTCAAAACTCGGTGGGACATTATTGGTTGAACCGACATAGTAGACTGTTGAAGCAGCGATAACGCTGGCGAGAGGGCCAACAGTCCTGAGGGAGAATCCTGTCAGAGGGTTTGTCCAGTTGAACTCTCTGTACCATCCAACTCTTATCGATGCGACCATGGCTCGAAGGCTCATCGCTGTCTCACCGAAATTGTCCCCGTCCTTCTGCCCTTGTTCTCAAGGTACTTCAGTGCTTTGGAGGAGGCAAAGAGCAGAACTACTCCCATGATAGCCAGAGAGAACAACTCAAGATCAAGGTAGAGTTCTCCAAATCCTTGGCCAAAAAACAGTGTTCGCCTTAGCGCATCCATTCCCAGTGTGAGAGGAATAAGGGAGGCGCCGGCCTGGACAGCAAGGGGAAATGGGGAGAACCCTCCGGTAGAGGGAAAGTAGACCCCTGAGATCAAGGATACAGGCTCGTGAAGTGCTTCATTTACAGAATCTGCTTCTCGGCCGTACGCCAAATAGAGAGAGGACAATGCCATTCCCATCGCATAGAGCGAGGCGAGAGTCAATGCGAAGACGGAGATAACGGCAGGCCAGACAGCGTTGATGGGCGGATGGAAGATTACCCATCCGAGGATCGCGACCATAGCCGCGGAGGGTGCAGTCCCAAGAATCCCACCAAGGGACATTCCCACTAGAATCGCTGAGATCGGTGCAGGGGAAGTGATATAGATCTCGAACAGTCCGACTTGCTTATCCCAGTTGAACTGGCTGGCCATCGACCACAGGACGTTACCCCAAAAAGAGATCATTACTCCACCAAGGATAGCGAATCCGGTGAAGGAGTTGAGCCCGTAAGCTCTGTAGACCATTGTTAAGGAGAAAGATGTGAAGAAGGGAAAGCCGATGTTGACTGCCACCCAGAGGGGTTCTCCATAGATGCTCTTTGCTCTCACCCATAATCGGGCATAGGCGGTTCTGAGCCACGGGTTACTGTGCAGCTTCATGTTCCCTCTCCCTGAACCCTCTACCGACTAGGGCGACGAAGACTTCCTCTAGTGTTGCCTGCTGTCTCCAGTTTGATACGACCGTCATTCCCGACTTTCGAACTGAGTCGACCACGGATTGTGCGGATCCGTCTCCGTCAACGACCACTTGAATTCGTGACAGTCCTCTTTCTTCGTCGACTGATGACGTGTAACCCTTGACTCCTTCAAGTTTTCCTATTGGCTCCAGGCTTCCAGGAGCTGGAATGGGTGAGACCTCTAAGACAAGCGACGGTGCTCCGAGAGACCGTTTCAGGGCAGCGGGTGTATCGCAAGCGAGTATCTTGCCTTTGTCAATGATCGCTACTCGGTTGCAGATTGCGTCGACTTCGGCCATGTTGTGTGTTGCAAGTAGAATCGTTCTGCCGTGCTCTTTTGCTTGTTTCAGAATGTATTCGCGTATGCTCAGCGCGGTCATGACGTCCAGCCCAATTGTTGGTTCGTCCAGAAACACAACCATGCTCTGACCAAGGTGACTCGTTGCTTGTAGCCGGTGGAGAGCGCGTAGAACTTCCTGTCGAGATAGTTCTGAAGACCGAGCATGTCTGATAGCTCATTGATTCGTCGATGCGCTTCTTCGGTGGGTATGCCGTAGAGTTGCGAGAAGAACCAGAGGTTTCCTCGCGCACTGATGAAATCGTAACCTGCTCTCTCTGCGCCACTTGCCATGTTGATCACAGCTCGAATCTTCTCTGGCTCATGCTCGACGTCGAATCCCATTACTCCCGCCTTTCCAGCAGTCGGAAGTAGAAGTGTGGACAGTATCCTGATCATCGTGGTTTTCCCGGCCCCGTTCGGGCCCAGAACACCGAAGATCTCACCCTTTCGAACTTGAAGATTGACGCCGTCGAGAGCTACGACTTTCCCCTCTTTGCTATCAAACTCGCGTCTGAGGCCTTCGACTTGGACGGTGATTTCTGCATCGACGCGATTCATGACGTTCCGTAACCCCGGCTGTTCTTCCGTGGGTTTCCGTGCGTCATTTAACCGTTGGTCGAGCATGTTCAACCTTAGTTGGCCGCTTCAGGTCGCTTGTGCGTACCCTGAGGAGGGCCAGTTGGAAGCCGTTCAATTAAGGATTGTTTGAAGGATTTACCAGAAACGTTCTTTCAAAGCTTCTCTTTCGGCTTCCATTACCGCTTGGAAAAAGCCGATTGTTGGCTTCTTGTGCTTTCTGAGAATATCGGCGGCTGCTTCAGGGGTTACTCTTCTCCCCGCGAGGGTGTAAACTGCAATTCTGCCATACTTGTTTACGAGTTTCGCCGTTTCTTCGGCTCTCGATAGAACGTTCTTTTCTCTCTCTGAAAGGTGGACCCCGTTCTTCAAGAGGATCTTCTTCATGTCCTCGTCGGGGACGGCCAAAGCAGCGAGAGCTTTGGATCCACATTCAGGGCACTCTATGGTGTCAGGAATGTCCTTGACCCTCTTCATCTCGACATATTTCCAGCAGTTTGTACAAACGATTGTTTTAACCTCATTGAGGATTCTCGCCTTCGCCGACCCCACCAATATTTGGCCCAGTTTTTCCGTCGGAATCAGATCCGTCTTTCGACTGATCCTCTCGAGCCCAATCCTCGAGATCGGCGTTGCCTCGCCGGCAGCGGTCTTGACGACCTTAAGCTGAATCTCGTGCCTGGAGATGGATTGCAGAACTTTCTTGGTATGAGGTATGTCCATGTCTCTTTCCAGTGCTTCACGTACGGCCTCGTCCATGATGACTGTTCCCTCGAAGCTCTTTGCGAGCTGGCGGAGGGTTATGCTGCTGAAATCTGTCCACTTCGAGATTGCACCGAATCTTCGCGCGACATGGACGAGTCTTCGCTTGAAGAGTCCAGTTCTCTTCGATGCGGTTATCGCCACCTCGTCCACCTCAATCTCGGAGAGACGGCGCACCATCTTCACAACGTCATTAGCCTCCACTCCCCCGACCGCTTGGAAAACAATCCTGTAAGGATCTTGCTGGATTCCGACGCTGACGCCAGACTCGTCGGACAACAAGTGTCCAATCAGCCGGGCCAGGGTCCTGTTAACCAACGTTCCCAAGTGGGAGTTGACGATGATGAAGTCATCCCACTCTTCGATCGTAAGCAGGCGATCATTCGGGACCGGAAGGCCCTGTTCGTACTGCTCGTATGTCTCCGATATCGCACGTTCAAACGTCTTCGGGTCCACAGGATATTCTTCGCTCAGCGTTTGAGCTATTTCCCTGATCGTTTTCCCTGCTTCGTACAGCCCTCCTACTTTCCGCCTGATCTCGCCAACCTCGCTGGCGACCTTGTGAGGTACGGGTATCTCTTCGCCCACCCAGCTTGGGATGGCGCCTGTCGGGTCGGAGATGGGCTTGACGAATATCTTGTCGCCTCTGATGCTCTGCATCATCCAAGGTGTTCCTCGTACAATGAACTTCGTACCTGGTTGGCCATACTCAGCCACGAACGCTTCATCGAGAACCCCGACAGCACTGTCCGTCTCTTGCTCGATCACGAGGTATTGTTTCTCGTCAGGTATCATCGAGAGTTTGTTGAAATAGTATGTGTAGAGGTCTTTGACCCTCGACGGCCTCATGATCATTTTGTCTTGCTGCGAGACCCAAGCGAGGCGTGGAAATCGTGAGTGCATGTAGTTCGCGACTGAAGCCACATCTTCTTCCGTCAGATTCCGATATGGGAATGCGTTCGATATCATTTCAACAAGCTCGTTGTAGTACCATTTCCTATTCTGTATCAAGAGCCCTGCCAGCTGGTGGCATAGAGCGTCGAGCGGTTTCTCTGGGACCGATACTTCTTCTAGGTCCTCATTGAGTGCCCCTCTCGCTATCACGAGCGCTTCGAGAGCGTCATCTGAGTCGCTTGCGATGATCACTCCGTCAGCCATCTTGCCAACGCTATGACCGGATCGTCCGACTCGCTGTATTAGCCGCGTCACTTGGTGAGGGCTCATGTACTGGATAACGTAGTCTATTCTTCCAACGTCGATTCCTAATTCGAGGCTTGATGTGGCGACGAGTCCTCTGAGTTCTCCGCCCTTCAAGCCTCGCTCTGCCGTTATCCGGGATGGTTTAGCTAGACTCCCGTGATGGATTGAGATCGGAAAGTCGAGGTCCCAGACCTTGAACCTACTCGCTAAAATCTCAGCAATCGATCTCGTGTTTGTGAACAGTATGACTGACTTGTGATTCTCGATCATCTCTTTCATTATCCGAAGCCTTGCCGCAACCTCGGGGTGCGTGAATATCTTCCCGGCGAGTTGATGATCCTGCCTTGACGGTTCGGGAAACAGTGTCTCCAAGCGCATCTTTCTCGCGACAGGAATCCGGACGATTTCCACAGGTCGTTTGGTTCCGACGAGAAATGCTCCAACCTTTTCAGGCGATCCAATGGTTGCAGAGAGGCCGATAACCTGGAAGTCTCTCTGGGTGATCCATCTTAGCCGTTCGATAGCGATGGATAGCTGGCTGCCCCTCTTGTCCTCCGCAAGCTCATGCACTTCGTCAATGATCAAGAACCTGACCTCGCGGAGATGTCTCCGCATTATGCGTCCAGGCAATAGAGCCTGAAGGGTCTCAGGGGTCGTTATCAACAAGTCAGGTGGATTCCTCGCGTGGGATGTCCTCTCGCGAACCTCAGTATCTCCATGCCTCACCGCTACCCTAAGATCGACTCTCTTCCCCCACCACTCCAGTCGATCCAGAAGATCCCGGTTCAGCGCGCGAAGCGGGGTCATGTAGAGGATCTTGACACCCGGGCCTCTGTCAGCACTCATCAAGAATCTAGTGAAGACTGGAAGGATCGCCGACTCGGTTTTTCCGCTTGCCGTAGGCGATATCAGAAGCACGTTCTTGCCGTCGAGGATCGGGGGGATTGCTTTCTCTTGGGCTTCCGTTGGCTTTTCGAATCCTTTTTCTTTGACAGCATCCGCTAGGGGTTTCGGCAGAAGGTCAAAGACCGTCGAGGACAACCGGACAGGCATGTGCTTGACTGTTCGATAAAAACCTGAAAACACATGTTGACTGTCTCCTCTCAAACATGCTCCTCCTACTCGTCCTCAGTCTCCTCCTCCAGCTCTCTATCCTCATCGTCCTCCTCATCATCCTGTCTTCCGTTCGTCTCGTTATCCTCCGAACTCATTTTTTTGGGGTTCCCAGCTCTCCATTATCATCCGGACATTGTGTCTGCGGGTTCATTGTCCTCTGAGCTTTTCGTTCCTCTCTGACATTCGCTCGCCCTTCGACCAGTCTAGCGAGGAGCGCCTCTTCCTGCCTCGACAATGGCAGGTCCCTCTCCACCTTACCCTTAATCGAGTGGAGCTTAGGCTATTCCTCTCCAAGAGGAATCTTCGAATCTTCTATGATCTTCATCGGCATGTGAGGTCCCCGATATCACTTTGTTCCTCTGCATCCTCAACTTTTCCTCCAAATTCCAATCATAATTATCAACCGAGATTCCTCGTCAACGATTGCGTCAGTCGTTAGGAGGACGACCGCTATGTTTGTTTCTTTCGAATCGTCTTCCTCGGCGGGCCCGTCTGCTCTTAGCATTGCGCGCCGGTTGCCTACGCTTCTCAGAATCCTCCTTTCCCAACTCCTACGACCCTCTAACCGTTGACGTTCTCCATGGCATCTCTTGCGATAGAAACCTCTTGGGACCATAACCGAAATTCTTCAGCCACAACTTCACAATCCTCGTGTACCTTGGGCAGCGGATTCTCTTAGCCTGGATCAGCTTCCTCACCAATCCTTCTCTAGTAGAATGTCCAGCTCTTCACATCTATTTTTCAGCTTGGTGCTCTTTGTGTAGTCGCTAGCGGAGTAGCTGAGCCAGTTCGGATCCGAAAGATTCAGCCTATGAGGCCAAGCAAGGCCTTTACAGCGTTATTCTTCGGGTCTTCCTTTCGGACCTGCGCTCAAGCTTGGGAAGTCTTACTTCGAGAATGCCTTCAGCCATCTTTGCTGATACTTTTTCTGTATCTACGCTTTCGGCGAATCCTATGTTTCGGCGGAATGTTGAGAAAGCTCTTTCCCTATGCAAGTAGGTTTTTCCCTCTTCCTCAGTCTCCACGTTGGATTCAGCAGCTAACGACAGCTCGTTCGTGCCGACTTGGATGTTCAGGGTTTCCTTCTTCAACCCTGGAAGCTCTGCTTTCACGACGTATTCGTTGTCTGAGTCGATAACGTCGACGTACGGTATCCGCGTCGGCAGTTCATATTCAGCAGGCCATTCGAATCCCCGGAACGGGTCCCAAGGGATAAGGGTCATTGCTTCCAACAACTTGTCGACTGGATGCGTAAGACTCGATGGAGCCGCTTTTACAGCAAGCGCAGGCTTATTCGCTTTCGCAACCGCTCTTGGTACGGCTTTCTTTCTAGAAGTTAGAGCTAAGGTCATTGGGAAGTTACCCTATTTGCCTGATTCCGGATGGGGTCAGGGGTCCGTGGAACCGGTTTCACAGTGATCTTGAGCTGATGGAGTTCTCTCCGAAAACCGGGGATTCGATCGTGGAGGAGTCCGGGGCTGACCGTCAACCAGACGTCGGTCGGGAAATTCATGTTGGTTATCATTATCAATTCTTCCTTTTTGTTACTGCCATGTAATAGCTGTTACTCACTTATAAGACTTCTATCTAGACCGGATCACGAGTCGAGCCACAGGCACTCTGCGCAGTCTCAGCAGTGCTGGCTTACTTTGACTTCTTCTTGCTTTTCTTCTTCGTCGAGATCTACTTCTTCACCAACCCAAATCTCTCAACTCTCCTTAAGATGCCTCCGCGCTGAAGAGGGCCAATGTCAATTCTCTATGTAGTTGCAATTGCGCCGGTCTGGTTCCGCTAAACAACAAGCCGCTTCCGAAACCGTAACAAGGACAGCCTTCGGGTAGGATCTCTCCCCGTGACCGCGGCGTTGAGCAAGATATGGAGTCCACGGCCCATGTCCCTATCCATAGTGGAAGCTCTGGAAAAGAACGGTCCAATGCAGACATCGATCTGCTAAAGAAACTCAAGTCAAACCTCGGAGACGTCAGCTTCAGAGAGCTCAACCGGGAACTGATGAAACTAGAGCTGGCGGGGATTCTACGAGTCTCAAGACTTACGAAGGGTAAGAGACAAGTCGAGCTGATAGGAAATCGATAACCGACGAGACTAATCTGAACAGCAACCGAGTAACCATCTTTCAAGTTGTAAGGGGTTAGGCCTATGATCAGGAAGGGACTGCGCTCGCTACCACGGTGGCCAGCTCTAGCCAAGCTCTATCCAATACGCACATTGTGCAGTCTGCTCATGAAGTGATAAAGTGCCACAAGTTGGTCTTAGGAGAAGAATCGGGGGGATTCTTCTTTGATTCCTTGTTCTGTGATGACCATCAAGTCTATACCGTCCCCGCTGGAGATGTCTCTGGCTAGCGCGGATCTGACAGCCTTAAGCAGTACAACCTCCCCTTGTTCAACCGACAGCCCTTCATTGTATTCCAATTCGAGAACACCTATCGCGATTTGAGCTCCTGTCCCCACTGCGGCGAACTTATCAGGAAGAAGAGATCCTACGGGGTCTAACACGTAGAGCTCGGGTTTCCCCTCGGTGACACCAGCGACAATCGTCTCGGCAAGAAAGGGAAACATGCGACGGCTAGAGAGAAGATTGGCGATGAGCTTGGCAGTGTTCTTCACAGTCCCCGGCCTCTCCCGCTCGTACTGGTAGATGCTCATGTAGGCCTGAGCTTCCCTGGTCAGGACCTGCATATCACCTACAATGCCCGCGCAGGCGACGCCAATATTGTCCGTGATCTTGAAGACCTTCTTCGCACCTTTACTCATGACGAAGCTTCCATACGCGTACCGACGTTCAGATGCGAGTAGAACTCCATCTTTGCAGACCATACCGACAGTGGTCGCACCTGGCACGTAGGGCTCTCTACTCATAAGAAAGGACAGCGGCCACTTACCCTCCTCCCGGTTTAAGGCTAGCGAAGCGACCATCGACGCGTCCCGAGTCCGCTCCCCGTATCTCCATACGTAGGGTTGACTCAGAGAATCTCTCTGAGATTGCTCTTCGCCTGGATGATTATGATAGCCTACAAAACGGCCAGACTGAGTCCGACCCATCACGAGCTATTCTTATCAATCCGACAGCCGAGAGTTGTTCAGAGGAATAATTGGTTGAATCAAGAAAACATTGTTAGTGGCTTTGACCAATCCCTAGCATGGGACGGAGATTATCGTTCCCCAGAGTTTTTCCGGTCTGACACTCGTTTGTGAAAACCCCAATATATCGATGAGTTCAAACGTCTGCAAAAACCTAGAATTCTGCCGGTTTAGTTTCGGCCTCTCCTCTGGCATAATTTGGTGAGGGCTCTTACCTTGTTTCGAAGTGTATGCCGTAAAGTCTGTGGTACAGAACTATTCGCTAACTATCAAGTGATAAGTTAGCAGAACCGAAAGCGTTAAGGGAAGATTGTTCGTGGCTGTGGGTCTCAACGATAAAATGGGTGTTGCTCGTACGTTTCGTTAGTTCCTCGGTAGGTTGACCTGTTCTCATCAACTTCGCGGATTATTGTCATCGGCAGATTTCTCTTTGCGGCTTCAATTAATAGCCGTTGAAGGGTTGAGCCTCTGACTTCCTGCTTCGGCAACACTCGGAGAACTCATATTTTGCCGGGCTCGGGTTTCACGCCCTTGAGGCGACCAGCCACTCTGGCGTCCCACTGCTTCGCGTTTTGGCGGACACTCCCACCTATCGGTTATGCGAACGGCGGTTCTCCTACGACTCTTCTTTAAGAGAAACACCGCAAACGAACTAATAAACCAGAGAGTACCGAAAATGCGACCGAAGAGTTGACAGTGCCTGCTTGAATAAGGATCTGGACAAGGCGTGGAGAGAGAGACTGGTGAAGAACCATCTTGACCTCATCATTCTCCGCCTTCTCAAGAGCAAGCCGCGCTGGGGATATGAGGTCAACCTTGAGATCCGAGATCGGTTCAAAGTCTACCTTAGCGCCGGAACGCTCTATCCCCTCCTCCACTCAATGGAAGAGAAAGGCTACCTCCAGGCTGTCTGGGAGGCAGAGGGCGGTCGAGGCCGCAAAGTCTACCGAATCACTCCTAGAGGCGAAGAATTCCTAACCGCAGGCGCGCGGGCTGCAGAAGAGTTTTTGAGGCGGATTCAGTACGAGGCCGAGATAGGACCATTCCAACAAAAGCACGCCTAGACTAGACTTGAGACTTTGAGCACTTATATCCGCAAGTTCTGGAGATTTATGCGGAAAAATGAAACCGCGAGAGGCCTTCTTCTAGTAGGTATTGTCATACTTGGTGCCCTAGCCGTGTGGGGTGGAGTGCGGTTGGCTCTTAACACTGAATATCCGGTTCTCGTTGTGTCATCAGGAAGCATGTGCCCACCCATCAACTGCACGTTACCCGTCGGAGCCCTCATCGTAATTAGGGGTCAAGCCCCGAATGCGATCTTGGCGGGTCCTCCCCCGAACGGTTCAATAATCGTGTTTCGCCCCTATCCCTCTCAGCCCGATTTCTTGGTGGTTCACCGAGTTAGACAGGTCAATATTGCAAATCAGACCGGTAAGGGATACTTTTTCGTGACCCAAGGCGATAATTACGTCACTAATCCTGGTCCAGATAGCTGGCCCGGCTATCCCAACGGGGTTCCTTATTCCTCCGTGGTGGGAACCTACCAGTATACTATTCCTATCCCCTACCTGGGGTCAGCGATTCTGGGTATTCGGAATTTCATGTACGATGACGCTACAGGATCTCCAAGACCGGAGGGAATCTTCGTCATCGTCATTCTCATCATAGCTCTCTTCGCTTTTGAAGTGATTGAACCTTCTAAGAAACCAAAGCCGGACTCTTCTTCCTCTGAGGCGAAGGCAGAGCCCGCTCCGGCACAAGCCTCGTAGTCCCATTTCAAGAGATTCCCATATCGAAGTCATTGAGTTCGGAGGAGGCTGCGAAGAAGCTTCGGCGTCCTCATTATCCTTCAAAGCCAAGATAGAAGAATTAGCGATTGCTCGATGATCAGCAATGCCTCTCTACCAACTCGGATCGAAGAAACCAAAGGTCCATCCTACAGCAGTGATTGCTCCAAATGCGACCATCATCGGTGACGTGGTAGTCGGCTCTCGAACTAGCATTTGGCCTGGGGCGGTGCTCCGCGGTGATTACGGGAGGATTAGGGTAGGCGTTAACTGTAGTGTGCAAGACAATGTTGTGGTTCACTGCTCATCCCAGAATCCCGGTGTGATTGGTAATGGGGTCACAGTGGCTCACAGTGCGATTATTCATGCGTGCAGAATAGCCGATGAATGCCTCATAGGAGCAGGGGCCATCATCTTCGATGGCGCGAGAATTGGCAGCCACTCTATAATCGGGGTTGGGTCCGTAGTTCTCGAAGGGAGAACCATCCCGCCACGGTCAGTCGCTGTGGGTGCACCTGCCAAGGTGATAAGGAGGGCAACCGACAAGGATGTTCAGATGATAAGAGAATCCTACCGAGCCTACGTAAAAATGGCCCAAAAGTACGCTAGTACGGGAGCTTTCGAAACCCCGATCGGATGACGACGGGCCCGTTTTCGGGATCGCATCGGGGCTTTGTCCCGAGATTTTTCGGGAGTCTACCTGGCAGTCACTGAGTTCCTGTCGGTTTCTTGTTGGGAAACGTAAGGATTTGTCGTTGTCAGTCGTTTAGCGAGGATTTTTGCGATACGCCAACTGCCGGTTCGAGGCTTCAAGTCTTTGTTGCCAATATGAAAACTGGGAAACTCGGAGAAAAGGATTGCTGGCGGTCTCGCTCGCCGGGGCTTGAAACAACCCGGGTTCTGGAGGTTAGGTTGACCGTCACCACCGTGTGCCTTAAGGCGTAGTCTGTTGGAAATAGGTACAGACGGCGATGATTGGTCAAAGTTAC
>WNGP01002178.1_pt1 | contig 16828 bp, 24 predicted proteins | sample 5407671 | NCBI WGS metagenome assembly WNGP01 (sample SAMN13153381, study PRJNA577476) | soil metagenome | isolation source: 40 cm soil or saprolite under Garry oak tree replicate 2 | place: USA:California | collected 2016-06-15 | reverse complement strand
GGGCGCGGTCGCGGTGCGCGAGACCCCCTCGCTGCTCGGCGCGATCGACGCGCAGGCGCTCGTGCGCAATCTCGCCGAGCACATGGCGGAATGGGACGAGGCGCTGCCGCTCGAGCGGCGCCTCATGCACGTCGCCGCGTTCCGTCCGGCCGCGATGCCGCGGCGCGGCGCGTGGGACTGGCGGCATTCGCCGTCGCGGCCGATCGATCCGCGCGGCGTTGCGCTAGCGGCGCGCGGCCATGGGGCACCGGGCTTGGCGGAGGCGGCGCAGGCGGCGTTCGACGTCGGCGGCCCCGCCGCCGATGCGCGCGTCGACGCGCGCATCGATCCGGCCGAGCCCGATCTCCTCGACCGGCCGCTCGGCGCCGCGCGCGCGCAGGTGCACGAGACCTATATCGTGGCGCAGACGCGAGAGGGCATCGTCATCGTCGATCAGCACGCCGCCCACGAGCGCATCGGGCGCGGTCGCGGTGCGCGAGACCCCCTCGCTGCTCGGCGCGATCGACGCGCAGGCGCTCGTGCGCAATCTCGCCGAGCACATGGCGGAATGGGACGAGGCGCTGCCGCTCGAGCGGCGCCTCATGCACGTCGCCGCGACCATGGCCTGCTACGGCTCGGTGCGCGCGGGCCGCCGCCTGAAGCCGGAAGAGATGAATGGACTCTTGCGTGAGATGGAGGCGACGCCCAATTCCGGCCAATGCAACCACGGCCGGCCGACCTACGTGGAGCTCAAGCTCACCGATATCGAGCGGCTGTTCGGCCGGCGATGAGGCATTTTCATTGTGCTTGATCGATAATCGCGCCGCGCACTCGATGTGCTCCCCTCCCCAACCAAACCCCGGCCTGCCGAGGTTTGGTCACTTTAAGATTTGCCGGAAGCGGGCAAGCCCGCAGCCGGCTGGGGAGGGGTCGGGGGTGGGGGTCCGTCAGCGGGTCACCGCACGACCCCCACCCCGGCGCTTCGCGCCGACCCTCCCCACAAGGGGGAGGGTAGGACCGAGTTCGTCGCTCGCGCTGATTCCACTTCACCTGAGTACGCTCTAAGGCGGCCGAGACGCGGATGGCGAGGCGCGAAGAAATGCCTGCCGCAGATCGGCGTCCCGGCGGAAGCGCGCTCGAAGTCCTGGCCGTGTTCTTGCGGCTCGGACTGACCTCCTTCGGCGGGCCGGTCGCGCATCTCGGCTATTTCCGCGAGGAGTTCGTGCGGCGGCGGCGCTGGCTCGACGACAAGAGCTACGCCGATCTGGTCGCGCTCTGCCAGTTCTTGCCCGGGCCGGCCTCGAGCCAGGTGGGTCTCGCCGTCGGCCTGTTGCGTGGCGGCTATGCCGGAGCTTTCGCAGCCTGGATCGGATTCACGCTGCCGTCGGCCGTCGCCATGGTGCTGTTCGGCTACGGCATCGGCGCGCTCGGCGACGCGGCCGGCTCCGGCTGGTTGCACGGCCTCAAGGTCGCCGCGGTCGCGGTCGTGGCCCAAGCGGTGCTCGGCATGGCGCGTACGCTGGCGCCCGATCGCGCGCGCGCCACGCTCGCGGTCGCAGCCGCCATCATCGCGCTCGGCGCACCGTCGTCGTGGGGACAGATCGGCGCGATCGCGCTCGGCGGCATCGTCGGCGCGCTCCTCCTGCGCGGCGGCGAAGCGATCGCGCCGGCCGCCTTGCCGCTCAACGTGAGCCGTTCGCTCGGCGCGCTGCTGCTAGTGGCGTTCTTCGCACTCCTGATCGGATTGCCCTTGCTGGCAGCGGCGATCCCGTCGCAGGCGCTCAAGGAATTCGATGCGTTCTATCGCGCGGGTTCGCTGGTGTTCGGCGGCGGGCACGTCGTGCTGCCGCTGTTGCAGGCGTCCGTCGTTCCGCCCGGCTGGGTCGGCAACGACACGTTTCTCGCCGGCTACGGCGCCGCGCAAGCCGTGCCGGGACCGCTGTTCACCTTCGCCGCCTATCTCGGCACGGTGATGGGGCCGCAGCCGAACGGCTGGATCGGGGGGTCGATCTGTCTCACCGCGATTTTCCTGCCGTCTTTTTTCCTCGTCATCGGCGCGCTGCCGTTCTGGGAAGAGCTGCGGCGGCGGCCGGTGGCGCAAGCTGCGTTGCGCGGGGTCAATGCCGCGGTGGTGGGCTTGCTGCTCGCCGCGCTCTACCAGCCGGTATGGACCGTGGGCATCACCAATGCCGCGGACTTTGCGCTGGCGGTCGCGGCATTTCTGCTGCTGTTCATGTGGCAGACGCCGCCCTGGCTGGTGGTGATCTTCAGCGCCGCGGCCGGCGCGTTGGTCTCGCTCCTCTAGGCCGTGTCGTCATAAAACTAGTTCGCGCTGAATGTCCGCTTCGCTCCGAAAGCGACCGAATTGCCGCGTTGCCGCGAACCGACGCGATGTTCCAATCGCGTCCTAATGCGACGCAGCAAACAACATCCTATTCGATCACCTCGTCGGCCGTCGCGGATGCCGGCCTTTCCCCCAGTCGGTGGCAAGACGCTTTGCCACCGCGTCGACAGTCATGGCATGCCATGCTGTGGTGTCCGCTGCGAGATTCGCGTTCACTGTGGTACTCATCGGTGTGCTCCGCCAAGCCGGTTGCTAGAGGAACGCCATGTCCATACCCTGCAAATTCGAGCGCAGCATTCTCAGCTACGACGAGCATGAGATCATCCTGCGCAGTCACCATCCCGAAATCTATGACGCCGGGCTCGATGACCTCAAGGCGCTGCGCCAGCGTCTGCGCGAAATGCGCGATAAGGAGCGTACCCTGGCACGCGAGAATCGCCGTGCGCTGCGCGGAAAGGGAGTGTCGAGAGGCGGAAGCTTTCCTGGCACTGCCGAGCATCCCCTGCAGCGCAAACAGGTGTTCGCCGCGGCGCTCAAACGCGTGAGCAAGGAGATCGGCCGCATGCAGAAGCTCGATGCGCGGACAGAGCATATTGCAGCAGCGCGCCGGACACTGGCCATGCGTCGCGCGGCTTCGTTTCCTCCCCGTCCACCGACCGGAGATACGGCCGGGGAAGGTATGCGTCCGTCACCGAACCAGCGGCGGCGGACAAGAGTGGCTCCTGCCAAGATCGGCAGGATTTCACAAGCCACGAAGAATGCGCAGGCCGCTCGCGACGCCCGCAACAGGGGGTGAGCTCGCGAAGCTGGAGACGTCGCGCAGAGGCCCTGAACCCAACTGGGTCAGGTTTAAGCGGCGTGGAATATGAACGTTCCAACGCGTAGCCCCGCTTGGGAAAGCGTGCGATAATTGAGTTTGCTTGGCTCAGAGAATTTTACCAGAGGAGCATACGATGAGCGGCGGCCGCTCGCGTTCGGTTTCTGAACTCGAGCAACGTATCGCCATTGTTCGTGAGAATATTCGACAGTTAGTTGAACAGGCCGCTGCATTCTCAGGCGCGGAGGATGAAGATCGAAACGCCGATCGGATCGCGCAGCAAACCGAAGAGCTGGAAAGCCTGATCAAGCAACGAGATGCGCTGCTACAAAAATAGCAATCCAGCACACGCCCGTTGCAGGCTCCGCCATATCTCTCCTTCGCTCCGCCCGGTGAAACTATTTCACGGAATGTCCGCTTTGCCTCCGGTTGCGACCAGGTTGATGCGTCGCGAGGAACTGACGCGATGTGCCAATCGCGGACATCGGAACAAACTTGGATTGTCAGCTGATGCGTACCGCGCGTACAAATGGCGCGTACGAGCGCACGAAGGCCGTGTTTAACTTGCACAGTTGCGCAGATTTGCCGAAGGGTTTGTGACTTTACATGAAGCGCACGTGGACGATCATTGGCGTAGCTGACGTGCCCCAGAGCTTCAAGTGGTACCAGTCGCTACTTGGCCTGCCGGAGACGGCTCCTGAACACGACGACTTCGGGCAAATCCTCGACTCGGATGGAACGGTATTGCTCTGTCTCCACAAGTGGGGGGCGCACGAGCATCCGTCGTTGACAAGCCCCGCCTACGCCAAGCCTGGAAACGGCCTGCTCCTGTTCTTCCGGGTCGACAACTTTGACGTAGCTTTGCCAAGGGCACGCGCTCTTGTCAGCCGGCTGGAAGAAGAGCCACACGTGAATCCCAGCACTGGAACCGCGGAGTTTTCGCTCCGAGATCTTGACGGGTACTACGTCACCATCAGTGCGCTGAACGCGGCCTAACCCCTCCATCGAGCCGAAAGTCAAACGTTCCCGCATGTCGCTTTGGGTCAGACTCGACCGAGTTGGCCGAGGCGACAGGTCCATCTATGTCCGCTGTCCCTCCAAAAGCGTCCCTCTCGGTGCCTCGCATTGAATGGACGCAACGTGCCAAGACCGGACTCGTGCGGTACGGCAAAAGTCCATCACTCGATCATTGAACCGAAGGGCGATCGGTTGGCCTGGTGGAACTGCCTCCCAAGAAGGAGTGCAGCGCCGCGACAACCTGCGCGCCTTCGCCAACTGCTGCAGCGACACGCTTCACAGAGCCTGAGCGGACGTCGCCGATGGCGAAAATGCCCCGGCGACTCGTCTCCAGCGGATGCCGGCCCTTCGCGGTATCGGCTCCAGTCGACACGAACCCTTTGGCATCCAGCTCCACGCCTGAACCGGACAGCCAGTTCGTGTTCGGCTCCGCTCCGATGAAGAGGAAAAGATGTTGAATGGGACGATGCACGTCCTGCCCTGACGCGCCGCCACGCCAACGTATCCCCTCCAGTTTGCCGTCACGGCCATCCAGGCCGGTGACCGTGGTTCGCGTCAACACCTCCACGTTGGAAAGACCCGCAATGCGGTCGACGAGATAGCGCGACATGCTCGTTGCGAGGTCTGACCCGCGCACCAGCAGCCACACCTTGGAGACCTGGCTCGATAAATAAACTGCTGCCTGTCCCGCCGAATTGCCGGCTCCCACCAAAGCCACTTCCTGTCCTGCGCATAGTTTTGCTTCGAGCGGCGATGCCCAATAATGCACGCTCGCATCCTCGAACAGTTCGAGACCCTCGATCGCCGGGCGCCGGTAGCGGGCACCGCTTGCGATGACCGCGGAGCGGGTGCTCACGCGCTCACCGTTGCACAGATTCAGAACGAAGCCGCCCATGGCCAGGTCATCTGAGTGATCCAGGCCGATCACCTCATCCGGAATCGCCATCTCCACACCGAACTTCTGCGCCTGATTGTAAGCGCGCGCCATCAGCGCCATGCCCGTAATGCCCGTTGGAAACCCCAGGTAGTTTTCGATCCGTGCCGAGGCGCCCGCCTGGCCGCCGAATGCGCGGCAGTCGAGCACAAGGACGGACAGCCCTTCCGATCCGGCATAAACCGCGGCGGCGAGGCCGGCAGGGCCGGCCCCGACAATAGCGACGTCATAGATGCGGGCCGGATCGACAGGCCGCACGAGCCCGATACAGCGGGCGAGCTCGTATTCACTGGGATTGCGTAGCAACTGTCCATTCGGACACAACACCATCGGCAATTGGCCGGGATCGATATGAAAGCGTTCGATCAATGCGTTCGCTTCCGGGTCGGCCTCCGGATCGAGCACTTGCCGCGGATGACCGTTGCGGCGGAGAAAACCCTCCAGTCGAAGCACATCGCCGTTCCCGCGGCGGCCGACGATCACCGGTCCACCAGCTCCCGTCTCGAGAAGGCCGACGCGGCGCAGTATCAAGGCGCGCATGATCCGCTCGCCCAACTCTGCCTCCGCGATCAGCAATGCCCGCAGCTGGTCCGGCGGGATGACGAGGGCCTCCACCGGTCCTCGCGCCTCGGCATCAATGAGCGTTGGCCGACCGGAGAGGTGAGCAAGCTCCCCCATGAACGACCCTGGGCCGTACGTCACGAACGGCACGCTGTGGCCCAGTCCGTCGCGTCGGGCGATCTCGACCTGCCCAGCCAGGATAATAGTCAGCCCGGGACCGACCTCGCCTACTTTTGCCAGCGCCGCCCCGGCCTCATACGAGCGGACCTTGCCGAATCGACGCACGCGCTCGATCTCGAACGGCTCCAGAACAGGGAACATCTGGTCGCGTCGAGTGTCGAAGATCGATGGCGAGGTCGACATGATCCTGGGGCGAGTGCGCGCGGTGGTCAGTTCCACCAAGTCTCCACGACGCGATGGTTGGAGACTTGTCGTGAGCCACGGAAATGCCCGTACAGACGGTTTCAGCGCCGGCTATGATCGTGGGGCGCTCTGATGTGAAACGGCGTTGGGCTCGACCTTTCTCATCGTGTCACCGTCGCAAACCGCAGCGAGGGTCGACACCTTCATGATTGCAGTCTTGCCACATTCGGGACAGCGCCACCGTAACGCCAGCGCGGAAACCGCCGCGCCGCAGTCGCAACTTGCATCGGCATGGTGCATTAGCGGGACTCTCCTGTTGGGTTACATTGTGGGTAGAACTAAACCAGACCGCACCTCCGTGAACAACACTTTTGCGCTGCGAAGGTCCGCAGCCGCCTATGTCTCGGATGGGTCAATTGCGTCCTGATGCCATGCAACGAACAACATCCTCTTCGATCACCTCGTCGGCGATCGCGAGCATGCCCGGCGGAATTGTGAGGCGGAGCGCCTCGGCGGTCTGCCTGTACCGGCGGCTCGCTAGCCTTAGCGCTTCCCTCTACTCAGCCCACGAACGTTTGATGGTGAAGTCTTGTGGAACATTTCGAGAAAGCTCGCGTTTTAAGACCGCAGTGCTGAGATCGAGGTGAACCCATCGAGGTGAACCCCATGAGGAAACTTCTTACCGCTCTCGCAGCCGCGACTATCGCGGCCGCGGCAGTTGCCACGCCCACCACGGCGGATGCGCGCTGGAGGGGGGGCTGGTGGGGCCCAGCGCTTGGCGGCTTCGCCCTAGGCGCGATCGTCGGAAGCGCATTTGCACGGCCCTATTATGCGTATCCGTATTACGGCTACGGGTATGGTCCCTATTACGGCTACGGTTATCCGGCGTACTACGGCTATGCCTATAGCTATCCGCCGTACTACGGCTACGGAGACCGGCCGTATTTCGGCTACTACGGCGCACGTTACTAACGAACGGGCTGCCGGCACCGATCAAGGAGCACGGGAGGGGAAACCCCGTGCGCTCCCTTTCTGTGCGCCTTCTTAGAGCTGGTTAAAGCGGATTTCTCTCGCTCGTGCCCGTGCGCCGCCTTCCCCACCTCGCCCGGGCGAAGGCCGAAATTGCGCTCTCGCGCGTGCGATCGTAACCGTTGCGCTGGTCGTCCCGCGGGCGTTTTACTATTGCCATGCGGGCGGAGCAGGCAATCGTTGTTGATCCAGAAAGTCCTGGCGGCATCAACTCGCCGCACGGCCTGATCCTGTTCGACGGCGTGTGCGTCCTATGCTCGCGCGGTTGCCGCTTCGTCAGTAGACGCGATCGCCGCCGCTACTTTCGCTACGTTCCGATCCAGCTGGCCGAGGGTCGTCCGCTCGCCGAGCAGCTCGGCATTGATCCTGATCGCCCGGATTCCTTCGCATTCGTTGCGAGCGGCAACGCCTATGTAAAATCCGAAGCCGCGCTACGTATTGCGCGCGAGCTTCCGCACTGGCAGTGGACATGGGTCTTCCACTTCATCCCACGGCTGATCCGCGACGCGATCTATGACTTGATCGCACGCAACCGCTATCGCTGGTTTGGCCGTCGTGACGCTTGCATCCTGCCGAATTCGGATCGTTCGTGGCCATCTTGACCGCGCCCGCGATCGCGCTACGTCCCAATCGCTGGCCTCCCTTGGGCAGCCCTGAAATCTCCTGAATCTGCGGAAGAAAATTCCGGGCTCGTTAGCGGCGTTCCTTGTGGGACGTTTCGGGCGCAGGCCTGTCGAGCGCCCTTTTCACAAATTCGACGGAATCGATGGCTGCCCCGAGTTCGACGCGAAAACTGTCAATCGCCTCATTCATCGGTGTCGGCAGTTCTCCCCACCAGTCAATAACGCGGCTCATCGCTTCTTCGACGGTTGCAATCATTTGCTCGATCGCCACGTCGCGGTAAGTCTTCGCCATGGTCCCGTTGCCTCTCTCTTCGGGGATGCTGCCGCAGCATAAAGTTTGCATCGACTGTGCACACCACAAGGTGCATTGGTGCGACGTGGTCTCAGCCGGGGTTCATCCCTTTGGCCTTGATCACGGCGATGGCCGGTGGGCTCATCAGATAGGCGACGAACGCTTGGCGGCTTCCGGTTCCTTGCTGGTTGCGGCGATGCCCGCGGCGTAGACCACTTCGCGCTGCACTTCCGGAGGGAACGGCCCGACGATGTCCAAGCGCGGATCAACGAGCACGTTGAGACCAAAGACGGCGAGCTCGGCGTCGCCGTTGGCGACCGCCTCAACGATCTGCTTGGGTGCGGGCTGCGCCTTGGTCTTGGCCTTCATCTCGTCGGTGATGCCGAGCCGATCGTATATGCCAGCAAGCTGAGCGCCGGTGGCGCTCGCCGGTATCGAGGCGATGGACTGCGCCTTGAGTAGCGTCTGCTTGAGCGCCTCCGTCGTGCTGATGTCGGGTTTGGGCGCGCCGGTGCGGACCGCGACGCCGATGCCGACCCGGGCGACGTCGGGCGTCGGCCCGGACGCGACCTGCGCACGCGCGGCGGCGTCTTTCCAAACATCCCGGGGTACGACACCAAGATCGAATGGAACACCGCTCGTGGCCATCTTGATCAGTTCCGGCGCCGTGCCGTAGCGAATGACGAGCTTATGGCCGGACGCACGCTCGAACAGGGTGGCGATCTCGTTCAACGCGCCGGCGATGCCGCCCCCCGCTATGACCTGAAGTTCAGCGGCTTGCACGGCGCTCGCCGATGCCAGAACAAGAACCGATCCGAGCAGGCCATTGATCGACCATTTGCCCACGATGCCTCCCTTCCTCGCGGCGCGCTGCGCCGCGGCCGTTGATAACGCGCATAATGGCACAACTATCCGCCAGCCCTCCGTCGCCTAGGGTTCTCGATTTCGCACCCTCGTTGACGCCGTATTTCTCGGCGCCCGTACCCCGGAGCCGCCTTCAGTATCAGCCGACCTAACCGCAATAGCAATTCTCCGAGCGTGCTATTGTTTTCGCCGTCCCCACGCGAACGAAGAAGACTCCGATGCCAAAATATCTTGGAGCCCTCACGATTGTTCTCCTGCTGGGAATGGTTTTGACCCGGGTCTTTCTGCTCAAACGCCAGGGGATCAAAGCGATGAAGTTCGGGAGCACCGACAAGACGGATTTCCTGATTCCGCCTTTTGCCCTCTTCTATTTCTATGTCCTGTTCGCCGCCGCGTTCGATTGGCCTAATATCAGCGCGCGTCCATTTTTCCATTCCGAGGCCTTGGCATGGGCCGGAGTGCTGTTCTGCCTCGCAGGCCTCTTTCTTTTGTTATGGAGCCTGATTTCCTTCAGACAGAGCTTCCGGATCGGCATCGACACCGATCATGCCGACAAGCTCATCGTGGACGGCGTTTTTGCCTTTAGCCGCAATCCCATCTATGTCGCGTTTGCGATGATCCTGATTGGCGAGTTTTTGATATTCCCGTATTGGATCAGCCTGATTTATCTCGTTGTGGCCGCGGGGCTGATACACCGCCAGGTGTTGCGCGAAGAAGACTATCTGAAGGGGCATTACGGCGAGGCTTACGAGCAGTATTGCTATCGCGTCAGAAGGTATCTCTGAGCAAGCCTCATTGCTATCCCGCTTAAAGGCCTAGGTCGCTGAGCGATGGGTGATCGTCGGGACGGCGACCGAGCGGCCAGTGATATTTGCGCTCGCCATCCTTGATCGGCAGGTCGTTGATGCTGGCGATGCGCCGCCGCATCAGGCCGTCCTCGTCGAACTCCCAGTTCTCGTTGCCATAGCTGCGAAACCAGTTGCCGGAATCGTCGTGCCATTCATATGCAAAGCGCACAGCGATCCGGTTGTCGCGGAACGTCCACACTTCCTTAATCAGCCGATAGTCGAGCTCGCGATTCCATTTGCGCGTGAGAAACGCCTCAATCGCTTCGCGGCCGTGAATGAACTCGGCGCGGTTGCGCCAGACGCTGTCGACGGTATAGCCGAGGGCGACGCGGGCGGGATCGCGAGTGTTCCAGGCATCTTCGGCGAGGCGCGCCTTCTGCGCGGCGGTCTCGGCTGTGAACGGCGGCAGCGGTGGGCGGGGCATCGACTGACTCCGACTTGTTCAGTTCAAGCGTCCTTGCGCCCAGAGCTTTCCGAGTCGAGGTGGGCTCCTGGCCGCGTCCTGCGTCATCCACCCAAAAGATAGCACATGACACCCTGGTCAGAGACCGCTGCATTGCGGGATTGTGATCGAGCTCATGTCCGCTTTGGGTCGATTGTGTCGAAAGCGATCGAACGCGTCGCTGGTCTATGTCCGCAACGCCCCAGCTGACGTAAATTCGAGCTTGGCGGCGGCGCGACCATAGTGCGACCGCAGCAACGACGGCCTTGATCCCGTCGGCGTTGGGCGCGAATGTCCGGTGCGAGAAGGAGACGAGCATGCGCAGGATGATCGCCGCCGCGGCAACCGTGATCGCGCTCGGCGGTCACGCCGCCGCGCAGGATTGGCCCACCCGGCCGATCACGCTCATCGTTCCCTTCGCCGCCGGGGGTGGGATCGATGTCAGCGCGCGCATCCAGGCGCAGCGCATGGGCGAGCTGCTCGGCCAATCGATCGTGATCGAGAATGTGGGCGCCGCCGCCGGCATGGCCGGCGGCGCGCGCGTCGCCAAGGCAGCACCGGACGGATACACGCTGCTCATCGGCAATACCGGCACGCACGCCTTCAACCAAAGCCTCTACAAGAGACCGCTCTACAATGCCGCAACCGATTTCCAGCCGGTCGGACTGGTGTCGGAATCGCCGCGCATCCTGATCGCCCGCAAGGATCTGCCGGCGGACAACCTGACGCAATTCATCGCCTACCTGAAAGCGAACGAGAAAACGGCCCAGTTCGGCTCGGCCGGCGTCGGCTCCGGGACGCATCTTCCCTGCGTGCTGCTCAACCTCGCCATCGGCGTCAACCCCACGCACGTTCCCTATCGCGGCGAGGGGCCGGTGACGCAGGACCTGATCGGCGGCCGCATCGACTATTTGTGCTCCACCATCCAGAACGGCGCGGCGCAGGCCAAGCAGGGCGCCGTCAAGGCCATCGCCGTGATGGCGGAGAAACGGGTGCCGATCATTCCCGACGTGGCAACCACCGGCGAGCAAGGCTTGCCGGGCGTCGAAGCCAGCGTCTGGAACGCCTTCTTCTTCCCGAAAGGCACCCCCGAGCCGATCGTGCGCAAGCTCAACAAGGCGATGAGCGACACCCTCGACGACCCGACCATCCGCAGGCGGCTGGAGGAGCTCGGCCTCGAGATCGTGCCGCCCGAGCGCCGCACGCCCGAATATCTCGCCAACTATCTGCCGGCTGAGATCGAGCGATGGGCGAAGCCGATCCACGCCGCCGGCATCAGCGCGGATTGAAATCGCCGCCGGCGCAGTGCCATCGGGTTTGGCCGGCAACCAGCAGCCTTGAATCGTGGACGACTCGCGTGCATCGGGTCCGTCGTATAAGAGGCTTGAAGGGCTCGATGTAAACGCCGGCCAAAGCAAAGGAGTTGCCCGATGCGCTGGAAGACCAAGACGTTCGCGTTCGTTTTCGCTCTCATGGCCTTGTCGGGGTATGCCACCGCATCGCGCGGCGAGGACAGCCGTGATCCATCGCATTTCACCTGACGCGGGCTGGGGCGCTCAGGATCTCGAAAACCGTCTCAACCATCCTACGCCCGCAACGCAATTCGGCATCGTTCTGCAAGGGACCTTTTCCATCACCACGACCGACGGAGAGACGAGGCGGCTCCCTCCCGGCAGCGTGTTTCGATTGGAGGACACCTCGCCCTGCAAGGGACACATCACCGTCGTCGGCGACCAGCCTGGATTTCTCATGTTCGTTCGCTGAGTGCCCGGAGGAACGCATGCCGAGAGTCATTGGTGGCGCCGCCGCGATCGCGTTGTTGCTGGCGCCGTTCGCGACCGCGAGCGCGCAGGACTGGCCGACGCGCGCGGTGACCATGGTCGTGCCCTACGCGGCCGGCGGCCCGGTCGATACGCTCGGGCGCATTCTCGCGGCGCGCTTGAGCGAAATCCTCGGCCAGCAGGTGGTGGTCGAGAACGTCCCCGGCGCCGGCGGCATGACCGGCTCGAGCCGCGTCGCCAAGGCGCCGCCCGACGGCTACACCGTGCTCCTCTCGGGCAGCGCCGTTCTCGCCATCAACCAGACCCTCTACAAGAGGCCGCTCTACAACGCGGTGGCCGACTTCGAGCAGGTCGCGCTGTTCTCGGACTCGGCACGGGTGCTGATCACGCGCAAGGATCTTCCGGTCAATACGCTCTCCGAATTCGTCGCTTACGCCAAAGCCAACCAGGCGAAGATGCAGTACGGCTCGGCCGGGGCCGGCTCGGGCATGCACGTGTGCGCCGTTCTGCTCGACGTCGCCATGGGTACCAAGATCACGCACGTGCCCTATCGCGGCTCGGCGCCGGCGATGCAGGATTTGATGGGCGGACGCATCGACTTCGTCGCCGAGCAGATTTCGACCGCGCTGCCGCAGATTCAAGGCGGCACGGTCAAGGCAATCGCCACGCTCGGGCTCGAGCGCGCGCCCGGTCTCGAACAGCTCGCGACCGCGCAGGAGCTGGGCCTTGGCGGCCTCGACTGCGGCAGCTGGGGTTCGCTCTCTTTTCCCAAGGGAACGCCGGACGAGATCGTGCGGCGTCTCGCCAAGGCCGTCAACGACGCGGTGGAAACGCCGGCCGTGCGCGAGCGGTTCAAAAGCATCGGCGTGACCATCCCGGCGGCGGAGCGCAGGACGCCGGAGTATCTGGCGAAGTTCGTCGTCAGCGAGATCGCGCGCTGGGCCGGCCCCATCAAGGCGAGCGGCGCGAGCGAAGATTGACGCCCGTTGGTGATTAGCTCGGCATCAGATTGCGTCGTCCCGGCGCAAGCGCGGTAGGGTGGGCAAAATCGCTTGCAGGACTGTGGCCGCGTGGGCACGGCGCGCACGCGATTTTGCCCACGCGGAGAAGCGGAGCAGCGCGCCTTTGCCCACCCTACGCCGCTCATTACTGTCGTCCCCGCGCATAGCGCGTCGAAGACGCGCGTAAACGCGCTTATGCTGGGGACCCATATTCCAGTGGCGGTGGTTATGGGTCCCCGCTTGCGCGGGGACGACGGTGACACTCCGTGTGCCGAACGAGAGAGGCATGCGCACCCGCCTCACCCGCGGTGGCGAAGCACGATGAGGGCGGTGTCGTCGTAGCGGCGCCGCTCGAGCTCGTCGAATCCCGCGGGCGCGGCGAAGGCGGCACTGGCCGCCTCCTCGACGACGATGAGCGCGGCCGGCGTGAGCCAGCCGCCGGCGCGGGCCGAGGCCAGCGCCGCTTCGGCCAGGCCGCACCCGTAGGGCGGATCGAGAAAGGCGAGCGAGAACGGCTCGACCGGATGCGCGATGCCGAGCTTGCGCGCATCGCGCCGGAAAATGCGGGTGACGCCGCCCAGGCCCAGCGCCGCGACGTTCTCGCGCAGCAATGCGCGCGCCTCGGCGCCGTCGTCGATGAACAGCGCAAAGGCCGCGCCGCGCGAGAGCGCCTCGAGCCCGAGCGCGCCGGTGCCGGCAAAGAGATCGAGCACGCGCGCGCCGCTGACCGCATCGTCATAGGCGTGGACGAGGATGTTGAACAACGCCTCGCGCAGCCGGTCGGCGGTCGGCCGGATCGCCTGCGACTTCGGCGCGGCGAGCGCGCGGCCGCGCAACCGTCCGCCGACGATGCGCATCAGCGCCGCCCGCCGCGCGCGCGTCGGCGGCGGCGCTTTTCCCGCCGCGCGAGCTCGCTCGGGCCGATGCGATCGGGATCGACGCGGCGGCGCTTGCGTTTGTCATCGCGCCGCACGGGCGGGCGAGGCGGCGCGGCCGGCGCGGCGCGCGCCCCGATCGGGGCGGAGAAATCCGCGCCCGCCATGGCGATGACGCGCGCGCCGAGCTGGTCGCGCAAGGTCCGCGTCTTCACCTCCGCGATCTGCCCTGGCGCGAGGTCGGCGAGCTGGAACGGGCCGAACGACACGCGGATCAGGCGGTTGACCTTGAGGCCGAGGTGACCGAGCACGTTCTTCACCTCGCGGTTCTTGCCCTCCCGGATCGCGAAGGTGAGCCACATGTTGCTGCCCTGCGGGCGATCGACCGTGGCCTCGATCGAACCATAACGGATGCCGTCGATGGTGGTGCCGGCGCGCAGCGCCTCGAGCTGATCCTGCCCAACGCGGCCGTGCGCGCGCACGCGATAACGGCGCAGCCAACCGGTCGCTGGCAGCTCGAGCGTGCGCGCAAGCGAGCCGTCGTTGGTGAGCAGCAACAGGCCCTCGGTGTTGAGGTCGAGACGGCCGACGCTGATGAGCCGCGGCAGCCCTGCGGGCAAGGCGGTGAAGATGGTCGGACGGCCGCCGGGATCGGCGTGCGTCGTCAACAGGCCGCGCGGCTTGTGGTAGAGGAAGAGCCGCGTGCGCTCGCGCACGGGCAGCGGCTCCCCGTCGACCGCGATGCGGTCGTCGGCCGTCACATTGCGCGCGGGCGAGGCGATGACCTCGCCGTTGACCGCAACCCGCCCGGCGGCGATCCACGTCTCGGCTTCGCGGCGCGAACACAGCCCCGCCCGCGCGATCGCCTTGGCGATGCGCTCGCCGGACGCCGGACGGTCTTCTTGAGCGCGCATGTGCGTCATCGTTGGGCTCGCTGCTCACGTCGCGGCGTGATAGCAGATCGGGGACAAGTAATCAGTAGTTAGCGATGAGTGGCTCAGTTGGGCATGTCCTGATGACTGATTGACCGATGCCTGGAAGCTGATGACCGAGATGCCGACGCATACCTTCATGGATCTCGCGCTCGACGAGGCCCACGCGGCCGCGGACGCCGGCGAGGTGCCGATCGGCTGCGTGATCGTGTGCGACGGCGATTTGGTCGCGCAGGCCGGCAATCGCACGCTTGCCGATCGCGATCCGACCGCGCATGCCGAGATGGTGGCGATCCGCCGCGCGGCGGAGGCGCTGGGCACCGAGCGGCTCGTCGACTGCGATCTCTACGTGACGCTCGAGCCCTGCGCGATGTGCGCGGCGGCGATCTCGTTCGCCCGCATCAGACGGATCTATTACGGCGCCGCCGATCCCAAGGGCGGCGCAGTCGAGAACGGCGTGCGCTATTTCGCTTCACCCACCTGCCTGCACCGGCCCGAAGTCTATGGCGGCATCGGGGAGAGCGAAGCCGCGGCGCTGCTGCGCAACTTTTTCGCGCTCCGGCGCTGAATGTCGCGGCGAGCCACGCTCGTTACACTGACCCATCCGCCGTCATTGCCGGGCATAGCGCGTCGGAAGACGCGCTTCTGCCCGCGCAGGACGAATCGAGTACAACGGTCGCCGGTAGCACCGAATCGAGGAGGCTCTCGTGAAGAAACTGTGCGCGCTCGCCGCTGCCCTGTTCATCGCCGAAGCCGGGGATGGCCTCGCGCAGGAGCAGCAGTCGTTCAAGACCATCATGGGCAAGGGCTACGAGATCAAGAACGTGACTTTCGCGCGCGGGGAAGCGACCGAGAATCGGGAAATCGTTCTGGTGACGCTGCAGAAGGACAAGTCGGTGGCGGTCTGCTATTTCGCCGCCGCCAATTGGATCAACCTGAGCCCCGCCACGCTCGAGGATTCCAAGCGCTGCGACGTGCGGTGAGGCATACACGGGGTTCGGTTGATTGCTCGGCATCACATTGTTGCCCGTCGTCAGCCGAAGTCGGATTCATCCGACTTCGGCCAACATATGAGCGGCCGAACTTGGGTAAACCCAAGTTCGGCTGCGAAAGCGGAGACCGAAATTCCAGAGCCGGTGGTTATGGGTCCCCGCAACGGGGTCCCCGCGACGCGAGCGTCGCGGGGTGCCCCTCGCGGGGACGACAGTTACACGGACTCATCAACCGGATTTGGTATTAATCTCAGCCCTCGAGCAGCGCCGCTAATTTCTCCTTGAGCTCGGCCTTGACCGGCTCCGAGGCCCGCAGGATCGCGCTTGCCTGCAGGAAATCGAGCGCGCGGAAGGCGCCGACCCTCGGCCGCACGATGAGGTCGGGCGCGCCGTGCTTGATTTTCTCGGCGGTGATGGCGTTGCCCATGACCAACAGGGTGGCGAGCAGGCACTCCCAGGGATTGGGGATGTCGCGCCGCTCGTCCGTCGGCGCGCCGGAAATATCCACCGCGACCACGACGTCGGCGCGCCCGCGCAGCTCCTCGAACGGCAGTGGATTGGTCGCCCCGCCGTCGATCAGCACGCGGTCGGCGACGACGACCGGCCGCATCACCGTCGGCAGCGCGATCGAGGCGGCAAGCGCCGGCTTGAGCGCGCCGGACGAGAACACCGCCTGCTGGCGCCGATAGAGGTCGGTGGCGACGATGGTCAGGGGAATTTCGAGCTCCCCGAAATCGTCCGGCACCTGGTCCGGCAGGAACTGCTGGCAGAATTTTTCCGCGTCGACCAGCGTGGCGCTGCCGAAGCCCAGGTTGAAGAGATTGGCAAACGTGCCCGCGCGCGTCGCGATCAGGCGGCGGAAGACCTCCGCGCGGTCGTGGGCGAGCGCAATGACGAAGCGGCGGATGTCCCTGCCCGACATCCCTGCCGCGTAGGCCGCGCCGATCAACGCACCGATCGAGGTGCCGGCGATGGCGGCGGGCCTTTTGCCCATGTCGTCGAGCGCTTCGAGCACCGCGATATGCGCGAGTCCGCGCGCGCCGCCGCCGCCCAGCGCGAGGGCGAAGCTCTTCGTCATCGCGCGCCCGCCTCGCGCGCAAACTCCCAGGCCTTGGCGGCGAGCGGGCGCACCAG
>WNGP01002037.1_pt1 | contig 16829 bp, 10 predicted proteins | sample 5407671 | NCBI WGS metagenome assembly WNGP01 (sample SAMN13153381, study PRJNA577476) | soil metagenome | isolation source: 40 cm soil or saprolite under Garry oak tree replicate 2 | place: USA:California | collected 2016-06-15 | reverse complement strand
CTTGTTCTCCATGAGGACTGGTTATTGTCAGCTATGGCGCTTGTTCTGGTAATTATGATGGGAATGTGGCTTCGCTTAATGCGTCATCCAAAGGAAGCATAAAAGCGAAGGTCATGGTCGTATGTGCGGCCATGATGGGGAGTTCCAGTATGCAAAAGAGCAGAAAATTACATTGGCTCTTGCTCGTACTGTTAGGACTATTGCTATTCATCGGGTTAAAGATAAGTGGATTTGGGACATTGCCTTCAGCACAGGCCACAGATAAGAGTGTCAATGGCAATGGTGTCACATGTACAAGAAACATCCAGGGTCCATCATTCAGGGAAAACATTGTTATAGGATCAAAGGAGATCGTGTGTGGTGATGTCACTTCGTTTGGTGGATCGGTTGCCGTTCAAGGCGAATTGCATGGGAATTTAACGGCATTTAACAGCAATACATTACTTGCTGGACAGATTTTCGGTAATCTCACATTGTTTGGTGGCACTATCGCACTAAACGGCATTGAGCAGATTCATGGGCATATTACCTTGTATGGAACCAGAGAGTTGAATGCACAGAGCAAGCAACTTGAAGGCACTATTGATCATGAACAGAATCGATCATTCCCAGGTAGAATGGGCGAGTTTACATTCCCATTCTGGTCTTTGGTAGTATGGACTATACTGGGAATAGCGCTTAGTAGTTTGCTGCCTGAACATGTAATGTTTGTACGAACAACAGTGACGACTAAGACACGGCGTAGTATAATAATAGGGTTATTAAGCATTGTATTGGCTCCCGCGGTTCTTGCGGTATTGGTAGCGCTTATCCTACCTATTCCTTTAGCGCTTATCCTGGGGCTTGGACTTATAGCAGCCTGGATTTTAGGGACCGTGGCGATTAGTTGGACTATTGGAGATTATATTCTCCGCGCAGTAGCCCCAAAGTACAATACACGTCTCATAGACGTGGTGGTAGGATTGACGGTACTGGTATTGGTAGGGTCTATCCCCTATATTGGGTGGCTCATCAGTATTGGGGTGGGGTTGCTAGGGCTTGGAGCGGTCTTCTTAAGCCGATTTGGAACGCGGCTTTATAGTCAGCCTAAACAGCCACTTACGTTATAATACAGCTATTCAGGTCTTTTTTTCTTTCGCGCTGCCGTTGGCGGCAGTGTGGGGAGCATTTGGGGACCCACTGCTGCATTCCAGAATGTGCGGCCCCGAACCCCGGTAGAGTGGCTCTCGCCCTCTGCACTCCCCATTAAGTTGGATAGATGGGACGGACACAAGAAAAGCGATATGGAAGTTTTGTCAAGTGGCCGCCGAGGTGAATATGAGTATCGAAGTTGAGTTGACAGATTTAGCTTACGGAGGAGATGCCGTAGGTCGATACGAGGGACGAGTCTTATTTGTACCCGGAGGTATACCGGGAGAACGCGTACTTGTGGAAATTGTTGAAGAACGTCGAGGCCACGCACGAGCAGAATTACTCGAGATTATACGGCCGGCGCCTGAACGTATCGAACCTCAATATCCCTTACTTACAGACAGTGGTTGCCAGTGGCAACACATAGCATATCCGGCACAATTAACCTGGAAAGCGCACATTGTAAGGCAGCTCCTCGTACGTATCGGTAAACAAACCGATGCAATTGTGCAACCCACCATTGGTATGCCAGCTGGCGTCTCGCCATGGCACTATCGCAACATCGCGCTATTCTCTGTTGGTCCAGATGGCGAAGTGGGCTTCAAACTCACAGAGAGCCACGAGGTGCAAGATCTTGAAACCTGTGAATTGTTACATCCTGCCCTGGATATGGTATATCAGCTTCTGCGAACTAAACTCAAAAACCATTTTGGCGACACATTGGCGGAAATGATTCAAGGTTTCACTATTCGAGGAGCAATTGGTGCAGTCAGCACGGCTAACTTGTCATCACCAGTGAAGGCTGTTCCTACTCTGCTCAGCATACATGCGCGCCCCGGTTCAGTTCTTGAAACACCACAAGAACTTGCGCAGGAGTTAATGACAACCGCCCCCGGCATTGTAGGGGTGATTATTGAGCGGGTTGGCGGTCGTTATGGGCGTGTAGTAGCAGGCCAAGAGTTCTTGACAGATGTTGTGCACGGTCGTCGCTTTCGGATTTCTGCCGATTCGTTCTTCCAAGTCAATATGGTACAAACATCGGTTCTGGCCGAGAGGGCGGTAGCAATGCTGGAACCACAGCGTCAGGATATAGTGTTGGATGGATGCAGTGGTGTAGGGCTTTTCTCGGCATTCCTGTCGCCTTACGCGTCGCGTGTGATTGCTATAGAATCCCAGCCAAGCGCAGTGATGGACGCTCGCGCCAATTCGACATTGAACAACCAGAATAACATTACAACAATAGAAGGCACCTTAGAGAGACTCTTGGGCCAACTCTACTATCGACGTGAGCGTGTCGATCTCGCGCTAGTTGATCCACCACGAGCTGGTTGTCATCCAAAAGCATTACAGGCATTACAATCTCTGGCGCCTCGAGCAATTTGCTATGTCTCATGTGATCCAAGCACCCTGGCACGCGATATCGCTTCACTCTGCGCAAGTGGACGTTATCGCCTGGCTGCGGCACAGCCGATTGACATGTTCCCACAGACATACCATATCGAGTGTATCGCACTACTGGTACGCGCAGGAATGAGATAGATAGAAATAAGCCAATGAGGTAGAGAGATGGTCTAGCAGCCTTTGGCTGCTAGACCATCTCTCTACCTCATTGGCTTATAATTATGATTACGGTCGCCTGCTCAGAAAGACATGAATCTCTGGCTTCTCATTTGGTTCCCTCGATTCAACCAGGGTACCAGGCATAGGATTTTGAGAAACAATCAAGCCAGGCGCTATATTGGGATATGATGAAACCTCGCCTACGGGCACGACTTTCATACCAAGCGCACTTGCTCTTTCGGCTGCTGTGAATAAATCCAGCTTTTGTAAGTTCGGAACACCTTTACCTAAGACACTCTGCTCCATGGTTGAAAAGATTGTGCCAAACCATTGGTTCAGTTGATCCTTGCGATCGTTAGCGCCTTTGATCTTGTCTACTTTCTCCTTATGTCCTTTGACGGTGTAAACCATATCCTGAACGGAGAAAGGATGGTCAACGACGCGCATGACAAGATCAGGATTGTTGCCAGGTGTCTCAACAATGACCTTACCGACATCAAGAGCAATATAGAGTGGATTGCTCACATTCACACGGACGTCCTTGATTTGCCCATACTCTATTGAAAGGTGCTCCTCATCAAGGAAAATGAACCTGCGATTAATATCTACGATGCGCTTGCTGGTAAGTATGTAGATATCATCCCAATAGTTGATAATGATATATGCAAACACAAAGAACATACATAGAATGGCAATAGCAATATATAGTTCTAAAGGAGGAAAATAGAACAGGGAGATAATCAGACCTAAAAATATCAAGGTTGGGAGTATAAGCTTTACAACAAGCACTGACCTCGCTCGTTGAATGTACTTGACAGTGTACTCATCCCCATTATATTTCACATTGCATGGCAGCCGCAGTGGCCCCCCAAAAGTACGCAAAGGGCCGCGAACCCTTCCAGGCTGATTAAAACGGGCATATTTTTCATCTGGATTTGGTAGTGTTGGGAGTTCCTCTTTTTGAGAAAGCTGCGCTAGCGTTGCATGGAGTTCAGGATGCTTAGGGTTCGGATGAGGCTGCTCTGGGGCAGACCTATTTCGCTTATATTCATCAGTAACCTTTTCGAAAAGATCTCTGACTCCTTTGGGGTTATGTACCCTTTCCAGGACAGGTTCTTTACCACCTACGAGGTACAGATGCACGTTTCCATAATTGAGCAACAGACTTATTATGCCTCTCTGGTCGCTTGCAATCTGTACCACTCTGTCAACGCCGAATTCTTCACGACTTGGGCTTAATACGCCTTTCCAGATCAGGACGCGTTTATTGGTGATGATATACGTCTCCACCCACCAGAGTACCAGGTCGGTGTAGACAAAGTACACACCGGTAATAACGACCAGAACGCACATGATGACCTCTAAGAGGACCCAAAAAGAGTCGCCGCCCGGATAGATGCCAAATAAAGCGCCAACAACAATGAGGCCAAGCACAGAAGCGATGAAAGGGAGTGCTGGCGTAATAAGAAAGAATTTGCTCTTGCGTAATACTGCTTTAACTACTTCGCCCTGTTGTCGCCCTTTGAACTCCCAGTGCCTGTTTTTCCCCTGGCCGACACGGCGAGCACGCCAATATCCGCCATGCTCACGCCTGGGTGTAAAGGGATCATTTTGTGGTTGCTGGGCTTGGGGCGCATTGCTACTCAAGTCATCACCTCGGCTCGTTTGTTACAGTGTGGCCGCCTGACCTATTTCCCTAATCTGGTCGTTAACAGGCCGATTACAATCGCTACGATGGCAATAATGACGATAACTAAGAGTATGTTGGTGCTACTAAGGGCACTCGAGGCGGGGGTAGTCACCCCAACTGAAAGCGTTTGATTAGCTGCAAAGAGGCTACCAACATAACTAATGATAGCATAGCCTGTAATTAATCCTGGAATTATGCCTAGAAAGCGCTCCGACGTATGAGCAGAGATCGTAACGTTGCCAACTTTGCTGGAAGGAAAAGCTCTTCCACCAATGATAAATCCGAGCAGCATGGCTAATCCAAGGACAATAAGTTTTGTGAAGAGTACTTGTTGGGCACTTGGAGGCGGCATAGAACTGGAGAAAAGACCTCCACCTGTGAGAGTATTAATTGTTACAGGAAGGCGCTGAAAGATAAATGTAGCAAGATAGTAACCGAGGCTGCTGGTGCCGCTGCCGACTGACAAAAATAAAATCGCCGCAAGGGTGAATCCCATCAAAACTACTGCACGTCTCCAACCCTGTAAAAAGCCAATAAATCCAAATAAAAAAATGAAAATGGCGAAGCATTGTGGGGATTGAAGTGTTATATTCATTCGTTCCAGTCTTCCTCCGCGATTGTAATAAAATACACACAGCATTCCAAAGTGACAGATTTGCAACAGGTTTTCCATCTTTGCAAGGGACTTCGAGAATTACATTACAAATACCCTATGTCATCGTTCAGGGGGAAACGAGTGCTGAGAATCCGATTCCGCCCTCCTTAAGATGGAGTACCCTTTATGTTCTAATGCTCTCTCTGGATGAATCTGCTCTAGCATAAATCATACCACAGGTCGTCTATAAAGCCTAGAGTATTTTAGCTTATTTTCAGCAATACGTTGCTTGAACGGTGGGGGAAACTAGATTTCTGCATTGCCAAATGTGGCTAAAAGCTCGTATCACCCCGGCAAATGTGATATACTAAAAGAAAGTAGGCTCGAATATTGTGGGACCCTCTCCCAGCTATACATTTCAACCCACTATTTGCTTTAAGCACTCATATGGAATGCCCTTACTATGACTTTTTGATGAGGAATTATTATGGAACTCGGTAATGTTAAGACAGTCAGTATTGTAGAAGAAATGACGGGTGCGTACCTTGACTATTCTATGAGTGTAATAGTGAGCCGCGCACTCCCTGATGTGCGTGATGGACTCAAGCCTGTACATCGCCGCGTGCTATACGCTATGGATCAAATGGGCCTACAATCCACAAAATCCTTTCGCAAATGCGCTGGTACTGTCGGTGAAGTTTTGAAGAGCTATCACCCTCATGGCGATGTGGCTGTCTATGACTCGCTTGTGCGTATGGCACAACCCTGGTCAATGCGTTACCCTCTGGTGTTGGGCCAGGGAAATTTTGGTTCGCAAGATGACGACCCACCAGCCGCGATGCGTTATACCGAGGCTAAGCTAGCTGCCATTGCCGATGAACTTCTGCGTGATATCGACAAAGATACGGTTGATTTCAAGCCAAACTACGATAATCAGACTGAAGAACCAACGGTCATGCCCGCTCGCCTACCTAACCTGCTTTTGAATGGTTCTACAGGCATTGCAGTGGGTATGGCAACAAACATTCCACCACACAACCTGATGGAAGTTTGCAGCGGTATTATCTATCTGATCGACAATCCCGATGCTACCACAGAAGACCTGTCACGTATCGTGCGTGGCCCTGACTTCCCAACCGGGGGAATCATCCAGGGGCGCGAGGGTATTCGCAACACCTATGCTAATGGACGAGGCCGAGTCGTTGTGCGAGCGAGGACAATGCTCGAAGAGGCTGAACGTGGTCGCATGAGCATTGTTGTAACAGAGTTACCCTACCAGGTGAATAAAGCTGAGCTAGTAAAAAAGATCGCTGAGATGGCTCGCGACAAAAAAATTGATGGTATCTCAGAGATACGAGACGAATCTGATCGACACGGCATGCGTATATTGATTGAATTGAAACGCGACGCTACTCCTGAAAGTGTCCTCAACGCACTCTACAAATACACAGCCATGCAGAGCGCATTCAATGCGAATATGCTGGCATTAGTAGATCAACAGCCCCGCATATTGACGCTCAAAGCCTTCTTACAACATCATATTAATCATCGTGAGGTAGTAATTACACGCCGCACGCGTTACGAATTGGCAAAGGCCGAGGCACGCAAACACATACTTGAAGGCTTGAAGATTGCTCTAGATAATCTGGATGCTGTTATCAACACCATTCGCCAATCACAATCGGCTGAGGCAGCACTGGTCAACCTGATGCAACAGTTCAGCCTATCAGAGGAACAGGGCAAAGCAATTCTTGATATGCGCCTGGCTCGTCTGGCTGCACTGGAACGTGGCAAGGTCGAAGAAGAGTTACGCGATGTGCTCAAAAACATTAACTACTATTACATGTTGCTGGCAGATATCAATGAGATACGTAAGTTGATTAAAGCAGACCTGCTGGAGTTGAAGGAGAAATATGGCGATGACCGCCGCTCCGATATTGTTGAAGGCGAGGCAGGCGAGTTCAAAGACGAGGATCTGATTCGCAACGAAGAAGTCGTTGTCACCCTGACAGAGAAGGGTTATATTAAACGACTGCCGTCAAACACCTACCGCGCCCAACGTAGAGGAGGACGCGGTATCACAGGTATGGTTACCCGCGAGGATGATACGGTACGTCACTTACTGGTTGCGCATAACCATGATGCCTTGCTCTTTTTCACTGATAGGGGGAGAGTCTTCCGACTCCGAGTTTTCGAGTTACCCGACGTCAGTCGCACGGCCAAAGGCGAACACATTATCAACCTGATCTCGATTGAACAGCGCGAACGAGTGACAGCCATGGTCTATGTTCCCAAAGGAGTTAGCCGTGATTTTATGATCGTCGCCACCAAAAAAGGCGAAGTCAAAAAGACGGCGATGGATGAATTTGAAGTGGTACGCCGCTCGGGGTTGATCGCCATGAACCTGGAAGATGATGACGAGCTCATTGGAGCAAAACTGGCTCACGCTGATGACGACGTGCTAATGATCTCCGCCAGGGGTAAGGCTATCCGTTTCACGGTAGCAGAGTTGCGTTCGGCTTCACGCACCAGTGGCGGTGTGCGCGGTATTCGCCTGGCCAAAGGTGATAGAGTCGTCTCCCTCAACCTCGCTCCAAAGGACGGCGAATTGCTGGTGGTAAACGAAAACGGATACGGTAAAAGAACACCGGTTGATGAGTATCCTGGCCAAAGTCGCGGTGGCGGCGGTGTCATCACCTCTAAAGTGACTAAGAAGACCGGGTTGGTCGCAACTGCTCGTGTAATCACTGAGAAAGACAATGATTTGATGATCATCTCCGCGGGAGGAGTTGTCATCCGTACTGATGTCAGTACTATCCATGTTGCCGGGCGTGCTACCCAGGGCGTACGCTTGATGAATCTAGGCGAGGGTGATTGCGTGGTGGCTGTGGCGACAACGAACGGTAAAAAAATGGACGAGCAAAATGGCATCGAGGATGAGGTAGAGGTGAGCGAAGAGCAGGATGCAGAGACTGAACAGGAGAACGAAGGCGAGGTAGTTGAGTAAGGGTACGTCAATAAGCATCAAGCAGAGCGTACCCACCCCAGGGCGGCCGCCCTCGCTTTTTCCCCTAGCCAGTTACCATCCACAAATCATTGAGAGTGCTGCCGGTTTTGCCGTTACCAGCACCAGCATAGATATAGGCATGTTGATCTGTGGCGTCCCACACCATTGCAGCGGCAGTGCGGCCTGGCAGAATATGCGCTCCTGAACTGTTCAAAGGTGTGAGAAGTCCCCAGGCGTTCTGCTTAGGATCAAAAGCCCACAATCCCCAGTAGGGTATTCCTTGCCCATCTTCCCAACCTCCAAATAAGAGCATTACCTTGTCTTTGCTATCCCAAACAGCCATGCCCTGTTGCCTGGGAGGAGGATTGTTGGTACTTTGTGGGGTAATTTGTGTCCAACCAGCGTTGGCGCTAAAGACATAGAAGTCTTTCTGTTGTTGGCCGTTCACATCAAGACCGCCAAATACGTACAACTGATTATCGGTAGAGTCCCACATCATTGTTTGAAATTCACGCTGACCCATCGGGGAATCAGTCAATTTTTGCCAGGTGCCTGCACCATTGGAGGGGGTATATGACCAGAAATCGGAGAGAAGACCAAAGGCATTGGCTCCGCCCAGTAAAAGCATCTGGCTTCCGGTCCAGACTGCATTTGAGGAACGTAGTCCAGCAGGGCTACCTGAACATGAAATAGCCGTCCAGGTTCCCGCGCCTGGTGAATATGACCAAAGATCACCAAGGTAATGATTATTCGCCCCAAGACCACCATACAGCAAGATTTGATGATCAACACTATCCCACACCATAGCTGCATTCATGCGAGGAGCAGGTACATTACTGCCATGGCATGATCCTACGGTACCAGTAGAGGCATTTAGCTCTCTCCAGGATTGTGTTGCAGGATTATACGACCAAAGATCATTGAGCAGATTGCCCTGATCATCGATACCCCCATAGACGAACAGGAGATCGTCCTGAGAATCCCAGACCATATTATGATCCGAGCGAAGCACAGAGGGAGCAGTGGTTGCATTAGCTATTTGCGCACTAAAATTTGGGAAATTGAATGTAGGTGACGTAGTTGGAGTTACCACCGGAGTGGCGGTTAGAACTAACTGATCAACTTTCAAAAGAAAATCAAAGGATGATAACAGGGCAGGTTCTGGCTGGCTATCCAATTTGCCAATCAATGATATGCTCGTCTGATAAGTATGAGATATGAGATTCTGCGGATTAACCGTTATCTGCAATGCAGCAGAGGCATTTGTATGTACGGACCCCTGATTGGGTGTCACAACCAGCCAACTATTACTCTCACTATACTGAATTGACCAGGAGAAGTTTTGCGCACTCTTATTGGTGATAGTAATTGTTTGGAAAGAAGGTTGTAAATTCCCTTGACTATACGAAAAACTCTTGCCACTAACCTTTACTCCGATTTGACTCAGGCCACGCTGGACCGTTAACTTCACAAGTATATTCTGGGGATTCAATCCTTGAGCAGATACTTGCACCAGGGCAGTATCAGTACCATTCGGCAAAGCATAGGCATGAGTGGAAATAGTAAACGTCGTTGTTTTACCAGGCGGCAGCGTACCTGAGAATGGAGCGACAGAGAGCCACGAAGCGCTACCCTGCGCAGAAGCGTTCCAGTGCAAGTCTGTCGCACCTGAGTTAGAAATTTTCACAGCTTGTGAATCGTTATTGACGAAATCTACTTCAGATGTGCTGAGCTTCATAACTGGACAAATACCTAAAAGACAGGGATTGGCGATCCGCAGTGCGCCAACAATGGACCCTGACAAAAGCAGCAGCACAAGCAACACCAGTAGTAGATTGCGTACCCTGTTTTTAGAAGGATGCAATTTTGATCCTGGCGGCTCCCATTCAGCTTTAGCAGATGCGAATCCACTTCTGGCTACAGATTGTTGTGCTGATTTCTGCTGAAGCGCTTTGTTTTGCTCTTGCTGAAATAAGGAAGAGTCTGGCGATGTAATAGAAGCTGTAGGATCAGGTGCCGGAATTTCTGCTATGAAGATGGATTGATCCGCAATTTGAGGGGAGAAGTTAGAGCGCTGATCTTCCATTGTAACGCTGGCGGCATCTTGCAGCGCCTCGCGATATGCACGGGCAAATGCGAGCATATCCTCGTAACGTTGTGCCGGTTCTTTAGCGAGTGCACGTTGGATGACAGATTCAATCTGGAGCGGGATATTTGGATTGAACTCGCGCATTGAAGGTGGAGGTGTTTGCAGGTGTCCATGCATGATCGAATAGAGATTGCCCATGAATGGTGCACGCCCGGTGAGTAACAAGTAGCAGGTCACAGCCAGAGCATATTGATCACTGGCAGCTCTAGGCTGCTCCAACCATTGTTCAGGAGCGGTATACATAGGAGTTCCTACATAAGCATGAAGTGAGGCGTGTGTATATCCATCAAGGAGCGCCGAGACACCAAAATCTGCTAACAACAGGCGATCTTCTGCATCCAGCAAGAGATTAGCAGGCTTCACATCCAGGTGAATGATACCGTGATCATGGGCATATTGTAGGGCAGCCGCAGCGCTTTCTACATATGGCAACATCTGTCGTGGCGTTAGCGCCGATGATTCATGAGACAAGGGTGTTTCTGGCTTTACTTCATCAGCGACAACGCTTGCAGTTTTCTGCGCTTTCAAAGCAACAGATGTAGCAGTCTCTTCTTCATAATGCGTTGATTCTATCGCATTTTCACCGACGACGTCAGTCATATCAACTGTATTAGCGTTACTGTTAGCTTTCAATGCGTCTGGTGAGTCTAGAACCTTGGCAGGCATGATTGGGGGTAAGATAGAGAGGTTCTGTGGAGTTAACTCGCAATAATTTTGCAGGGAACCATGCGCGGCATACTTCATGACGAGGTAGGAGCGACCATCTTCTAGCGAACCCACGCGCAGTACTGGCAAAATATTGGGATGATCAAGGGCGGAGATTGCGCCTACTTCACGCGCGAAGAGTTCAGCAGCCTGACCATCTGCGACACGGTCATGCGACATCACTTTAATTGCTACACGACGGCTTAATGGTGGTAATTGTTCGGCCTCATAAACGTCGCCAAATGCGCCTGAGCCAATCAAACGCGAGACACGACAATCTCCCAGCAATGCTCCTTGTAGCAAATATTTGCAATAGCGGCAGACAACCTGTTCTTCTACTACTGCCTCAGTGGTAGTGGCAGAATTGCCTGACATAGCCAAAGTGGAATCATCAGCAGATGCGAAATATGGCCCTTTATTTTCATGAGTTTTTTTAGGATTTAAACAATGCATCACAAGTCACTCTATATTGATAGAAATAAATTCAGGTATACCCCATTAGATCATACCAGAGGTAGGACGGAAAAAATATGGAATAGGTCACATTTCACATACTATAATACGTCAGACAAATAATTAAACACACGGATCAGAAACAAGATTGACCCGCTCTTCATACAGGACTAGATTGCAGCGAAAAATTAGTACAGTCACAAATAGATGTCCCATTGCGTGCACTGATGGACGTACAATATACAGTAGGAAAAGGGATGCCATCGTACTGTGAAGCAACAAAAGAGCTATATGCAAAGGAAAATAAGATGAAACCAGTACTTGAAGATTTGTTTCTTGGTCCAGGATCTACGCCTTCAATCACTAAAGAGTCAGGGTTTCGCTGGGAAGACAGCCAGAGGCGGGTGCGTGTGATCTTCGCCGGGGTTACGATTGCTGATAGCACTCACGTAATGCGCCTGCAAGAGTATGGGCATTTACCAGTTTACTATTTCCCTCTGGAAGATGTGCGCAAGGATGTATTGGTTGCCACAGATCATCACACCCATTCACCACTCAAAGGAGAGGCCTCCTATTGGACAATACAGATCGGCGACCGCGTAGCAGAAAATGCCGCGTGGAGCTATCTCAGTCCGTTATCCGGCGGACCGCAGGTGAAGGGCTATATAGCCTTTTACTGGGATCAGATGGAAGCCTGGTATGAAGAGGATGAGCAGGTCTTTGCTCACGCGCGCGACCCCTACAAGCGTGTAGATATCCTGCCAAGTTCCCGTCATGTTCGCGTTGTTCTGGGCGGCGAAACCATAGCGGAAACCTACCATTCGCATCTGCTACTCGAAACGGGTCTCCCGATCCGCTACTATCTCTCTGAACAGGATATTCGCATGGAGCATCTGGCGGCTACGCAGACTACCACTCGTTGTCCTTATAAAGGCAAAGCATCTTACTGGTCCGCCAGTGTTGGTGGGAAGATATTCAAGGACATCATGTGGAGCTATCGTGAAACGCTCCCAGCCTGTTCACCGATCAATGGACTGTTCAGTTTTTTCAACGAGCGTGTCGATGCGATTTATGTAGACGGCGAACTCATGCCGAAACCCAGAACCCCCTGGTCTGAGTAAAGTTAATGATTTTGGGTGGGCGAAGTGCGAACTTCTTTGCCTTGTCGGATTGAACGGGCTGCCTGGCGATCTTTTTGAGCATCTAATTTGATGAGTGGAAAAGACCGGTGAAACTGGATATCAAGTTGCTGCGCTTTTTGCTCGGAGAGCACTGCACGTCGCTCGTATGAGTGGGCAAGCAATTCGCGCTTTTCGCCTTCGGGCAGATCGATGAGTAAGAGAAAGGCCAGCGTAAATTCAGGTTTACCTTGCTCTGCATAGGCGCGGGAGGATGCCAGTGCATCTGCACCCTGGTCTATTTGTTGTTGTGCTTGTGTTTTGAATACATCTTTGAGCTGTTGAGCATAGAGTTCTTCAAACGTTTCAGACACTGTATGTTCCTTTGTCTATTGCTATGAGTATTTGGTAAAGAACGTTTGCATGCAGTAATCGTAGCACACCTGGCATTACGACTCAACATCTTAAGTAGGCGATTGGGAGTTTGTGGCATACCAACTTATCGTGACAGTAGGAGTTAAGACACGGCCCAGCAGGTGGTAGTGAGTATCTAACCAGTATTGGGCAGCCTTTGCTCGCGCTGCGGCTGCGTCGTTTGGAATGCGACCGATGATATAGAAGATGTGGGGATGCTGCGAGGCATAGGCAGCGAGAGCAACCGGCTCAACTGCTGCTTCGGGTCCCGAGTGGGGGTTTACAAGGCCAAAGTTTGTCCAGGAAAATTCGCCCGGTGAATCACCTGTAAAGTGCGCGGCGCTGGGATAAGCGTGGAGGTAATATTCGACGGAAATCTGGCAGCCTTGCGCTACATCACTATTGTAGCAGACGAGGCCATCACCAGGCTGGTAACGCTCTTGCAACCAGTGTACAGTGGAATTCCAATCTTCGATCTGAGCGCCTTTGTAGTAGGCGGGAACGTAGCGTACAGCGACTAAAAATAGAGCGAGTGTCAAGGCCACCTGCACTACACGCCAGCGCAATGAAGCAACTCCCAGTCCAACGAGTAAGAACAAAGCTGGGAGGATGATGACAAGGTAGCGACTCGAAAAGAGGCGTGTCGAACCTTGAGAAACAACATAACTGATAACTATTGGTACAACGAACCAGCAGAGCAGCACAAATGCTAGTGGGAAGTACTGTTGCAGCATTGAATTCCGTTTGCCATCGCTACCATTATAGAGATTAAATTGTTCAAGTAGATCTTTACCCTGAGGCAGATAAACGAGCATCGAAACAAGTATACCGAGGGCACAGCATCCAAATAGAAGGAGCAGGTATAACTTGCTATCCGCACTGATAGTCAGAAAGAGATTATAGACATCGTGCAGAAGCGGCGATGGAAGCCATCCCGTTTTTGAGCCGTGAAGGCTTACCAGCAGCATAGGAATAATCAACACACCTGTAATGACCAGACTAACTATGAATGCAACTACGCGATGACGCGCTTTATCGCGCCAGGGGCCTGGCAAGATCAAGAGACCACCAAAAGCGACTACCTGAGCAAGGAGCATCAGCAGGCTGAAAAGATGAGCATAAACAGCTAAGGATGTCGCAACTATAAAGCATGCCCACCAGCGTTTCTGATGTGTTTCTTGAGTAAGTGCAATGAAAAGAGCATACCAGGCAATACAAACGAGCAAGAGTTGCAGGCTATAGGAGCGAGTTTGTTGAGCATACAAAAGTTGTAAGTCATTGAGCAGATAGAGGCCCGCACCAACGATTCCAGCAGTGATGCCTAAGAAACGACGCCCTAGAAGAAATACCATAACTGAGCTGAGAGCAGCAAATACTGCCGAGGGAAAGCGCACGACAAATTCGGTTGGATGCAGACCCAGAAAGCCGGTGAAACCTAACCAGAAGTGGAGAAACAGATAGTAGAGTTCCATATTCGGCTCTGGCCCCCAGATGATATGCCAGAGCAGAGGAAGAGGTTGACGCGCCAGTTCAACCGAGAATGCTTCGTCATACCAGATACTGGGAGATCCCAGGCGGTAAAGGTTAAAGCCAAGGGCAATCACACCTATCAGTATACAGAGCAGCCAGGTGGAGGAGAAAAGATGCGTAATTCGTTGCATTTGATGGAGTAATACAGGCTTTTGATCTGTATCATCTTTTATTGCGCCGGTTTGCCCTGCTGCCTCACTTGTTTGGGTCATTCAATATCTCCCAAGCTCTTGTATCGTAATTCATGTTTCTCCCTTTTAAGAAACGTGTCGGGTATTCGGCTTGTAACAGCTTGTAACAGAATGGTTGGGAATTGGGAGGAAACCTGTTATAATAGTCACGCACGTATACGTCTATTCATTACCCACATCTTTAGGGGCGTTCATTGTGAACCTGGGCTATAGAGTACTTCGCGTATTACAGTGGACGCAGAAGCAATACTTACGTATTCCGCTCTTCAATGGATCACGCAAGGACACAAATGAACTGCCCTCTAGAGGTGATAAGAAATACAATAGCAATATAATTACAGGTGGAGGAGAAGGAACATTCATGCCCGAACAATTTAAAGCCTTGCAAGGCTTCAAAGATATTCTGCCCAATGAGCAACCCTACTGGGGTATGGTCGAACGAGTAGCCATAGAAGTGGCAAATCTCTATGGATACCGGCGTATCGAGACGCCAATCCTGGAAGAGACAACCCTCTTTGCGCGAACGACAGGTGAAGGCACGGATATCGTTGAGAAAGAGATGTATAGCTTTGACGATCGTGCCGATAAGGAGGGCAATCGTCCCAACTTGACGCTGCGCCCGGAGGGAACAGCGGGGGTTGTACGCGCTTATCTTGAACATGGCATGTTCCAATTAGCTCAGCCTGTCAAGCTCTACTACTTGAACGAACCAATGTTTCGCCACGAGAGGCCACAGGCAGGGCGAGTACGCGAACATCACCAGTTTGGATGCGAGGCATTGGGAGACGGTGACCCTGCAATCGATGCAGAGATGATTGCCTTGCTGTATGATTTTTACGCACATCTGGGTTTGAAACATATCCGTGTTTTCATCAACAGTATTGGTGATGGTAACTGTCGACCGCAATACATCGAGATATTGAAAGATTACTACCGCCCATTGCTAAGTGAGTGTTGCCAGGATTGCCAGGTGCGCTTCAACAAGAATCCACTGCGAATGCTGGACTGCAAAGAGCCACAGGACCAGCCAAAGATCGCCGCCGCACCTAAGATCAGTGATTACCTGTGTGAGCCTTGTCGCGAGCATTTTGAGGCTGTACAGCGTTTTCTGAGGATATACGATGTGCCTTACGAGCACGATCCATTGATTGTGCGCGGGCTCGATTATTACACACGCACAGTGTTCGAGTTTACGTCCGATATCGATAAACTGGCGCTTAACGGTGGTGGACGTTATGATGGCCTGGCTGAAATACTCGGTGGCGCACATATACCCGGTATTGGCTTCGGCGCTGGCATAGAGCGCACTATCCTGGAGATGAAAAGACAAAAGGTCACACCACCAGCAGATGAGCGTCCAGTGGCATTTGTAGTCTACTTCGGCAAAACGCCTGAGTACAAGGAAGCAGCAGTGCGGGCGGTGGCAGCGTTGCGTCACGCTGGCATCAAGGCTGAGATGGCTTATGGCGAACGCAGCGCCAAATCACAAATGAAGCAGGCCAATAACTCTGGTGCGTCTTACGCTATATTGATCGGTGAGAAAGAACTCGAGGGTGGTTTCGTTACCGTCAAGGACCTGCAAGCAGCGGGTTTGGGTACGGAGAGTAAACAGGTGGAAGTGAAAGTGGAGGAGTTGGTGGGGTATCTGAAAAGGAAGTGAGAACAGACAGGTCTCATTCTTGAGACCCGTCGTTAAAAGCGCCGACAACTCAGGTAAGTGATAAAGGAGACGAAACCATGGATACATTGACTGCATCTAATCTCTGCCCACTGGTCAACGCCTATACCATCAGTAATGGCAACCCAAAGACCATCATGGTTCCTCAGGTCTCTCAGCTGGCAAAGCTTCAAGAGGTTACAGTAAGCGGAACCCTCCTCCCAAAGCAGAAGATCACTCTCGATCCTGTAACGAACCAGCGTCGCATAACTCCAGGGCCCCATAATGGCGCCTACACCCAGGCGGAGACGGATGGTGACCTGCACTTTAGCTTCGGCACCCAGCAAGGTGACCCCCACATCGCCTGTGAATTGCAGAACGCTGCAGCCTGGTTAAGCACGTTTAATGGGGCGATCGGGCAGGATATGACGGTGAGCGGGTTCTTTCGCTGCCTCTTCGAGCATCCCGGCTTTCACAGCATTGATGATGCCCATATCTTCGAGATCCATCCCGTGCGTGCCGTTACGCTGGGGGGAGCCCTCCAGTCCTTTGAGATCGACCCTCCGGACCCTGCTTCGATTCATACCTGGATCACCCCTCATGATCTCAACGCGTCAGATAGCCATGTC
>WNGP01004297.1_pt1 | contig 16830 bp, 20 predicted proteins | sample 5407671 | NCBI WGS metagenome assembly WNGP01 (sample SAMN13153381, study PRJNA577476) | soil metagenome | isolation source: 40 cm soil or saprolite under Garry oak tree replicate 2 | place: USA:California | collected 2016-06-15 | reverse complement strand
GCCCTGAGAGCAGGCTCATCCAGTCCACGCAAGAGGGACGTTGACGAAAGAAATGCGATGATCTCGGAAGTGGGAGGGCGGCGCATCAAGGGACGTCCACGGGCTCCAACGATCGGCGCACGAAGTGAGCGGCGAGCACGCCTCTAGTTAGACCCCCGGCAGCGCGAGGATGGGCGCGGCCACGGCACCGATCATGGCAGATCGCGGAGCACGAGTCAAAAAAGCAGATCGGCTCCCGGTTAAGGGGGACACAAGACGCTGGCGAAGTAGTCCGATCAGCTCCCGCAGCGCCCCGCCGTGTACTCGGACTCCGGGCTCTTGGCGTCTGTGGCCACGAGCCAGCCGCCGTCGCGGGCCAGAATCACGATCACGCCGTAGGCATTGAGCCCGCGCCCGGCCGCGTGCCGCCCGGCCACGAGCCATATCTCCTCGAGCCGGTCGGCCCGCGCGGGCTTGAGCGCGTCCACGCGAGGCCGCGCGTTCGGAAGGAGCCGCACCAGGTGAATATGGAGCTGATCCTGCGTGCGGAGACCAGGCGGATTGACCACGAGCGCGATCTCCTCCTCGTCGCGGATGCGGGAGCGGGCCGCCTCCCAGCCGAAGCGCCAGATGCCATCCGGCCGGCGCCAATCCTCCGCGCCGGAGACGGGATAGCGCGGCATGGCGAGGCCGTGGACGAATCCCGCCGGGCACCCGCACATCTTGATGTCGCGAATGGCCACGTACTCCTGGTTCTGGGCCCACACTTCCGTGGTGCGCGTGCACGGGTACTCGAGGTCGCACGTCCCCGCCTGGGGCCAGCGGCACCGCGCGCAGTAGCGGGGCTCCGCCGGGTCCAAGCATTCGAGCACGATCTCCCGGAGGACATCGCGCGAGGAGCCGGCCGACGCACAGCCGGCGGCCACGACGAGGACGAGAAGAGAGAGCACGCGTCGCACAGGGCACCAAGATTAGCAGACTCCGACATCACGCGGGCCCCGACGGGCCGAGCACGCCGTCGATGCCGGTGCTATCCTGAATCCCGTCATGACGAAGCCCGCCGATGCCGCGGAGCGCATCGAGGCCCTCCGCGAGGCGATCCACCGGCACAACTACCTCTATTACGCCGAGAACCGTCCCGAGATCACGGACGCCGAGTACGATCGGCTGTGGAAGGAGCTCCGCGCCCTCGAGGAAGCGCACCCCGAGCTGATCACGGCGGACAGCCCCACCCAGAGCCCGAGCGGCCGCCGCCAGGAGGCGTTCGCGCCCGTCGAGCATCTGACCGCCATGCTCTCCCTCGACAACGCGATGTCGCCCGACGACCTTCGCGAGTTCGAGGCGCGCCTCCGTCGGGCGGCTCCCCAGGCCAAGCTGGACTTCGTCTGCGAGCCGAAGATCGACGGCCTCGGGGTGGCCCTCCTGTACGAGCGGGGACGGTTCGTCCGCGGCGCCACGCGGGGGGACGGGCGCATCGGCGAAGACGTGACCCAGAACCTGCGCACCATCAAGACCATTCCGGCCACGCTCCGCGGCCCCCTCGAGAACGCCAAGCGCTTCGAGGTCCGCGGCGAGGTCTACATGCCCCGCGGGGCCTTCGCCAAGCTCAACGCCCGCCTGGAAGAGGCGGGCGAGGCCACCTTCGCGAATCCGCGCAACGCCGCCGCGGGCGCGGTGAGGCAGAAAGACCCCGCCATCACGGCCACCCGGCCCCTGGAGATCTTCCTCTACCACGTGAGCATTCTCGAGCCGCCTCTCTTCGACACCCACTGGGAGCGGCTCCACGCGCTCGAGAAGAGCGGCTTCCCCGTCAATCCGCGCTCGGAGCGCTGCCCGGATATCGAGGCGGTCGTCGCCTATGGCCAGCGCCTCGAGGCCGAGCGGGACCAGCTCGACTACGAGGCCGACGGCGCCGTGGTCAAGGTCAACGACCTCGAGCAGCAGCGTCGCCTCGGCGCCACCGCCCATCATCCGCGCTGGGCCATCGCTTTCAAGTTCGCGGCGCGCCAGGCGACCACCACCGTCAAGGCGATTACCATCAATGTCGGCAAGACGGGCGCCCTCACTCCAGCCGCCGAGCTCGAGCCCGTGGAGCTGTCGGGTGTGACCGTGAGCAATGTCAGCCTGCACAACGAAGACGAGATCCACCGCAAGGACGTGCGGGTCGGCGACACCGTGCTCATCGAGCGGGCAGGCGATGTCATTCCCTATCTCGTCCAGGTGATCACCAGCAAGCGCCCGCCCGGTGCGGTCTCCTTCCGGATGCCGACACACTGTCCCGCCTGTGGCGCGCCCGCCGAGCGCCCAGAAGGGGAAGCGATCTGGCGCTGCACCAACGTCGCCTGCCCCGCCCAGCTCAAGGAGCGGCTCTTCCACTGGGGCTCGCGGCGGGCCATGGACATCGAGCACCTGGGCGAGTCGGTCATCGAGCAGCTCGTGGACCGCGAGGTCGTGAAGGACTTCGGCGATCTGTACGAGCTGGACGCCGAGCAGCTCGCCGGTCTCGAGCGTCTGGCCGCCAAGTCCGCGAAGAACCTCGCCGACGCCATCCAGGCCTCGAAGCAGCGCGGCCTCTCACGCGTGCTGAACGGGCTCGGCATCCGGATGGTGGGCGAGCGCGCCGCCCAGCTCCTGGCCGCGCGCTTCGGGAACATGGATCGTCTCGAGCAGGCGAGCCAGGAAGAGCTCGGCGAGATTCCCGGCATCGGGCCCAAGATCGCCGAGTCCGTGCACGGCTTCTTTCAGATGGACCGCAACCGCAAGACGATCCGCCACCTGCGCGAGGTCGGGCTCGACCTCAGCGAGCAAGGCGTCTCGGATGAGCCGGGGCCGCTCACCGGGAAGACCGTGGTTCTCACCGGAGGCCTCAGGACGCTGTCGCGCGACCAGGCCAAGGATCTGATCCTCCGGGCGGGCGGCCGCGTCTCGGGCTCCGTCTCCAAGAAGACCAGCTATGTCGTGGCGGGCGAAGACCCCGGCTCCAAGGCCGACGACGCCAGGCGCCTGGGCGTCGCCCTCCTCGACGAGGACGAATTCCTCAAGCTCGTCGCGGGCGCCCGGTGAAAACGCTCGCCCTCGTGCTCGCCCTCGTGCTCGCCCTCATAGTCGGCCTCCCGGCGTCCGCCCACGCGCAGCCCCGACAGCGCCCGACCCACGACGAAGCCGTGGCCGCGCTCGCGGGCAAGGATCTCGAGGCGCGCCGGCAGGCCGTGGCCTGGCTCGGCGAGCTCGGCACCTCCGCCGACCTACCCGCGATGATGAAGACCCTGCGCGATCCCGACGAGGTGGTGCGGGCCCTCGCGGAAAGCTCCATCTGGCAGGTGTGGAGTCGCTCCGGCGACGCGAAGGTGGACGCGCTGTTCGCGGTGGGGGTCGAGCAGATGAGCAGCGGCGACGCCAAGGGCGCCATCGAGACCTTCACCAAGATCATCCAGGCGCGGCCCGACTTCGCGGAGGGCTGGAACAAGCGAGCCACCATCTACTTCTTGACGGGGGAGTACGAGAAATCGCTGAAGGACTGCGACGAGGTCGTCAAGCGTAACCCCCAGCACTGGGGCGTGCTCAGCGGCTACGGACAGATCTATGTCCGGCTCGGCCAGCCCGAGCAGGCTCTCGTGTACTTCCAGCGCGCGCTCCAGGTCAATCCCAACCTCAAGCAGGTCGAAGCCATGATCGAAGATCTCAAGCAGGTGCTCATCGAGAAGCGCAAGGGCACCATCTAGCCGGCGTCGTCTCGACAACCCCAGGCCCCATCAAGGAGGATTGCGCGTGGCCCTTACCGCCCAGCAGATCGAGGACCTCAAGAAGATCACCAGCCCCAGCGTCGCCAACGCCATCGAGACCTTCAAGATCCGCCCCCGGGAAGTGGGCAATGTCTCCTCGGAGATCCGCGGGCTCTTTCCGGAGCTCGGCCCGCTCGTCGGCTATGCCGCGACCTGCATCATCCGCGCCGAGCAGGGCCCCATCGAGGGCCACCGCGCGAGCACCTATGGCTGGTGGGACTACGTGCTGAGCATTCCCGCGCCGCGCGTCATCGTGGTCCACGACCTCGACGAGCCGCGCGGCCAGGGCGCCCAGTGGGGCGAGGTGCAGGCCAACATCCACCGCGCCCTCGGCTGCGTGGGCGTGGTCACCGACGGCTCCGTGCGCGATCTGGACGAGGTCCGCGCGCTCAAGTTCCAGTTCGCCGCCGCGCACATCTCCGTCTCCCACGCCAACGTCCACATGGTCGACTTCGGTATCCCCGTCAAGGTCGGGGGCGTGTGGATCAAGCCGGGCGATCTCGTCCATCTCGACCAGCACGGCGTGGTCACCATCCCCGAGGAGATCGCGCCGCAGATCCCCGCGGCCATCGCCAAGGTGGAGGCCGACGAGAAGAAGATCATCTCGGCCTGCCAGGCCTCCGGCTTCTCCGTGGACAAGCTCAAGGAGCTCTACAAGCAGATCCGTCCCGGGACGTACTGAGGGCGGGTGATGTCGCCCGACCGTCGGATCCGCTTTGGGGCGCTGCTCCGCCAGGCCAACAACCGCTGGCCGGCCATCGCCGAGTCGGCACGCATCTGTGACGATCTCGGCTTCGACTCCATCTACTTCATCGACCATCTCGTCGCCCTCCCCGATCCGTCGAGCGACATCCTGGAGTCGTGGACGACCATGACAGCATGCGCGACGATGACGAAGCGCGTGCGGATGGGCGGCAACGTGCTCTGCAACTCCTTCCGTTCCCCTGCCCTCCTCGCCAAGATGGCCGCCACCCTGGATCAGATCAGCGGCGGCCGATTCGAGCTCGGCATCGGGGCGGGCTGGCACGAGCCGGAGTACCACGCCTACGGCTTCGACTTCCCGAGCCCGGGCGTGCGGATCGACCAGCTCGCCGAGGCCATCCAGATCATCAAGCGGCTGTGGGCGGGCGAGCAATTCGACTTCGCCGGAAAACACTACCGGTTGAAGGGAGCCATTTGCCGGCCGCGCCCCCTCCAGTCTCCACGTCCGCCCATCATGATCGGCGGCGCGGGCGAGAAGAAGATGCTGCGGCTGGTCGCTCAGGAGGCCGATATCTGGAACGCGTCGGCGGGCAACTACGCGCAGCTCGACCACAAGATCACGGTGCTACGCGAGCATTGTCGAACGGTCGGCCGCGACTTCACCGATCTCGAGCTCTCGCTCCAGGACCTCGTGGTCATCGCGCCCACGGACGCCGCGCTCCAGGCCCCCCTCGAAGACGCGCGCAAGCGCCTCGCGTTCTTCGGCGACGTGGACAAGATCGCGACCATCGGCACGCCCGAGCGCTGCATCGAGACGCTGCGACGCAAGGTCGCCCAGGGCATCACGTACTTCATCTGTCTCTTCACCGATGGCGGGCAGCCCGAGACCGTCCGGCTCTTCGGCGAGCGCGTCCTTCCCGCCTTCCGCTGACCCGCATGCGCGTCGGCCTGTCTATCGATCCGCCGCTCGCCACCATCCCCGCCCTCCTCAGCGAGGAAGGCGTGGACGTGTACCAGACGGTGCTGCGCGACCCCGGGCGCTTCGGCAATTACGGCGTCCCGGAGCCGGCCGATCGCACCGCGCTCATGGAGGGACTCCGCGGCCGCCGCGTGTGGGGCGTCGCCCACGGCTCGCTCCTCATCAACCTGGCGAGCCCGGAGGGCCGCATCCGCAACTCCTCCGTCTCGAGCCTCCTCGCCGATCTCAAGGTGGCGGCGGAGGTCGGGCTCGACGCCGTGTGCTTCCACGTGGGCTACACGAAGGGGCATCCGAGCGCGGAGGCCGCGCTCACCCTCGCCACGCGCAAGCTGGGCGAGCTGATCGCGCGCATGCCCGCGGGCCCCCGGCTGCTCCTCGAGAACTCCTGCGAGGGCAGCGAGATGGGCCAGACCATCCCGGAGCTGGCGCGTCTCGTGCGAGACGTCGGCGCGCCGCCCGACCGCTTCGGCCTTCTCATCGACACGTGCCACCTCCACGCGGCCGGCTTCGATCTCTCGGCAGACACGGCGGGCCAGCGTCTGGCCGACGCCCTGTCCGACGAGGGCGTGCTCGAGCGCGTGGTCGCCTTCCACCTCAACGACTGCCAGCTTCCCTGCGGCGCGCATCGCGACCGGCACGCTACCCCCGGCGCGGGCACCATCGGCATGGGCGTGATCTCGGTTGCGACGCATGCAGCCTTCGCTCCCCTCCCGGGGGTGCTGGAGCTCTCCATCGAGGACGCCCGGCAAGGATTGGCCTTCCTCCGGCAGCATGGGGCGATGAACGCCTAGGCACGGCTCCGCGCTGGGCTGGACTTCAGTGGTACCATACACGTGATGAGCCTTCTGCCGTCCTCTTTAATGCGCCAGGCCAGCCTGTTCGGCGCCGAGGAGCCGAGCTACGATCCCGCGCTGCGGGGCCTCGAGCGGACCCTTCTCGGTGCCGGCGCGTGGATCGATCACCTGCCGGAGTGGGTTCGTGGCCACGAGTCATTGCTGGAGATCCTCTGGACGACGACGCGCTGGGAGTCGCAGCGACGGCCCATGTACGACGGGATCGTCGACGTGCCGCGTCTGGTCGCCTCGCTGCCTGAAGACGGGCCGGGGCATCCCCTGGTGACGGAGATGACCGCCACTCTGTCCGCTCACTACGGCCGGGCTCTTCTCCCGGCCTCGCTCGCCGCCTACCGCAACGGCCGCGACAGCGTCGCCTTCCACGGTGACCGTCTGGGCCGGGCTCGCCAGGACGCGATCGTCGCCATCATCGCGCTCGGGGCCCGGCGGCGTTTTCTCCTGCGCCCGAAAGGCGGCGGACGCTCTCGTGCGCTCGACTTCGGCGGCGGCGATCTCCTCGTCATGGGTGGGACCTGTCAGCGCACGTGGGAGCACGCCATCCCGAAAGTGGTCCACGCCGATCTCCGGATCAGCGTGCAGCTCCGCTCGGCGCCGCCCGAGCCGCCCGTCGAGTCCTGACTTCGACTTCGCGGCTCAGCGGAGAGCTTCAGGTCCGGGTCGTCACGCGGTCGCGGCCTTCAGATCGTCGAGCTGGCGGCGAGCGCCTGCCACCATCGAGGCCAGATCAGAGGTGAGCATGACGAGGTCGAAGCCGCGCTTCACCGCCCCCGCCGCGAAGGCCGCGCTCGCGCAGTGCATGCACGCCTTGATGCCCTGCTTGTGGGCGGACTCGCGGATGCGATCGCAGGTGGCCACGTGCACGGGATCGGGATTGTCGCCGCGCGGAGCCAGGCCCAGGGCGAAGGAAAGATCGGAGGGACCGATGTAGACGGCGTCCAGCCCCGGGGTGGCGCAGATGGCGTCGAGATTGTCGAGCCCTTCCTTGGTCTCGATCATGGCCATCACGACGATCTCGTCATTCGCCTTGGCGAGGTAGTCGGCGCCGCCATAGTGCACGGCGCGCACCGGGCCCGACGAGCGCATGCCCACGGGCGGATAGCGGCAGGCGGCCACCGCCTTGGCCGCGTCCTCGGCGGTGTTGATGAGGGGCACGATGATGCCGTAGGCGCCCAGGTCCAGCGCCTTCATGATGGTCGCCGGCTCGTTCCAGGGCACGCGCACCACCGGCACCGTGTCAGTCTGCGAGATCGCCTGCAGCATCGGCCAGACGTCGCTCATGTCCGTGGTGCCGTGCTGCATGTCCACGCAGAGCACGTCGAAGCCCTGTCGCGCCATCACCTCCGCGGTGAACCCATGGGACACGGAGAGCCAGCCCATGGTCACGCACTTCTTGTCGCGCCACATCTGCTTGATCTTGTTCGGTCGCACTGTCGCACCTCGCGCTGTGGGATAGCCGGTCGCCCGGCAGGCGCGCGAAGCGTAACATACCTGGCGTTGTCGGTCATGCTGGCGCATCATGATGCCCGGCGGCAGACGGACACTCCACGAGCAGTCGACGAGGAGACGATGATGGCGAGGATGGAGCCCCTGGGAATCCACGAAGTGGAGGACGACATCCGGCATCTCTGCGAGGAGGCCGAGCGCCAGACGGGCACCTCGGCGGGCCCGCGCACCTACGCGCGCAATCCCGGCGTGCTCAAGGCCCTCACGGCCTTTCGCGCCACCTTGGCCCGCGAGGGCACCATCGATCCCGTGCTCCGCGAGCTGGTGCGGCTGAAGATCGCCGGCCTCAACGCCTGCCGCTACTGACTCACCGTGCGCTATGCCGGGGCCCGGCATGCGGGAGCGACGGACGCGAAGATCGCCGCGATCGACGACGAAACCTCGGATCTCTTGAGCCCGCGCGAGCGGGCCGCCCTCCGGTTCGCGGAGAAGCTCGCCGTCGACCATCACAAGGTCGACGACGCTCTCTGGTCCGAGCTGCGCCGGCACTTCTCGGAGGCCGAGATCATCGAGCTGGTCGCCCACACCACGCTGTACATCGGGCTCGGGCGCTTCAACGAGATCGTGGGGCTGGATCCTGCCTAGGCTCTGGCGCGACGCCCAGGCTCGAGGCTCGCTCACATCAGGAGGCGCCATGACCGGACGGACTGGACTGCTCTCTCTCGTCGTGCTCATCACGCTGCTTGCCGCGCCTCAGGTCGGCGGGGCGGACATCGACCGCGCGGCGGTGGATTTCAAGACGCCGGCCGAGATCAAGTGGGTCCAGAACGCCGCGGGCACCAACGAGCAGGCCGTGCTCTTCGGAGATCCGAGCAAGCCGGGCCCGTACGTGGTCCGCATCAAGTGGCTTCCCGGCAACATGAGCCGGCCGCACTTCCACCCGAACGACCGCTTCTTCGTCGTCCTGTCCGGCACCTGGTGGATGGGCACGGGCGAGAAGTTCGATCCGGAGAGCACGGTGCCCGCGCCCGCGGGCAGCTACGTCATCCACTACGGCGGCAAGGTGCACTTCGACGGCGCCAAGGGCGAGGAGACCATCATCCAGGTCTGGGGGATGGGCCCGGCGACGGCCACGCCGGCCGAGAAGCGTTGAGGGCGTTTCCCCGGACCGTGTTAGTCTAGCCACGTCGCATCGAGTGCGGTCGGCATCTCAACGAGGAGACCCGACATCCGTTGATCCTCGCCGTGTTCCGTGTCCGCAGCTTCCGCTTCCAGTTGCCCGCCGATCTCCTCACGTCCTGGGCGTTCGAGATGGAAACGATCATCCTGGGCTGGTACGTGATGGTTCACACCGGCTCCGTGCTCCTCCTCACCCTCTTCGCCTCCCTCCAGTTCTTCGGCACGCTCGCCTCTCCCATGTTCGGGGTGCTGGGCGACCGGCTGGGCGGCCGGATCATGCTCTGCGCGATGCGCGCGACGTACGGGCTCCTCGCCGCCCTCATGACGCTTCTCGCCTTGACCGGGCTGTTGACGACCGCCTGGGTGTTCGCCCTGGCCACCCTCGCCGGCGTCATCCGTCCCAATGACCTCGTGATGCGCAACACCCTGATCGGCGAGACGATCCCGCCGGGCCACTTGATGGGAGCCCTCGGCATGTCCCGCGCCATCATGGACACCGCGCGCGTGGTGGGGGCACTGGCGGGCGCGGGGCTCTCGTCCGTGCTCGGCCTCGGCCCCACCTACGCGTTCGTCACCGTCTTCTACCTGGCTAGCCTCGGCCTGACCTTCGAGGTGTCGCGGCGGCGGCCCGTGCCCGACCCCGTGGGAGCGCCGCTCGCCGCCTTCTCGGGGCCGGCCTCCGTGGGCGCGCCCCACGCCTCCCGCTGGCGTGATCTCCGGGACGGTCTCGTGCACGTCGTCACGACGCCGGCCCTGATCGCCGCGATGTGGCTGGCCTTCCTGATCAACCTGACGGCCTATCCCGTGTCGAGCGGCCTCCTCCCCTACGTGGCCCTGCGCGTCTTCCTCGCCGACGCCACGGGCCTGGGCTGGCTCGTGGCCAGCTTTTCCTTCGGCGGCCTCCTCGCCTCCATCACCATGGTGGTGACGGGAGGCACGCGCCGCCCGGAGCGCTCCACGCTCGTCCACACCGCGATCTGGTATGCCCTCCTCCTCGGCTTCGGACACGTCCACAGCCTGGGCGCGGGGCTGCTCCTGCTCTTCGCGGCGGGCTTCTTCCAGAACGTGGCGATGATCTCGATGTCCGCCACCCTCCTCGCCATGGCCGGCGAGCGCTTTCGCGGGCGGGTGATGGGGGTGCGGCAGCTCGCCGTCTACGGGATGCCGCTGGGCCTGATGGCCTCCGGCGCCCTCATCGAGCGCATCGGCTATCCGTTGACCATCAGCGTCTGCTGCGGGATCGGCCTCCTCTTCACGCTTCTCATCGGGATGAGGTGGCGCGCCAGCATGTGGCAGACACGAGTGGCGCCCCGCACGCCTTCGATACCGCAGCGCGTGTGAATCAGGTGGACGTCGATCCGCCGGCGATCTGGGGAAGCAGGAACACCTCGCTGTCGGGGCCGATCGGCTCGAGCAAGGCGTCCTGAAAGATCTGGCCGTCGATGGCCACGGCGATGCCGTCTTCCAGATGGCGCGCCAGCGCCGGGTGGAGCTCGCCGAGCTGCTGGAAGAGCTGCTTCACGGACGTCGCCGAGAGATCGAACTCGGCGACGCCCCCCGTGAGCTGCGCGAGGTTGCCGACCAGCACCACCCGCGCCATGCCGTGACTCAGGCCCGGCTGAGCCCTTTGTCCTTGAGCGCCTTGAGCACCTTGGGCGGCGACATCGGCAGCTCGGTGAAGCGGATGCCCGTGGCGCTCTCCATGGCATTGGCGATCGCCCCCAGGGGCGGCACGATCGGCGTCTCCCCGACGCCCCGCACGCCGTAGGGGTGCTTCGGGTTCGCCACCTCGACCAGGATCGCGTCGATCATCGGCACGTCGGAGGCCACGGGCATGCGGTAGTCGAGGAAGCCCGCGTTCTGCAGCTTGCCGTCATCGCCGTAGATGTACTCCTCGTTCAGCGCCCAGCCGATGCCCTGGACGGCGCCGCCCTGGAACTGTCCCTCGACGTACGCGGGATGGAGGGCGCGGCCGGCATCCTGGGCGACCGTGTAACGCAGGACGGTCACCCGTCCGGTCTCGGGGTCGACCTCGAGATCGACCAGATGCGTGCCGAAGCTCGGCCCCGCGCCCTGGGCGTTGATCCGGCCCACGCCGCCGATGGGGCCGCCGGTCTTGCCCGCCACCTTGGCGAAGTCCGCGACGGACATCGGCTTGACCTTCTCGGCGAGGGCGCCGAGCGGTCTCACGGAGCCGCCCGAGAACTCGACCTGGTCCGGCGTGGCCTCCCAGAGCTTGCAGGCGCGGGCGCACAGCTCGGCCTTGATCTGCTTGGCCGCCTCCACGATGGCCATGGAGCCCGAGAAGGCCGAGCGGCTCCCGCCCGTGAGGAAGTTGAAGCCGACGGAGCCGGTGTCGCCGATGATTGGCCGCACCTTGTCGTAGGGGACGCCCAGCTCGTCCGCGGTCACCGCGGCCAGCGAGGCGCGCAGGCCGCCGATGTCCGGCGTGCCCGCCATCAGCGAGATCGTGCCGTCCTCGTTCACCGTGAGCGACGCGCAGGTCTCCCCCCCGATGTTGAACCAGAAGCCCGAGGCCACGCCGCGGCCCTGCCACTTCCGGAGCGGGGCGTTCCAGTGCTCGGTCTTCTTGATCGCGTTCAGCGTCTCTTCGAGCCCGACGGGCCCGAACTTCGGACCGTAGGCCGCCTTCGTGCCCTCATGCGCCGCGTTCTGCATGCGCAGGTCGATGGGGTCGATCTCGAGCTTCTTGGCGATCTCGTCCACCACGCTCTCCACCGCGTACTCGGAGATCGGCGCCCCGGGCGCGCGGTACGCCGCCACCTTCGGGGAAGGCGGCCACGAACTTGCCGTCCTTGGTGGCGCCCAGCTTGACGCGCACGGTGGCGCCGGAGGTGGGACCGGAGGCCTTGAACACCTCCTCGCGCGACATGACCATCTTCACCGGCCGCTTGGCCTTCTTCGAGAGCGCGATGGCGAGTGGCTCGAGATAGACCACCGTCTTGCCGCCGAAGCCGCCGCCGATCTCGGAGGCGGTGACGCGGACCTTGCCGATGTCGAGACCGAGGAGCCGGGCGCAGTGGGCGCGCACGATGAAGTGGCCCTGCGTGGTGCACCACAGCTCGGTGGAGCCGTCCTCGGAGACGCTGGCCAGGGCGGCGTGGGGCTCGATGTAGCCCTGGTGCACGGGCGCCGTCTTGAACTCGCGCTCGATGACGAGGTCGGCCTTCTTGAAGCCGGCCTCGAGGTCGCCCTGCTTGATCTCGACGCGCTTGGCTATGTTCGAAGCCTTCTCGGGCTTGGGCTCGACGCCGACGGTGAAGAGATCGTCGTGCAGGAGCGGGGCGTTTGGCTGCATCGCCTCGACCACGTCGATCACGTGCGGAAGCACCTCGTACTTCACCTCGATGAGCTTGAGGGCGCGACGGGCAATGGCGGCACTGGTGGCGGCGACCGCGGCCACGGCGTGGCCTTCGTACAGCGCCTTCTCACGGGCCATGACGTTCCGGACCACGTCCTTGTAGTTCATCATCATCTCGCCCGCCGGGATGAACTCCGAGGACTGGTCGGCGAAGTCCGCGCGGGTGATCACGGCCTTGACCCCGGGCAGCGCCTCCGCCTTGGAGGTGTCGATGGACACGATGCGCGCGTGCGGGTGCGGGCTGCGCAGCACACGGCCGATGAGCTGGCCGGGCAGGTTGAAATCGGCCCCGAAGCGGGCGCGCCCCGTCACCTTGTCCGCGCCGTCCGGTCGGATGGTGCGCGTGCCCACGTACGTCTGCGAGCTTCCGTTGGTCATCGTCTCGGCCATGGGTCTATCCCTTTCTCATCGTCGCGGCGGTGTCCATCACCGCGCTCACGATCTTGTCGTACCCCGTGCACCGGCACAGGTTGCCGGCGAGCCAGTAGCGGACCTCGGTCTCCGTCGGGTTGGGCATCCTCTCGAGGAGGGCCTTGGAGGCCACGAGGAACCCTGGGGTGCAGATGCCGCACTGGAGCGCGGCGCTCTTCAAGAATTGCTGTTGCAGCGGGTGGAGCGTCTCGCCGGTGGCCATGCCCTCGATGGTCTCGATCTTCTGCCCACCTACCTCGCAACCCAGCACAAGACAGGAGCAGACCAGGCGCCCGTTGAGCATGACGCTGCAGGCCCCGCAGTCCCCGGAGGCGCAGCCTTCCTTGCTGCCCGTCAGGTGGAGGGTGTCGCGGAGCACGTCGAGCAGTGTCTCCTCCGTCTCGCACAGGAACTCGACCGCGTCCCCGTTCACCATTGCCTCGATGTGATGCTTGGCCATCAGCTCGTCCTCGCTCGGTCCAGCGCGATCAGGGCCGCCCGGCGGGTGAGCACGCCGGCGACGTCGATGCGGAATTCGCTCGTCCCACGCTTGTCGTCGATCGGTCGGCAGGCGGCCCGGGCCACCGCCGAGAGCCGCTCCTGGGCGGCCTCGTCGAGCCGGCTCCCGATGATTGCCTGTGCCGCCTCCGCCACCAGCAACACCCGCGCGGCCACCGCGCCCAGTCCGACGCGGGCCGCCGTGATGGTGCCGGCGCCGTCGACGGTCAAGCTTACCCCCGCGCCCACGACCGCGATATCCATTTCCGTCCTCGGGATGAAGCGCAGGTAGGCGTCGCTCGAGCCCTTCGGGCGCGGCGGCAGCAAGAAGGAGACGAGGAACTCCCCTTTCCGGAGCGCGAGCTTGCGGGGCCCGAGCATCACATCCTCGACGGGAAGATCGCGCGCGCCCTGCGGGCCGGCCAGGGTGGCCACGGCGCCGGCCGCGATGAGGGCCGGGACGCTGTCGGCCGCCGGCGAGCCGTTGCACAGGTTGCCCCCAAGAGTGGCGCGCCCCTGCACCTGCGTCGAGCCGATGAGATTCGCCGCCTCGACCACGCCCGGCCACGCCTTCTTGAGCCGCGCGTGCTCCTTGAGCTCGGCCCCCGTCACCGCCGCTCCGATGCGCCAGCCCCCCTTCTCCTCCGTGATGGCGCGGGTCTGGGGAATCTTCTTGATGTCGACAATCAGCTCCGGATCGACGACGTCCGCCCGCATCTGGACCAGGAGGTCGGTGCCTCCGGCCAAGACCCGTGCATCCCCTGTCGCTCCCGCGAGCAGGGCGACTGCTCCCTCCAAGGATCCTGGTGCCTCATAGCGCATGTGTGTTGGTCTCACCTTTCCGTAATTTGTTCGGGAACTATCCTCGCGATATAGCCGACCACGGTCGCGTGCTATCCTACCGCACCATGACGAAAGTGGCGAGGCCTCTTCCGCGGCAACGTTCGGGCAGGTCATCCTTGCGTGACGTGGCCCTATGAAATTCGGTCTTTTCTTCCAGACCCCGGAGGCGCCCGGCCAGTCGCATGGGGAGCGCTTTGCCGAGATGCTCGACCGCATCGCGCTCGCCGACTCGCTGGGCTTCGACGTGGCGTGGCTGGCCGAGCTGCACTTCGGCGGCGCGTTTTCCCTCCTCTCGAGCCCGCTCATGGCCGTGCCCGTGATCGCCCAGCGCACGAAGCGCATCCGCGTGGGAACCGCCGTCACTCTCCTGCCCCTCCATCATCCGCTCGCCTGCGCGGAGCAGGCGGCGACGGCCGACGTCCTCTCCGGCGGCCGGCTGGAGTTCGGAGTGGGCCGGGGCTCGATCCCGAGCCAGTTCCACGGATTCCGGGTGCCGGTGGCGGAGAACCGCGCCCGCTTCGACGAGGCGCTCGAGATCATCCGCCTCGCCTGGACCCAGGAGCGCTTCAGCTATCGCGGCGAGTTCTACCAGGTGGAGGACCTCGCGGTGGTGCCGCGGCCCGTGCAACAGCCGCATCCGCCCATCCGCGTCGCCGTCCACACGGCGGAAAGCTTCGCCCACATCGGCGACCTCGGACTCCCCATCTACTCGGGTACCACGACCACGCCCCTGCCCCAGCTTCGCGAGTACATGACGCTCTATCGCGAGCATCTCGCGGGGGCCGGTCACTCATGGAAGAGCGACCAGATGGCCCAGATGCTCCCCGTGCACGTGGGCGCCACGGGCCGCGCCGCGCGGGAGGCCATGCGGGCGGGTGTGCTCAAGTACTACCAGAATCTCGAGGTGATCTTCTCGCAGCTGCCCGACTCCTACACCGATCACCTGCCGCGCCTCAAAATGATCCGGGAGACGCTGGCCAACCTGCCTTACGAGAAGTTCTGCCGGGACCAGGGCGTCTTCGGCGACGCCTCCGAAGTCATCGAGCGGCTGCAGGCGGCCCGCGAGGACTTCGGGCTCTCGCAGATCATCTGCTGGTTCGACCAGGGATCCATGCTGCCGCGGCACGAGGTCGAGCGAACCATGCGTCAGTTCGCCGACGAGATCATGCCGAAGCTCGCCTCCGGCTGAGCTTCCGTTGCCGCCGGGAACCCGGCGGTGTATTTTCAGCTGGGACCGACATGATCGAGATCCGCCTGCCCCGGACGACCGACGCCGCCGGCTGCGCCGAGCTCGCCGCCACCGTCACGGGCGAGGAGCGCGCCGGCCCCTTCATCAAGTCCCACCTGGAGCGCCACCACCTCATCGTGGCCGAGGCCAACAAGGAGATCGTGGGCTTCCTGGCTTATCGCACGGACTGGTTCCAGTGCACCTTCGTCAGCCTGGTCGTGGTGCGCGAGGACTTCCGCCGCAAGGGGATCGCGCGCGAGTTCTACAAGTCGGTGGAGGCCGTGTCACCGAGCCCGCGCGTGTTCTCCTCGACGGAGGAGACCAACGCCGCCTCGATCCGGATGCACACGGCCCTCGGCTTCCAGCCCAGCGGCCACGTCGACAACCTGCCGCAGGGCGTGCGGGAGCTGCTCTTCTACAAGCGCATCCCGCCGCGGTCCTTCGGCTAGCGGGCGGGAGCCCCCCTGATTCCTCGGCCGGCCCTCCGGCTCGAGCTGACGCCCGCCGGGGTGGAGGCGGCCTATCGCCACGGCGTCTTCCCCATGGCCGACGAGGGCTCGGGCGAGGTGCTCTGGTTCAGGCCCGATCCGCGGGCCATCATTCCCCTCGACGGCTTCCACGTCTCGCGCTCCCTCAAGCGCCGGCTCCGTCTCGGCGGCTTCGAGATCAGGATCGACACCGACTTCGAGGGGGTGATGCGCGCGTGCGGCGATCGGCCGGAAGGCACGTGGATCTCCGAGGAGTTCATCGAGGTCTACGCGGCGCTGCACCGAGCAGGCAAGGCCCACAGCGTGGAGGCCTGGCGTGAGGGGCGACTCGCGGGAGGGTGCTACGGCGTGGCGCTGGGCGGCGCCTTCATGGCGGAGAGCATGTTTCACCGAGAGACGGATGCGTCGAAGGTGGCGCTGGCCGCCCTGGTCTCACGGCTGCGCGAGCGGGGCTTCGCTCTGCTGGACGTCCAGTACGTCACGCCCCATCTCGCCAGCCTCGGTGCCGTGGAGATTTCCCGGCGCGAGTATGAGCGTCGGTTGTCAGAGGCGTTGAAGCTGGAACGTCGGTTCTCGTAGCCCCTCAGCCTGCTCTCTCCCCAGAGGGGAGAGGGATACAGTAGCGAGCACGTGTTCCAAACAATCCCTCTCCCCCACCGGGGGAGAGGGCCGCAGTTCGAGCTGAAGGGCGAAGCCCTAAGGCGAGGGCTGAGTAGATCAGGAGGCGCTAGACGACTTCGTCCTTGCGCGACAGGACCTCGCCGAAGCGGGAGAGGGCGGGCGGGGGGAGCGTCTTGTAGACCTCGTCGATGCGGAGATTGACCTCGCGATTGGCGAGGGCGAAGAGGCTCCGGCCCGCGGCGTCGCCCTCGACGAGGAATGGCCCGATCCGCTCCACCTCCAGCACCCAGAGGGCCTGGGCGATGCCGAGCTCCTTGAGCCAGTGGACGTCGAGCACGCGCTTGATGGTCCGCCCGTACATGGCGCCCAGCCCATAGCCCACCGTGGTGAGATAGACGGCGCCGTGAGGCACGAACCACTCGCGATAGGCCAGCTCGGTCA
>WNGP01003826.1_pt1 | contig 16835 bp, 18 predicted proteins | sample 5407671 | NCBI WGS metagenome assembly WNGP01 (sample SAMN13153381, study PRJNA577476) | soil metagenome | isolation source: 40 cm soil or saprolite under Garry oak tree replicate 2 | place: USA:California | collected 2016-06-15 | reverse complement strand
CAATATTCCCCACTGCTGCCTCCCGTAGGAGTCTGGGCCGTGTCTCAGTCCCAATGTGGCTGGCCATCCTCTCAGACCAGCTACCCGTCGTCGCCTTGGTGGGCCGTTACCCCGCCAACTAGCTGATAGGCCGCGAGGCTCTCCGTCGGCGCAACCTTGCGGCTGCGTTCCTCGCCCAGGGATGCCCCCGAACGAGCGTATGCGGTATTACCCGGCCGTTGGGCCGGCTATCCCCCACCGTCGGACAAGTTCCTCACGCGTTACGCACCCATCTGCCACTGAACCGGAGTTGCCCCCGATCCCGTTCGACTTGCATGTGTTAGGCACGCCGCCAGCGTTCGTCCTGAGCCAGGATCAAACTCTCCAATGAAGGAAGAATTCGAACAGCTCAACGAACGACTGTACGTCTTGTCGTCCGAAATTCACGTCAGAGTTAAACCCCTCGCGGCACGCGTCTGACCGCGCACCGCTCGATCGGGGCCGCACTCCACACGCTCGACCATCAGTTCTCAAAGAGCCGCTAGCAGGAAAGACTTCGTAGCTAGACACAAACGCTAACCCGGCCGGGAGACCTGAGTCAAGGGTGCGCCCCGCAAAAAGCGAGAGCCCGATCCGGCTCCGGATCGGGCTCTGACCCTGGCCCGTGGCAACGACTTGGCCCTAGGAGCGCGTCACCGTGTACTGCCCGCAGGCGGTGAACTGGATCACGACGTGCATCGTCTGGCCATTGCGCGTGATCGCCGCGGTCAGCGTCCCCGCATCAAACCGCGGGGCCGTCGTGCACGCCGCGTCGTAATGCAGCGGCGGGTTGGTCGTCACGGTGAGCGAGTAGGTCCGGCTCCCTCGCGTCCACGACGAGGTCCCGTTCACGCTCCAGGTCCCCGAGGGCAGCGCCTGATCACGCTGGATCGTGCCGGCCGCGTCCGCGGTGAACGTCGAGGTCCACGTCTTGACGTGGGTCGCCGTACTGCCATCCCGGAAGACGTAGTCGGTCCGGAAGTTCGTCTCGCTGTTCTCGAGCGTCGTCGCATCCCGGCTCGTCATCCGGGTCCCGTTGCGGGTCTCGGACGTCTTCTTCCCGGAGATCGTGAACACCCGCACGTGCGCGAGGTTCGTGAACACCCGCTCCACCGCATGGTCGGCGAGCGCCTTCGTGGGATCGAGCACCTCGATGGTGCCGCGGATCGAGTCGGTCTCCAGCGGCCACGAAAACACGCAGCCCGAGAAATCGAGCCGCACGGAGTCGGGAACGCCGTCGTTGTCCGTGTCGGTGGGCGAGGCGGGGCTGCGCGTGGGCATGCATTGCATGGTCACGCTCGGCGACGCCGCCGGCGTCGGCGCGACGGCGCTGAAGCTCGCATCGCCGCTCGCCGTGGCACCGAGGATTTCATCCTCGGCGTCGAGGGCGAGCTGCTCGCTCAGGCTGTCCGCCTGCGCCTGGCTCAGCAGCGCGGCCCCGGGGGCCGTGCCCTCGTTCGAACAGGCGACCGCGCCGAGCCCGAGGACGCCCGCGATGGCCAGCAAGCCGAGGGTTGGGGTGCGAACCTGCCGCATGGCTGTCACTCCTTACTTCGAGGTCGAACGAATAGTACTCCGGAATCGCTCGGTTGGACGGCGGCGGGACCGGTTTGTTAGACGCCCACCACGCCCCGCCTCCGGCGAGCGCTGCTGCGCGACCCTGGGGCCCGTGACGGCCGTCACCGGCCGGGAACTCGCCGGCTCGAGCGTGGCGTTCTTGCCGCGCCGGGAAGCCGCCCCGAGCCCGGTGCCGCACATTGCCGACGGGGTGGACCCGCGAGCGATCGAGGAGGCGTTCCGAGTGCTGTTGACTCTCTGCAAATCCAAGCTACACCGCGCCACGGTCACGCAGGCCGCGCTCGACTACGAGGGCAGCATCAGTATCGACGGGGAGCTCATGCAGGCGGCCGAGATCCTGCCGTTCGAGCGCGTCCAGGTCGTGGACGTCGCGAACGGTGCCCGCCTGGAGACCTACGCGATGGAGGAAGCGCCGGGCTCGGGGATCGTGCGGATGAACGGCGCGGCGGCGCGGCTGGTGCAGGTGGGGGACCCGGTGATCATCATTAGTTATGCGCTGCTGACACCTCAGGAAGCCCGGGAGCACCACCCGATCATCGTCGTCCTCGGGCCCGACAACAAGATCAAGGAGCAGCGGCGGGACTGAGCCGGTCATGCGCCCGGGAGGACTCGAACCTCCGACCAACAGCTTAGAAGGCTGCTGCTCTATCCACCTGAGCTACGGGCGCGGCAGCGAACCCTCACAACTTAACACGCACTGTTCCTACACGTGCCGCCGCCGGGGCGTGTACACGACGAATGGATGCTCGATGAAGCTCAGCGTGTAGTCGCGCTCGAGCAGCCGGAGGAAGCCGGAAGGAAACACCACGCCACCGTAGCACCGGGCGCCGTCGCTCGCAGTGCAGGCCTGGAGTGTGGCGGGCGTGTGGAAGCGGTCCGCCCCGCTAAAGTCCACGAGCACCACCGCGCCGAAGCTGCCGGCGTCCATGCGCAGGCGGAAATCGCTCGCGACCTCGGGGCGCTCCCGCGCCAGAAGGCGCAGGTTGAACGGGTCCAGCACCCGGGGCCGCTGACCGAGCATGACCGGCAGGATCGGGTTCTCACTCAACAGATCGTGAGCGGCGGGGCCAAGGCGCGCGGCGATCGCCCCGACCTTCCACCGTTCCGGCTTGCCCTGGTGTTCGATCACCGACTTCACCGAGATCATCCCCGGGATCCACGACACGGCTGTGAGACCGGCGAGCACGATGGGCAGGCCCGTCGCCAGCCGAGCCTCGGCGGGTCGGGCGGCGAGCCGCGTCCCGAGCAAGAGCACCGACGCGCCGAGCAGATCGAGAAAGTGATTCGAATCGGTGCCTGGCGACGTGAAGATGAAGAGGGTCAACACGGCGACCACGACGAAGTAGATCTCCGCGAAGCCGACACTCCCGTTCCGGATCTGTCCGACCGCATAAAACGACGCCGCGACGAGCACGATGAGAAAGACGGGATCCTGGAGTGCGACGCGCAGGAACCAGAGCGGCGCGCCGAGGGCATATGCCGGCTGCTCGCCGCCGGCCGCCACCGCTGCGAACGACGCGAACGCCCGGCCCGCGCTCGCCCAGTCGATGACCGCGAGCGACGCGGCGTAGAGCACCCCCAGGGTGGCCGCAAGCGCCACCGCGGCGCGCGGTCGCTTCGATCTGACCATCCAGACGCACAGCGCCGCCGCGCCGCCGACGGTCGTAAACTTGGTGAGGAACGCGCCAAGCAGCGCGAGCGTGCACGCCGCGAACCAGGGCCACGACGGACGGCGTGCGTACCGCAACCCGAGGTAGACTCCGCACAAGTTGAGCGCCCCGGCGAGGAAGTCTCCCTTCACCTGCAGCGTGAGCACCTGGAACGCCACGGCCGCGTGGGCCAGCACCGAGAGCGGCGCCGCGAGTGACCACTCAAGGCCGAGCTCGCGCAGGACGCACAGCACGCCCAAGTCGAACAACGCCGCCGACGCGAGCGTCATCGTCACTCCGGCGGAGACGGGATCGAGCGACAGCCGGATCAGGCTCGCGTGCAGCATGAAGAAGAGCGGCATGTAACGCGTGCCGCCGAACCCGAACACGTCGGCGGTCGGACGGTAGAAGATGCCACGGGCCAGGTCCTGAGCCAGCGCGGTCCACACACCGCTGGCGTTGTCTTGCGGTAGTGAGCCGGGCCAGTACCACAGGATCAGGACCACAGAGCTGGCGAGGATAGCGAGACAGCCGATCCAGATGAGGCGGCGCTCGGGCTGCGAAAGCGAGGGCATGTGCCCTACACGCATAGCCCCCGCCGCCCGTTCTCGCTAGCTTGCAAGCGGAAACGCTGCACGCGCAACGTCCGAGGAGACCGCCATGAGGATCGCACGCCTTCTGACCCCAGCCCTTGTGCTGGCAATCCTGCCCCCCAGCCCTCCGCGGGCGGGACTCGTGGACCCGCCGACCCGGGTGGGCCGCCTGAGCTACGCGGCGGGAGCGGTCTCGCTCCGCCCCGGCGGAGAAGACGATTGGGCGGACGCGACCCTCAACTATCCCCTCAGCACCGGCGACCACCTCTGGACCGATGACGACGGCCGTGCCGAGGTCACCCTCGGCTCCACGGCCATCCGGCTCGCCCGCTATACCGCATTCGGGTTCCTCACGCTGGACGATGACGCCGTGCAAGTCCGCCTGTCACAACGCAACCTCGAGGAGGACGACAGCTTCGAGATCGACACCCCGAATGGTGCGATCTCTCTGCTGCGGCCGGGCACCTATGTCGTGGATGTGGACCCGACCGGCGACACAACGATCGTCACGGTGCGCCGCGGCCAGGCCGAGGTCACGGCGGCGGGGTCGGCGTTCGCGGTCCGATCGGATCAGGCCGCCACGCTCGTCGGCACCGACTGGCCCACGTACGACGTGCACGACCCGCTCGGGCCCGACGAATGGGAGAACTGGTGCGCCAGCCGGGACCGTCGCGCCGACGACGCCCGCTCCACATCCTACGTGTCGCGCGAGATGCCCGGGTACGAGGACCTGGACGACTACGGCACGTGGCGCGTGACCCCCGCGTACGGACCGGTATGGGTGCCGCGCCAGGCCATCGCGGGGTGGGCACCGTACCGCTACGGCCACTGGTCCTGGGTCGATCCGTGGGGGTGGACGTGGATCGACGACGCGCCGTGGGGTTTCGCGCCGTTTCACTACGGGCGCTGGGTCTACTGGAACCGGGCATGGTCCTGGGTTCCGGGTCGTATGGCAACGGCCCGGCCCGTGTACGCCCCGGCGCTGGTCGTGTTCTTGGGCGGAGCTCGCACGGGTTCGAGCCTGTTCATCAGGCTCGGGGGGGGCGGAGGGGGGATCGGTTGGTTCCCGCTCGCTCCGGGAGAAGTCTACATGCCGGCGTACCACGTGAGCGACAGCTACGTGCGCCGCGTCAACGTCACCAACGTCAACATCACCAACATCAACATCACGAACGTCGACATGACGCGTGTCCGCTACCGGAATCGCGATGTGTCGGGAGGCGTGACCGTGGTGGGGCGTGAGACGTTCGTGGGCGGGCGGCCGGTGGACCGCAACGTGGTGGTCGTGACACGGCAGCGCCTGACGAGCGCGCCGGTCGTCGGCGCGACCGCGCCGGTTGCGCCGACGCGGGAGAGCATCTTTAGCCGGCTGCGCCCGGGCACCGTGCGGCAGCCACCCGAGGACATCGGGCGGCGGACGGTCGTGGTGCGGAACACCCCTGCCCCACCGCCACTCCCGTTCGACGTACGTGAGAAGGCGCTTCGCGACCATCCCGGGCGGCCGCTGGACGACGCGACGCTCGGGGCGCTGCGCGCCCGTACACCCACGCGGCCTGCCGATCCCGTGCGCCCGGCCACACCGGCGCCCCCGGACGCCGGTGCGCCGGAGCCGAGTCGTCGGCTCCGGCCCGTGCGGCCGGGACTTCCCGAGCCGCAGCCGGCTGCGCCCGCCGAACAGCACCGCGGCCGCGGGCGAGGTGAGCCGCCGCAGCAGCCGGGCCCACCCAGCGACGGTCGCGACCGCCCTGGCGAGCGGCGCGGGCAGGAGCAGGACAGGCGTGGGCCTCCAATGGACCGCGCGGCACCGCCGCCCGTGCAGCCGGGACCGCCGCAAACTCCCCCCGCGCAGCCGCCAGCCGCGCCCCCGGAAGAGCGTCAGCGACCGAGCGAACGGCGCGGGCAGCCGCAAGAGAGGCGCGGCCCACCGACGGAGCGTCCGGCACCACCCACGCCCGAGCCATCAGCGTCTCCACCACCTGCTCCAGCCCAGCCGCCGGCCGCGCAGCCGACTGAGCGACCCGGACGGCCGCCTGTGGAGCGGCCCGCTCCCGTGCAGCCCCCCGCTGCGCAACCGCCCGCGGCCCAGCCGACGCCTGCGCCGACGGAGCGGCCAGCGCCCGCTCCCGCGGAGAAAGCGAGGCCAGAAGGAGGGCGCCGTCGTCCCGAGCCCAAGGCGAAGCGGGACAGTACGGAGCGCGACAGTGCGGAGAAGAAGCCGCCTGGAGAGGCGCTTTAGCTGCTTGGGGGGCTGCGAAAGTCGGGGCGCCGGGATTTGAACCCGGGACCTTCTGGTCCCAAACCAGACGCGCTACCGGACTGCGCCACGCCCCGTTGACGATGCGCTGAAACAACTTAACTGCGGTTCGGCCGTCCTCCAAACGGCGTTTGTGCAAGAACGGTGTGCAAGAACGGCTGTCCACTTTTCACCGCGCTTCCCGTAGCTCCCGTCCACCTTCCACCACCGTCAACAGCGTCGCGTCGTCCGGCTGTTGGTAGCACGTCTGGAGCGTCGCGACGTTCTTCCACCCGCCCGCCGCTGCCACGTCCGCGACCGGCAGATGTTTCCGGCTCGTCGCCCATCCCCGCCGGTACGCATGCCACAGCGACCCCCGGTGTTTCGCGACCTTGGCGAGTCCTTCGCCTTCCAACAGCCACGCTGACGCCAACTCATACCGAACGGGGCACGTCGGATCGAGCGGCGACGGGAAGATGTAGGCGGCGCCGATGCCCGGACGTTCGCTCAGCACGCGCTCGAGCACCTTGCGCACGGTCGCGCTGATCGGTGCCCACCACTCCTGCCCCTCTTTGTCCGTCTCGCCGGGCCAGCGGATCGCCCCGTGCGGGCGCGTCTTGGTGCGCTCAAGGTGCAGGTCCTCAAACCGCAACGCGAGGATCGCCGAGATGCGCCGTCCCGTGCCATGCACGAGGTCCAGAATCTCGCTCAGGTAGCTACGTCGGGTGCGGCGGTGCCCATCTACGCGGTCCTCCATCAGAACCCTGTCGGACACCTTACGGATCGCCTCGTAGCGGTCGGTGCTCGCCACCGGACGCCGGGGGTTCTTCTCCTCGTCCACGGCGAACCCACGCACCGGGTTGTCGCGGAGGAGATACTCGCCGTCGCTACCTCTCCATCGGACGGCCCATCCGAGCACCTGCCGCAGCCATGTGCAATCGGCCTCCACCGTCCGTTGCCGTACCGGCTCCCGGTCGTCCTCGGGCACGGGGAGCCCGCGTCCGTTGGTCGCTCCCGAGCGGCGAGCGTCTTGGAACGCCTCCCACTCGCCGAGCGAGATTTTGTCCGGGTCCTTCCTCGCGCCGAGGACCCGCGTCCATAGTTCCACGCGACGCTTGTCCTCGCTCTGCTCTCCGGCGCTCTTGCGCGGGGTCCGGTGCTTCTCGTACAGCGCGAACACCCGCGCGAGCGTCCCGGGGACGAGAACGGCGACGCCCTGACGCAGCTTTGCCACCTGCTCGTGCGCGTAGGTGATCGCCTTATCATGGTCGCGGTGTTTCAACGACGTATAGCGATAATCGCCCCGCCCGCCCCGGAGGGTCGGATCAAACGCTCGCGCGTACAGGATGCCGCCCGGTTGCCGTTCGCACACGGTGACCGACACCCCCTGCTCTCCCACCCGCTGTTTCCAGCACTCCGTTGTTCGGTGTTTCATTTGTCCCCCTTACGTTGAGCCTGACGGATACCGCTTGCCGCCTTCCCGCAGCGTGCACCCCAGCGCGCGAGTGCGTCGGCAACCTTCGACGCGACGACGGGCGTCGCCTTCTGTCTGCCCTTGGTGATCTGCACGAGCAGCACGTGTGACAAGTGCGCCTCCCGAGCCAAGGCTCGAAGGCTGCACGGGGCGGCGGTGATCGCTGTTATGACGGCTTTCGTCAGACGGTCCATGTCTTACCAATATGGTAATGATGGGAGGTCAGGGTCAAGGGGTCCGGGCGGTGAGTATCCGGTCAGCTAGATCGCCCCGCAAGGCGCCGGGTTTCTTGGGCAGATCGCCGCGCCGGAGGCGCGGGCTGTGCGGCTTTCCCGCGTTCGGGATGATCCCCTGCCCCACCATCTTCTGCAACGCGCTGTAGCTGTAGCCCGACTCGGCGGCGGCCTGCGTCAAGGTGATCGCCTCGAGTTCGCGCTCCCGCTCGTAGGTCTCGAGATCGGCGGCGCACGACTCGAGCGTAGCGGCCTGCGGATCGGCCCCCCGGAGCCGGAGGATCGCCGCCTGAGCGCGCCACCGCTCGGCCAGCGTCACCGAGGGGTCTCCTTTCGCCGCTTATATCGCTCGAAGGCGGCCAGCAGCTCCGGGGACAGCAGCTCGCTGATCGGAACCGGTTCTCCAGAGCGCGCGCCAGCGCGCTCCTGGGGTGCAGGCTGTTTGTGCGTCTCTCCCGACGCGAGAGCGCCGCCTGACTTCTCTAGACTGTCATCTCTAGTAGTTATGTCCTCTAGACTGTCATCTCGGACAGCGGAAACCGATGTAGTCGCGAGCGTTGAGCCGCCTGCGGACGACGGTTTCACGTCACGATTCTGGTCTGAAACCGTCGTGATGTGCTGGTCCAGGACATGAGTGTGGTCTCGCCGCCACCGCCGTTGCTCGGTAGTGTCGTCCGGCACGGGACCGAGCGCGAAGGGGAGCGCCGGGTACCACGTGGTGCGCACCCCCGTCGCCGTGGTCACGCTGGTGGACGCCGCGAGCCCTTTCCGTCGTAAGGACCGGAGCAGGCGGTCAACGTGGGCTGGGGCGCACCCGATTTCATCGGCAATGAACGCCGGATCGCGAACGAACATCCCGAGCCCGTGGCGGTCGAAGTCGAGGAGAACAGAATAGAGCCGGAATTCCAAATCGCTGACCTGCCGAGACGCGCGGACGACGGCGAACGCCCACATTGGTGGCAGGCGAGGAACCGGGCGCGCAGGACGAGGCCAGCGACTTGACGCCTTCGGATGCGGTGACGACATTTCGTTTGCCTTGTCGTTCCACTTCGGCGGATTCGTGACCGCCGTCGTCTAGGGGGCCGCGCTGGTGGACTACGGCGACGGCCCCCGCTGTTTTCTAGCCCTTCCGCGTCTTGCGACTGAGGCGCCGCCGTGCAGCGTCTAATGCGACCAACCGAACGAACGTCGCCGCTCGCGCCTGCACCGCATCGGCCGCGCCGCGAATCAGTTTCAATTCATCGTCACGTAGCCGGACGAACAGCGCGCGTGTCCGCGTCCACTTCGATTTCATGTTCACCCCAAATGAAAAAGGCGCCCTCGACCCCAAGGTGTGGGGTGCGAGGACGCCGTTGCCTAAACGGGTCGCTCTCGACTACCGCTCGCGGCGGCTCCTGCGTTTTAGGACCGCCGCGCGCACGCTAGCTCTACGTGTTGCTCGCGAGGTAGTGCCCCGCGCATGCGAATGATAGTCGGCTACTGGAACGCCGCGCAACTATCGCCGTGCGGGGATCGGTTACGTCGCCGTGAACCACCACATGCACTTGTCGCCGCCGCATTTGGCGCCGGGAGAACCGATTCAACGCCGCTGTATCGCCGCCGCGCGGGCCTTCTCTTCCACGGCCTGAACCCCCTTCTCGACGTGCCCCACCGCGGCATTGAGCGCCGCAATCAGAACGATCCACGCCGGCACGAGGATGCTGACGGTCAGCAAGAGCGTGGCGCCGAGTCTCAGGGGGTGGTAGTACGCCCGCGCGGCCAGCCCGTAGAGAACGAGGTTCGCGACCCACCCACCGACAACAAGCCCCGGCCACTCGAACGGATCGGGTCGGTTCACCGCCTCCGCCACCGGGGGCGCTTCCTGTTCGACGGCCTTGCCTTGAATTGCCTGCGCCGCCCGATACTTGAGGTGTTCGAGTTTCGCCGCGGACCCGAGTAAGACGTACCATGGCAGAGAACAGACTACCAGCATGGGGAGGCCGATTGCGGCGCCAAAGAAGATGCCACCAGCGAGGCCGTACTTGTCGTAGAGATCGGGCCGCGTGAGGAACACCAGGAGGCTCGAGGGCAGAAACACCGCGCTCACCGCGACGGACGCGCTCAGCGGGCCTTTCGTCAACAGGAAACGCCCTACGTCGAAGTCGAACATTCGGCGCCGTCGCCGGGATCACGGGGCTCGACCAACTGCTCGCCCCCCGTCAGGTCGGATATCTGCCACAAGAGTTCCCAGCCCTGATAGCGGCTGTCCTTCGGGCCGAGCGGGACCGGCACGATGCGCAGCATCAGGGCAGGTGCACGCCGAGTAGTGCGAGGACGCCCTTCAGTATGTCGTACGCGGGGCGGGCCGCACCGAGCGTCTGCACGCTCGTGGCGATGCCAGACATGAGGGAGCGTAACGCCAACCGGTTCGGCTTGGGCTTTTGAGCCTCGGTCACGGCCTCGTCCACGACTTCTACAATCTGCACCCTCTCAGCGTCGCCGATTGCCTGAGTCTCCTGCACTACGCGCTTCACGTCACGGAGCGCCCGGAGAATCTGGTCAAGCTCAGATTGATTGACGGCCGCGGTGGCCCCCGGACCCGTCTGTATCGCGCCCACCTGACCGCCGTAGATGTTGAACGTCGTGGTGCCGTGCCGTGCGGCTTCGGCGTTGGACGCCGCGGCGGCGATGTCAAAGGCAAACTCCGACGCCACCCAGTCGAGTGCCTTGGAGCGCATGGTGAGCAACACCTGTTGCGGGTTCCTACCACCCTGGGCCGCTTGCGGCGCAGCGTGAGCAGTACCTGTCGCGGGGTCGTACGTTGTGTTGGTGCCGGTAACTTCAAGCACGTGCCCGTAGTGCTCGGCTAGGTCTTGGCTGTCCCGCTCAAGGGTCGTGGCGATTTCCGCAACGAGGTCGGCTCGCAGGCCGGTTGGCGCCACCCCCGCAGCACCCAGCCCGCGCCGCCACACGCCCAGCGCGATAGCGGCGCGGACTCGGTACTCGTTCTCTACGGCCTCCCCCACCTGCACGACGGTCCTGCCAGACTGAAGCATGCCGCCCTTGGTCACCTCGCTGTAGATGTTGCCGATTTCGACGGCAACGCTCTTCCGCCGCTGTTCCATTTCGATAGCGACTCGCGGGCGCGCAATGTCCGCCACCGCTGCGGGGATCATGTCGGAGAGTATCGCGCGTCGGACGCCCGGGCGGGAAGGGTTACGACGTAGCGCGTCGCATTTGCGCCCCTTCCTGCCGCAAAAACGCCCTATCGCCTCGCCCTACTGCCACGCACTTTTAGGCTCCGTGACGGGTGACCTTGATCCTCGCTCGGCTTCGTTGGGCGACGTACAGCAGCGCGGCCCTTTGAGCACAGGCGCCCCAGACCGGGAGGCTCAAATGTCTGACGGTCCAACGTTGTCCGAGCAGTACACAACCGCAGTAGACCTGATGAACGCCACAGGTGAGAGCGTTTGGCTCATCAATGGTGCGTACCTGTTGGCGGAAACGGGCCTGATCGGCTTCCTCGCGAACTCGTTGCAAGACCGCTCCGACAGCGGGTTTCTCGTCGTGACGGGAGCGTTGTTGGGAGGCATTGTTCTAATTCTCTGGTTGGCATCCTTCGAGCGAAGCTATGGCTTCTATAACTTCCGAATTCACTATGTGAGGAGTCTCGAAAGTGCGGGAGCGTTTGACGCCCTAACAGAAGGTGAAAAGCTCGCCAAAGGCGAAATCGTGAATGAGATTCGCGGAAAGCCAACTACTACGCCGCTTCGAATCCGGTTGCCGGGACGGTTCCGAAATTGGGGGATAGAGACGTGGACCCGATCCCTCCTCCTGTTATTCGGTCTCGTATTTGTCGGCATGCTCACGGCGGGTGCTTTCAAGATCGGGACCCGCCGTGGTCGCCCCCCAACCATTTACAGCGTGCTCCCCAGTCAGGACGGCGGGCTCCTTAGCATCACAATGGATAACGGCGACGTCTACAGGGTTCAGATGGTCGGTAAGAGCACCGGGACCACTTTTGTCGGGAACATTTTTGCCGCGAAGCCCAAAGTGAACTAGAGCGGCGCGACCCCTTAAGCCGTTGCAAAGGCGCTCGGTCAGGTTGAGTAGTGCAGCGGGCGGATATGCTCCGATGGGCGCTGATACCACGCCATGGACACGGCGTCAAGCCGGTCGCAACTGCGCCCGATGCGCTCGCGAAGTACCTCTTTCCGTTCGAGCGCGACCCGTCCCGCGGAGTCGGGGCGCCAGCGGATCGCGCATAACTCGTCCACGAGCTTCGGATCGTCAGGCAGGGCAACGATTCCCTGTTCAAGCGCGACCCGCAGGAGCCATGCGGCCTCGCTGCGCGCGTTCACGTACTTATGCGGGCGTCGGGCCTTCCAGCCGCCGTTAAAGGCCGCGGTCCCGAACCCCAGCTCGGCCAGCCGGTCGTGGAGCCCGCCCCCAACTCCTATCTCGTCCACGGCAAGCACTCCCTTTGAGGGTCGGGCGTCGAGCCCGTTCGCGCGCACACGCCCCGGCCGGAGCCCGGCCCCTTGAGCAATCTGCACGACCTTGCCGGTGCTCTCCATGAGATCGGCACCGCGCCATGCGTGAATCGTCTCGACGTGCCCGCCCCGTCTCACGACGGCCACGGTCTCGTCGCCCCCCAGCGAGCGCGCCACGTCCACCCCGACAATTACGGGCGTGTGCACGTCAAACAGTTCCCGCGTGTCCCACTTCCGTACGGCTTCGACGCACCAGATGCGGCGGCAGAGCGCGTCCGTGCTCTCGTCCGGAAACTGGCCCTCGACGCGGGCCGCGTAGATGCCGCTCCCGATACCGTACTCGGCCGCAATACTCGCGACAAACCGCTCGGTGATCCCGCCGGGGATATGGGCCGGGATCGCCTCAGCCGCGCCGATGTGGACGGCGGTCCAGTTCGGCGAACGGCACGCCTCGTAGAAGGGGCCGGACGGACTCAACGGGTTGCCCACGACGAGCAATCTCGAGATTTCGCCCGTGAGGTTCGCCAGCATCGCCTCGAACGTGTAGGCGGGAACGCCCTGCGCCTCGGTGATAATTGCCAACACCTTCGGGGCGTGGAGCCCCGTCAGTCGGTTCATGTCGCCCGACGTGAACGCGAGGATACCGGAATGATCGGCCCGGTCGAGCCGCCACGCTAACTCGTAGAAGTCGCCGGGCAGTTTTGCTTGTGCCCACGCGCGATAGGCTTCACCCATCACGACGTGTTGCACCTGCCGCAACGTCGGGCCAGTAATCAGCACGAGCCACCCCATCGCCGCCGCCCACACCGCGAGCCGTCCCGCGAGCCAGTCCTTGCCCGCGCCGTTGCAGGATCGCACGACGACCTGCCGATGATCGCGGACGAGTTCCGCAATACGGACTTGCGCCGCCCACGGCTCGCCTCCGCACACGTTCCGAATGAACCCCACCGGATCGGTGCCGTAGGTCCGGCGCAGGTCGTCCAGGTCCACCCGCGCGTCGCTGGTGGCGAGCAGGGCGCCGACACGATCCTCGAGCCGGTCGAGCCGGGCCGTCACGGGCGCCGTTCCTTCTCAAACTTGGCGAGCGCTCGCTCAAGGACTTTGATCCGGTTGAGAAGGTCGCGCTTCGAGATGCTGTCTTTCAGGGTTGAGAGACTACGGTTCGCTTCGCGGACGCTGGCGGGGTCGAGGAGCCCGGTAACGGCGGCGAACGCCAGCCACGAGGCCCATGTGATCGCATCGTCCAGCGTCTCGGGTGGCTTGCCGTCAGGGACCTGCGAGGCTTCCACGTTGCGCACAGCCTTCGTGGCGCGCCGAGCAGCCGCGGCGGCCTTTCCGCCTTTGGACCGTGCGGCGGCGTCGAGCACCAGCTACAGCGCGCCGCTGTAGCGCAACGCCACGGAAAACGCGACCGGCCCTGTCGTCACCGTGTAGTTGGCGCGCACCAGCCCCGTGATCGGCCCGGTGAACCGGAGCACCGTCCCGCCCGTAGTCGAGAGCGAGGCCGAGACCTTCGCGTCAACCCATGTGTTGCCCTGGTCGTCGCTCTCCTGCACTCGGACCACGACGTTGCCGGTTATGGCGGTGATGTTGACGTATGCCGCGATTGACGAGTCCTCGTCGAGCCGCAGGCTTGCGCTCGATGCCGTTCCGGCCGAGCGTGATGCAGGTTGCAGCAGGACTTGTCGTGGCATGGCTTACCCTCGTTTCTGTTCGTCGAGTAGTCGCTCAGCCTCTGCCCGTGAGCGACGCTGGCGACCGCAATGAGTGCAACGGAACACGGCGCCCGCGCGTGTCCACTTCGCGTCCCCGCACTTGGTGCAGCGCGGCGACGGTAAGGGCTTCACATCGCCGTGCACGTGGAACCAGATCATGCCGTCACAGCCCTTCGGCATCGCGCAACGACGGGAAACCGTGGGGCTGGGCATGCCCGACCCACTTGCGGCCAAAGCCGGTGAGTATGTCCGGTCTGAGGCGCCCCACGGCCCTATGTCGTATCCGGGGCGGGACGTGCCGAATCGTCCCCTTGCCCGCCTTCGCGTTCGACGACGCTGGGGCGACCCCGGAGTTGTCGTAACTGTACCCGCAGTTCACGTCGCCGCGTGTTGCGCTGTTCGAAATCCCCACGTCCCTCAATCGCCTGTTTGTCGAGCCGCACGAGTTCGGCCCGGATCGCATCCTCGGTCACGTGCTCGACTGCACGCCGCTGCGCGCGGGGTGCCGTTCGAGCCGGGCGAGCAATCGCTCCTGAGACGGCCCGTCCACGAGCCGTCGCAACCACACCCACACGTCCGTCCCGTCCAGTCCGACCGTCCACAACGGCGATTTGCCCCGGTCGGGCAGATCGCGCAGGGCGTATTGCAGCCGCCAATACTCTCCCATGAGCCCGTCAATCGTCTCGACGGATTCCTGTACCTGCCGGAGTCGCATGATAAGAGCCGCCGCTTCGCGCTCCACGTCGCGGGCGACGAGTTCCTTGCGGGCGAGCCACAGGGCTTGCTCCGCGTCCCGCACGTCGGTCTCCCGCCGCTCAAGCAGCGCCGCAAGGCCCGGCAGTTCCCGTCGGAGCCCGGTGAGCCGCCGCTCAAGGTCTAGACGGCGCTCTCGTAGATCGTCCACCGGCTCGCCCTTCGCGTGCGTCGCGTCAATGCCGCGGTCGCACTCGGCGACTTCGCCCTTCGTCACCGTGATCTCATCTTCGGTCGCCGTGATCTGTCGCCGCGCCTTGTCAGCCGCGATTGCCGCCAACGAAACCGCCCGTTCTAGGTCCTCGCTCATTTCTCGCGCGTCTCGTGGTACGACGGCCGGTGCGTGCCGCCCTGCGTCAGCCGAGCACGCCAGACCCGGGCCTTCTCCTCCATGAACGCGCCGTAGGCGTCCGGTTGCTCGCCGTAGAATTGCGTGCGCTCGTGGCTCGTCAGGTTCTCGAAATCCTCGAGCGTCCGCACGCGGCCGACGCGCACCACCTGCTCAGCCTTATCCCGCTCCTGTCGCAATGCCTCGAGCCGCGCCTTCGCTGCGGCTACGTCTTGTTCCGAGATGCCTGACATGTTTTGTCCTCCGTAGATGCAACGAGCCCCACGCCGCGCTGACTCGCGCGAGGTGGGGCTCGTTCGTCCCTGTAAGGCGAAAGGTAGTCGGTTAGGGCGGCACGTCAAAGAGCACATGTAGCCCGCAGCGAGGACACGGCAACACGTAGATGTCGCTCACGGTGCGGTGCATGCGCTGTCCGGGGCGCAGGTGCAGCACGTCCACCACGTAGGAGCCCGGGAGCGGGACGCCGAGATACGCCCGACACTCGGGACATGCGGCCGGAGGATCGTCAGGCTGCACGCAGTCGTAGCGCCGAATGGGACGGGGCCGCTCGTCAGGCATTGTTCACAAGGACTTACGAGAGGATCGCGCGCGACACGTCGCGTCCCGGTGGGGCAGCAACCCTGCACCACGAGCGCGCCTGAGCCATGCTACGCAGGTCGGATACGGCCAGCCCAACCGCTTCGCGACGGCGCGGCCCGTGGGTTCAACGCCCTCAGCCTCGAGCGCCGCCACGGCGGTGACAATGGCCTCGAGCCGCTGTCGCAGGCGTCGGCAGTCTTTGCATTCGAGGACCGGAGCGGCCGGGACGAGGCGGGGCACCGGCCGCGTCCCGCAGTCGCAAGCGTCGTACACCGTGCCGGTGATCGGGTCGCTGTAGTGCTCAACGACCTGTCGGCACGCGGCGCAGCGCAGGCGTTCGGTCACGTCCGGCTCCCAGCACGGCCCCAGCAGGAACCCACCAGACCCCCAGCACAACCCCACCACTTTTCAGCGTCATTCTGCTGTCGTGGCAGACGGTCGCGCCCTGCTAACTCGTTGCCCCGCAGCGGATCGGCGAGTGTGTGTGCAACTCGCTGTGCAAGATCGGCCTCAGCGTCGTGGGGAGCGCGTCCTAGGCCGCGAACAGGGGGCAGGACTGATATCACCTCAGCGACATCACAAATGTGTCGTGGCTGTGCAAGAACGTGTGCAATTTCGGATGCAGAAAGGGTGCGAAAGCCCGTGTGGACCTTCGCACCCTTGTTGACTAACTCCGCGTCGTTACGCCAACTTGGTGAAAGCGGCGCGTTTGCGGGGCGCTCCCAAACCAGACGCGCTACCGGACTGCGCTACGCCCCGAGGCTTGCAAGCTAACAACTTTTGGGGACCCACGTCATGAGCACCGGCAGAACCATACAACCTAGCCTCCGGACCTGGGCGCTTGCGGCCGCCGCCGCGGCTGTCGCCACCACGACCCTCGGTGCACAGAAGGACAAGACGCAGGCCAGCCAGCCGATTCACATCCCTTTAGGCGCGATCCACGACTCGAAGGAGGAAGCGCGCATACGGGCCGGCATCGACTCCAGCACGCGATGGCTCAAAGTGTACCGCGTCGAGACCACGCCAGAGGTGACCCTCGCGTACATCCGTCAGGATCTCGGCGGAGGCCGGGGGCCACGTCCCGACAGCGCGGCCCTCCGCCCTGGTGAAACGTCGCCGATCACGTACACGGTCGCGTTTCACAAGTTCGCCGACCAATGCATGGATCCGCCGGCGAGCTCGACCGCCG
>WNGP01002033.1_pt1 | contig 16859 bp, 2 predicted proteins | sample 5407671 | NCBI WGS metagenome assembly WNGP01 (sample SAMN13153381, study PRJNA577476) | soil metagenome | isolation source: 40 cm soil or saprolite under Garry oak tree replicate 2 | place: USA:California | collected 2016-06-15 | reverse complement strand
TCCGCACGGGGCTCTTACGGGGCTCTCACGGGGCTCTGTACAGGGCTCTGCACGGGGCTCTGCACGGGGCTCTGCACGGGGCTCTGCACGGAGCTCTATACGGGCTCTGCAACGGGCTCTGCACAGAGCTCTACTAAAGACTCTGGGCGGCGCTCTTAAAGGCTTTACCAGTGACGAAGCCCCCTCAAAGCTCTGCACGGAGCTCTGCTAAGACTCCGCACCAACCTCGACCAAAGCTCTGCACAGAGCCCTACTAAAGGCTCTGCTAGAAAGCTCTGCACGAAGCTCTGCTAGAGACTCTTTACGAAGCTTCCCTAAAGCTCTGCAAAAGCCCCGCGTAGAGCTCTACCAAAGCTCTGCATGGCGCTCTACCCGAGCTCTACATGGCGCTCTACCGGAGCTCTGCATAGAGCTCTACCGAAACTTTGTACGGAGCTCTACTGAAGCTCTACACAGTGCTCTACCGAAGCTCTGCATAGAGCTTTACTGAAGCTCTACCGAAGCTCTACACGGAGCTTTACACGGAGCTCTACTAAAGCTCTGCACGGAGCTCTACCGAAGTTCTGTACGGAGCTCTACTAAATTTCTACATAGAGCTCTACTGAAGCTCTACCGAATCTCTATATAGAGCTCTACATAGGGCTCTACTAAAGCTCTATACGGAGCTCTACCGAAGTTCTACACAAAGCTCTATACTAGTTATTTATATCCGCTTTCTATATTATCTTCTTAGCCTATTATATTATACTATTATCCTACTCTCTTTATATCTATAAATAGCTAGGCTGTTTTTAATAACTATTTATAGTAGGTATATTTATTAAGTTAGGCCTTAAGGCAATATATTTTAAAATAGTTCTTTATAGTTCTTTAAATATCCTCTAGTATTATTTAAAAAATAACTACTAACCTATTAATAACTTTTAAGTATTACTTTTCTAAATTAAATTTTTTAATAATATATCTTTAGTAAGTTTACTATATTAGTATAATAATATCTAGTATTATCTATATAAATATATAATCTATAGTAACTACCTATATATTTTTCTAGTCTATAAAATGCTATTTAGCCTATAAATATTCTTATATATAAATATAAAGTAAATTATATGCTTTTAATTTCCTCCTTTTAAATAGTTTTACTAGTTAAAATAGTTAGGATAAGGCCTAATAGTATTAGTTTATTTAGTATATAAGTTATTTATATTTTAATTTATAGACCTACCATCTACTTTATAATATATTATATATATTAAAGTCTGCTAAGACTATTACTTTATCTTTTATTATACTAATAGTCTATTATAGTAGTCCCTATATAATAATTTAGAGCTTATTATCCCTTAAATTATAAATATTAATTATACTAATTTAGTCCTTATTAGTAGTAATATATAATTTAGCTATATTAGGGCTAATAGTATTATAATTATAAAACTATATATTAATATATTACCTAATTAAGAAGTATATTTCTTTAATTAAGTTAAATTTATATAGGAGATAGTATTTTTATAGATAGTATATTTAATAGGTTTATTTATTATATACTAGTTTATATAGTAGTATAATCTATTTTTTTATTTAAATAATTAAATAAATATATATTATTTAATAATTTAAATATTTATAGTTATACTATACTATTATTAGATCTTTTATAGTATTAACTATTTTAGTAATTTATAAATGTCTTTTATTTATTAACTTAAGATATAGATAATTTATATTTTTAGGTTTAAAAGTTTTAATTTATTAAGCCTGCTTTAATTAGTTAAAAAAGTTATATATAGTAAGTTATAATATTATTTATATATTTATTTTTTATTTAATATCAGATTTGGATCCCTGCTAGGCCTATATAGATTACTCCTTAAATATATATAGGGAGAAAACTTAGATAGAGAAATACCTATAAACTATCTCCCTATTCCTTTTACGCTTTTTATTATATTTATTAAGTTTATATAGTTTCTAGTAATTTTTTATATAATAGCTTGTTTAAAATAGTCTTAAACTAGTTTAATTATACTTAAATTAAGTAAATATTAGGCTAAAAAAGGCACTAAAGGCCTATTATATTAAAATAAATCTACTATTAGTATATTTATAAAGTATAACTTTATCCTTTTAAATAATAATATCTATATAGTTAATCTAATATTTAATACTAAAAGGAATAAATATTAAAAGAAGGGTAGTAGTAAGGTAATAATACTAATTAATGCCCTTATTTTTCCTATTTTCTTAAAAAGTATTATTCTCTTTAACTATCTAAAATTAATACTTTTATTTTAGCTTATTATAAAACCTAAGTTATTATATATTTATAATAGGCTACTAAGTTATATAAAGCTTTAACTTAATTATTTTATTTATCTTTTAAAAATTAATATTTAAAGGATTATACTTTAATATAGTTTTAGGTCTTTATATATAGTAAAGATAGAATATAGCTATAGGCCTATATAGCCGCTGGTGTAAATAAATATAGTAAATTATAATTTTTTATTCTACTAAAGTAGCTTATAGGGGTTTTCCTCCCCTAACTTAATTATAGGGTTTTCCCTTATAAGTTTTTTCCCTATAATAGAGTACTCTATATAGGCTATAGGATAGATCTATATTAGATATTAAGTAATAAATAATATATATATATATATAGTAAGAAGCCTTTTAATTTTATAAAGAATAGGCCCTAAAATATAAATTTAGTAACTTTAGGAAATTAAAATTAAAATATTTTTTTATTTAATTTCTCTTTAATTAATTTTAAAGCTTATATCTATCCATTCTATAGTCTAAAATAATATTAGTTTTATTACTTAAGATAATGGCTTTTTTATTATTAATTATTTAATACTTATATTATAAAGTAAACTAAGGGTAATTATTTTTATTTTTTATAAAATGTTAAACTTCTTTATAGTTTTTATTTTTAATATCTATAGGGTAAAAAACCTATTAAATAATTTAAATAGAATAACTATTTAGTAGTAATAGAAATATATAACTTCTCTTTACTAAATTAATTTATAGTAATTTTTTTTTAAAAAAAATCTACTATTTAAATTTATAGGTAATTTTAACCTTTAATTTAATATAAAAGTATTAATAATATAGTAATTAGAAATAATTATAATTATAACTATAAGCCTTTTTAAAATTAGTTTGTAATATTTAATACTTAATTATAGTAATATATTTAATATATTAAATAGTCACTATAAGGATCTTTTAGCGGCTACTAAGGCTAGACTTTAGCTAGGCTATAGTACCTCCTTATAAAATCCCTTAGGCTTATAGCCCTTCCTCCCCTATTAGATTATCTTTTATACTTAGGCTATTACTTCTACCTATTACTATATTATCCTCTTTTATTAACTCCTCTATATAACTTATATTTGGCTTACCTACTCCCTACTATATACTTTAGTAATATACCTTATAGATACTCCTATAGCCTTTATAGCTAGGGCTTAAGCCCTAGTTATATATTAATAAAAACTTATAGTTATAAAATAATATTTATATTAATAAAGTCTTTATTAATAAAATTTAAAATATATTAAAGGTATAATAAAGATAATAAAGCTATAAAACTTATTCTATTATTATAATTTTTAAATAGTTAGTAAGTATTAGTTTACTAACCTAATGGTGTTAACTAGCACTAAGTATTATGTCTAGGCGTAGTATAGTACTTATTAACTTTATTAGTTTAGTAATTAATAATATTCATTAAAAGTAGGTAGAAGGCCGGTATTTATCTACTTTGCTAACTATTTATATGGTAAATACTTAGGGTAAATCCAACACTCTACTACCTAGCGTATTTACTCTAATATTATGCTGCTTAGTGTATTTACTCTAACGCTCTATTACCTAGTATATTTACTCTAACGCTCTATTACCTAGTGCATTTACTCTAATACTAAAGTAACTTTAAAAGAGACTATACTTCCTTCTATACTACTTCTATAATATCCATATTATATATATACGCGATAACTATTTACTCCTCCTATTATTTTACTCCTTATTCTGTTGTGTATTCTACCTATTTAACGGCTTATAGGTTAACTTAGTTTATATTAATAAGCTATTAGAGAGCTAGATATGCCTTACCCTTTATTATAGTATTAATAGTATTAGCTTCTCTATTAATTTACTTAATATTAGTAATTAGGCGTTACTTATAGGCTTATTAAAGGTATAAGATATTAATTATAAGTTACTTCTCCTATATAGTTCTAAGGCGTATAAGGTAGTTATAAAGGGACTTAGAATTAGTAACTTAAATTAAAGGTAGATTAATCTATAAAATCTTATTAACTAAGGATTTAATCGCAGTACTAATATTAAAACTATAGGTTATACTATAGAGCTCTAAGGCTAGAATACTCTAAGTAACTCTTTTATATTTAACTAAGCTTTAATAAATAATATTAGCCTTCTTTATAGCGTCTAATAGGGCGATAACGTATCCAATTTGTGACAAGAGGTCCTTATTATTAGCGAATAATATATCTATAAATACTAGTAGCTATAGGGTCTTAGTATCTAACTTAATAAACTTAAGTCCTCTTTTTAAGTTTTCTATCTATTATATTAATTACTTATTTAGGGTTTTTGCGTCTTCTTTAGTGGGGTTAATTACTTAGGCGGCAAAAGATAAATTAAAAAATACTTCTAGTTAATAAACTAAAGCGATATAGGCTCCTCTTACTTATTAGGCAATATATTACTCCTTTAGCAACAAAGCTTATATAGTTCCTTAAGCTCTAGTACTTATTATAGTCTTTATTATAATTATACTAAGATTTATATATTACCGTTCTTAAGTAAGGGTAATTCTATCTAACACGAGTTAGATAATAGCTCTATTAAACTTTAGGGGTATTATAATAATAAGTCTTTCCTATTCCTTAGCTATAAACTTTACTTTATAAAGCTTATTCTCCTCTATATCTATAAAGGTCTTATTTATAAAAAATAATATATTATCTATCTATAAGCCAATAATACCAAATGGTTTAGTACTATATAAGAGACACGGGTTGTAAGTTAACTAGGTTATATTAAGATTCTTAATATAATAAGTATAATATATCTTAAACTAGTAATTTCTAGTTTCTGGGACGCTGTATAGAGGTTTTAGTATCTTTAGGATTAAGTCGTCGTTAATTAGCAGTTCGCAGAGTAGTTATATATAAAACTCGCGGTTTAGGTTTATAGTAGACTATATATAAGCTTAAAATATATCGCGTAAGTATAAGTTGTGGTCTTATATTGTAGCAATATATAGGATAAGGCGTTAGCTAACTTATATAATTATTGGGGATTGGGTTAAAATAGAGGCTTTTTTTAAATTATTATAAGCCTATATAACTAGTTGTAACTTCTTAAAAGCTTTATTAATTCCCTTATTCTTAACTTTATTAATAAATCGTAAGTTAAAAAGTTTAATCTAATAAGGTATTTTACTAAGTTTAATAATTTTAAAGATACCTTTTGCTAGTAATTTAGTAAGTTCCTTTTACTAGAAGGTACTAAACTAAATATTATCCTTAGTCTTATCTCTTTGAATATAGACTTTAATATCAGCTATAGTAATAAGGAGAGGGTATTTGCGTAGGCGTCCACGGCCTCGCTTCTATAGTATTACAATAGGCTCCTTTGGGGCTATTTAAGAGTAGGATAGTACTACTACCCGCGGCTAGGTCTATATTAGTTCTTCTTAATCTTTTTCTAGTTTAGTAAGGTATAATTTCACGATAGTAAAATGGAAGGTTATTAGTCTATAAGGGAGTTCAATTATATAGGTCTTACCTTTAGTATTAAGTAGGGAGAATGGACCGTCCTATTGTCCTACCTATTTAGTATTGCCTTCTCTCTAAACTAAAACGGGTGAGCTTAGTAGAAGACTATAAACTATATTAGTTTTTAGTCTATTATATATATTAAGTGCATCCGCAATCTATTATTTAGCCCGTAGCTTATAGATTTCCGCCATAGCTTTCTTGATTACTATAGCTCTCTAGGTAACTATAGGGGATAGCATGTCTAACTTAATTATTTTAGGATAAGCTTTAAAGACTAATAGCGTGGGAATAAGGCCGTCGGGTCTGGCTAAATCATTAATAGCCTTAAAAGCTATCTATAAAGCTATATTTTTATTAAGTTTAGGGATTTTAGAGACAATAATTTAGTATACGCGTTAAATTAGACCATGGTAATACTTAATTATACTAATAGAGTTATAAGCTTTAACCGGGACTCTTTTTATATTAGCTTCTATAACTAAAGTATATTACTTAAACTTGTTACTAATGAAGTTCTTTCTTGTGTTATAGGTAATTAGGTCTAGTAGTCTTAAGTAGGTATTAATCTAGTATATATATAAGATATTCTATATATGCTTAGTACTAATATTTTGTAGCTACCTACCTGCCTAAAAACGGGTACCTTTGTTAATAATATATAGTAGAGGGGCTCCGCTAATATATATAATATTAATAATAATATTGTAATTAAAATTAAAATTATCTTTAAGGGTAAAACAGAATCTTTTAAGTGACTTACTATACTTTTAATAATAGTAATAGAACTTAGTTAACTTCTTAATAGTGTTTCTATTAAAGTTATAACTAGTTTAGTAAAGGAGCTTCTAAAGTCTTTTAACTAAGGGGTGTCTAAAATAATAATATAATCGTTATAATTCTATATTAGTTAAGTAATAGGGGTTTATATTAAAGGATTTAGCTAAGTATAATTATAAGACTAAATTCTATAAGAGGAATAAATAACTAAATTGCCGTACTACTTATACTACTCCTATATAAGTAATAATAATATCTTTTAGGTTATTATAGTAGACTTAGAGGCTATCTATATCTACTAGGCAAAGTAGGAAAGAGATATTAGTATAAATAATATAAAATTATACCTTACTTATAAAGCTATTAACCTTAACAGTTCTAATAGAGGAGGCTATACTAATACTAAACTATACACTAACTTGTCCTTTAGTTAAAGTATTTAGTCTAGTGGTTTAATCTATATATTATAATACCTGGAATTACCTATAACTAATAATAGACTTCTTAAATACACTAGTATTAATTATAATTCCTATAAATACTATAGAGGTATAGCGCGATTTTGCCGTTATACTATACGCAAAGGGGTTAGTTATTATAGTAGGGCCTATAATGCCTGTAAATGCCGTAAATAAGTGGGTATAAGCCTTATTAGCTAATTTTATACTTATAGAAACTACTTTATCGGCAGAAAGTATTCTAAAAGTAGTAAGAAAACAATCGGAATCTTAGTCCTTAAGGTTATTATTAGTAGTAATATCTAAAATAAGGGTTTTAAAGGCTTTATTATATTTATCCTTATTATCTCCTTTATAGAAGATAATATATTACTTATATTAGTCCTTAAAATTACTATTATTACCTTTATCTAAATTAAATTTCTTTTAGTATATCTCCTTAGAGCGCTTCTGTTCCTCTAGTATATATCTCTATAAACGGCAGTTCTCCTTCTAGTATATATAGCATTTGCCCTTTTGGCCTCTATTATTACTATCCCGTCTATAAGAACAGTCGTTGCCTCTGCTATAGCGGTTATTATTATTATTACTATAATTAAAGCAGTCATTTTAATAGTATTTACGGTCCATATAAAAGGTTTTGGGCGGTCTTTAAGGTTTATAGGTTAGGTACTCTTTCTCCTATAAGATAATAGATAATTAAATCTTGCTAATTAGCTAAAAAAGATTATTATAAGGGTTTAAGATAGTAATATAATATATAGGTACTCCTTAATAAGTAGTAATAATCTTATTAGTAAGAAAGAGGTCTATTCGGAATTTAGGATAAATAGTATATTATTATATTAGGAGTTTATTAATAAGTAGCTAGAAACTCTAGTAGATTCCCTTATCTATATTACTATTAATAACTCCCTAAAGGCTAATAGAGTTCTATTTTATAAGGTTCTTCCAATAGTATTCTAGTCCTTTAAAGAAGTTCTGCATATAGATATAAATATCTTTAAATAATTTGTCTGCTAGATTACTACTATAGTAGTAATCTTCCGCTAGTCCCTTTAGTATCGTTAGGAATACAGTTATATATCTTTTATAGGACAAACTAGATCTCTTATAGATATTATAGAAGATAATTAGCTTATAATTAAAGCTTATAGTCCTATTATACTTCTATCTATTTATATAGACCTTGGCTATTATAGCGATCTCTTTATACGCTAGTTATATTAGTATATATAGCGGAAGAGGGGTTTTAGGAAGGGGTTTAAGTTAAAAGATTTATAGGTATTTATTATAGGGGTAGGGGGGGTATATAGGAGCGGGGTTGGGGAGGTATATAGGCGCGGGGTAAAGGAGGTATATAGAAGCGGGAAGGGGTTATAATAAGTCTAGTAAAAGTTAAATTAAGTTAGTATTAAAGGGATACTATAATTATTAGTATAATTCTAATAAGTATGTCCGCTAGTTTGTTATTTATCCAGATATATTATTCTTCTTCTTAGAGAAGAGAGAATAAATAATTAAAAATATAGCGTTTTATACTATACTTTTTAATATAAATACCTTATCTAAGTAGGTAAGCGCGTAGCTTAATTCTAGTACTAACGCGGAGTTACTTAAAGTTAGTTACAGTAAAGTTCTTAAATTTTTCCTTAAAGACGGTCTAAAGGTTATTATCCATAAAGTTTTTATAGTTATATATATAAATCTTAGTTGCTATATATTCTTTAAAGTCGTCTTATATGGCGTTCTTAGTATTAACTCTATCCCTAAGTCTAGAGACTTTCTTAGCCTATTTAGGGTCTATATTAGTAGTTTAAAAGATATAGTTCTTAATAAGGTAGAATTATAAAGTAAAGTTATAGGATAAAATAATTATCACGTTTAAAGTTATACTTAAGTAGTTATTACTTTTTAATTTATATACTAATCTATACGTCTACTAATTAGTATTAGTTTACTAACCTAATGGTATTAACTAGCACCAAGTATCACATCTAGGCGTAGTATAGTACTTATTAACTTTATTAGTTTAGTAATTAATAATATTTATTAGAAGTAGGCAGAAGGCCGGTATTTATTTACTTTGCTAGCTATCTATACAGTAAATGCTTAGGGTAAATCTAATACTTTACTACCTGGCATATTCACTCTAATATTATACTACTTAGTATATTCACTCTAACGCTCTATTACCTAGTGTATTTACTCTAATAGTAAGGCTTAAAAAAAACTTTTTAGAGCTCTTACTACACCCGGCCTAAAAGACCAAACCAACTAAAAGAACCCTAAAAAACACCCTAATAATCCCCTAAAATATATATATTATAGGGGAGGTATATATAGAATAATAGTAGTATATAGTTACGCGCGACCGCCAGAACTATACCTAATAATAGCTCCCTATAATAAGGACGGGCAAATACTATACTAAAAAGCGGAAATATATCTATTAAAAAGGCATCTAATAAAATATAAAGCCTATTAGACGCGTCTAGTATCTAAAATTATAAATGAGTAACTATTAGCTATTATAAATTAATATAGCTAGTAGAATAGCTCCGCTAGTCTAGTAAACCTTAGGCGCCCCTCCAGCAAACCCTTAATTAAATCCTTTAATAGCTAAATAAAATTAAAGATAAATAAAAACCCCCCTTATAAATAAACCATACCTAGGCCGCTATAGTTACGCTTCTATAGTATAGGGAACCTACCCCCCTAAAGATAATAACTAAGTATATAATTATAATACAACCAAATACAGAAAAAGAGAGGAACTTAGGGGATAATTAAAAATAGAAGTTCTTATAAAGATTTATAAAGAGGTCTATAACGCTATTACAGTCTAATACCTTAGGAGCAGAGATATTAGAGTTATTCTAAAGGACTAATAGGTAAAGGAACGGGCCATAAGGGTAGGGGACAGGCTAGGAGAATATATTAGTATAAAAGTACTTCGTGAAGATTACCTAGTTAAAGTCCTATTGGTTCCTATAAGCGTTAGGGTAGAAAGGGGACACTAGGCAGACAATATAGTAGCTATATAAAAGATAATAAAATAAATAGAACGCCTTATATTAGGACTTATAATTACCCGGATCTAATAGCTTTAATAAGAAAATATAAACTAAGTATATAATAAAAATAACGAGCGGATATAAAGGGCGCTAAAGACTCGCTAGGGAGATAATAGACAAATATATAGCTCCCTTATTATTAGTGTATATATACTAGGAATGTAAAAACTCCTTATCTAAAAAGGAATAATTATAAATAGCTTTATATACAATATAAGGCTCTATAACTATAGACTACGCCTAAAATAATAATATTATTATATATAATAGGGACACACCCAATCTATATATATAGTATAGGTGTACTGCGGCCACTGTGCAGGCCCCTATAATATAAGATATTATATAAATTAAAACTAAATAAAATGCGCAAACTACCACTAAAGCATATATAAGGCATAAAAGAGAGAAGACTATATTAAATATAGAAGATAAAAGGCAAGGGCTTAACAGCTATAGGAATAACTATATACTAGGTTATACAAATAGAAATAACAGGCAATAAGCTAAGGGGATATAAATATCTTCCTAGTATTTCTAACCTTTAATACTAGGGGGCTAAGCCAGCTATCCTAAGCCTTAACGGGCTAAAAGTAATGCCGCGCGATATTACTAGACTAAATAGGGATATAAGGGATATATAGGATATAAAGAAGAGGACGCCTAGTAAAAAGACCCGTATAAACGGCTACAGAAAGTTTAAAGCTAAGATATTTAAGAATTAGATTTAATACAGTAAATATAATATATATAACTAGCTTATAAAGGGCATACAGCCGACCGGTAAGAATGGGGGAAAAACTAGAAATAATAATAGACTTAGATATAGAAAGACTAGTAGGAACATAAGATACAGGGATAGAAAGCTCTATATAAAATATATAATAACTAGGGAGTAAATATAGGAGATAAAAGCTCTAAATATTTTAAAGAAAATAGAAATAGAAAAAGCGAGGAATATAAAAGAGATAAAGGACCCCTATTAGGGGTCCGCCACTTAATCATTATATAGTATAACTGCGGCAATACAAATTACTATCTAGTAAGGCCCCTACTAGACAGTCTAGACCTAAAGAAATACTATATTCTTACTATATAAGAGCCGTATTATAATACCTATATATAATTAATATACTACCCCTAAGGATACCAACTCCTATATAAACCAAAAATAGCTATACGCGTATACTTTATAATTAATAAAAATATCAGCTTTGCCTTATAGTTATAGTAGGCAGTTAACTTAGATATTATAGTTATAATAATCTAGATATATAGGGGACTAATATAAATTATTAATGTTTATAACCCTAGGGTTAAAGGGGTAGTATAGATAAAGAACATTATATCTATAATAAGCTTACTAAAAACTAAATATATAAAGTCTATTCTACTAGGAGATATAAACCTCTACTACCTATAGTAGGGGGGCATCTATATTACTACTAATTAATAGGTAGAGTGCCTACTAAGAGCTATAGATAACGGGGGCTTTAAGCTAGCTACCCCCCTAGGTATAATTATATAGCAATGGGGTACTACTAAAAGTATAATTAACCTTACAATTATAGACGAAAACCTATACTAGAGACTTAAAAAGTATACCCTTAAAGAAAAATAGGTATTTATTTTAGATTATATCCCTATCTAGATATAACTAGATCTAAATATCAAGATATAACTAAATAGTAAAAGATATATAATAAGGAAGCTTAATATAGACAGCTTCCTTAATATAATTAAATAATAACTTTAAGACCTAGAAGAAATCCACCTAATACTAAATAAGTAAAGCTTATTAGCTACCTCTAAAGAAATTAATTAAAGACTAAAAAGGATCTAGGCATTAATTAAAAGCGGGCTAAAAGAGTACTGCCCGGTTTTAAAACTGGGCCCCTACACGCGATACATATAGTCTGTATAGTACGCGGCCCTTATAGCTAGCTAACGACGAGTAAGGAGGAAATATATAAGTAGCCACGATTCTAAAAACGAGAAACGATATAAAGATATAAGAAACTAGCTAAAGAATACTTTAAAAAAAGAAGTAAGGAATAACTAAAAATAGTTTATAAATAAATATACTACTAACCCGAGTCTTCCCTATAATAAGGGCCTTTAGACTATAGCGAAATAGGTATAAAAAAAAGCGGGACGCTTAGTAAAAGACTTATACCTACTACCCCTATAAAGAGCAGGCGAACTATAGGCCATAAATAATAATAATAAGAAGGTAAAGATCCTTATAAAAAGATTTTTCCCCTAACCGGCTCTAGTAGACCTTAGTAATATTACTAGTAAAATACTAGTAACTCGCTTAAGGGTTAATAGCGATATAATAACTGAAAAAATGGCTAGAACTATTAGCCGCCTCTTAAATAATATAGTACTAGGACTATATAGGATCCTAAAAAAAGCCCTAAAGACCTATAGACCACTTATAGTACCTTGGCTTATAGATATAGCTGGGGTATATTTTGTAATAGGTTATTACCCGCGACTTAAAAGAACTATAATAACGGTTATTTTATAAAAAGAAGGTAAAGTAGATTACTTAATCTTAGGAAACTACCTATTAGGCCGCCAAGACCTACTGCCGTAACCGGCTTAGCGCAGGCGAGGCGCCTATATTATGTAGTCGCCCTATATAGGAGATCTATAGAATTTAGTTCTCTTTTTATAGTTCTACTCTATTAAGAACTAGATACCTATTGCATTTCGCTACTATTATTACGTTACTATATAGCCTTAGGGCCTTGGCGTCCTAACAGTTCTAAATTCTTATCCCTTCTAAAAGGTAGCGACCCGGTAATATAGTGGTCTGCTAAGGCCATGACTTCTACAGCGGCCTTCTATTAATAAATGACCCGTCTTTATTAGCTATATTGTAGCCTATTAAACCGATAGTAAGATGCGGTTGTAATGCTAGCGTAGTATATAGTACTAAGATTGGGGATCGGCTCTAGGATAACGCGGGCGGACCCGTATCCTAGGTAGAACTATAGCATATACAATACTAGCTAGTGTTATAGCAGGAGTACTGCGCTAGCTATTAGTTAAGGAAGGCCCGAATTCTTATTAACTATAAGGTAAAGGCATAGCAATAAAAGCTAGATGGTTCGTCCCTATTACTATAAACCCCTATAGGTTTTGCGGAGTCTCTTTAGACAGAATCTAAAGTCTCTACCTTAATAACTACTAGACTAATACCTAGTAAATAAGACAACAGTAGCTTACTAGTCCTTCCCTTAGAGTTAAAAGAGTTTAGTAATATCTTCTTGACTAAAAAAGCATATAGATTGGCATAAGACTATAAAGTAATAGCTATACAGAATAGTATAAGACTAGTATACCTAGCAGCCATCTAAAGTAACGGGGTCAAGTGGCGTAAAGCCAAGCGCTGCGCCTTTAACACGCCGTCTACAAGCATAGGTATACTAGGGTTAAAGAAGGCCCGACTTCTTACTAACTATAAGGCGAAGGCGTGGCGATAGAAGCTAGATGGCTTGTCTATATTACTATAAACCCCTAGGGGTTTTGCGGAGTCTCTTTAGATAGAATCTAGGGTCTTTACCCTATTAATTGCTAGACTAATGACTAGTAAATAAGACAATAGTAACTTGCCAATCCTCCCTTTGTAGTTAAAGGAAGTTAGTAATGTCTTCTCCTATAAGGAAACAGGAAAGCTACCCTAATACTACTAGGGCGACTATATTATTGACCTAGAAAAGGGACAGGAGGTTCTATATAGACCGCTCTATAACCTTTTAGCCAAAAAGCTAGAAGTCCTAAGGGAGTACTTAAATAATGCCTTAGCTAAAGACTAAATCCAACCAAGTACTAGTCCTATAGGGGTACCTATCCTCTTTATACCTAAAAAGGATAGGAAGCTGCGGCTTTATATAGACTATAAAGGCCTTAATAAGGTAACAATTAAGAATTATCTTATACTACTATTAATTAGTAAGACCTTAGACTGCTTGGTAGGTTTTAAGATCTTTACTAAGCTAGACCTAATACATGTGTATTACCGTCTTTATATCTGTTGTGGCAATAAATAAAAGATGGCATTCTATACATATTACAGCCACTTTAAGTACTTAGTTTTACCTTTTAGGTTAATTAATAGACTAGTAATTTTTTAGGGCTATATTAATTGGGCCTTATTAGGACTAATAGATATTTTCTATATAGTCTACCTTAATAATATTCTAATTTTCTCTAAAAATCTAGAGGAATATTAGTACCATATAGTAGAAGTACTGCATAGGTTGCGACAATACCAACTATATATAAACCTTAAGAAGTATAGGTTTAGCGTATAGGAGATTAAGTTCCTAAGATATATTACTAGCCCTAAAGGCGTAGCAATAGAACCTAGCCGGGTAGAAGCCATTACTAAGTAGGAGAGCCCTTAATCCTATAGAGATATCTAGGTCTTTTTAGGTTTTATTAACTTCTATTGTTAGTTTATCCATAAATACTCTACTATTATAAAGCCTATTACTAATCTCCTTAAAGGAGTAAAGAACGGCCGTAAAGCTAGGCCTTTTAGTTAGCTAGAGGAGGTAAAACAGGTAATATACTGGCTCTATAACGCCTTTATAACGGCGCTGCTTCTATAATAATACCGCTCTTATAATACTATACGCCAGGCTTACCAACTTAGTTAGAGACTAATGCCTTAATATAAGGTCTAGTAGTAATTATATTATAGCTATTTAATGACGGCCTTTAGTATTTAATAGCCTTTTAGTCTAAAAAGCTTTTGCCAGTAGAGTATAATTATAAGACCTATAATTAAGAGCTACTAGCTATTATAAAGGCTTTTAAGCATTAGAGATACTATATTAAGGGGCTATTAAGCCGCCTAGAAGTACTCTTAGATTATAATAATCTAAAGGGTTTTATAAAAATAAAAGCCCTTAATAGACAGTAAGCTAGATAGGCTATAATACTGGCTGCCTATAACTTTATAATTAAGTATAAAGCGGGAAAAACAAACCCCGTAGACGCGCCGTTAAGGCGACCCCTAGGCGTAGGGGGTCCGCCAGAAGAAGATACTATACTACTACTACTCTAAAGGACTTTAGGAATGTAGGGCCACTAACCCAAAGTAAAAGTCCTATTAGGTATATAGGAAAGTAAGCCTTCTATAGAGGTGTTATTTCTACGGCTATAGGCTGGCGACCTAACGGAGGTATGCTTAAGTAATATAGTAATACGGTTCAACTGGGTATCTTATATATATACCGTTAAGCAGCGTATAATAAGGAACTAAATTAGAGAAACCGTTAATAATTTTATACTATAAAAGCGCAGAGACGGCTTAGATATAGTAAGACGCTATTAACGTGCCTACTTAAAGTAGAGCTGGCAGCCGTATAGATTAATATAAAACTAATAGGCTTAGTAACTATATAGATGGCAAGCTAGATAGGCTATAGCCCTAGTAGCCTATAACTTTATAATTAAGTATAGGGTGGGGAAAATAAACCCTATAAACGCGCCGTCAAAGTAACCCCTAAGCGCAGAGGGTCCGCTAAAGAAAAATACCATACTACTACTGCTCTAAAGGACTTTGGGAATATAGGGCCACTAACCTAAAATAAATATTCTATTAAATATATAAAAAAGCAATTCTTTTATAAAAGTATTACTTTTATAGCTATAGGCCGGCGACCTGACAGAGGTACGCCTAAATAGTATAGCATTATAAATTAGGTCCTTTACCTTTTTACCTAAAATAATTGTATACACTATAATAGAGTAGGTACACTAGTAGATGCCTAGTAAATTATATCTATAAACGGTTAATTAGAATACGGATTAAAGAAAGGAGGTGGTAATTATCTAGCTATAGGCTAAAGGCTATCTAGATTAGACGCGGTCACCTCCTAAAGTAAATAGTAATACTTTATAGGCTAACTGTAGTTTACTGCACAAAAGCAGGTCCCGCTAATTAAAGCTTAAAAGGTTAAATATCCTTAAGGAGCTTAGATCTAAAGCTATAGCTATAAGCCGGCAACCTAATAGAAATATACCTGGGTAATATAGCATTATATTTAACTAGGTGACCTATATATATACTGTCGAGTAGCGTATAATAAGGACTTAGGTTAGAAAAGCAAGTGCTTAAAAGAGTGCTTATAAGTCTATATAGTGATAGCGTAAATACGGCGAGATGCCGTTAACGCGCCTACTTAAAGCTAGAGTGGTAGATATTTTAGACTACCTATAATTTATGCCAGCATATGCGTCCGCCTTAATATCGCCCTTATAGCAAGCTCTAAGCGCTACCTCGCCCAGACCAGCCGTAGTAGGAGATTATAATAGACTTAATTATAGGTCTACTGCCTAGCAGGCAAGGCAATAGTGTTTATAATATAATATACGTGGTAGCCGGTAGGCAGCCAAAGGCTCTACCTTTAAGTAATTTATAATCCTCCACTTTTTACCTAGGACAATCGCGTACACTACAGAGTAGGTATACTAGCAGATGCCTGGCAGATCGTATCCATAAATAATAGTTCATTAAAATATAGATTAGGTCCTCTACCTTCCCTAAAACAATCATGTATACTATAAAGCAGTTATACTAGTAGATATCTAGTAGATCGCATCCACATATAATAGTTGAATAGATATAGATCAAGAGAAAAAGGGAGATGGTAGCTACCTAGCTAAGGGCTAAAGGCTATCCAAATCATACACGATCA
>WNGP01005334.1_pt1 | contig 16861 bp, 15 predicted proteins | sample 5407671 | NCBI WGS metagenome assembly WNGP01 (sample SAMN13153381, study PRJNA577476) | soil metagenome | isolation source: 40 cm soil or saprolite under Garry oak tree replicate 2 | place: USA:California | collected 2016-06-15 | reverse complement strand
CGCCGGTGTCGTAGCCGAACAGCAGGCCGCCGAGCGCCGTGATCGCTGCGCCCAACCGGACATGGCGGCGGACGATGACTGATGGCAGCGGCACGGCCGGCGCTGGCCCGCGGGCCCTGGTCCTGGTGCCTTTTGCTGGGCCGCGAAGTCGCATTGCCGTCCCCTGGCGCGTCGTAGTGGAATCTCACCCACGATCGCCGATCAGCACGGCTGCGTCTTCACCGCAGACGGCCAATTCCACTACCGGCTAGCCGGAATCCAGGGACTGAAGCCAGCATGGGCCTCGGGACCCTGCTGGCGGCGATGACGGCTTCACGACTTGCGCGAAATCGTGCTGCGCCGCCGCCAGTTCCTGCAGACGGCGCCGCGCGACCTTGCCGGTTGGGCCCAGCGGTAGCTCCCGGACCAGGCAGAACGCGGTCGGCCGCTTGGGGCGCGGCAATGCCGCCTCACACGCCTCACGCAACGCGTCCTCCAGCTCGCGCCGCCACGGCCCGGCCGGAACAACGTAGGCGACCGGGCACTCCCCGAGCACCTCATCGTGAGCCGCGACCACCGCAGCGGACCGGACGCCGGGCAGGGCGAGCAGGACGTCTTCGATTTCCCTCGGGTAGATCTTCTCGCCGCCCCGGTTGATCACGTCATCGGACCGGCCGGCCAGGAACAGGTAGCCGTCCTGGTCGAGGTGGCCCAGATCGCCGGTGTCGAGCCAGCCCTCGGGGTCGATGGCACCGGGCGGGCCGTTCTCCGCGTACTCCCCGATGACGCCCCGGCCCCTGATCTGCACCCGGCCCACCGTGAGGGCCAGGCAGGGCACGTACCGCCCGGCGGCCGGCTGGGCTACCCGGACCTCGGTGCCGGCCGGCAGGCCCACCGAGCCGGCCTTGCGCGGGCCGTCCAGCGGGTTGGAGGCGATCATACTGGCCGCCTCCGTCATCCCGTAGGTCTCGACGACGGGGATGCCGGACGCCTCCTCGAACCGCCTGAGCACCGACGGCGGCAGCGGAGCGGAAGCCGAACGGACGAAGCGGACGCGTCCGGCGGGCCGGACCGCGGGGCCCATGGCCAGCACCGCGATGATCGCGGGAACCGCGTTAATCCAGGTGATCCGCCGCTCTTCGATCAGCTCCCAGAATCGGTGGCGGCTGAACTTGCGGTCCAGCACCAGGCAGGCACCCGCGGCCAGGGTCGCGAGCAATCCGACCACCTCGGCGTTGACGTGGAACAGCGGGAGACAGCAGTAGCCGCGATCTGCCGAGGTCAGCCGGTGATGACCGGCTACGCTGACGGCGACGTGGCCCAGCTGATCCTCGCGTAGCAGGATGCCCTTGGGCGCGCCGGTTGTCCCGCTCGTGCACAGGAAGATCCCCCCGGCCGGGGACGGGCCGGCCGGGCTGAGCAGATGCGCGGCGCCAGGGCGGTAACCCGGTCCGTTCGGCACATCTGTTCTGGCCGGCACCTCTGGCGGCCTGAGCACCGCCAGGCCGGGTGGCAGGCCGGAGCCGGAGTCGCACACGGCGGCCCGCGGCCGGGCCGCCGCGAGCACCCGGGAGAGCTCGGCGGGCGGAGCGCCGGGATCCAGCGGGATCACCACCCGGCCGGCCCCGAGGACGCTGACCAGGGCGGTGGCGTAGCGGAGCGGGTCCGGCAGGCGGATGGCCACCCGGGCCCCGGGCGGCACCCCGGCGCGGTCCAGGCAATCCGCCCAGACCGCGGTGGAGCGCCGCAGCCCGGTATAGGTCAGTGTCCCGGTTCCCGCCGCGTCCTCGAGGTAGGGCGCGCCGCCCCGGCGGGCCGCAGCGCGAGCGATCCATTCCGCTATCAATGTCGAGCTCCGCTCTGGAAGTTAGTCAGAGTTGACCAGGGCTGCCGCCTGCGCCCGGTGAGCGGGACCGCCAGGGGCGTCCTGGCCAGCACGCTGGTCAGCGTCACGCAGCAGCCGAAGACGATGCCCACGGTCAGCAGGCAGAGCAGGGGCCAGGGCACCGCCGAGCTGAGCCGCCCCCAGCCGAGCCAGGTCAGCGCGCTGATGAACAGCATCTGGGTTAGGTAGATGCCGTAGGCGTTATCCGATCCCGACCGCACCACGGTTTTCGTCCGCCGGGATCGCCAGGGCCGTACCAGGGCCACGCCGGCCAGGTACCCGCACGTGATCGCGCCGACGTTGAACGGAATGACACCGGGCTGGAACGGGTCGTCGCCTGATCCCAGCACGGTGGTCACCCCGTGCTCAGCCAGGAAGTAGATGCCCTCGGCGGCCAGGGCCGCGACCACCGTCAGCGCCACTATCAACCGTGCATGCCCGCACACCCAGGCGTGCACCTCCTGCAGGTGAAAGGCGACGACACCGCCGCCGATCAGGTAGAGCAGGTAGCTGAGCGCGTCCTGCTGGCCATAGGTGCGCATCAGCGGCGGCAGGACCTGCGTGTTCATCAGGATCTCGATCGTCACCTGGGCCAGCGCGGTGACGGCGATGACCAGGCCGTGGTGTCCTTTGGTCCGCCGCAGCAGCATCAGCACGAGCGGGAACACCAGATAGAACTGCATGATCACGAGCAGGAAGTACAGCTGGTAGTACCCGGTGTAGGCCAAGGCGGCGAGGCGCTTGAGCGCCGCGGGAAAGCTGGCAAAATGCGATGTCGGCAGCAGGTAGAGAAAGTAGATGACCGTCCAGCACAGGTAGGGAACGCCCACCGAGACAAACCGGCGCCAGTAGAAGCGGCCCGGCCCTGGTCGGCATAGGCGTACGTCAGCATGCACGCGGAGATGAAGAAGAATCCTTCGCGGGACACGTGCAGCAGCAGCAGCGCGGCACCCGAGCCCACGCTGGCCGCCGCGGGCGCGAAGTACAGGATCGAGTGCGTGCTGATGACGCCTGCCTGCTTGATCGGGCGCATGGCGTCGACCTGGTCGAGCCGGCGACCCGCCATCAGTACATCATCCGCGGATCACGGTAGTGCTTGAACTCCAGGAGATTGCCGGACGGGTCGAGCAGCACGAAGGTGCGATGCTCCTCCGCCCTGGCCTCGAAGCGTGTCGAGACGTCATGAAAGAACGGGATCTTGCGGATGACCGCGCATTCATGCAAGGCCTCGAAATCCGCCGCCGCGCGGAACGTGACGCCAAAATGCCGCGGGTACAGGCTCGGTGGTTTCTCCTCGGGCGGCTCGTCCTCGGTGAGGTGGCAGACCAGTTGATCACCGAAGAAATCGAGCGTTATCCGGTCTGGGTAGCGGCGGGCGAGCTTGCAGCCGAGCATGGTCACGTAGAAGTGCTGGGCCGCGTCGAGGTCGTGCACGGGAATGGCCAGGTGAAAAACATCGCAGGTGGTCCGCATCGGTTTCCTCACTCGAAGGCGGTCAGCGTGTCGGCCCGCAGCCCGAGGCGGAGGGTCTCCAGTCCGATGACTGCCTGCGCCGGAACGTTGCCGAGATTGGTGTCCGGCCCGATCCTGGTGATGAAATACGTCTGCAGGGAGGTGGTGGGCGCCTCGAAGAGCAGGCTTTCCTGGCTGATTCCCGACGCCAGTACGTCCTCGATCAGCCCGAACCGGAGCGCGCCGTCCGGCCGGCAGATGCCGGACTTCCCGCTCTCCCTGGCCTCCAGGGTGACCAGCGACGCCCCGGCTTCGAGATCCTCGCTGATGTACTCGACCCACATGCTCGGCGGTAGCTGTTCGGAGCGGACGGGATCCTTGAAACCCACCTCTGAAACGACGGTGAAGTCATCGGCGAGCTTGCGTATGTAGCTCGCCTTTTCCGAGTTGGACATCGAGATCGTCCCGTTCGACACCTCGACGTGATGGCAGGAATGCTGCTGGCAGAACCTCCTGAAATCGTCGAACCGGCCTTGCAGCACGTATTTCTCGAAGAGCGTCCCGCCGAAGTAGAACCCGATGTCGTTCGCGTTCAGGACCTTGATCTTCGCGCGCAGGTCGCTGGTCACCACCGCGGTGCCCCAGCCGAACTTGACGAAATCGATGTACTCGGCCGCGGACGACACCAGGTCGGTGAAATACCACAGCGGGATCCCGCCGTCGATGACCATCGTGAGTCCGGTGTCACGGGGCTTACTGGCCCGGCGTGGCAGGTGCAGTGCGGTCTGATTCATCGGTCTTCCCTTTCTGGTGTATGAATCGCAGGCTGCGGCCCGATTGTGAAAGACCGGTGAAAAATAGACTGACCTGCAGGAACCTTGCAGGAACTTCTCAGTCTTGAGGGGTTCGATAAGACATGAAATCCGAACGGGGCGGACGGCTGCTGGTCGTGGACGATGATCCCGATGTCCGGGATTCCCTCGAGCGCGCGCTGCGCCACGCCGGGTACACGGTGACCACGGCCGTGCACGGTGCGGACGCACTCGATTCGGTGGCGCGGTCACCGGTGGACCTGATTGTCCTGGACGTCCTGATGCCCATGGTGGACGGTTTCGACGCGTGCCGCAGGCTCCGCGAAAGAGGCGACGCCACCCCGATACTGGTCCTCACCGCCCGGGACGCCATCGACGACCGGGTGACCGGACTGGAGGCGGGAGCGGACGACTACCTGGTCAAGCCGTTCGCCCTGCGCGAGCTGATGGCCCGGGTCCGGGCTCTGCTGCGGCGGCCCCAGTCGCGTCACGACGTGCTCGGCTACGCCGACCTGACCCTCGACGTCACGACCAGGACAGTGACGCGCGACGGCCAGGTGATCCCGCTGACCAGGATCGAGTTCGGCCTGCTTGAGCTGCTGCTGCGTAACGTCGAGCGGGTGCTCAGCTACGACGTGATCCTGGAGCGGGTATGGGGCTACGGCGAGGCGCCCGCCTCCAATGCCCTCCAGGTTTTCGTGGGCTTCCTGCGGCGCAAGCTCGAAGACGGGGGGCGCCCGCGGTTGGTGCACAACGTGCGCGGCGTCGGCTACGTCCTCCGGGCGGCTCCTTGACCGGGCGGTACTGGCGCCGGCCGCTCATGCTGCGGACTCGGTTCACCTTCGCGGTGGCGGGCGCGGTCGCCGCGGTCACGCTGGTGATCACCGCGGTGGCCTTCCTGGTGGTCCGCTCTGACCTGCAGAATCAGGTGAGCCAGGGGCTGAGCGATCAGAGCGTCGCCGTCCACCGGCAGGCCCAGCGCTACCACGGGCACATCCCGGCCGGATGGGTTCCGCCACATTCGGATCGGTTCGGTGCGTCCAGTCCGTACGAACAGGTGGTGACCGCCCGTGGTGCCGTCTGGGCACCAGCGCGCGATCGCGGGCTTCTGGCGGCGGACGCCGCCGCGGTCCAGGTCGCCGCCGGGCAGCGCGATTCCTACAACAGCGAAACCACGCTGGGCGGGGTCCGCGCCATGGTGCTCACCACGCCGCTTGCGCCGGGCCTGGCCTTGCAGGTGGCCGCGCCGCTCAACACGGTGGATGCGGAGGTGACCAGCGTCGGGGCGACCCTGGCCATGCTGAGCGCTATCGGAGTCGCCCTGGCGGCGCTGGCCGGCTGGGGCGTGGCGCGGGCCGGCCTGGCGCCGGTAGGCCGCCTGGCCGCCGTGGCCGAACAGGTGACCGCGACCGGAAACCCGGAGGGCCGGGTCGAGGTGGATCGCGCTGACGAGCTCGGGCGGCTAGCTACGTCGTTCAACACGATGCTGCACGCGCTGCAGCGGTCGCTGGCGGCCCAGCGGCAGCTGGTCAGTGACGCCAGCCACGAGCTGCGTACTCCGCTGACGAGCCTGCGGATCAACGCTGAGCTGCTGGCCGGCGAGCCCGGCCTGTCCGGACCGGAACGCCAGGAGGTGCTGGACCGGGTCGTCGCCCAGGTCGCGGAACTGGGCCAGCTGGTGGCCGACGTCACCGAGCTAGCCCGCGGCGAGCCGGTCACCAGCGCGCCTGGCGACGTCAGGCTCGATGAGGTGGTGGCGGCGGCCCTGGAGGGCGCCCGGCGGGACTGGCCGGGGACTCCCTTCACGGCCGGTCTCGAGCCGTACGTCGTGACCGGCCGCGCCGAGCGGCTGCAGATCGCCGTCCGTAACCTGCTGGACAACGCGGCCAAGTTCGGCCCGCCGGGTAGCCCGGTGGAGGTACGGCTAATCGGCGGCGAGCTCACCGTGCGCGACCGCGGGCCCGGTATCGCGCCCGCCGACCTGCCCGGAGTCTTCGACCGCTTCTACCGGGCGGCGTCGGCCCGGGCGGAGTCTTCGACCGCTTCTACCGGGCGGCGTCGGCCCGGGCCGTGCCAGGCTCTGGCCTCGGGCTCTCCATCGTCCGCCAGGTGGCAGAAAGCCACGGCGGGTCGGTCCGGGCCGAGTCCGCGCCCGGCGGGGGAACCCTGATCCGGCTCCGCCTGCCGGGCCGGGCGAGCCCCGGCGCCGTTACCGCCGCGGTGCCCGAGCGGGAATGCTCCAGTCGCAGATGATCGCGCCCGCCTTATCGGGCTGCGGCGGCGCGGGACGCACGCCGTGCTCTCGCAGGATCCCCGCCACCTGGCCGGCGATCCATGCGCTGCCGGGTGCGGTGGGGTGAAGGCCGTCATGCGAGCGCGGGAACGTCCAACCCGCCGCCAGCGGATCGATGATGATCACATTGCGGTCCGCGGCCCGGCCGGCCGTCACGATCGCCTGGTCGGTCCGGTGGGCGGCGGCCGAGCGTGAGTGCCTGGCGAAGACGGTGAGGAGCGCGATCCGTGCGTGCGGCGCCTCGGCGTGGATCAACGCGACGGCCTGCTCGACCCGGCGCTGCTCAAGCCGCAGCGGGACCCCGATATCGTCATGACCGGCCTGCACGATGACGAGCGCGGGCCCGAGCGCGCGAAGGTCAAGCCGTCCGATCTCGGCGGCGACCGGCCCCATGCGGCCGGCCCCGGCTCGCACGTAGCCCGCACCCGGGTCCCCGTATACGACGGCGTCCCAGTGCAGCAGGCGGGCCAGGACGACGGCCCATGACTTGCCCGGGTTACCTGGCCCGACCCCTGCGGTGAACGAGGCGCCGACGATCGCGAGTGCAGGCACGCCGGGCCCGTCGTGGCTATTCTGGCGCTGGCCGCGCTCGAGCTTCTGCTCGCAGGCGGCCACGGGCTCGCTGGCGACGTGCCCGCGGGGATGCCCTGGCTCTGCGGCCGACCCCGCTCCCTGCGCTGACGTAACCGGCAGCAGCGCGAGGCAGTTGACCGCGACAGCAGCGATCACCATGGAATATCGCCGGAGCACGGCCCAGTCTCGGCCCTGCCGGAGACGGTGTCAAACAAACCTGCGGCCGAACGCCCGGCAGCGACGGCCGTGGTGATGGCCACGAGCCCGTCTCCGTCTACGCGGAAAGGCTGTATCACGAGCAATAGTTGCAGCTAGCGGGAATCTAACCAGTTCGGCTAGCTGGGGCTCTGAATGACCGCTGGCAGCGATGACGGCTGGACGGCTCATGCGCAATTGTTGATGTGTCATAGGAAATTAAGGAGAACGACGATGACTACTTCTTTGCCTACCGCGAGGCTGGGCTGGACGGACATGTTCCTGACCCGGGTCGGGTTCGGGGCCTGGGCCACCGGCGGGGGCGGCTGGGCGTACGCCTGGGGCAACCAGGACGACGCCGAGTCCATCGCCGCGATCCGGCACGCGGTGGAGTCCGGGGTCAACTGGATCGACACCGCCGCCGTCTACGGGCTGGGGCACTCCGAAGAGGTGGTGGCGGCCGCGCTGGCCGGCCTGCCCGAGGCGGACCGGCCCTATGTGTTCACCAAGGGCGGCCTGGTCTGGGATCCGGCCGACCGCGCCGCGGCGCCGCGGCGGGTGGGCGACCCGGCCAGCTTGCGGGGCGAGGTCGAGGCGTCGCTGCGGCGCCTGAACGTGGAGCGGATCGACCTGTACCAGATGCACTGGCCCGCCGAGGACGGCACCCCCGTGGAGGACTACTGGCAGACCTTCACCGACCTCAAGCGCGAGGGCAAGATCCGGGCGGCGGGATTGTCCAACCATGACATCTACGCGCTGGAGGCCGCTGAGGAGATCGGGAACGTCGATGCCGTCCAGCCGCCGTTCAACCTGATCCACCGCGACGCGGCCGATGACGTACTGCTGTGGGCGCGCGAGCACGAGGCGGGGGTGATCGTCTACAGCCCGATGGCCTCGGGCCTGCTCACCGGGGCGTTCACCGCCGAACGCGCGGCCCGCCTGGATCCAGGGGACTGGCGCGCCAGCCACCCCGACTTCGCCGGGCCGGCGCTGTCGCACAACCTGGCTCTGGCCGCGGCCCTGCGCCCGGTCGCCGAGCAGCACGGTGTGACGCCCGCCGCTGTGGCGATCGCGTGGACGCTGTCCTTCCCCGGGGTGACCGGCGCCATCGTGGGCGCCCGGCGGCCCGGGCAGGTCGACGGCTGGCTGCCCGCCGCGACCCTGGAACTGAAGGAAGACGACCTAGCCGAGATCGCCGCCGCTGTCCGCGTTACCGGGGCCGGCACCGGACCCGCAGCGCCTCTTCTTTGAAGCAGTTCCCCCAGTGAGTCAGCTGGACGCAGTAAGAGGCGCAGCTGAGGATCTCCCGTACGCGGGCTGCGGCTATCCCGGCCGCCAGCTAACGCGAGGCTGGCATGAGATCGTCCTGAAGGTGCTGCTGCGACGCTGGGCTCATGGCAACGCAACAGGCCAGGTCTTGGCGGCGCGATGCGGTATCCATGCCTAAGGCAGCGGTGGCGGTCTCGGTCCGACCGCCTCGGGCCGGGGACGGCATCTGGCTAGAACCGGCGGGCCCAGTGCCGGGCGCGGTTCGGGGTAGTCGGGTGGCCGGGCCGCTGCTCGCCCTATCCGTAGCCGCGTTCGCGGCGGCACAGTACGCGATCGGCCGTCCGGTCGCGCCTGAGGCCTGGCTGGCGATCGCCCCGCTGCTAGCGTCCCTGACGCTGAGCCCGCTGCGCACCGCGCTGCTGGCGGGCTGGACGGTCCTGCTCGGGCTCGGACTTGCCCTTGAGACCAGCGGCCCGGCCGGGCGGCTGGCCTCAAGCCTGGCTGTGCTGGCGCTGCTAGCCGGGTTCGCGGTGGCCAACTCGGCGCTGCGGGCTGCGGCGCAGCGGCGGCTTGGCCAGGCTCGCGCGGTGGCGCGGGTCGCGCAAAGCGCGCTGCTCCGCGAGGTCCCCAGGTCCGTGGCCGCGGCCCGGCTGGCGTCCCGCTACCTGTCAGCCTCGGCCGAGGCGCACGTGGGCGGTGACCTGATCGAGGTGGTCGCCGACGGCGCAAACCCGCGCTGGCTGGTCGGCGACACCAAGGGCAAAGGGCTGCCCGCGGTCCGGCTGGCCAGCATCGCCGCGACAAGCTTCCGGGACGCCTGCGCCCAGCCGGGCCTGCCACTGACCGAGGTCGCCCGGGCGGTCGACCTCTCCGTGACACGAGCAGCGGGCGAGGAGGACTTCGTGACCGCGGTGTTCGCCGAGCTCGACCCCAGAGGCTGGATCCAGCTTGTGATCTGCGGGCATCCCCCGCCGCTGAGGCTGAGCGCCGACGGTGAGCTGGTGCCGCTGGATCCGGCGGCGTTCACGGCACCGCTGGGCCTGCACCCGGACCTGCACCTGTCCACGTTCTCGGTGCGCACCGGTGACCGGCTGCTCTTCTTCACCGACGGGCTGCTAGAGGCCCGTGACCGGGCGGGCCGGTTCTTCCGGGTGGACCAGCAGATCCAGGCGCTGAGCCGACCCGACCTGCAGGCGGCCGCCGACGAGCTGCTGGACCGGCTGCGCGCGCACACCCGGCGCCGGCTCGACGACGACGTCGCCGTGCTGCTGGCCGAGCTCACCCTCACCGGCCCCGGACTCCAATCCGCCGTGCCAGGCCAGCGGCCCGCCGCAGGCGCGACAGTGGGGGCAGTATGACCACGCTCGTGCGTGGCGGCGCGTAGCCGGTGTTGCCCGACGCCGCTCCACGGCGCCGTTATGCGGCGGCTTGGTCGTCTGGCCTGACTGCTGGGTGGTGCCAGACCCGGGCGACCGCTGGCGCGGGCCACCGCGGGTGGTGGCGGCGGCTGGGGATCGTGGAGGCAGCGTCTGCGTCGCGAATTGACAGGGCCGACACTACTGCGGCCAGGCAGAAGGCGGCGGCCACCAGGAAGGCGATCCGGTAAGCGGTCAGGTTGGCCACTTCGTGCCCGGCGACGAGGTGGGTCGTCCCGATCAGCACGATGGCCGTGGTGAGCAGGGCGACGCCGATGGCGCCGCCGACCTGACGCGCCGTGTTGAATATCGTCGAGGCTTTGCCGGTCGCCCCAGGCGAGATGGTGGCGAACGCTGCCGCCTGGGTGGGCACGAACACCTGAGCCATGGCGAGTCCCATGGTGAACATCAGCAGGCGGGCCCACCACAGGCTGGAGTGGGCGCCCATCAGGGAGAGCAGGCCCATGGAGGCGCCGGCGCCGGCCAGCCCGAGGGCGATGTGCCGGCGGGGCCCCAGGAGCGGGTAGAGCACCCGGCTGGCCAGCTGCGCACCGATCATGACGCCGATGGCCTCGGGAAAGGTGCTCAGGCCGGAGCCGAGCGCGCTCAGGCCGCGGCCGTCCTGGTAGTACAGCGAGATGGCGTACAGGGTGCCGAGAAAGGCGATCGAGGCCAGGATCAGCACGCCGGTGGAAGAACGGAACAGGCGGTTGCCCAGCAGCCGCAGTGCCACGATGGGCTCGGCGGTGCGCAGCTCGACGGCGACCATAGCGGCGAGCAGCGAGACCCCGGCCGCGACGGTGGCGAGCACCTCGGCCGATCCCCAGCCCAGGTCCGGTCCCTCCGAGACGCCGTACATGAGCGACCCCAGGCCGATGCCCGAGAGCAGGAACCCGGCCAGGTCGAAGCGCCCTGGCCTGGTCTGGGTGCGCTGGCGGAGGAATAGGGCGCCGAAGACGAGCGTCGCCGCCCCGATGGGCACGTTGACGTAGAACACCCAGCGCCACGACAGGTCGGTGACCAGCAGGCCACCGAGGACCGGGCCGAGAGCCGGCGCCAGGGTGGTCGGCACGGTGAGGATCGAGGCGGCCCGGATGCGTTCGGCGGGGGGAAAGACCCGGTACAGCATGGCCATGCCGACCGGGGCGAGCATGCCGCCGCCGGCGCCCTGGAGGACCCGGAATGCCACCAGCTCGCCGAGGCTGGACGCCACGCCGCACAGCGCGGAGGCCATGGAGAAGACGGCAACGGCGGTCAGGATCACCCGCTTGCCGCCGAACCGGTCGCCGAGCCAGCCGGACGCCGGGATGAACACCGCCAGGCTGACCAGGAAGGCGATCGAGACGCTGTCGACCGCCGTCGGGCTCACCGAGAAATCACGGCCGATGGTCGGCAGGGCCACGTTGACGATGGTGGTGTCCATGATCGACATGAACATGGCGGCGACGAAGACGACGCTCACCGCCACCTTCTCGCTGACCAACGCCGTCGTGCGCGGACTGCCGGACAGCGCCCGGCCGGCGACATCCGCATGCGCCTTCATGATGTCCTTCCTGTGACGTGACTGCCGGGCAAGATCAGCCCTGCTTGGTCTCCCAGAAGATCTTGCTGATCTCCTCGATCTTCGCCAGCAACTGATCGGCCACGGCCGGGTCGGCGCTGCCCTTAGTGCCCGACGCGCCGGCCAGCTTCGTGGCCTCGTTGAACAGCGTGTGCAGTTGCGGGTACTTCTCAAAGTGCGGCGGCTTGAAGTAGTCGGTCCACAGCACCCACAGGTGATGCTTGACGAGCTCGGAGCGCTGCTCCTTGATGATCAGTGCCCGGGCGCGGAACTCCGGGTCCGCGTTCTGCTGGTACTTCTCGTCGATCGCCTTGACAGACTCGGCCTCGATACGGGCCTGGGCAGGGTCGTAGATGCCACAGGGCAAGTCGCAGTGCGCATGGGCGACAGCCTTGGGTTCGAGCAGGCGCGCGAGCAGCCTCATTGATCCACCTTCCGTAGTGTCTGACGCCTGAGATCGCCGAGCGCTCGGGGGAACCGGAGCCTGGCGGCCGGGTTTGCGCCCAGCGGATCTTCTAGCCACGATCACACATGAAACGGGATGCGTCTTCCCCGCAGGCAGCCAACTTCAGTACCGGTTAGCAGGTATCCCACGTGGCCATGCCGGACGTGGGCAACGGGTCCGGCATGGCCACGACGCCGCGCGGCGGTTATCCCCTCATGTGCCGTGCGGGGCAGAATCCCGGACGGTGAGCAGGCCGTTGCGCATGATGGCGATCCGCTGGGCCCTGCGTGCCACCGAGGAGTCGTGGGTGACGGTCACGAGCGTGAGGCCGCGCTCGCGCCACAGCTGTTCCAGCAGCGTCATGATCTCGTCGCGGGTGCCTTCGTCGAGGTTGCCGGTGGGTTCGTCCGCGAGGAGAACTCCTGGTTTCTTGACCAGGGCCCGCGCGATCGCCACCCGCTGCTGCTGGCCGCCGGACAGCTCGGAGGGCAGATGCCGGGCCCGGTCGCCCAGCCCTACTTCGGCCAGCGCTTGCCTGGCGCGCTCTCTTCGCTGCCCGGCGTCCACGTCGAGCGGGACCAGCGCCGCCTCGACGTTTTCCTGGGCGGACAAGGTGGGGATGAGGTTGAAGGTCTGGAAGATGAAGCCGATCGAGGTCGCGCGTACCTTGGTGAGCTGGCTTTCCCGAAGCCCGGTCAGGTCCTGGCCATTCAGTTCCACCGTGCCTGAGGTCGGGCGGTCGAGGGCGCCGAGGATCTGCAGCAGGGTGCTCTTGCCGTGACCGGTCGGGCCCTGGATGGCCAGCCAGTCGCCGTCCCCGATGACGACGTTCACGCCTTGCAGCGCGTGCACGACTCCGCGGCCCTTGGGGTAATCCTTGGTGACATCAGTAAGCCGGTACATGGCATATCCCTTCGGTGATTACTCGATCCGGGCCAGCGCCGCCGCGGGACGCAGCCGGACGGCTCGCCAGCCGCCGAGCGACCCGGCGATCAGACCGCCTGCGATGGCGAGCACGACAGCCAGGGCCACGGCGCCCAGCGTGACGGGGGCGGTCAGGTGGACGGAGACGGTGTGGGCGGAAGAGGCCGCGCGCGCGAAGCGGCCGCCAGGCCCGCCTGATCCGCTAGCGGTGCTAGCGGTGCTGGCGGTCAGCGGTGGCGCTAGCGCCTCGACCAGTGCCGCGGCGCCGTAGCCGATGCCCACGCCCGCCGCGCCGCCGACGATGCCGATGACGAGCGCCTCGCCCATGATCTGGCGAATGATCCGGCGGCTGCGCCAGCCCATCGCCTTGAGGGTGCCGAACTCCCGGACCCGCCGGGAGACCGCGGACATCGTGAGGATGCTCGCCAGCCCGAACGCCGCGGCGAGCACGGCGACCGCCAGCCACTTGCCCAGGCTGTTGGCCAGGGTGGAAGCGCTGGACAGGGACCCGGTCACCTCGCTGGCCAGGTTGCTGGAGGTGGTCACCGTCGCGCTGGGCAGGCCTCGGGAGATCTCGCTGGAAACGACGCTGATATCAGAGGCGCTCGCGGCGGACACGTAGATGGTGTTCACCTCGTTGGGCATGTTCGCCAGGGCCTGTGCGCGGGCCAGCGGAATGTAGACGTTGGCGGAGCTCCCGCCCTGCGCGGCCTGGACGATGCCGATGACGCTGAACGTCTTCCCGGCGACCGTGATTGTTGATCCGACCTTGAGGTTCTGCGCCTTGGCGTAGTTCGAGTCAACGACGGCCACGTTCGAGTCCGACTGGGCCGCGGTGAAGTTGTGCCCCGAGGTGATCGTGCCGGAGCTGATCGGCCCCAGCGAGTCATTAGACGGATTGACCCCGGTTACGGTGAACGAACTGCTGTTGATCGACCCAGACCCGGAACCCCCGGAGCCTCCCGGGCCGCCCTGGGCGCCTGGCTGGCCGCCGCCCGCGGAGACCGTGCCAGAAAGCTTCACGTCGTTCAAGACGAGCACGCCGGCCGCGGCTGAGACGTCTTTCAGGCCCGACACCGTGGTGACCGACGAGGACTTGATCGTTCCCATCCCTCCGCCGGCCAGGATGTCCCGGCTGAAGCTGGTGCCGGTGTTCTGCTGGCCCGGCTGGCCGCCCGCGAAGTTGAAGCGGGTTCCCCCGCCGGAGCCGGCCGCGGGCGACTGGGTGACGGTCACATCGGTTCCCACTCCGTAGAGCGAACGCAGCACGGTGCCCTGGGTGGCTGAGACTCCGTCCGAGGCGGCGGTCACCGTGATGACCAGGCCGACGCCAAGGGCTAGGCCCGCCGCGATGAAAATCGCCTGCCGCATCCTGCGCCGTAGTTCCCGCAGCAAGTACGTGATGAACATCTGGATTCCTCTCCTTAAGGCGGCTCAGCCGGATGACCCCGCGTGGCCGGGGAACGAGCCGCCGCAGGCCTGCATGGCCTGGCGGAAGGATCCCGCGGCCGATCCGGTGGGCCGCGGGTGCGGGACGCCGGTTCCGCCGGACGGGCGCCCCTGCGGCGGCGTCACCCCGTGGCGCTCAAGGCACTGCCGGAAGGCGGAGTTCTGTGACGTGTTCTGCGACGTGCCGGAACCGGACGACGACGAACTGGCGCCGCAGCCGGCCGTGGCCAGGATTGCGGTCAGCACCACGGCCCCGAGCACGCCGGGTCTGGCCGCCCGGCCAGGCAGGCTGTGGGACAGGCGGGTCAATAATGTCTCCCTCGCTGTTGGCGGGTCTGCGCACGCGGTGCAGGCTCGGGCGGGGCCGGGTGCCTCGCCGTATGCAGTCAAGGGGGCGGGTCTTGTGATCTCGTTGCGCCTGCCTGGGAGCTTCCTGTCCGGCGGCCCGCGCATCCGGCCGCGTAGGCGGTCATCGGGCGGCCACGGCGGCTACGTTCAGATCCCGCTTTCCACGCTGGCGGCCAGCGGCAGGCGGACGCGGAAGGCGGCCCCATGGCCGGGCTGGGTATCGACGGTGATGTCTCCGCCGTGGGCGGCGGCCAGCGAAGCCGCGATCGACAGGCCGAGCCCGGTGCCGCCGCGGGCGCGGGTCCGGGCGTCGTCGGTCCGATAGAAGCGCTCGAAAACGCGCGCGGCCTGTTGGGCGGTCATTCCCGGCCCGTTATCAGCGACGGTGATCTCCCCGATCGCGGTGGTACTGGTCACGGACACGGCGACCGGCGACCGCGGCGGGGTGTGCTGCATGGCGTTGCCGATCAGGTTGTCGATGACCTGGCGCAGGCGTTCCTCGTCGGCGTAGACGATAACCGGATCGTCGGCCAGCAGGGCGATCCGGCGGCCCGGGTGTATTATGCGGGCGGCCTGGACCGCCTGCGCCGCGATGCTCGCCAGGTCGACGTGGCGCCGGTCCAGGGGGCGGTCCTGGTCCAATCTGGCCAGCATCAGCAGGTCCTCGACGAGCCGGCCCATCCGGCTGGCCTCGTGGTGGATGAGGGTCATCAGCCGCAGCAACTCGTCAGGACTGGCCGCATTGCCCTGTTGCAAGCCGAATTCGGCCAGTCCCCTGACGGATGTCAGCGGCGTGCGCAACTCATGGCTCCCGTCGGCGGCGAACTGCCGCATCCGGTCTTCAGACCGCAGCGCACGTGCCTCGCCCTCTTCGCGCGCCCGGTACGCGGCCTCGATCCGGCCGAGCATGGTGTCCAGAGCATCGGCTAGCCGGCCGACCTCGGTGCCGCGCGAGGGATGGTCGATGCGCCGCGAAAGGTCACCGCCGGCGATCGCCGCGGCCGTTGCCTCGATCCGGCTGAGCGGCGCCAAGCTGACGCGCACGAGCGGCAGGCCGATGCCTGCCAGCACCGCGATGGCGATCGCCCCGGCCAGCGCATCCGCTATCTCCAGGCCAGTGACGGTGCTATTGAGATTATCGAGGCTGAATGCGATGATCGCGTGCCGACCGCCGGAGAGCGGCTTCACCAGGACACGCCAGGAATGCGTCGGCGTGCCGGCCGCCGGCACGGTGAACGGGCTCCTCTCATCTTTGAGCTGCGCCGCGGACAGCCGCGGAGCGTCGGCATCCTGCTGCGATGTTTCGGCGTGCTGGGCCTGCCCGTCAGCGCTGACCACCTCGACCAGGAACTGCGTCGGCAGGGTCTGCGGTTGTGCACTCTGCCGAACGGGCAGGTGTGATCGCTCCAGGACGCGGCTGGCGACCGTGGCGAAGTCGCGTAGCTGGGCGTCTGCCCGGCTGTACAGGTAACTGCGCAGCAGCGCCGTGCCGAGGAAGCCTGTCACCAGGGAGGTCAGGGCGACGAGGATGGCCGCAGTCGCCATGACCCTGGCGCGCAGCGAGGCGTCCGCCAGGCCTCGCCGCAGGCGGCCCCGCCACGTCCTCACGGAGGCGGAATCCGCAGGACATAGCCAACACCGCGGATGGTGTGAATCAGGCGTGGCTCACCCTGGTCAACCTTGCGCCGCAAGTAGCTGACGCAAGGCTCCACCACGTTGCCGTCGCGGGCGGGGTTGTGGTCCCAGACATGATCGAGTATCTGCCGTTTGCTGAGGACGCGGCCGGCGTTCAGCATCAGGAACCGCAGCAGCCTGAACTCGGTGAGCGTCAGCGCGATGACGGTGCCGTCCCGCCTGACTTCATGGCCGTCTTCGTCGAGTTCCAGGTCGGCCACGCGTAGCCGCGTGGCCGGGGCCGCGCGGCCGGTGCGCCTCAGCACCGCCCGGATGCGTTCCAGCAACTCTTCCAGGCTGAACGGCTTGGTGACGTAATCGTCTCCGCCCAGGGCCAAGCCGGCGACGCGCTCGCGGACGCCGTCGCGCGCGCTCAGGAAGATGACCGGAACGTTCGGGCCGGACGACCGCATCCTGCGCACCACCTCGAACCCGTCACCATCCGGCATCATCACGTCCAGCAGGACCAGGTCGGGCCTTGACGCCGCCGCAGCGCGCAGCGCTTCTGCGCCGCTCGCCGCGGTCATCACCTCGAATCCGGCAAACCGGAGCGATCCAGCGAGCAGTTGCAGGATCGTTTCCTCGTC
>WNGP01002029.1_pt1 | contig 16862 bp, 12 predicted proteins | sample 5407671 | NCBI WGS metagenome assembly WNGP01 (sample SAMN13153381, study PRJNA577476) | soil metagenome | isolation source: 40 cm soil or saprolite under Garry oak tree replicate 2 | place: USA:California | collected 2016-06-15 | reverse complement strand
CTCCCTTGCACGCGCGGAATGGCTTCACGGAACGCCTGCAAATGCGGCATGTGAAGATCAATCCCGCAAACGGACTCCGCACGCTGCGCCAGTTCCTGTGTGTAGCAGCCATTGCCGCATCCGAGATCCAGGACCCGCATGCCCCTAAGATCCAAAGTCTGATCTATTTTCTCCATGCGCTTACTAACAGCGTACGAGCCATAGGAAGCGGGACCTCCAAGCTTGATCGCGTTTACTCCCGAGGTGTTTTCAAAATGCCCGCGCCTGACTAGCATCACGCCTCTCCACCGAGAAGGCCATTTGCTCCCCGGGCTGTTTGCCGTTGGTACGATTCGGTCGTCCACTCTTCATTCACTCTGTACATGGCGGCCAGGTTGTTTGGAAACACGCGAAGTCCCATCTTCAGAATGCGGGCTTCCGGAAACAAACAACAGAGATCAGGGAGCGAGAGCAAGTTAATCTCCAGTGGTTCTCGCATGTAGCCAGGCGATAGGCGCACGATGTGGCGCTGCACGTTCGGCGTCAAAAACTGATAAAAAGGCAGCAGAGTGTGGGGTTCTATCGGGAAATGTTTGTTGGGCGTGGCCACGAAGTAACCTTTTGTCGCGACGCGGCGGATCTCGTTGGCAAATTCTCTTTGTCTTGCCCAGCCGCCCACATGTTCGATGACCGCATTGGAGAAAACCCAGTCAAACGATTTTGACTTGAAGGGCAGATTACGTCCATCTGCCTCAACCGTCTTAACACAAATGCTCGTCGGGATTTGAAAGTGTCGTGTGTCTAAGTTGACGGCAACGACCCGCGAAAAACCGGAATACAGGTCGAGGAATTCCCCATCAATTCCTGCCCCACCACCTACGTCCAGTAGCGTGTCCCTCGCGGATGCATCTCCTACTAGACGCAAGAACAGGTCCACCTTTTCTCGGCGCAGTTTGCGGTGGATGGGCCTTAACCAGCGCAGGATTTGATTTCTGAAACTGCTCAGGACCTCCACAGTTCACTCCTTGACCTGAGAAGGCAACTTTGAAGCCCCGGGAGAAGCACGATAACTGTTCCGTCCCTGCTTTCTCCCGACGGCAGAACAGGATGCAACTTGCGGTGCAAGCCGGTGCGTCGCACGTTACATTTCTCCAGAATCGCGACGCGCTATGGTCTTCAAGCTTTCTAAGAGTCGAAGACGCTCGTTCAATAACCGGATGGCTGCGGTTCTTCCCGCCGCATATCTCAGGTGCTCGACGGTTGCAAATCCGCTCTTTTGTAGCAGCCGTCCGATATTCTCAATCCTCCTTTTGACAGCACGCGACCCGTAGGATGCAGGTCCGCCAAGTCCCGATGAAAAATACTCGGAGTCGTTTTCGGTGGGCATTCTTGTGTGCGGTTTCACGACAGCGTTTCGGGAATGTTCACGGTGTGCGCGCTTGCCAAATATCGTACTTGTTGAGGAGTTAGCCGGTACTGCTACAACGTTGCGATTCATGGGCGGCGATGTCGCCCTGCTAAGCGAGCCGTCTGGCCCAGAAACGAAAAAGTCGTAGCCCAGACTATCGAGCAGATCCCACGCACCACGTGGCGACAGACCCAGACGCATGGAAGCCTCGGGATTGATTTCAAAAATAATTGTGGGTCGCAATGAAGTAACAACTCTATTTGCCCCGCATAAGACCAACTCCTCGGCCCCCTCCACGTCCATCTTCATCACGTCGACATGTTCTACCGAAGCCTGACAGAGCGCATTGTCCAGCGACTCCGTCACAATTTCTTCCGCCTTCTGTTCCAGGAAAGGGTTTCTACCCAACGAGTTTTGACCAGCGTCCGGCCCGTGATACAGCCAGGCCCTCCCTGTCTTGTCCGACACAGCCGCGGGCAAAGCCATCACGTTCGTGAGACCGTTCAATGCAATATTTTGTTTCAATGCCGGAAACGACTGAACCGATGGTTCAAAAGCAATCACGCGACCCGATTGTCCCACGATCCTGCTTGCCACCAGCGCGTATATCCCCAAGTTGGCGCCCACATCGACAAAGGTTTTTCCTCGTGAAAGGGCGCTTTCCAGATAGGACAACTCAGATTCATAATTCTCGCGAAAAACGAAAATAAGTTTCTCGACGCCCTTCCACCTGGCGGGCAGGAACATCCTTAGATGCCACCTTCCCAGCTTTACTACCGCCCCTTTCCGGAGAGCGCACCGAGTCACCCAGGAAATGAAACGGAAGGTGGTGAGTACGGGCGCCGTCTGAAAGCCCGCTTGCGTTCTGAGCCAGTGCCATTTCTTCACTAGATTCTTGATGGGACTTTTCATACGAAGAGCATCTTCAGTTTAGTTTTTTATGAATCGCCACCACGTTGGCATACTTGATGTCCGCAGGTGGAGACTTCATTCTGGAAATCGTTCCGGCTGAACAAACAGCAAAAAATTCGTAACCCAATCCCTCAAGCAGTTCCCATGCACCATATGGCGAGAGCCCGAGGAGTGCAGCACCCTCGGGATAAAATTCAAAAATAATTACAGGTTTCATAGATGCGGCAACGTTCTGCGCTCCGCGCAGCACGAGCTCTTCAGCTCCCTGCACATCCATTTTGATGACATCCACGCGTTCGACGGAGACTTCATGAACAATGTTGTCCAACGATTCCGTCACAACCACTTCACAGTTTCCATTGAAAGATGGGTCTTTCCCAAGAGAATTGCCACTCGGACACGGCGCATGGTAAAGCAGGGATTGCCCCGTTTTCTCCGAGAGCGCCACAGGGAAAGCATGCACATTAGTCAAACGATTCAATGCGATGTTTTGCCGCAAGAGTGGAAACGACTGAACTGATGGTTCAAAAGCAATCACCCGGCCCAAATGACCCACGATTCTGCCTGCCATCAATGTATAGATCCCCAGGTTGGCCCCCACATCGACGAAAGTTGCTCCCGGGGAAAGCACATGTTGTAGGAACGCCAATTCAGGTTCGTAGTGCTCACGAAAGGCAAAAATTGATCTCCCGATGCCTTCCCATTTAACTGGTAGGAGCAACTGCAAATCCAACTTATGCAACTTTACGGTCGCCATCTTCTGTAACGAACATTTAGCTCGCCACGAGATTAAGCGGCTGACGGCGAGAACCGGTGCTCTACGGAAACCATATTGCATCGTTAGGCGCTTCCACTTCGCGGCTAGTTCCTTCACCAGATTGCGCATTATCGGTACATTCGAATGTGTTTTTGCTGAACCTTCAGTTTCTTGCGTTCTTGGTCCGACCATATATTTCCATCAGCAGTTGATAGTTTCGTCGAGCCGTGTACTTGGCTTCGTACTCTGCCCGGGCCGCTCTGCCCTTCACTTCCATTTCTGTGGGGTGCTCCCAAGCCCACTGTACTTTGACCGCTAAATCATCAGGATCACCAGCAGTGAAGTGCGCGCCAGTCTTCCCGTCCTCAACAATCTCCGCCTGCGCGCCTAATCGCGATGCAATCACCGGGACACCACAAGCAAAGGCCTCGATGATGCTTATGCCAAAAGGCTCTAACCATTCACTGGGAAATATCAAGAATCGTGCACCACTAATGATTTCAAGTGTCTGCTTGCGAGCTAGCCACCCTTCGAAGCGAACACTCGAAAGGTTCTCCCGACACTTTTGTTCTTCCAGTTCATGACGCAAGGGCCCATCGCCCACGATTCGCAAGGGAATCGCGTTTCCCAGAATTCTGAAAGACTTGAGCAGAGTCCGCACCCCCTTCTCTGGGACTAGTCGGCCGACAAAGAGTGCATATTCTCCTGCTCGCGCACGCATGCCGGGGTCTGGATAAACAAGATTGGACTTCACCCTGATTTTCTCCGCGGGCAATTCGGATTCAATTAGCTTCCGGCGTGCGAACTCCGTCGGCACGACATAACTGTCCACCAAATCGGTCCACGTGTTCATGCCGCGATGCAACGCAAGCATTAGGCCAATCGCAGCTGTCGCCAGATGCGAATCGTGATAGCAGCCATGCATTACTCCGCGGAAGACGCCGCTGTCCATACACTCCTCGCAAATTTCACCGTCGCGATAAAGATTGCCAGCAGGACAAAGTAATCGATAGTTCTGAAGCGTTTGAATCACCGGCACGCCAGTCTCCTGGCATGCGTAGTACGCGCCAGGCGAGATCAGCGGGAACGTGTTGTGGAAGTGCACGATGTCCGGTTTTTCCTTCCGGAGGATGCCCCGTAAATCTTCAATGCTGGTGCGAGCCCAGGTCGTACCCAGCCCGAGCTTTAGTTTGGAAAACAGGTGCTGCTCGGTAATTTCATCGTTTCGGCGCGTGTACTGCAAGACGCGGTGCCCGGCCTCACGCATGATCGCACTTTCTGCCAAGAATTCGGAGTCCTCGCCGCCTCCTCTTTGGCGGTAATAGTTGTGACAAATCAATATTTTCATTGGCGTTTAACCAGCACGCCAAACTTGGCTCGTTTGGTCTTTTCGGGGATAACCGCGGAAAAGCTTGGGGCTACGAGGTCGACAAAATCCGAGAAAGCAGAGTGGCCGTCCACGTCGTCGGCAATCAAAACTCCACCCGCCCGCAAGTAGGGCCATACCGCTTGAAATTCCCAATACATATTCGCGTAGGTGTGCAGGCTATCATGGATGAAAAGATCGATGCTGCCCAATCGCTCTAGCAATTCGGGCAGGTGGCGACGGCTTGAGCCTCTTTGTAGCGTCCACATCTCTCTGAGCTTTCGAGGGACGAACAACCCCGTGGAACTGTCTGCCTTAGGCGCCAACGGAGGCAGGTCCAAGCTATAAAGCCTGCCCTGTTTGTTCTGAGCCAGGGCTTGCAGAACAGAAGACGTGGTTATCCCATATGCGACACCCGTCTCAAACACAATCTTGGGCGAAAGAACTAGGCATACTGCATAGCAGAACCGCGCCAACTCTAAATCTGCATTGTGGCTTGCGGCGAATGGCCCGTTCACGCATGCGCTTGAGGCAAGACCGTCGAGATAACTCTCAACACGCTCCAGTGCCTTTTCAGAAAGTACTCCAGCGAGGTCCCAGTGAAAGGATTCGTTGAGAAGTGTGATAACTTCATTGAATCCAATCGTGAAGTGCGTATTCGGCCGCAATCTCACACGTTCGTAACGCACCTCTAAGAAATTGTGCAGGCGGTCTCGGAACTCGCCTGGGTCCTTAGACAGCATGCTCAGCAGAAGACCCAGCTTGGTCGTGGTATTGACGCAATATTCAACTGGTCTCATGGTTTCATGGGTGTCGTGTCCCCACGGAAAAGTTCCATCGGAGCGACTGTTCTACATCCAGGATCCGTATCATGCGCAAACCAACACCCATCGACGCCCAGAAAAGCGAGGCCAGGAACGGGCTTTCTAGCACGAAATTCGCCATCCCGTAAACGCAAAAGGCCATTTGGCCCATGACAGCGATCAGTAAGAATAGAGTGCGGTGGTTCTTCCGATTGCGATAGACGGCCCTGGAGGCAAGCCAGAAGAAGTAACAGAGGAACGCCAGCAGGGGAATGAAACCAATCAGCCCCATCTTGTACAGCACCGTCAAGAACGTGTTGTGAGGCCTGGGGTCGTTATCCCAGATCCCAAAAACAAATGGAATTCCAAACCCCTCTCCGGCTGAAGGGTATTCCTCAAAGCGCCTCCAAGCTTCTTTCCAGGCTGCAACTCGAAATTGCCAATTTGGGTCTTCGCCAGAATGGAAGACTCCCGAATCTAGCTCTTCGGTGGAGCGCTGCGTAAAATCGCGACCGCTCTGTGTGTGAAGAAACAAGGACGAAGCCAAGATAATCAGGATGGCAGGTATGAGCAGTGTTGCGGGCCGCCCGAGCCTGCCCTGCCCGTCCGCCGTTCGTCTGTACAACAATCCGATTAAGATCATGATGCCCAAAGTCACGAAAAGACTGCGGGCATTTGCGAGCATCAATCCAAAACAGAGAAGACCAACAAAGACCCACCCAGCCCGAGGCCGAAGTCGTCTGTTCGCTATTGCTAGCACGGTAGCAACAAGCGAGATCAAAATATAAATTCCGGGCGCGATGAAGCGCCTTTGTTCGGGAGCAACAACAAACCAGGCTAGCCCATTGAGGGCGCTCAACGATGTGCCGAGGAAAAACCAGACAGCCACTCGCTTAATGGAAAGCCAGCTCCGAAACAGATGGTACCCGACCAGCAAAAAGAGTGCGTAGGCGATCAGCGCCGAATCTCGTAGCACCAAAATTGTATCGCGATGTTCCCAGAAACCTCTCGCTGCTGACAGCAGGCCGGCCGCCACGAAGAGCAAGAGGAAGATATTCAACACTAGTGGGCTGCGAGAGTAGTGCGGTCGCAGCAGAAGGTAGATCGAAAGGAGCAGAACGACGAGGACAACATCGGTGACGAAAAGGGGAGTGCCCGGCCAGCGAAGATAGGAAAAATCCTTCATGTACGCTGCGGTACAAAATGCAAACCACAGGAATAATCCCTCGGTAATCGAAGCGCGTACCCTCTTAGCATAGGCAAACATCAGTGGCAGCGTCACGGCAGCCAGCAGAAAGGCGGCATAGTAGGGTTCATATTGCAAGGGTCCCTGCGACGGCAGCTCCCACTCTGGATTGGGAGCGCGTGTCAGCCCGTCCGCAACGGCAATTACGGCTCCCAAGGTTACAATGAAGATCAGCCAGATGTTGACGATGCCACCCCGAGGCTGCCTGCGGATCAGTAAGGGAGCAATGGCCGGGCGGCCGGCGGCCCCGACTGAACCAGTCAAATGGCCGGCTTCTAGCGTGAGCACTCCACTCCTATCCACGCCATTCCCAGCGACGCTAGACAAAGGGATCTTGTGCTTCGGTAGACCTCCCCGAGAAATCAAGCTCCGCAAACTTCGCATTACGATCCCTCTCCTGCCAGCACCGCGGGAACGGTGCGCATCAATATCTTGAAATCGAGCAACAAGCTCCAGTGTTTCATGTATTCAAGATCTAGCTTCATACACGTTTCAAAGGAAGGATTCGCGCGCGCGATGATCTGCCAGAGCCCCGTTATGCCGGGTTTTACGTCCAGTCGTCTGTGATGGTCGGGACGGTATCGCACGTAATCGTCTAGGGGATGGGGGCGCGGACCAACCAGGCTCATATCCCCTTTCAACACATTCCAGAATTGCGGCAGTTCGTCGAGGCTGTACTTCCGAAGAAAGTGGCCGAGCGCGGTGACGCGAGGATCATCAGCGATTTTAAAGAAAGGGTCTTGGCGCTCGTTGAACTGGCGCAGGGAGTCTCTGAGTCCATCGGCTCCATCGAACATGGTCCGGAATTTGTAACAAACAAATTTTTGTCCCTTTTTTCCTGCGCGGAGGGAGGCATAGATGACCGGGCCAGGCGACTCCAGCTTGACGGCCAAGGCAATCGCAAGCAAGAGTGGCCAGAGGAGCAAAAGTGCGACGGCGGATAACAAAAGATCCATGATCCTCTTCACGAACAAACCCATGCTGAGGATGGGGCGCGCTCGCGGGATGCTGTGGCCTCGGCCAACCGCAGTTTCGAGTCGTTCATGGCGGTAAATCTCGGGCAAGAGAGACTCCAACGTACTTGCTAGGAACGGCGGGGAAGACACACGGGTTTCTGAATTCGTAAACGCGACTTTCCGCCGGCGAACCACACGTTCTGGCAATGAATCACATTGGCCAAAGGCCTGGGTCCGAAGATCGACAGGTTCACCGGGCATCAAATCGACCACCCCGAGCTCTTGATTTGCTAGAAAGAGCGTTTTGCCAGCGCACTTTTGTGCTCAACAGCGCATAAGCCGACACTTTCAGCCGCGCACCAAGCAGGCCAAGCGTAGAGACTGAACAAGAATCAGTCGATAGGGTTTAGTCTGTAATCGCGGCCTGGGTGAAAACCTTAGGAGGTGAGTTTGGGATTCTATTCTCCGGCAATCCTTGCACGAGCGGATCCCCTTATAGGGGTGGATCCTTTAGTCTGTCCTAGGGTTTCCATGGATTCCCATCAGAGGTAACCTCCCTATCGACAATGAACTGTGGGAATGTTAATTAATCTTGTCAGCCCTCCGCGACCTTCTTCGGTCAGGCAGATACCGGTGATTCTGACTACCACGCCACATTCCGCCGCAGGACAGACGCGAAGACCCACAATCCCTATTGGTCTTGTTCAGGTTGTCGCGCTCCTCTTACTCCTTCCCGCATTGAGCCGCGCCCAGGTACTACCGCAGGAAACAGAGAGAGAGCCTTTGGGCTCCCTAACAAGCATGGGGGAGGCATATGTGAATGCCTCCCCGGCACCCGCCGAAATCACGATTTTTTCTGGCGACAGAGTGCGTACGGGGGAATCCGGCTCCGCGACCTTTAACATGAGCGGAAAGGGCTCGCTCAAACTCTCTCCACGCAGTCAGGTCCTTTTCTCCGGCAAATACGAATATACGGCTGAGTTGGAGGCAGGAGCGGTGGTGATGAACTCCGTTAGCGGACCAAATGGGTTCACCTTGCGAATTGGAAACAACGTATTGGTTCCTTCCATGAAAGAGCATACGGTACTGGCGTCAATTGACAGGGCTCCGGATGGTTCTTTCCTAGTGACTTGTTCGGACGGAGCCATGGGCGTATTAACCTTGCAGGGAACATCGGGACAGTTTCTCCAGCTTGGTCAGTCCGTGAGCGTTGCCCCGAATGGACAATTGTTTCCAGTGGTGCAGCAGGCCGCTACCCCTGGGAAATCACTTTCCCTGAGATCATCTTCGGGAGCCCAAAAGGCTAAGGGTAGCCGTACGGGATGGGGTTTTCTCGGGCTGGGAGCTGCTGGCGCAGTCGGAGCTGCGGCGGCTCTAAGCCACGGCGGCGGAAAGCAATCCATTAGCCCTTCTTCACCTTAAAATCGCTGCCCGTGCTTCCGAGCTATTTGTAGAACCGTCGCGCACTGCCTCAGGCCTAGTTTCAATATCCAACGGGATCGCCACGGCACATCGATTAGATGGCCTCTTTGGGTATCCTGCTGCATCGCAAGCTTCTCCATTTAGTTCTTGGAGTTTGACGGACCCGCCAGCCGAAACTTGACCACGACATCTTGTTCTGTTTCTACGGGTTGCCCGCCAAGCAATGTTTGTCCGTAGCGCCATTCGCGAATCGCGCTGGTGGCCGCCTTTGCAAGCAAAGCCGGGCCGCTCGTTAGCTCGACACTCTCTACCGACCCATCGCCGCTGACAACAACGTGTAACTTCACGGTGCCTTCGATGCCTTGGCGCTTCGCGTCCTCAGGATAAACTGGTTCAACACGCGAGATGGCGCGACCTATTTGCAGGCTCCTTCCATTCGGCGGTTTCTGCGAACTGATGTCCTCGGGGATTCGGATCGATGGATAAGGATCACTGCTGACCGCTACCGACCACGTCGGAGACACGGGAGCATTGGGCTGCTTCAAAGCAGGCGGCGGACTTTCTTTTTCTTTCATCTCAGCCGCCGCCGTTCCACTCGGGATATTCTCGGACAGGCTCGTTGCCGGCGTGGCGGTGCTCTCTGTCGGTTGAGCAGGCGAAGCCTCCACAACTTGGCTTCGAACAGTCTCCCCGGCTGGATTCGGCACAGCGACAGCGGCGCGCTCGGGAGGCTTTGCCGGGTCACTCTTCGGCAGGGTGCTCTCAGCGCGGCGAACCGCACTATTAACAGCGGGCCTCGCAGCAGGGCGCTCAAGGTTGCGTACCTGCGGACGCACAGGCGCCAGGTGCCCTTCGGAGCCATTCAGCGGACGGTCAGCGGGAACCTGGTCCAAGCCATGCGCTTGCGGCCCGTTATTCTCGGATAGGAGAAGGGGAACATCTGTAGTCTCATGCGCGGGAAGGTCGTTGTTCGGCTCCAGGGGCTTATTTGTGCCCTTGGTATTCTGTGCGATGAATCCAATCGCTTCATTTCGGGCGGCAGGCGGCGTTGCAATCCATCCTATGGCCACCGCCGCTACACCGGACAAGATGACGGCCACCGCAAGTCTCCTCCGTCTTTCGGCTCCTCCTTCTGAAGTCATCGGATGAATTGCAGGTGTCGATTTGCGTTTGAATTCGTTTTTCTCCGAGGTCTTTGGACGCAAGGCCTCCGATGCAGCCAATGCGGGTGCTACGTTGTCACCATGCAAACCGGGCACAGCAAGAGGCGGGGGAGTCGAGACCCGCCGGTGTTCTTGAACTACGCTAGCGGAGGGCGAATCCACAGGCGCAAGGATTCTGAGGTTGGGAATCTTCGGTACTTCCCGATGAACTGCTGGGCCGTCGGGAGCCTTGGCACTTTGCGCCTGAAGTTCACTCGGCGACTCCGGCTGAGAAATCCGGCTGGCGATTATCGCGCGCGCCTCTTCCGTGAGATTGACGAATCGAATCCCGGCCTCTCTTTTTGATTCGCTGATCCACGCAATCTGCCCGCTTGCTTCGATCTCATCCCTCGACCCTTTGAATTGAATCCGTATAGTTGGGAGATCATCCTCGGTCAGAGTCATAGCCGCGGTAAGAGCAAGACCGCCTTCGCCGATGTTAAGCAGGACGCCGCCGTTGTCCCGGCCCAGCTCGATGAAACTGAGAGGCCTTATCTGCTGCCGGGGATGACTACGGCGTTCGCGAAGATGGGTCGAACAGTCATCGCCGGCCAGGTTGTCTGACGTGGCTTGAGTGGCTTGCTGAAAAAGTTCCGCGACAATCTCCGCCGGTTGGTCGGTGAGAACGGAACTATCTTCCGGCAGGTTCAGCTCAGGGACCCGTTCTTCGGCAACGGTGCTGGAGTCCACAGGATCCGCTAAGGACAGCGTTGGTGTTCTTGTCGGCGCATCCCCCGCGGGATGTTGTTGCGGTCTTGGGAGTATCTCTGCTTCAGGCTGAGGTTCGCGCTCTGAGCTTTCGGCGGCAAGCCAATCAGCGATTCGCTGGCGCGCTTGTTCGGGCAAGCCGACGAATCTTATCCCCGCCGTCTTTCTTGATTCACTTCTCCAGGTTAGCTGTCCGGTTGCTTCCATCCAGCCACCGGAGTCCGGCAATAGAATCCGCATGCTTACAAGCTCGACGCCACCCAGAATCATTGCGGCCGAGAGGGCTAATCCGTCCTCACTCATGTTGTAGATGAGACCGCCGTTTACCTTCCCCAGGTCGACGTAGATCGGGGGGGTAACAAGCGTGCGTGTCCGGGCCCGGCGTTCGGTGACGCCGAGAGCTTTTCGAGCGCTATGTAATGTGCCCAGCATGCCCTGCAATCATGGATCAGGAATCCTGCAAGAAACCTGCCATCATTCACTTAAATCTTAGGTTTACGCAACACTACCTTCAATCCGGTAAAACCCTGCACTGACCCGAATTACAGTGCTTTGAACCACCAAGAACTCTGCGCAATCTTCGGGGGATACGGGGGGTACGGCTAGTTTTCTGGAGTGAGACTGACACGGTCGATCCAGACAGTGCCGCTGATCCGGTTGTCGAGTTTCTCGCTCGCAGGCCGCGCGACCCTCACGAGCAGTAAGCGCGTATCGGCCTTGGTTTTGAATTCAAATTGCACCGAGGACCAGCCAGACGTGCCTAGGGTATTCTCGGTCGATAGGAACAGCTTCCCCATGTCAAAAGCATCGAACACCTGGAACCTTGGCCCGCTGTCCGTGGTAATCCCTTTCACGCGTATAGCGCCGGAAAACTGGTATCGCGTGTTCGGCTGGACGGCCACGTACTGGAATACATGGCCATAGTCGAGGTTGCCCTTCCCGCTGAATTCGATGCGAAGCGTGCGAGATCCCTCGAAAGCACCCTCGAAATCTATCCCAACCACGGCTCCATCGACGGGGACAACGCGCCAATCCAGTCCTCCGTCTAGAATGTCGCGTTCAAAGCTCCCGTTTCCCACTAAATTGGAGCCGTTTACAAGCGGGCCGATTTGCGTGGGGAAGCGTTCGGCCAGTGCAAACCACGCGGCGGCCAGGCGGCCGGGCTCGCGGTGTTGGATGAGCGCGTCGAGATAAGGGAAGGTCTGGCGGAGGTCAAATGGCAATTTCAGTTGGAGCAGGCGCAGCCAAACTTGTTCCGCGGCCGTCACGTCACCCGCTTCCATTTCGAAGTTCAGATAGTCAAAGAATACGGATGCCTGGGGAGGAAGCATCTCCAGAATCGCGCGATTGTCCCGCGTCGCGCTTACGGCAAGCCGGAACACGTCCCGGTGGGCGGGGCTGTTTCCTGCAAGGACGACCTGAAGGGCGCGCAGTGCCTCTGGGGTCTGGTGAGCCCGAAAGGCAAAATTGGCGAATCTCCAGTTGATTTCCGGCGAATTGGGAAAGAGCCGGAGGGCCCGCTTGAATGCGCTCAGCGCGTCGTCGGTTCGCCCGGCCCAATCGTAGGCGGCGCCAAGATCACTCCAAAAGTGAGCGTCATAGGGGCTCAGGCGCGTTGCACTCTCGTAAAACGCAACGCTCGCGTCTAAGTTTTTGGTGGTCCCGTAGAAGTGCGTGAGGGTGCCGAGCGCGTCATAATACTGCGGATTATCGCGGTCCCACTGTGTGGCGGCTTGAACCGAAGTTGGTGACTCTTGACGAAAATACCAATCCGCGATCCCTCGCCTTCCCACTAGGTAGATGCAGAAGAGCAAACTAAGCGCCAAGCCAATTCGAGCCGTGAATTCCGCAGGCGGCACGCTTCTCATCTTCAGCATGAAGCGCACTCTAACTGTAATGTTGTCTCCACGGTTCGATCTTGCCCCTGCGACCCGCCAGACGCAACATCAAATCATGTATCAAGAATTGTTGCTGTCGCGAAACGCCCATTTTGCTACAACAATTGGACAAGCAATAGATATTTCATGGACTTAGCGAGCCCGAGTTGGTTTTCGCGACACGTGCGCAGACCATTGCAGTCGTGGATTCCGGCATCGCATGGAAGACTGCGGTTAGGAAAAACGCGTCCGGCCTCACTGGGGAAAGAGAAAGCGGAAAGAGTGTGTTACGCAGCCCTTCGTTTGCGAGACGATCGTTTCGTTAGCAAGGACCGAGGCGTCCCGCTCAAAAGTCACGCCGATCAGTGACCCGACTCTCTTCCCGGCGGCTTTGCAGGCTTCATTCGTGGTGGTGTTTCCGAGCGCAGACCTCGGCGCTGCAGCAGGCAACCCCTTTCTTCTTGGAGTTCTTGGGCGCTACCAATCGGGACGCGACGACGGTTCCCCCTATGGCGATAAGGAGAAATACGAGCACTCTAAATGGCACGTTCATAGGTGACAGGCGCTTCAATTCTTCCGTCATTTCCGCAGACGCTCGAAGGGGAAAGGATATGGCGCGAAACTGCGACAGCGAATGGTCCCACGGTACTGCCGCGCCAGTACTTTGGGGTAACCGCAATGTCCCTTTTTGAACTAGTTGTCTCAGTGGCCAGGTCAAAAGCTGCCAACGGATGTGACCCGGAATGAGGTTCTCTTGTTGGATTTCTTGCGGGAAAACGACGGCAGAAGAGCTGGTCGAAGACTTAAAGGTCACACAAGGACGGTTGGCCAGGAAGTTTCTGTCCCGCCGGAATGTAGCCTCGGGATTTCGTTACCTACGGCGATTTGAAAAATTGAGTAAATTTTTGGTCACTCGCCTAGTGGCCTGTGATTAGCATGGTTGTGTTATTGTTTGAGAGTGGAGGCGTTGCATGAGAAAGCAATCGGCCTGGTCGCTGGCATGGCTCTACTTTCATTTCCACTCATCACTTCTATTCCCGCCACTATTTCGCCTGGGTCCGCCAATCTGACTACGCGGTTCCAAGAGAAAAGTGGTGAACCTTGGCCACAGAAATGCTGTTTGTCGGGAGCGACGGGATGCCCTCAGAAGACAAACAGTTCGAGGTATACAAGCAGGCGGCGCGCGCCGCTGCTGGGCAGCCCGTCCTCATCCGCACGCTCGATATCGGCGGCGACAAGCCGCTGCCATACTTGAATCTGCCACGGGAAGTAAACCCGTTCCTGGGCTATCGGGGCGCCGCCTATACGCCGATCACGAAGACCTGATGCGCGAGCAGTTCCGCGCCCTTGCCCGCGCCTCGGCGTTCGGCAGCGTGCAGATGCTGCTGCCTATGGTTTCCTCGCTGGCGGAGGTGCGTTGGGCGAAAGCGATGCTTGCGCGCGTGCAAACTGAACTCGCTGCCGAGAACGTGGCCTTCGACCGGGCCATGCCGCTGGGGATCATAGTGGAGGTGCCGGCGGCCACTTTTATCCTCGACCAACTTTGCAACGAAGTGGAGTTCTTTAGCATTGGAACGAACGACCTTGCGCAGTACGTCTTTGCCGCCGATCGGACCAATAACAAGGTTAGCGGGCTAGCCGCCGTGCTTCATCCCGGCTTCCTGCGTTTGCTGAAACAGATCGTCGACACGGTGCACGGGGGCGGGAAATGGGTTGGGATCTGCGGTGAGATGGCCAGCGATATTCGTTATGTGCCGCTACTCTTGGGCATGGGCCTGGATGAAATCAGCGTGCCCGCTTCAGAGATTCCAGCGCTGAAAGAAAGAGTGTCACGGCTGTCGAAGGCGAGCTGTGAGGGACTGCTGTCGCGCGCGCTCAACTGCAAGGATGCGGAAGGGGTCCAGGACTTACTGCGACACAGTTTGCCCATCGACAAAGCCTGGCCGCTTTTGGACCGCGAGTTAGTCGTCCTGGAGAGCGAAAGCGAGACCAAGGAAGAAGCAATTCGTGAGCTGGTGAACGCGTGCTATGTCACCGGCCACACCGATGGCGTGGAAGCAATGGAAGACGCTTTGTGGGCGCGCGAGTCCCAATACTCGACGGGGTTTGGGCATGGCTTCGCCATCCCGCATTGCAAAACCACAGCGGCCCTTGCCAGCTCCCTGGCGATGCTGAAACTCCAAAAGCCGATTGACTGGGGAGCGACGGACGGCCAACCCACATCCATCGTGATTCTGCTGGCGCTGTGTGAGAGCGCTACAGACGCAGCGCACATGCAAGTTTTCTCTCAATTGGCGCGCAAGTTGATGGACGAAGAGTTTCGCAAGAGCTTGATGGAGAAAACGAGCGTGGACTCTCTTATGCCGTTTCTCGTGGGCGACTTGAATCTCGGCAGCGCTCAGGTGTCCGCGTGAACTGTCGCTACATGCGGCTCGGCCCACGTGTCCGCCGACGAAAACCGATAGCCACGGTTTGTATCCAGCGAGGCGAGGAATCTGAGCCACGATTTGGTTTCCAAGGCTTGCAGTCTTTGTAATTGAACAGCGGGAGGAATTCAGACATGAAGAAGATGGTGCTCAGTCCAGTTGCTGTCTGTCTGTTGTGTCCTGTAGTGGCGATCGCGCAGGCTCCTGCGGGGCCAGCGAAGCAGGACGCCAGCGTCAAACAAGCGCGTGCCCAGGCAGCGCCGCCAAAATCAACCACGAGCGCGAAGCCTGCCACTCCAACGCATGGCGTGGAGAATCCGGTTGCCGCGCCAAATCTCGCCAAGCAGCCCACACTATACGTAGTCGCGTACGCCCATCTCGACACCCAGTGGCGGTGGGAATATCCGCAGGTCATCAGCGAATATCTGACCAAGACCATGCGCAACAACTTTGCCTTCTTTGAAAAGTACCCGCATTACGTCTTCAACTTTACGGGCGCAAACCGCTATCGTTTGATGAAAGAGTATTACCCGGCCGACTTCGCACGCCTGAAACAATACGTCGCTGCCGGCCGCTGGTATCCCGCGGGATCTTCGATGGAGGAAGGCGACGTAAACGCGCCTAGCGCGGAAGCCATTATCCGGCAGGTGCTCTATGGCAACAACTGGTTTCGTAAGGAGTTCGGCAAGGCCAGCGCGGAATTCATGCTCCCGGATTGCTTCGGGTTTCCCGCGTCGCTGCCAACGATCTTATCCCATGCAGGGATCAAGGGATTTTCCACGCAAAAGCTCTCCGCCGCATGGCAGCCAGCGCCGCATGTCGGTGGACCTGATTCTCCTGAGAAAACGCCGGAGGGTATCCCCTTCAACGTTGGGGTGTGGGAAGGCCCTGATGGCTCTACCGTTCTGGCGGCCCTCAATCCCTTGAGCTATGGCAGCAATGTGGACTACGACCTGAGCAAAACGCCTCCCCCTCCTCCGGCGCCACCGGCGAATGCCCCGGCCAATTTCCGTGTTCGCCCCTTTGAAGACTGGTCCAAGCGGATCCAGGTCAATGGCGACCTGACTGGCGTCTTTGCCGACTATCACTATGTGGGGACTGGCGACACCGGCGGATCGCCCAGCGAAAACTCGGTCAACCTCATGGAAGCGATTGAGACGAAGAGCACAACAGTGATTCCGCCCATGCGCTTCAACTTCTTCGGGCGCGGGCAGCAGGAGGAGCCTCCGTCACCTCTGCCAGCCCCGGTGAAGGTCGGCGATGGCCCGGTGCGCGTCCTGTGGTCCAATGCGGACCAGATGTTTCTGGACATTCTGAAATGCTGCAAGACCGATCGCCTGCCTCGCTACAAGGGTGATTTGGAACTGATCAATCATTCGGCTGGGTCGTTATCGTCGCAGGCTTATCACAAGCGCTGGAATCGCAAGAACGAACTTCTTGCCGCTGCGGCGGAGGAAAGTTCAGTCGCCGCTGATTGGCTGGGCGGCAGACGGTATCCCCAAAAGCGACTTAGCGACGCGTGGACACTGGTTATGGGCGGCCACTTCCACGACAACATGGCGGGCACTTCCACACCGAAGGCTTACGAGTTCACCTGGAATGACGACGTCATCGCGATGAACCAGTTCGCGGGCGTGTTGACCAGTGCTGCCGCTACGGTCGCATCGGGCATGAACACCCAGGGCAGCGGCACGGCAATCGTCGTGTACAACCCGCTGAATGTGGCACGCGAAGACGTGGTTGAGGTGGCGATTGCAGGTGCGCCCCAGTCGGCACGCGTTATCGGGCCTGACGGTAAGG
>WNGP01004702.1_pt1 | contig 16866 bp, 18 predicted proteins | sample 5407671 | NCBI WGS metagenome assembly WNGP01 (sample SAMN13153381, study PRJNA577476) | soil metagenome | isolation source: 40 cm soil or saprolite under Garry oak tree replicate 2 | place: USA:California | collected 2016-06-15 | reverse complement strand
GGGCGAGAGAGCGAGACGGCCACGACGATAGCGCGTTCGACGCATCTGCGTCGCCGCCCTCCTGGTAATCCTGTACAGCCAAGCGTCGAGCGGGCCGTCGGAGCGATACTCGCCTAGCTGGCGATATGTCCGAACGAAGACCTCCTGTGTGATGTCCTCCGCCTCATCGGGGTCGCTGGCGAACATCAGCGCCCAGCGGAATACTGCCGGCTGAAACCGCGTGACGAGAGTCGTGAACGCGGAATCGTCTCCCGAGGAAGCGAGCGATGCCAGCTGCGCGTCGAGAGCGTACACCGCCCGATCGCGGTACGATGGACTCGCGCCGCGACCACCGCTCTTACCGAATCGGCTGACGCTCATTGTGAGGGGAATATATGGTTGCGTGGGCACTGCGCCCGAACCTGCGGACACGCGACATCTCCGGAGTCTCGTCTGTTAGATGATGTCACCACTCGGCGGAGCGTTTACTCGCGGGCCGGTTTTACTGAAACCTACAGGAGGGAGCGGATCCAGCCTCCATCGACGGCGATCGAACTGCCCGTGATGTAGCTCGCGCGCTCCGAGGCAAGAAAGGCGGCGAGGGCGGCAAGCTCGCGCGGCTCGCCAAGCCGGCCCATTGGAATCTCCTTTTCCCACTTGGCGAAGGTGTCGTTCGCCGTAGCCCCGGATCTCGCACCAGACGCGCGAGCGAGCTCCTCGACACGATCGGTTCGCGTGTAGCCGGGCATGATATTGTTCACCGTCACCTTGAACGGTGCGACCTCGTTGGCGAGCGTGCGCGCGAATCCGGTGACAGCCGCGCGCAGGCTGTTGGAGAGCATGAGTCCGTCAATCGGCTGTTTGACCGCGATCGACGTCACATTCAGGATTCGTCCCCACTTTCTCTCTTTCATTCCCGGCAGAAGGGCGCGCGCCAATCCGACCGCGCTCGTCAGCAGCAGGCGCGTGGCCGCGTCCCACATTTCCGGAGTCAGGCTCTCGAACGGTCCGCTTGGCGGTCCGCCCGAGTTCGTCACGAGAATGTCCACCTTTTCGAACTTATCGAGCGCCGTTTTTGCGACGCGATCGATTCCCGATTGTCCGGAGACGTCGGCCGCGACATCCACGACCGTGACGCCAGAGCTCTTACGGATCGATTCAGCCGTCTGACGAAGCGCGTCCTCGCCGCGCGCACAGATGACGAGATTTGCTCCTTCAGCGGCAAGCTCTTCGGCGATCGCGCGACCGAGACCTTTGCTGCTGGCGGATACCAGGGCGACCTTGCCGCGAAGGCCGAGATCCAAGGTCAGCGCCTCAGGTAATCGTCTTTCTTGTCCAGCCAGTCCTGCCGCGGCGGACTGAAGACATCGACGTCGAGAGTTTCCTCGAGTGCTTCGGCCTTGTGTGGCACATGGGAAGGGATGAGCAACACCTCGCCCGCGTGAACGGTGATCTCCTCCGCTCCGTCGTCGCCGATCCAGAACTTTAGAGCGCCCTCGAGGATGTAGGTGAGCTGCTCATTCTCGTGCGAGTGTTTCGGCACGATGCAGCCTTTCTTCAGGTACACGTGCGCAAGCATCATGCGATCGCCCGTGATGAGCCGGCGCTCGAGCATGTCGGACACCCGTTCTTTCTTCATCGAGTCCCAGCGGTAAAACGTAACTTCGCTCTTTGCAGCCATCAGTGCTCCTTCATCTCCGTCATTTGGATGCCGCCGACGATCGTGTAATCTATCTTCGCGTCACGGATCGTCTCGGGGGCGACTTTAGTCAGGTCCCGATCGATGATAACGACGTCGGCGAGCTTGCCCGGCGCGAGCGATCCCTTCTCTCGTTCCTCGAAGGATGCGTAAGCACCGCCGCTGGTGTAAGCGCGCAACGCATCTTCGACCGTGATTTTCTGTTCCGGAATCCAGCCGCCGGGATGCTTGTCGTCGAGCGTTCTTCTCGTAACCGCAGCATAAATGCCTTCGAGCGGTGTCGCGGGCGCGACTGGCCAGTCGCTTCCGAATGCCAGCCTCCCGCGCGTGTCTCTGAGAGCGCGAAACGCGTACGTCGTTCTTGCGCGCTCGGGACCGATGACCTTTTCCGCCCAGCGCCCGTCGTCGATTGCATGATATGGTTGCATGCTCGGGATTACACCCAACTGGCCGAACCGTACCAGGTCCGGCGGTGCGATGTGCTGCGCATGCTCGATCCGGAACCGCCTGTCACGAGCGCCATTCTCGCGCTCCACCCGCTCGAAGATGCCGAGCTGGAGATTGATGGCGCGGTCACCAATAGCGTGTACGATGACGTGCAGATTCGCTTTGTCGGCGTTGGATGTCCATAAGTAGAGATTCTCCGGCGTATTGACGAGCAGTCCGCTGTCACCTGCTGCATCGGTGAACGGCTGCATCATTGCCGCAGTATGCGAGCCGAGTGATCCGTCGACGAATCCTTTGAGTCCGCCGATGCGGAGCCACGAGTCTCCCCGTCCGCGCGCGGCTACGGTGTCACGCAGTCGAGCCCATGTGAAAAGAGGCACAGCGGCGTAAATTCGCGTCCGCAATTTTCCAGCGCCGTGCGCGCGCTCGAAAACCGCGAGATCCGACCACGTTCCCATGTGGTCGACGGATGTCACGCCGCGAGCATTCGCGTATGTCATTGCCGCATCGAGGGCGCGATCGAGCATCGCCGGATCCGGATCCGGAACTGCCCGATCGATCAGCTCCTGCGCGTTGTCCTTGAAGATGCCACTGGGTTGTCCGGAAGCGTCACGGGTGATCGTGCCGCCTGCTACGTCTCCACCCGACATCGGCACTCCGGCGGCCCGGATCGCCGCGGAGTTGGCGAGCGCCATGTGGCCATCGAGACGGTTGATCCAGACGGGATTGTCTGGCGTGATTGAATCGATCCATGAGCGCAGCGGCAGGTCTCCGCCCCAGTTTTCATGATCCCAATCGCCGCCCGTGATCCAGGTTCCTCGGGGCGCAGTCGCGGCAAATGCCTTAATGCGCGAGATGAAGTCAGACGGAGTTCTCGCGTCGCGCAGCTGCACGGACGCGAGATTCATCCCGCCGGCGAGAAAGTGTACGTGCGAGTCGATGAATCCAGGGACGACCATGCCACCACGCGCGTCTATCACTTTCGTCTGGGACGACACGCGGAGTCGAATCTCGGCTGTCGATCCAACGGCCGTGATCCGGTCGTCGCTCAGCGCGACGGCGGTGGCCCACGGTTTGTCCGGTTCGCCCGTCCAGACGATGCCGTTCACAATGGCGATGGTGACAGGGTGCTGATTGGTTGTCATCGATGTCGCGCAGGCGAGGAAAAGGGCGCAGCTCGAGAGAGGTAGGCAAAAACGCACCGCCAAAAGCTAGCGACAATCTTTCAGGTTGAGAGAGCTCTTCCGTAGAAATCAGTTTCCGCGATTCTGGCCGTGCGTCCTATAAAAGACCACAAACTGAGAAGAACAATGAGACTGACACCACATCGAAATGCGGTTATCGCGTTTGCGGCAATTGCGAGTCTGACCATGGCAGCGAGAACTGCGGAAGCGCAGCTACCGAAGCTATCGGAGTTTCACCCGTCGCTCTACGGCTCGACCGAACTCGACACGCGCCGCAGTCAGTTTTATCTGCTCGGCGTCTACGTCGGCATCGGCGGGCTCGGGTGGTCGCCATATTTCAACGCCAACGCGTACTCGCTTCACTACCGGTTGCTCCGCGACGTGCCCGCCTCCGCGAGAACTCTTTCCGCAGTTTCGCCGACCCTTGGGATGGCATATGCGGGTCGTAACAGCGGGGTTTCGCTCGGTGCAGGATATACGTGGGTTCAACACCCCGATGCTGGCGCGCCTGGAGCCGAAGGGGGCGGAAGCAACGGCGTCTCCGCCAGCCTTGGCGCATACCATAGTGGAGCGGGCAGGCGCCCGATGCATTCGCAACTGCTGGCGAACTACAACTTTGGAAGCCAGTACGGATGGGCACGTGGGCGCGCATCAGTCCCGTTTGGCCATTCGAGCAAGCACCCCGCACGAATCGGTGCCGAGGTGGTCGGGCAGGGCGGCGGAAAAGATCCGGCGAAGAGCAATTCCTTTCAGGCGGGACCAACGCTCGAATACACCTGGACTCCGCAGCTCAGAACGACTGGAGCGGTCGGATACAAATCTGTTGGCGGTGCGCGCTTCGCAACCAGAGAGTCTGCGCCCTATCTAAAGCTCGAGTTCTCGTATTCGCCGTAATCGACGAGGGCGTTTAGCCCGCCAGCATTTTCTCTAGCTGCCCCTTCACCTCTGACCACTCCTCGTCGAGGATGCTGTAGTAGATGCTGTCCCGGTAGCGTCCGGTCCACATCAGCGTGTGCTTCCGAAGAACCCCCTCCTCTTTCGCTCCAATGCGCAGCATCGCCTTGCGCGATGGCGCGTTCAGAACGTCGGTCTTGAGCTCGACTCTGACGCAGCGAAGCTTCTCGAACGCGTACGTCAGCATCAGATACTTCGCTTCAGTGTTGATGACGGTCCGCTGCCACCGGCGTGCGAGCCAGGTCCAACCGATCTCGATGCGGCGGTTTGCGGCATCGTAGTTACCGAAGCGAGTGCTTCCGACAACCCGTCCCGAGGATCGCTCGATCGTGACGAACGGTAGACTCGTTCCATCGCGCTGGAGCGCGAGCGCGGAGTCCATGTAGCTTCGCATCTCCTCGGCGGTCCGAATCATGACGATCGTAAGACGCCAGATCTCCGGATCGAGTCCGACTTCAGCGAGCTGCGAGTGGTGCTCGAGCGTCATCGGCTCGAGACGGACGAAGCTCCCTTCGAGAACTACCGGCTCGAGGCCGGAGCTTGCTCGCGACACTCAGCTCGCGGGAGGAACTGGAACAGGCGGAGCCGGCGGAGTCAGCGGAACCACTGGGTTCTTCAGATGGAATCCCGTCGCCTCCTGATACGCCCGCGCGACCGCCAACAGCTTGGGCTCCTCAAACAGTGCGCCCAGGAACGTGAGCGAAACGGGAGTGCCATCGTCACGAAACCCGTTCGGTAGGATCACGGCGGGATGCCCGGTGAGATTTGTGGCGACGAGCTGCGAGAGGTTCGCGGCACCGGTGGGAGTCACGATCACATCGACTGTTCGCATGAGATCGTCCCACTTCTGAATCGCGATGGAGCGCAGACGATTGGCGTTGACATAGTCGACGGCGGGAATGAAGCGCGACGTCCGGAACGAGTTCGGCCAGTCGAACTTTCCCTGCTGAACGAGCTCATTGTCGCGATTCGATCTGGTGAGGTCATCGAATGCGGCAGCGGCTTCCGCGCTCAGGATGATGCGCATGGCATCGTACGGAACATCCGGTAGATCGACAGGAATCAGATTGATCCCCAGCCGCTTGAAAACATCGAGGGCTGCGTCGTCGAATTGCTTCGTCGCGTGCAGTGTCCGTTTGGCATCTGTCGGGTCTATCTGCGGTGTGTCGAACGCCGACTTCACGTATCCCACGCGCAACCGTTTCGGCGAGAGGTGCGCATCCCAGTGATACGCCCGCTGAAATGACACTGTTGTCCCGACCGTCGGGCCCGTAGATCGCATCGAGCACGATCGCGCAGTCCTCGACGCTCCTGCAGATGGGACCGAGCTTGTCCATCGTCCATGAGAGCGCCATCGCGCCGGTTCGCGGCACCCGGCCAAAAGTGGGCCTGAGCCCTGTTGTCCCGCAGCGCGTCGATGGAGAGGAAATCGATCCGAGCGTCTCACTCCCGACGGCGAACCCGACGAGTCCCGCGGCCGTCGCGGAAGCAGGACCAGCGGACGATCCGCTGGACCCCTGATCGACTTTCCACGGATTCTTAGTCGTGGCGCCGAACCAGATGTCGCCCTGTGCGAGCTCACCGAGCGTCAGCTTGGCGACGAGCACGGCACCGGCCGCGTCAAGCCGCTGCACGACGGTGGCATCGGCATCAATCACCTGCTCCTTAAACGGACCGGCCCCCCACGTGGTCTTGTAACCGCGAACGGCGAGGAGATCTTTCGCGCCCCACGGAATCCCGTGCAGTGGACCACGGTAGTTGCCGCGCTTGATCTCGGCGTCGGCGGCGTGTGCGTGAGCGAACGCGCGGTCCTCCGTAAGTGAGATCACGCATCTCAGAACCGGATCGTACTTCTTGAGTCGCGCGAGATACATCTGAGTCAGCTGAACGGAAGTGACGCGCTTGCGTCGTACCAGCTCTGACAATTCGGTCACCGGGAGGAACGCAAGATCGTCGAGGTCGGCCGGAATAGCGCGGTGAGCGACCTTGCTTCTCAACATCGGCCGGCGTGACTCGGGCGCGATCTTTTTCCCCGGAGGGAGCGGATCAAACACGATGGCGGGACTCACCGAATTCGGCAACGCGACCTTGTGCAGGGCCTCGATTCTCTGTTCCTGCTGCTTGAGACCATCGAGCATCAGCTCCCGCTCGGCCGGATCGAAGTGGATTCCCGCCACTTCCTCTGCGTTGGCGATGGTGTCGACAGTGATCTCGGCGCCGCCGGCCAGCTTCGCCCAGAGCACGCCGGGGAAGAGGGTCGAGCCGAGGCCGACGCCCGCGAAGTAGCCCATGAAATGACGACGGTCCACGGCTGGAATCATATCTGACACTCCTCTCTGGATTCTCACTTGCTCCAACTGAACGGGTGCGAGTCGTCAATGGCACAGGTGCGAGCCTTCAGTTCACGACGCCCGGACTTCACCAAGCGCCATTCTGACACAAGCAGTGCATTTAACCGCGCGGAAATACGTCTGGGCGTAGTGAACCGACACTCGCCACTACGCAACCGACGACTCGCACCCGTTCAGTTGCAGTTCTTAATCAGTCCGATGAAAATGCATTTGCTAGACCTGCGATTTGGAAAACGCGGGCTCGCCGTCGAATTCCTGGAGTTTCTCGATGTGCATCCACCGGTGCCGGGCGCCGATCGTGCCGAGCAGGGCAAGAATCTCGACGTCTCCAAGAACTGCTGCCTGCTCGCGGAGCACGAATCTGCACCGGAAATGGTCTACGAGTGATATGCGCCGTCCGCTCGATGGGAAAACCATCGCCCCGCGGTTCGTGATCATTTGGAGCTTGAGTGGAGATGGCTTGGCTAATGGTTCCAAAGCCGCCGCCAATTTCGCGGGATCGAGATCGGTCTCGATGTACACGTCGAGACCGATAAGGCGCCGAGCCTTCGCAGGGACGACATTCACCCCCAGCTCGGACGGGGGAAGATCGACCCTCCTGTAATCCTTCGGCGGACTGACATTCGACCGCTTCCCGAGGTTGGTGATGACGGCCTGCGTGAACTCGGTCGTCGTCGACGGCTTGTCCACCCCGATCATGTCGCTGGTGCGGAGCCCACTCTCGAGCGTCACGAGGACCGCCTGCTCGACATCGTTCGCTGCTTTTCCTTCGTCGATCTGGCGCAGCATCATCGCCGCGCTGAGGATGAGCGCCGTCGGATTTGCCTTGTTCTTTCCGGCGATGTCCGGCGCGGAGCCGTGGACCGCCTCGAAAATGGAAACGTCGTTGCCGATGTTCGCGGAGGGGGCGAAGCCGAGACCGCCGGTGAGGCCGGAGGTGAGGTCGCTCAGGATGTCGCCGTTCATGTTGGTCGTGACGATGACATCGAACTGCTCCGGGCGCATTGCGAGTTGATGGGCGCAGTTGTCGATCAGGATATGCTTCGACCTTATTGATGGATACTGCGGCGCAAACTCCTCGAAGGTGCGCTGCAGCAGACCCTCGGTGAGCTTCATGATGTTCGACTTCGTTGCGCAATGAACCGCCTGGCGTCCCTCAGCGAGCGCGAACGCGAATGCGAGCTTGACGATCTTCTCGCATCCTTCGCGCGAGATCAGCTTGAGACCCTCCGCCACGCCGGGCGTCTGCATGTACTCGATGCCCGCGTATAAATCCTCGATGTTCTCGCGGACGATTACGATGTCGAGCTTGCGGCCGGTGAACGCGGTCTGCACCCCCGGCAGCTCACGGACCGGCCGGATATTGCCGTATGTCTCGAACAGGGTGCGGAGCGTGACGTTGGCGCTTCTGTTGCCGTGACCAATCGGCGTTTCGAGGGGACCCTTGAGCACGACACGGGTGCGCTCTATCGACTCGATCGTTTCCTTCGGGATTCCGGTGACGACCCCCTTTTTAAACGCCCGCGCGCCTGCCTCGCATTGCTCGAACTCGACGGCGACGCCGGTAGCCTTTATGATCTCGAGGGCTGATTCAACGACTTCCAGGCCGATTCCATCGCCCGACAGTACAGTTATCTTTCGTCTTGCTGGTGTCATCAGAGGAAGTTAATCCCTCTGCAAAGTCGTCATGAAGCGCGCGTAGCTCAGTTGGATAGAGCGTCGGCCTCCGGAGCCGAAGGTCGTGGGTTCGAGTCCCGCCGCGCGCATTCCCCTTCCCGCCCTTAGTGGATTCGGGATCGCTGCGCCGATCAGTCGGGAGGACGTCCTCTCGGACCGGTCAGTCGGGAGGGATCGCGGCACTGGTCAGTCGGGAGGATGTCCTCTCCGGCGCTACGCTCGCTTGGTCGAAGCCCTAACTGCGCTCCCTCGCTCCGCTCGGTCGCGGGTCTTCTCCTCGCGCTCGCTTTGCAAAGCGCCTTCGACGACACCCTCCCTCCTTCCCTGCCATACATCACATCGCATCTAGCTACCCGCACGAGTCCATCGCGCGCGCGTCAGAAATTCATCCAGCGCGTCACTTTCGTTCAGGGTGTCTCGCGAGGTACAAAACTCCGCCCAACCAGGCACACGGCAAGGCAGTGAGCGCAATCGCGATCGGGTACCATATTGGACCCAGCTTCAACGGGATCGCGGCAATCACACCGACAATGCCGAATACGAGCCCGATAAAGCCAGCCACCCAGACATGACGCATGGGCAAATAAGGCGCGTACTTCGCGGTTATGTACATTCCAAGAACGGTGTAGATGATCCGATAGGATAGCGCCAGAAGATTCAGGCCCGGCTCGTACATCGGCTGACCCCAGGGTGGATAAACCTTGAGCACGTGAAGTATCTGGTCAGTACCGAGCGAAAGAACTACAACCGTGACAAAACCCAGGAACACCGCGAGCACGCTTCGCCCAAGGCGGCGGGGCTGTCCACCTGCTGTTGTCGTTGGACTTGTCATTTGACTTTCCGAGCAGGTATCGCGGCCAACACCTCGGCAAGCTTGTCGTAACTCTGCGCCACGCCGGTTTCCATCGGGGATTTCAGGACACCGTCGCGAGCTTCCTTGGACGCGTACCGCACCGTGGTCGTGACCGTCGTCTTGCCGCCCTTCTCAACGAAGACGGTCGTGTCCTGCGCGTCGCCCGGATACCAGGGGTCGTCGAACTCTTCTGTGACGACCAGCCTTTCAGGCCGCACGATCTCGCGGAAGACGCCGCCCATCGCCATTTCCTTTCCGTCTTTTCCGCGCCACACATAGCGATACTTGCCGCCCACCTTGAGATCGACTTCGCACACGGCGAACGACCAGTTTCCGAATACACCGAGCCAGCGCCTGAGCAGCTCGGGCTTGGTCCACGCATCGAACACGAGGTCGCGCGGGGCATCGAAGACGCGCGTCATCGCGATTTCCAGATCCGACGGGGTGGTGACCTTCAACTTTCCGACACTCTTCGCTTTTCCAGCGTCCTTTACCGCGTTTTTCATGGTCTGACCTCCTCTATCGTTTGGTAGACCTGCGTTTCTTCTGCCTGGTCTTCAGCTCTTCGAGCAGTGCATCGAGGCGCTGGTAATTGCCCTCCCAGAACTCGCGGTAACGCTCGAGCCATTCGGTGGCCTCCGCGAGCGGCTTCGCCTCCAGCTGTCGTGGGCGTCGCTGTGCGTCGCGGCCACGCGAAATGAGGCCGGCACGCTCCAGCACCTTGAGATGCTTCGAGATGGCTGGCTGGCTCATCGCGAACGGCTCCGCCAGCTCCGTTACCGATAACTGACCCGCCGCGAGCCGGCTGAGAATGGCGCGTCTGGTCGGATCCGCGAGCGCCGCAAATGTGGCGTTCAGACGTCTATCCCCAACCCCTATGGCGACCATCCATAACCTCCACGTTGTATAACCCATAGGTAATGTACCAGCATGCCCATGTCAAGCCAGCGCGGCAAAATGGTATGCGCGCAAAGGAGCCGAGGGCGTGCGGTTAGCCGCAACAACCAGCAATTCGAAGCCGAGTGCAGTTGAAGATCCATATGGGAGAGACGGGGTGTCCTCGTAGGCGGCGTCTCGCGTAGCAAGAGACTCGCGCTGATAAACTGAGACTCATAACGCCACTTGAAACGAGCGAGGCTCGATGCGTGCAAGCGAGTTAGCCGCCGGAGAGGATACCCCGCCTCGACCCTCACGGGGATGCGGAGGAAACGCACACGCGGAGAACTACGCCGATTTGAGCGCTTGACCCACTTGAGTCAATGACTGTCGCGCGTCCCCGAACAACATTCTCGTGTTGTCATTATAAAAAAGCGCGTTTTCGATTCCGGCGAAGCCGTGGCCCATGCTGCGCTTGAGGACGATCACGTTGCGCGCGCGATCCACGTCCAGAATCGGCATCCCGTAAATCGGACTCGATGGGTCGTCGCGCGCGGCCGGGTTGACCACGTCATTCGCGCCCACCACGAGCACCACATCTGTCTGCGGGAATTCGCCGTTCACCTGGTCCATCTCCAGCAGCTGATCGTACGGCACGTTCGCCTCGGCCAGGAGGACGTTCATGTGTCCGGGCATACGACCCGCAACCGGATGAATGGCGTACTTCACGTTGACGCCGCGCTTCTCGAGATCGGTGGCGAGCTCTCTGACCGTGTGCTGCGCTTCGGCGACCGCAAGACCGTATCCCGGCACTATCACGACGCTCCTGGCGTAGGCGAGTGCAATCGCCGTGTCCTCAGGGGTCGTCTGTTTCACCGTGCGACCGACGGCGCTGGAGGTTGCGGCCGTATCGTTGGTCGCCGCCCCAAACGCTCCGAACAGAACGTTGCCCACCGAGCGATTCATCGCTGTGCTCATGAGCAGCGTAAGGAGTGTGCCGGACGCCCCAACGAGAACACCTGCCACAACCAGCATCTGGTTGTGAAGCACAAATCCGGTGAGAGCCGCCGCGAGCCCGGTGAGAGAGTTCAGGATCGAGATCACGACCGGCATATCTCCGCCGCCGATCGGTAATACGAACATCGCGCCAAGCACGAGCGCAGCTCCGAAGAGCGCCCAGAGTGCGCTGGAGCCACCGCCGCCGATGACTACAAACCCACCGAGCGCCAGCACGGAGAGCAGAATGAGCGCATTGATCACGCGCTGCAGCGGAAACTGGAGCGGCCTCCCCGGAAGGATCTCCTGAAGCTTTCCAAACGCGACGATACTTCCGGTGAACGAGATCGCGCCGATGGCGGTGCCGAGGACGATCGATGTCGCCTCGCCCATTCCGATCGACTCGCCCGCCTGAGTCAGCCGGAGAAATTCAGCCACCGACACGAGCGCTGCCGTCGCTCCGCCCATGCCGTTGAAGAGCGCGACCATTTGCGGCATCGCGGTCATCTGAACGGTTCGCGCAAAGTAGATCCCTATCGCCGCGCCGATCAGAGTTCCGATCGCGATCGTCCAGAACGAAACGATTTGCCTGTCGAGCAGTGTGACGCCGAGCGCTATCGCCATTCCGATGGCGGCGAGTCGATTGCCGGATCGCGCAGTAGACGGCGAGCTCAGGTGCTTGAGGCCGAAGATGAACAGAACCGCGGCGACTATGTAACTCACGGCTATGACGGAGCCGCGGACATCAAGCATCCTTCTTTTCTCCCGGTACGACCTCGCGCTTCTTGAACATCTCGAGCATTCGGTCGGTCACCACGAAACCGCCGAAGACGTTCGCGGCGCCGAATACGACGGCGATGAATCCCAGCGTGTGAAGCAGTGGAGTGTCGGCAGAGCCGGCGACGAGGAAAGCGCCCAGCACCACGATGCCATGGATCGCATTCGTGCCCGACATGAGGGGCGTGTGCAGCACCGAGGGGACGCGGCTGATCACCTCGAAGCCCACGAAGATCGCCATTATGAAGACGTAAATTCCGAGAATCAGCTCCTGGCTCACTTTGCGGACCCTACGGTGGATGGTTTGAGCGGGGCCATGCCAAGACGCTTTCGCGTCGGCTCATGCCTGACTTGCCCGTCGGCGGTGATTGTGACGGCATCGATGATGTCGTCGCTGAAATTCAGATTGAGCTCGCCCTTCGGGGCGAGCAGGGTCACGAGAGCGGAGATGTTCTTCGCGTACATCTGACTGGCGTGATAAGCCAGCTCGCTCGAGATGTGGAGCGGCGCGATGATCGTGACGTCGTGTCTCACCACCGTTTCTCCCGGCACGCTGAGCTCGCAGTTGCCTCCCTGCTCCCCGGCGAGGTCGACGATCACCGAACCCGGGCGCATGGCCCTCACCGTTTCCGCGCTCACGAGCATTGGCGCCGGCTTCCCCGGCACAAGCGCGGTCGTGATGATCACGTCCGCCTGCAACGCACGGTTGTGGATCAGCTCCTTCTCGCGCCGAATGTGCTTCTCGCTCAGCTCCCGGGCGTAGCCGCCCGCGTCCTGAGCGTCCTCGAGGTGGACGTCGAGCTCGACAAACGTCGCGCCCAGGCTTTGCACTTGCTCCTTGACGACGGGCCGGGTGTCGAATGCCTCGACTACGGCACCGATGCGCCGCGCTGTCGCGATCGCCTGCAGTCCAGCAACTCCAGCCCCTATGACAAGCACACGCGCGGGACGCACCGTTCCCGCCGCGGTCATCAGCATGGGAAAAAACTTTTGAAGAGCGTTGGCCGCGAGGAGCACTGCCTTGTAACCGGCAACAGTGCTTTGTGACGACAGCGCATCCATCATCTGGGCGCGCGTTGTCCGCGGAACGAGCTCCATGCTGCAGGATATGATCTGGCGCTCGGCCAGCTGCTGAAAGAGCGCCGGATCACCGGAAGGCTGTAGCAAACCGATCAGGACCGTGCCCTCCGTAAGCATGTCCAGTTCGGCCTCGCCACTGGATTCTTCGCGTCCGGGGCGCTGGACCTTGAGAATCATCTGGGCAGTCGAATAGATCTCTCTGGCCGTGTCGACAAGCGCGCAACCGACGGCGCGATACGCGTCGTCGGTAAAACCGGCTCGCAGTCCGGCGTCCTGCTCGACCACCACCTGATGACCGGCGCGCGTGAGCTGGGGCACCACTTCCGGCACGAGCGCGACACGTCTTTCACCGCTCGCAATTTCTCGCGGGACGCCGATCAGCATTCCGTAGCGTTATTGGCCGTCATGTATGCGCCATAAGATAAGCGCTCCCGACAGCTCGTGTTTATATTCGCTCAATGCCCCGCCAACTTCATTGGAGAGAGCTGACCGGCGGTATGATTGCGGCGGCCGCGATCGCTGCGCTGACCATCGCCGTCCTGCTGTTCGCGCGCGTGGGTGGGCTTCACGGCAAGAAAGTGACATTGTACGTCGTGACCGGTGAGGCACCCGGTGTCCTTGCCGGTACCGACGTGTGGCTCGCCGGCAAGAAGGAAGGGGAGGTCAAGGATATCTCGTTCCGTCCCGCCACAGTCCCGGGATTGGAGCGGATTCTGATCAGGACGGAATTCCTGAAGGAGGCACTCCCGAGCGTGCGGCGGGATTCGTACGCACGGATAAAATCCGGCGGCGGGAGTCTGATCGGTGCTCCCGTCGTGTACATATCCTCGGGGACCTTAGCCTCGCCTCCGCTGCGCGATGGTGACACCGTTCACGCCCGGCCAGCCGCCGTGCCTCCGGATCTCGCCGAAGATGTCGGGGCTCTCCGCCCCGCGTTCGCCAAGCTCGGTGCACAAACCAGACAACTCAGCGCCAACATCACCCGACCCGTCGGCACGATCGGCAGCTACCGTGAGGGGGGACTCCCCGACTTGGCGGATGTGAGCGCCGGCACGTCGAGCCTGAGCGCGAGAGCGACTCGGGGAAGCGGCACCATCACCCGGGTGATGCGCGGCGATCTTCAAGTGCGGGCTTCGCGCGCTATGGCCGCGGCTGATTCCATTAAGACTCTGGTCGCGTCGAACAAAGGAAACATCGGTCGCTTCAGGCGCGACACGACGCTCGTCACCAACGCGAATCACATCCTCGCGGAGGTCGACACATTGCGGTCTCTGCTCTCCAATCCCGTCGGCGCCATTGCCGCCGCTCATCCGGACAGCGCTCTTACGCGGCAGCTGGATCGCACCCATGTGCTGCTGGCTTCACTCATCAGAGACGTCAAGAGCAATCCGATGCGCTACATCAGATTCTGACTTGACCGCATTTTTCGCCACCGTTAGCTTCGATGTGAATCACGCGCGTTGACGCGCCGCCCTCCTTCTCCCCTCCGCTAGCACTTCAGCAACCGATCCCCACGAATTTTCCGAGCTCCATCGAGCTCGGAGTTTTCAGCAAGCTCCTACCTTTTTTCTCTCCCCCCCCAAAGCGTGGATATCGCCGAGTTAAAGCGAAAATCCGTGTCCGAGCTCCAGGAGATGGCCGACGGGCTCAAGATTGACGGCTCCTCGGGTCTCCGGAAGCAGGATCTGATCTTCCAGATCGAGCAAAATCTGCTCGATACCGACATCATGCTGCACGGTGATGGCGTACTGGAGATTCTGCCTGAGGGGTACGGTTTTCTGCGGAGCCAGGACTGGAGCTACCTCCCGGGTCCGGACGACATCTACGTCTCACCGTCGCAGATAAAGCGATTCGGCTTGAGAACGGGAGACGAGGTCCGTGGACAGGTACGACCGCCCAAGCCATGGGAACGGTACCTCGCGCTGCTCAAAGTTGAGAGCGTCAATGCGGAAGATCCCGAGAAGGCCAAGGATCGCGTTCCGTTCGACAACCTGCGCCCGCAGTATCCCGATGAGAGACTCCGCCTCGAGACGAAGGACGGCGATCTCAGCATGCGCGTCGTCGACATCATGACACCGATTGGCAAAGGCCAGCGCGGTATCATCGTGTCGCCCCCGCGCGCGGGAAAGACAATCCTGCTTCACAAGATGGCTAACGCGATCGCCGAGAATCATCCGGAGGTCACGATCATCGTGCTGCTGATCGACGAGCGGCCCGAGGAAGTGACCGAGATGATCGCAAGCACTACGCGCGCGGAGGTCGTGAGCTCGACGTTCGACGAGGGCGCCGCGCGTCACGTTCAGGTGTCGGACATGGTTCTGGAAAAGGCGAAGCGGCTGGTCGAGCACGGCAAGGACGTGGTGATTCTGCTGGATTCGCTCACCCGATTCGCGCGCGCGCACAACACGGTCGCGCCGCAGTCTGGAAAGATTCTTTCTGGAGGTGTCGACGCCAGCGCGCTGCACAAGCCCAAACGGTTCTTCGGGTCGGCGCGCAACATCGAGGGGGGTGGCTCACTCACGATCGTCGCGACGGCGTTGACCGAGACCGGCTCGCGCATGGACGATGTGATTTTCGAGGAGTTCAAGGGCACCGGGAACATGGAGCTCGTGCTCGATCGCAAGATCGCCGACCGGCGCATTTATCCGGCAATCGACATCTTCAGATCGGGCACGAGAAAGGAGGAGCTGCTCCTCAGCCAGGGCGAGATCAATCGCGTGATTCTGCTTCGTCAATTCCTTGCCGACATGCCGGAGGCCGAGGCGATCGAGTTCCTTCTCCGGCAGATGACGAAGTCGAAAAACAACAAGGAATTCTTCACCCAGATGGCGCAGGGTTAGACCCGGGTGAACGCCGCCCTCGCTCGTGTTCTCGCGGTGGATTACGGCCGCAAGCGAATCGGCCTCGCAATCAGCGATCCCCTCGGAATGATCGCCTCCCCGGCGGGGTTCATAGAGCGGCGAGAGGGCAAAAGACCCCCAATCACAAAAATTGTCGCGAGAGCCACCGAGCTGGATGCTAAGGGGTACTTAATAGGGCTTCCGCTCGACGGAGAGGGCAACGAGACGCCATGGACGGCGGAAGTGCGCGCTTTGGGGGCAGAAATCGCGAAACGTACCGGCATGCCCGTTCGTTTCTTAGATGAACGGTTCACCACGGCGGTAGCCTTGCGCACAGTCAAAGAAATGGGAGAATCCACCCGCGGCAGGAAGGGCGATGTAGACTCGCTCGCGGCCACGATTCTGCTACAGCGAGCCCTTAATGTTCCGAGCTGATCGGCGCTCCGCGCTCGTCGCGGCGTGTCTGTTTGCGCTTGCATGCGCGGGTCAGCCGCACGGAGCGGCGACGCGCGTGATCATTCCCCGCGGCGCCAGCTTCGCACAGGCGGCAGACTCTCTCGCACGAACGGGGCTCGTTGGTTCGCCGAGGATGTTCCGACTCTACGGTCGCCTCACCGGCGGAGATCGCAACATCAAGCCCGGTACGTATCTCCTGAAGCACGGTACGCCCTGGAAAGACATCGTCAGCGCGCTCAATGGCGGACACGGGCTCGTCAACACGATCACGATCCCCGAGGGTTACAGCCTCTCGCAGATCACGCCGCTACTGGCACGAACGCTCAAAGTGCCGGCGGATTCGGTGGAAGCCGCCGTTCGCGACACCGCACTGCTGGCAAGACTCGACATCCCGAATAAGACTGTCGAAGGCTACGTCTTTCCAGATACGTACGCGTTCCCACTCGGAACCACGGCGCGGCAGGCCGTGCGCGAGATGGTCTATGCATTCGAGCGGCGCTGGAGACCCGATTGGGACTCGAGCCTGGTGGAACTCAAGATCAATCGCAACGATCTTGTGACGATGGCATCCATCGTCGAAAGAGAAGCCCGGCTGCCCGAAGAGCGCCCCGTAATCGCGGCGGTCTACTACAATCGTCTGCGCAGGGGAATGCTGCTACAGGCGGATCCAACGATTCAATACGCGCTCGGTCACCAC
>WNGP01002028.1_pt1 | contig 16869 bp, 13 predicted proteins | sample 5407671 | NCBI WGS metagenome assembly WNGP01 (sample SAMN13153381, study PRJNA577476) | soil metagenome | isolation source: 40 cm soil or saprolite under Garry oak tree replicate 2 | place: USA:California | collected 2016-06-15 | reverse complement strand
GTTGGACATGCCGACGCTGAACTTCCTCGAGTGAACGCAGATCGGGATCCAAGTCGCCGATGTTTGATTGCTCGACCCGCATCATTTCCGGAAGGTCTCGAACATCGATTACATCTCCTTGCGCCATCATGCAGGCATGAGCGAGGACGTTTTCCAGTTCACGTACATTCCCCGGCCAGGAATGTCGAGCCAAGAGTATCTGAGTCTTTCGCGTAATTCCGCGAATTGGCTTATTGTATTGTGTTGCAAAACGCCCCAGAAAATGGCGTTCCAGCAAGGGCAAATCCTCTCGGCGCCGGGACAATCGCGGTAACTTGATTTCGACGGGGGAAATTCGATAGTAGAGATCCTCTCTAAACTTCTTTTCTGTCACCATCGCGCGCAGATCGCGATTGGTCGCGGTTACCACGTGCACGTCAACCTCATGAAGCGCTGGGGATCCAACGCGTTGTACGACATGGTCCTGCAACACTCGAAGGAGCTTGGCCTGGGTCGAGAGACTAGCATCCCCTATTTCATCCAAGAAAAGAGTGCCCCTATGTGCAAGCTCAAAATATCCCTTCTTGTCTTGGACCGCCCCCGTGAATGCTCCTTGCACGTGACCAAACACCTCGCTCTCGAACAAGGTTTCGACCATTGCTCCACAATTGCAAACCACAAAGGGTCCGGAAGGCACAGGACCAAGGCGATGGAGCGAGCGCGCCACCAACTCCTTCCCCGTTCCCGTATCTCCGCTAATCAAAATATTCCGAAAATGTGGAGCAACGCGTCGAATCCGATCAAATACTTCCAACATTAGAGGGCTCCATCCTACGATTCCCTCAAACTGAAAAGCCTCCACGAGGTCACGACTAATTTGCGTAGCTTCATGCCGCTCACGAGCAATGTCCACAAACTTCCCCACCCTGCGTCGCAGCACTTCGACTGAAATTGGTTTATTCAAATAGTCGGCTGCACCCTTTTGGATGGCCTCAACTGCGGATTCCGTCGAGTATTCGCCGGTCAAGAGAATTACATTAATAGTGGGGTTCACCCTGACGATTTTGTCCAGGACTTCCAAGCCCCTGCAAGCGGGCATCATTAGGTCCAGCAGAACAATATCCGTGCGCACCCCCAAGGCCAAGTCCAATCCCTCCTCAGGATTGGCAGAAGTGACGATTTCCACCCTGCTTTCGCTTAGCGCCTGGGTGAGGAAGTCAAGAAATTCCAAGTCGTCGTCAATTGCTACAATCCGGACTGGCGGATCACCCTTCCCACTTTGAGAAACCATTCTCGCTCCTAGTATCCCCAGAGCCAGAGACGAGGTCGTGCACTCATCAAGAACAATTCCCGCAACCCTCGTTGAAGTTCAGCGGGATCTGAATGCGCTTGGGACGCGAAGATTTAAGAAGTCCCAATCTCCACATGCGGTAGTATAAGCCGACACGGGTTCCATAGACAGTGTATGTTCTAATTGGATACTCCTAGCCTGTGAATTCGATGGCGGCGATTCCCTTCCCGGGGAAAGGGAAATAGAGCTTCCCGAGAAAAACCGACCGTTGGTCGGCTGATTCAATCTCATCGGCATCGGAGAATTGCAGAGGAGTACTAACCAAAACCACTACGTATATTCTGGGATTGATACTTAACAAGAAGTAATAAAAGGAATAAGGCAAACCTCTCTAGACTCAAGACGCGCCTGGACCTGCTGCTCCGCAGTTGCGTGATGTCCTGAGCGCTGCCCACCAATCGACACACATGACCCTGGGCATCACGGACAGGAAAGCATCGGCACAGAACCCAGGAGGTCGAACCATCCGGCCTAACCACTCTGCACTCGAGATCGTCGATGGGCTCTCCGCCAATCAGGCGCCGGATGAGATCCTGCACCTGTCCACGATCATTCTCGTGAATGCCTTCCAAAAAAGACCAGGGCTCGGCATAAAAGCTTTCAAGAGTGCAGCCCCCGATCGTTTCGTAGGCGCGATTGACGTAGAAAAGTTCGCTGAAATCGCCGTTGGCGAGAGTGAGCACTATGTGTACATTGGCCGCCAACTGGCAGAATCGCTCGGCTCGCGGCCCCTGCGGTAAGATGTCATTTGCCGGTCTGCTTGCATCGGCGGACTAGATGCAACCGAGGGAGGGTAGTCTTATGGATACGGCCGCGTCCGCGGGTTCAACAAGGCCTCATGAATCCGACGAGCCTTTGTCCACCGAAGAGCTGCGCAAGATGCATGCCTACTGGCGCGCTGCGAATTACCTTTCCGTAGGGCAGATCTACCTTTATGGCAATCCACTGCTTCATGAACCACTGAAAATCGAACACATCAAGCCGCGGTTATTGGGTCATTGGGGAACGACGCCAGGACTAAACTTCATCTATGTTCATTTCAATCGGTTGATTAAAAAGCAAGGCCTGAACGTTATCTACGTCACTGGCCCCGGTCACGGAGGACCCGGTTTGGTTGCCAACACCTACCTGGAGGGCACCTACAGCGAACTTTACCCCAACATTTCACAAACCGATGAGGGCCTGAAGAAACTCTTTAAGCAGTTCTCGTTCCCCGGAGGTATTCCAAGCCACGTCGCACCAGAGACACCGGGCTCGATTCACGAAGGTGGTGAACTGGGATACTCAATTGCTCACGCTTATGGCGCCGCGTTCGATAATCCGGACTTGTTGGTTTGTTGTGTTGTGGGTGATGGCGAGGCCGAGACCGGGCCGCTGGCTGGGAGTTGGCACTCCAATAAGTTTCTGAACCCCGCGCGCGACGGCGTGGTTCTTCCCATACTGCACCTGAACGGTTACAAAATCGCGAACCCCACCATACTGGGGCGTCTGAGTGACACGGAATTGACTGAACTTTTCACCGGCTATGGTTACAAGCCGCATTTTGTGGAAGGCCATGAACCAGAGAGTATGCACCAGCTCATGGCCCGCACGCTCGACGCGGTCATCGAGGAAATTCACGCCATTCAGAATGCCGCCCGCAAGGAGCGGTGTACCGGACTTCCCGTGTGGCCGATGATCATCCTGCGAACGCCGAAGGGTTGGACAGGACCAAAGATAGTGGACGGAAAACCGGTCGAAGACACTTGGCGTGCACACCAGGTCCCAGTTACGAATTTTGTGGCACGGCCTGACCACGTAAAGATATTGGAAGAGTGGCTCAAGAGCTACCGGCCAGAAGAGCTGTTCGACGGAAGCGGCAAGCTAATTCCAGAGCTAGCCGAACTCGCGCCGAGTGGGACAAGCAGGATGGGCGCCAGTCCGCATGCCAACGGAGGACTGCTGCTTAAGGACCTGGTGATGCCAGACTTCCGCGAATATGCGGTGAGCGTGCCAAAGCCAGGCATCGAGATCGCGGAAGCCACTCGAGTCTTAGGAAACCTTCTGCGTGATGTTATGAAAGGCAACGCGGGCTCAAAGAACTTCCGGGTATTTGGTCCCGACGAGACCGCCTCAAACCGTCTAGATGCCGTGTTCGAAATCACTGACAAAGTTTTCTTGGGGCCGGTTCTTTCTACGGACGAGCACCTCTCAAGAGATGGCCGTGTGATGGAGGTGCTCAGTGAGCATATGTGCCAGGGCTGGCTCGAGGGTTATCTGCTCACTGGCCGCCATGGCTTTTTCTCCTGCTACGAGGCTTTCATTCACATAGTAGACTCCATGTTCAATCAGCACGCCAAGTGGCTCAAGGTAACGAGAAATATTCCTTGGCGACGCCCAATCGCCTCACTGAATTACCTACTTACCTCACACGTTTGGCGCCAAGACCATAACGGCTTCACCCACCAAGACCCTGGCTTCATCGACCATGTCGTAAACAAGAAGGCGGATATTGTCCGCGTGTACCTTCCTCCGGATGCCAACACGCTGCTTTCGGTGGCTGATCACTGCCTCCGCAGCCGAAACTACGTCAACATTATCGTTGCCGGAAAGCAGCCGGCGCTGCAATGGCTCGAAATGGAATCAGCCATCCAGCATTGCACGAATGGGATTGGAATCTGGCAGTGGGCTTCGAACGACCAGGGAAGCGATCCGGATGTGGTGATGGTCTGTGCCGGAGATGTCCCGACACTAGAAACGCTTGCGGCCGTCGATCTGCTGCGCCAGCACTTTCCTGATATCAAGGTCCGGGTCGTCAATGTGGTTGACTTGATGACCATCCAGCCCTCAACCGAACATCCCCATGGCCTCCCCGACCGTGAGTTCGACTCCATATTCACAATCGACAAGCCGGTCATCTTTGCCTATCACGGCTATCCTTGGCTGATCCACCGGCTGACTTATCGACGCACGAATCATGACAACTTCCATGTCCGCGGATATAAGGAAGAAGGCACGACGACCACTCCCTTCGATATGACGGTCCTAAACGATTTGGATCGATTTCACCTGGCGGGCGACGTCGTCGACCGCGTCCCTCGCCTGCAACGCGTAGGCGCACACTTCAAACAGTTCCTGCGCAACAAGCTCGTTGAGCACAAACAATACATCCGCGAGCATGGAGACGACTTGCCGGAAATCCGGGATTGGAAATGGCCGTCTTAGGCTATGAAAATCCTTGTACTCAATTCGGGTTCCAGTAGCCAGAAGAGCTGTCTTTACGACATCGGAAACACGCTTCCGGAACATCCGCCTGCACCAGTCTGGGCAGGCAAGATCGAATGGGACGGCAATCAAGCCGACGTCCAAGTGCGGAACCTGCAAGGGGATCATCTTAAAGATCGCGTCAAGGTTGCGTCGCGCTCCAATGCCATCGACCAACTGCTGGATACGTTATGGAATGGAAAGCTGCGCGTGGTTTCCGCACCTTCAGAAATCGCGGGAGTAGGTCATCGTATCGTGCACGGTGGCAAGGACCTCGGTGAGACAATCGCTATCACGCCGAAAGTGAAATCTGCGATAGCGAGCATGTCCGCTTTTGCACCGCTCCATAACCGCGCTGAGCTGGAAGGGATCGAGATCATCGAGAAACGCATCGGGACGGTTCTCCAGGTGGCCGTGTTCGACACTGCCTTTCACAGCCAATTACCGGAACCAGCGGCTGTATATCCCGGCCCCTATGAATGGCTCGCTCAGGGGATTCGTCGGTATGGATTTCACGGAATCAATCATCAGTATTGCGCCGAGCGCACCGCGCAACTCCTCGGAAAGGATTTAAGGTCGCTGAGACTCGTGACCTGCCATTTGGGGAACGGTTGCTCTCTGGCGGCTATTCGTGAGGGACTAAGCGTAGATACGACTATGGGCTTTACTCCCCTGGAAGGACTTATGATGGGTACGCGATCAGGTTCTGTGGATCCCGGAATCCTCACTTATTTAATGCGACGAGGGCAGCTCACCGGGCAGCAGCTCGACGATTTGCTCAACACCAAATCAGGTCTGCTGGGAATCTCTGGACTCTCGAGTGATATGCGGCAGATCGTGGCCGCTGCGAAAGACGGCCATGGGCGCGCCAAGCTGGCTTTTGAGATCTTCGTGCATCGCCTGCGGGCCGGTATCGGCGCGATGATTGCAGCGTTGGGCGGGATAGATGCTTTGGTCTTTACCGCAGGGATCGGCGAGAATTCACCTGACATACGGGGGGCGGCTTGCGCCAATTTCGAATTTCTTGGCTTGAAACTCGACGCCGAGAAGAATGCGCAGTCACCTGCGGACCAGGATATTTCCCTTTCCGATTCAGCCGTTCGCGTCTTAGTCGTGCGCGCACAAGAAGATTGGGCAATTGCGAGAGAGTGTTGGAGGCTGTCGTCCGCAAAAATCGGTGACGGGGCAAGCGCGAACGCATCAAACGCCTTGTAGCCAGATTTCTGGGATCGAACTCATCTCCGAACCACTAGAAGCGTCATGGCGGGAAAGGCCCCGAGCCTCATCGTCGAAGTTGCCGTTTTTTGATTTTGCTGGAGTCCTTCCTGAAGAATCGTCGCCATGTCTATCTTCCTTTTCGACACCGTTCATAATTCTGGAGTTCGCGGAAAGGTGTGCGGACGAGGCATCGCCTCGGAACATGACGGGACTCTCTCGTCCACCCACCCTCGCGTTGGAGCCTACGACTGTCGGAAAGTCTTTTTTATCTAGCCTCAACCCTATAGCGAGCAACCCGGCGAATGGAGTGCATCGCTGGGTCTATCGGCATACAGTCATGCTCAGCCACGAACCGTAAGGACTGGGCAGTTCGCTTGCGACACGACCTTGTGGACCGTGCCAACGTTCAGATGCGTTGCAAAACCTTTTGCCGGCCGGGCCCCCAGCACGATCAGATCCGTGTGCCGCCGTTTTGCAACATCCAGGATTTTCTCTGCCGCCGGTCCTTGCTCCACGACGTAGGTGGGTTCGCACCACAATCCGGCTTGCTCCGTAACCAAGTGCTGGAGCTTTCGTTGCTTCAAGTCCACCACCTCTGGCGTGTCCACCAGATCCCCTACCTTGGGGTCTTCGATCACGTGCAGCAACACGAGATGCGCCTGGTTCTCTTGCGCCAGAGATATGGCGTACGGAGCCGCTATTGGGGTGTCCGTGGCCAGGTCCGTGGCGCACAGGATTTCCCGCATCTTCGCGTATTCTTCGGACCAAGGGTTCACGTGTGGGCCAACCGTCAGCACCGGGCACGGCGATTGCCTGAGAATCTCTTCGGCAACCGAACCGAATAACGTCTTTCCGAAACCCGTGCGCCCGCGGGTCCCCAGCACAACCAGGTCGATTTCCTTCTGTTCGATCAGATCGGACATGACTTTCCAAATCTTACCTTCACCGACTACTACCTCGTGTTCGATGCCCTCGAGCTGTTCATTCAGGCGTCGGGCATCTTCCTTGGTCTCCTTCTCCGCGGCCTCAGCCATCGCGGCCCAGGCATTGGGTGCAGCAGCCGTGTAATCATCGAATCTATTCACGTGTACCCCATATACCTTGGCGCCGTAAGGTCGCGCGATCTGGATGGCGATCAGTGCGGCCAGGTCCGCTGCTGGTGAAAAGTCAGTTGCGAACAAAATGTTCTTGAGTGTAATTCTCGTTCTTGCTTGAACTGCTTGCATGGGCCACCTCCCTCTAGCCTTCTAGATACGCCTTTGGATGTGCATCTGGCTGTGACGGTCATCACTTTCAATCGTGACACGGGTCACGCCGCCGTAAGGGCTGGCTTGCTAGGCTTGAATCACTCGCGCGGGGGAATCGTCAGATGCCGCTCCCCGCTGACAAGATGAAGGAGAACGAAATGGAAGCTCAACATGAATATCGAGTCCACGCATTCGGCGCGGGCGGGCGCAATGGTGTCGTTCACGCGCAAGGAGTCCTGTCTTCCATATCGTTCAGCGCCCCTCCGGAGTCCTTGGGGGAGCCCGGGCGCTGGACACCGGAACACTTCTTCGTTGCCGCTTTGGCAAGCTGTTTCGTCAGCACGTTTTCGGGCATTGCGGAGAAGTCCCGCTTGAACTTTGCATCCTTCAACCTAGAAGCGGAAGGCCTGCTGAGCAATGCGGATGGCGTCTGGCGTTTTAAGGAAATTAGACTACGCCCCGTGGTCACCATCCCAAATGAAGTGGCTCGTGACCGCGTCATCCAACTGCTTGAGAAGGCCGAAAAGTCGTGCCTGATCGCACGGTCTCTTCAGTGCAAAGTCGTTCTCTTCCCGGCTGTGAAGATTGAAGAGGAATTGTCTGTCCCAGCAAGAATTTGAAGAATGTGCCGCGCCAAAAGATTAGCGATCGTTGAATACCACGGCAGGCAAGCTACAATAACCGCCACAATTGAAGCTCAGTTCTTGAGTCAGGATTTGCCTCGTTCTTTAGTTCCGGAGGACCAAGTGATCGATGACCTCTTTGATCTCATCGGTGGAAGGCAAACGGTCTGGGCTGCTACCGAAGCCTTTTATAGAAGAGTCTTCGCGGATGACACACTTCGTCCTTTTTTTAAGAGTACCGATATGGCGCAGCTACACTCTCGGCAAAGCATGTTTATCTCCATGCTTCTCGGCGGGCGAGTTGTGTATACCGGCAAAGACATCCATGCCGCTCATGCGCGTGCGCGGGAGCAAGGGTTAAACGATGGGCATTTCGATAGATTTCTTATTCACTTTGGCGAAGCGCTGAATGAAGTGGGCGTCGAGGTTGATAAGGTGGAGAAGGTCACGAAACTCCTTGAAACAAGACGCGACGCAGTCCTGAATTCCCTTGAAGACTGATTCCGGAACACCTCCGTGGATGGGTTGCACCCGCCTTTAGCTGGTTCCTGTCGCCGTCGGGGAGTGCGCCGGCCAGTCTACAACCAGTTCGGGGTGTTCCCGCCGAAACGTTTCGGCGATGTGGCAGTTCCAGCAGACGGGCCGGTGTGTCCCCAACGCTTCCTGCAATCTGTCGGTGGGGATCTTGTCCCACTCAACGGTCCTGCGCTCGTAATCGACCAATGCGGGGGGATGATCGTGCCAGTGGATTTCTCCGAACGGTTTGTGGCTGTACGCGCAGTTTTGTCCCTGGTACCACCGATTGATGATCGTCCAAACCAGGCAGGCCTTCGGCACTTCTTGGATTTGCGCCAGACATTCTTGCGAGGCCGGGCACTCCGCTCACTCTGCGAGGCGAAAGGACATGGGGAAAAGGCCGTCGAACTTCAGGTGTGAAGAACCGGCAGGAGGGCCAGGCGCGCTCCTGTCGGGGTTGCATCCAATTGAAGCAGCGGATGCTACATTCTGGGGCCTTATGAAGATTGAATCGATGGCATTGCGTGAAATTCACATGCGTCTCAAGGCGCCGTTTGAAACAAATTTTGGGATCGTCCAGAATCGCAGGATTCTTCTTGCGGAAACCATTGTGGATGGCGTCAGCGGATGGGGGCGAAGTCGCAGCGAAACACCAGGCTACAATGCTGAAACAACCGAAATCGCGTGGCACGTGCTTTCCGATTTCATCGCTCCTTCCGTCATCGGCAAAAACATATTGGACGGTTCCGAATTTCCTGCTCTAATGTCGCACATACGCGGCCATGAGATGGCTATCAACATCAAGCTTGGCGGGCGTTGGCGGGCATACCGAAGCGCGCTGCGTCGGAGGAAGTCTGCCGCCACCATTCCATCCCGGTCTGGTGCGGGGGGATGCTGGAATCCGGTATTGGAAGAGCCCACAACATCGCGATGTCAACGCTCGAAGGTTTCACTCTCCCTGGCGACGTTTCAGCCAGTAAACGCTATTGGGACGAGGACATTATCGAGCCCGAGGTCGAGGTCACATCGAAGGGCGCGATCCATGTTCCCAAAGCGCCAGGTATGGGATATTTAGTAAGACGCGATCGAATAGAAGGGAGTTTACGCTTTGGGCATTCATCATGTTCGCCGCTGGAGCAAGCCCTGTCGACTCCGATGAGAACAATTCGAACAGGTGCGTGGTTCCTCCGCGGATTTGCCCCTCTTGTCAGCGCGCCTGCTGCCCGACACGTGGTTCCGGTACAAATCTGAAGGTCCGAGGACGTGCACCCCATGAACAAGAAAGAGGCTTTTCGAATTCTCGCAATCTGCGCATCGTTTATTCTGGCCGGGCTTTCGAGGCGTCTTGTGTCTGCGCAGTTCCCCCCTGCCCTGGAGCAGCGGATCAAGAAAATCATGAGCCGCCCAGAGTTTGCACACTCCCGATTCGGCATCGAATTTTATTCGCTCGATACCGGGAAGGTCCTCTACGAGTTGAATTCGCAGCAGCTCTTCGTGCCTGGCTCCACAACCAAGCTGCTCACGGAGGGCACAGCGCTCGAGCTCTTAGGTGGAGACTACCGCTTCCATACCAGGGTTTATCGCACGGGACCGATTAAGAATGACGGGACGCTCGACGGCGATCTGGTGCTAGTGGCCAGCGGCGACTCTAACCTTTCCAACCGTATTCAGCCGGATGGGACTTTGGCATTTGAAGATCAAGATCACTCCTACGGAGGGCCCGATAGCAAGGGCCTGCCCGGCGACACTCTATTGGTGCTGCGCGAGTTTGCGCGACAGATTGCCGATAAGGGCATCAGGCGCGTAAATGGGAAGCTCTTGGTGGACGTGACTCTCTTTCCTGAAGGAGAACGCGAGCTGGGCACGGGCATAGTAATATCGCCGATCGTCGTGAATGATAACGTCGTCGATGTGGTCTTCACTCCTGGCTCGGCCGAAGGCGCACCGGTAACACTCAAGATCTCTCCGCGGACGGCATACGTTACGTTCATCAACCAGGCCACAACCGGAAAGGCCGGATCGAAGGCCTCGCTCGAATACTCTGATGGCAAACCTAACCCGGATGGAACGCACATCGTCACCGTGACCGGCACTCTGGCTCTTGGCGCCCGCTCTACTATGGCCTCCTATGGTGTTCCTGAGCCCAGTCGTTTTGCCGGTACCGTTTTGATGGAAGCTCTGAAGGAAAATGGTGTGGCCTCTGTCTTTGCGTCTACCGGGGACAAGCCTGATTTCAAGGCGCTAGCCGCGAGCTACAAACCAGAGAACCTAGTCGCGGAGCATGTTTCACCACCTCTCACGGAAGAAGTGAAGGTCACATTGAAAGTCAGCCAGAACCTTCACGCCAGCATGACGCCCTTCGTTCTCGCCGCGTTGCTGGGCAACAAAGCTAACCAAATTAATCCCACGGGTTTTGACCTGGAGAACGATTTCCTGAAGAAAGGTGGGCTTGATCTTACTGGCGCGTCCCAAAGCGACGGAGCCGGTGGCAACGCCTTTTATACGCCGGATTTCATGGTCCACTATCTGCTTTACATGTCCAAACAAAAAGACTTCGCCGATTTTCATCACGCACTGCCGATCCTGGGAAAAGATGGCACGCTCTTTAAGATTCAGGTGAACTCACCCGCCGCGGGACACGTGTACGCAAAAACCGGAACTTATGGCGTCTACGATGCCTTGAACAAGAATTTGATGATCACCGGCAAGGGTCTTGCCGGCTATATGGAAACAGCCGGCGGCGAGCATCTTATTCTGGCCCTTTACGCCAACATGGTAGCCGTTCCCTTGGAGGATCCTGAAGCGACACAAAAAATCGTCGGAGAAGCATTGGGTGAAATCGCTTCCGCGGCTTTTGACGCCCCATTGCACTCGCAAGCAAGCGTCCAAGGCAGCCGTGACTACGACGTGCTCATTAAAAATGGAAGAATCATTGACGGCTCCGGAAATCCTTGGGTTTCCGGGGACATTGCCTTGCGCGGCAACCGCATCGTGTCGATCGGACAACTCGATGGCGCGCACGCCATTCGTGCGATTGATGCCTCGGGACTGGTCGTTTCGCCGGGCTTCATCGACATGCTCGGACAATCGGAAGCGTCGCTACTCATCGACAACCGTTCCTTGAGCAAGCTCTCGCAGGGAATCACCACGGAAATTACCGGTGAGGGAGGATCAATCGCACCACAGACGGATCTTACTCTGGCACCGCTTCAGCCTGTGCTAGACCACTACCAACTCAAGGTGGATTGGGCCACGCTCGATGGCTACTTCGACCGCCTGAAAAGGCTTGGCACTCCCCTGAATATCGGGACATACGTGGGCGCCGCGCAAGTGCGGGAAGCAGTGTTGGGGGACGTGGACCGCCCACCCACACCCGAGGAACTGGAAAAGATGAAGGCTCTCGTAGCACAAGCCATGCAACAAGGCGCGTTCGGAATCTCAACAGCCCTCATTTATCCACCGGGACACTACGCCAAAACCGAAGAATTGATCGACTTGGCAAAAGTGGCTGCGCAATACGGCGGTATCTACGGCACGCACATGCGCAGTGAAGGACAGAGCGAGCCAGCGGCCATCACCGAGGCGTTGCGCATTGGGCGTGAAGCGCATCTGCCGGTTGAAATCTTCCATCTTAAAGTCAGCGGAAAGACACGCTGGGGTTCCATGCCCAAAATAGTTGGGATGATCCAAACGGCGCGTGACTCTGGACAGGATGTAACTGCGGACATGTACCCCTACATTGCCGGAGGCACCGCTCTGGCTTCCAGCCTCCCGCCATGGGTCGCCGACGGTGGTACAGAGAAACTCCTGCAGCGCCTGCGGGACTCCGCGACCCGCGCCAAGATAAAAGCAGAAATGAGCGCAGACCACCAGCAATGGGAAAACTTATACTTCGACAGCGGTGGCGGTGGCGGCGTCATGGTTTCGGGTGTGGTAAATCCGGATCTCAAGAAATTTGATGGTAAGACCGTCGCCCAGATTGCCGAAACGCAAACGAAAACACAGCTCGATGCACTCTTCGATTTCATCCTCGCGGATAAAGGCCAGACCGGAGCGCTCTACTTCATGGCCAGCGAAAACGATATGCAATTCGGGTTGAAGCAACCGTGGACCAGCCTCTGCCTCGACGCAGGCGAATTATCTCTCGATGGACCGCTCTTTGAAGCGCACACGCACCCGAGAGCTTTTGGGGCGATGCCGCGTTTCCTTGGGCGTTACGTCCGGGATCTGCACCTGCTGCCGCTTGAACAAGCTATTCGTAAAATGACGTCCCTGCCCGCTCAACGCGAACGCTTGCTCGGTCGTGGCCTGCTCAAGGAGGGCTATTTTGCCGATATCACAGTCTTCGATCCCAATTCCATTCAAGACACGGCAACATATGCCGAGCCTGCGAGCCTTTCTAAAGGTGTGAAATATGTCTTCGTCAATGGCCAATTAGAATTCCAGGATGGCAAATTGACGGGGATCATGGCGGGCCAGGCAATGCGAGGACCGGGCTGGAGGCAAGCAGACGTTGATCAACGATGATGCTGGTGGTTGTGCGTTTTCTGAGTTTTGGAGGGTACGAAACATCGCAGGATGTCGCAGTGCGTCAGACGGAAGTCGGGATCAAGGCCATCCTGGGGAATCCGGTATGATAAACGCGCATAAGGAAGGGATTCCCGGCAATGGCAAGCCTTTTCCCCGAAGGCTCCATGATTGTAAAGATCGAGTGGTCCAAAAAAAAGGACGCTCCGTCTATTTTGTGGACATGCCGGACACTCTAAAATCGGTTTCGTTCATCGAGAAGGATTCCCAGAGATTTCCGGACACGAGTGGATGGGGATATGCCCAGTTTTTATGTGACGCAGCGTCTGATACGATCAAGCCTTTCGGGAGCGATAGCTCATTCGGGAAGGAAATTTGTTACTAGTGCTATACCCTTGTAACAGCAAAAGACTTTATTTTCACGGGCCACCCCCGAAGGTAAACGGATAGTAGCAGTGAGTGCTTTTCAACAATGGCTGAGAATTCCTAGGAGGACTTATGGCAACGACGAGGGTCGCAGTAGCACCAATGAAGGTAGCCCAGATTTCTAAGGCGGGAGCCGATTTCGAGATTGTTGAGCGCGAAATCCCTAAGCCGGGTGTAGGGCATGTGCTCATCAAGGTGCAGGCCTGTGGTGTGTGCCACAGTGATGTGTTCACGAAAGAAGGCTATTGGCCCGGAATTCAGTATCCCCGCGTCCCAGGACACGAAGTCGCGGGCATCATCGATGAACTGGGTGCCGGTGTTTCCGAGTGGAAGAAGGGGCAGCGTGTCGGCGTCGGCTGGCACGGCGGCCATGACGGTACGTGTCTCGCGTGCCGGCGCGGAGATTTTGGCAATTGCCAGAATCTGAAGATTGCGGGCATCAGCTATGACGGCGGATACCAGCAATACATGGTGGCTCCCGTGGAGGCGCTGACGACCATGCCGGAAAGTCTGAGTGACGCCGAAGCAGCGCCGCTCCTCTGCGCCGGGATTACCACCTTCAACGCTCTGCGGCACAGCGGTGCGATGCCCGGTGACCTTGTTGCGGTGTTGGGCATCGGCGGTTTGGGTCACCTGGGAATTCAATTCGCGAACAAGTTTGGTTATAAGGTCGCGGCTATCGGGCGCGGGTCGGAAAACGGGGCGCTCGCAAAGAAACTCGGAGCAAGCGTGTACATCGATAACAAAGTGACGAACGCAGCAGAGGCACTGCAGAAACTGGGCGGCGCACAGGTAATCCTGGCGACAGCCCCAAGCTCGAAAGCGATGTCCGAAGTGATCAACGGTCTGGGGCCAAACGGCAAGCTCATCGTAGTGGGTGCGGCATTTGATCCCATTGAGGTCACACCGGTGCAGCTCGTTAGTGGGAGTAAAAGTATTCAAGGATGGGCCTCGGGAACACCAGCTGCTGCCGAGGACACCCTGCGATTCGCCGAACTAAGCGGCGTGCGTCCCATGATCGAGACGTACCCGCTCGAAAAAGCGGCCGAGGCTTACGCGCGCATGATGAGCGGCAATGCACAGTTCCGCGTCGTTCTGACGATGTGAAGTGGGCCAACATCGCAATCCGCTAAATAGCTTTCCGACTGCCATCACCGGCGAGAAAACATTCGCGCATACGACCGCACGGCATCGAGGCTTTCATCGGAGCATTTGCCCACGGCTGCAGATGAAATCGCCGCATTGGGGGCCTTCGAACTTCGCCTCGAACGGCGTTCTGGGAAAATAGGTCCCCTCTTGTCGCCTAATGCTATCGACGAGTCAGCTGACAATTAAACATCCCGGGCAAGCCGGAAGTAATCCCGGCAAACCCGATTCGCGCCATTGTTTCCGGTTGCCCCAAAACAAATCGGAAGGGATCGCTCAAAATGGGAGTAATTAGACCGACACTTCTATACCTCAAGCATGTTTTCCTAAGGACAGATTCTCTGGCAGGATCAAAGTAATACCACCCTCTTCCGAACTCAGCCAGGAGACTAAATCCCTCATGAAGAGAACCATATTAGCCGGCGTGCTGCTAGCACCCGTTTCCGTGCTCCTACCCAACGGAATATCCTCTGAACCGCAGAAGCTCAATGCTCAAGCCATTGCGCCCGCTCCTTCTGGTGCGACCGCGGCATGGTCACTTAAGGTGAAGGGAGACATCCGCTGGCAGCAGGTCACGCCGATGGGCGCTCTCCTCGTCTCGACGGACGCCGCGCTCGCGGCTGTCGAGACCGAGCGCGGCCAAGTCATGTGGGAGAAGCCCGAGCTCGGCGGATTGCCGGCTGACGGCGTCCGCATGGTCGAGGGCTCTCTCCTCATGGAAGCGACGCGCCCGGGCCTGCTGGTGATTTTTGACCCTGTGACTGGCGCGGTCGTCTTCGATTCCCACCGACTAAACCTGGCGCAAATCGTTACCCGCCGCGTTCTGCCGCAGAGCGGCACCCTTCTCGTCCACGGGCGGCGCCTGGACGGGCCTTCGGTTGTTGCGCTCTACGATCTTGTGACGGGCGAACAGCGTTGGACGAACGAGGCGCTGTTCGAACAGGCCGAGCCTAAGAAGAGGGGCTTCGGTGCCATGATGCAGGGTTTACAGCGCACCGCTGCCGAGGGCAGCGCGTTGGAAGTGCTGCAGGCGGGGCCGGACATGATCGTCGTCTACACGCTGATAGGTCTGCGAGCTCTGGACGCGCGGACTGGCGCGGTGCGGTGGTCCGCAGCGCTGCCCACCGCCACCCGCTGGGCGCAATCCCCGCGACACGTGCGGCTCTATCCGTCGCTCAACAAAAGCGATCGCGTTTACGTGAGCTTCGACGACCACCTCATGGCCTACAGCCTCGCTGACGGTCAGGCGCTCTGGGCCAAGCCCGCGAGCGTGGAGGGGAACATCCGCGATATCGTCCAACATCCCGCTGGGATCATCATGCTCCCCGAAGCACCGCCGGACGGTGAGCCAACCCGGAGCCGCCGCGTCATCAACGGAGTTGTCCAAACAGGCCTCAACGTGGCTCGCTACGAAGATGGGACGACGGTCGCCGCGAAGCCACTGCGGATGCATGGCAAGGTGATCGATGCGATGGTCGCCGGCGACGCCGTGGTGCTGGCTGTGGACGCTGAGTCGCGCACTTTCGTGAACGTGCTGGATGTGGCCACGGCGACTCTGCGCCTGAAGAAGGATGTGAAGATCAAGGGCCAGCTCGCCTACGTGGAGCTTACGCCGGCAGGCTTGCTTTACGTTTCGCGCCCCGACGCCACGATAAACGCCGAGGTCAACATCATCGATCTCGCCTCAGGTGAGCAAAAGTTTAAGGACGCGATCGAGAGCGGCAAGCCGTTGAGCGCGGAGGACTACAAGGCCGGGCGGTACTACCTACATCATGCCTCGGAGGGGCGGACGCTTTACGTGTTCGCGAACCGCGACCACCGCCTATACGCAGTCGATCGCGACGCCGGCACCTTCCGCGCGCTCGGCGGCGAGATCAAGCTGCAGGGTGGCGAAGACCCGATTGATATGGAGATCCGGCCCGGAGGCGTTGTGCTTATCGCGCCGCAGAACCTCGTGCTCGTGGCGCGGGATGGACAGGTGAAGCAGCAAGTTTATTACCCTGCGCCGCAGCTTCCCGGGGTGGTGCGCGCGCTCTATGCGGTGAACGCCGTGCGCGCCGGCCTGTACGGCGCCGCCGCCTCGGCGTATGGCGACGCTTTCACCCAAGCATCGCAGAAAACCATGGATCCCAACGCGCGATACGTCACCGGGCAACTGGCGACGGCGTACTCGCAGTCCGGCGCACAGCTCACAGGCTACTCGCGCCAGTCCGCGGCGCTCGCGACGAAACGCTTCAAGGCCTCGCTCACCGTCCCAGGCTCGGTTTTTATGTTGACTCGCGCTCCCGATGGGAACGGAAATGTACTGCTTCAGATCGACAAGGACAGCGGGCAGCCGCTCGCGCGCGTGGATCTGGGTAAGGAACGCGAGCCGGTGTACGCAGTCGACGACGTCGCCGGCATGCTCTTCCTGCGGACTGCGCCGGGGACGCTGGTCGGCTACCGGCTCTGATCGTGGCGCGTCGCGAATTCAGCTGCTGAAAGTGACCTCGTTCGTAGCCCGCAGCGGTGCCTCTTGGGATTGTGCCTAGCTATCCGGAAATTACCTGGGAAGCGATCCCCATTCCCGGATTCCCGATGGATACGCCCGGAA